>Ga0307478_10003464_pt1 | contig 11706 bp, 8 predicted proteins | sample atmos_gasesECM4C_2_FD_203713 | JGI IMG/M metagenome (GOLD analysis project Ga0307478, IMG submission 203713) | Hardwood forest soil microbial communities from Morgan-Monroe State Forest, Indiana, United States - atmos_gasesECM4C_05 | ecosystem: Environmental > Terrestrial > Soil > Temperate...
CGCAGGTGGATGGGAACCGCCTTGCCGCCGACGTAGTGGATCATTGACTCATATATCGGGAAGCCGGGGTTGGGATAGATTACCTCATCGCCTTCATCGATTAACGCCAGGATCGTGAAGAAAATGATGGGCTTGCCTCCTGGAACCACAACTACTTCTTCCGGTGAAACCTTCACATTGCGAGTGCGGCTCACGTAGTCGGCGATGGTTTGGCGAAGCTCGGGCAAACCGGCGGAGGGACCGTAGTGCGTCCAACCCTTGTGCAAGGCATCGACGCCCGCTTCGATCACGTTGGCGGGAGTGTCGAAATCGGGTTCGCCGATCTCGAGGTGAATGATGCTTTTGCCCTGGCGCTCGAGAGCACGCGCTTTATTCAGAACCTCGAAGGCGGTTTCTGTGCCGAGGCGCGACATGCGGCGGGCCAGTTGCAATTCGTGCTGCGTAGTTTGGACCATGATGACCGGACTCCTGGGAAGCCAAACGGCACATTATACGCCGGGGTGAGCGAGGAGAGTCCGGGGATGCCAGGTGTAAAGGGGTGAAAGCAACAGCTATGGCGTACTGGAACTCGACAAGAGTTTGAAATCGATGTCGGTGCGCCATTCGCCGTCACCAAGGTTGATTATCTTCGCCTGCTCTTGGGTGGGTACGCCGGGGTAGTAGATCCGGGACTTCCACTCCACGCTATCGACCGGTGCTAACACTCCAACTCCGACAAGATACTGGCCGGGTTTGCGACCACCTACCTCGAAGTGCCCCTGCCCATCCGCAGTGACGGTAAAAGACTGCGCTGGGGGAGAGACTGGAACAATTGCGACTTGCACATACCTTGCCGCCTTGCCCTCGGTATTCGTCACGGTTCCAGCAATCCTGCCGTCCGTGTGTAGCCACAGATCGACATGAATACACCCCTGCTTGTGAACAAATGTCTCCGTTTCTGGTGCCCAGAGACCCCGCTTCGTGTTGGCGCTCAGGTGGTAAGCGCCCGGTTGAAGTTCAAATTCATAATCGCCGGTGTCGCTAGCAATTGCAGAAAACTCCGCACTGTCTGAAAGTCGTTTCGCGACAACTTTATGACCGGGGTGTCCGACGTGTCCGATCAGAATACCCGAATCAGTCAGTTTCGAGAGATGCCGCAACATGGCAATATCCGATTGTGCCTCTGCTATGGGCTTGCTTGGCCCGTCGTACCCGAGCACCAGTTGATCAGGGATTTCTTGCGCAGGGTCCAGATAGAAGAGCCATTTCTGGCCGACGTCAATCTCAGTGTGAAGACAGGCTTGATTTGTGACAGCCGTGACCTCGCCTATTGAGTCGCCGAGGAAGACTTCATCTGGGTATCAACTGCAGCCGCTTGTGAATGTCTCCAACTTCGGTCGCGGACTTAACAGTTCCGGTGAATATTCGCGCGTGGCGTTGGGTCCCGCATATCCACCCAGCGGAGCTCCAAAGTCCGCTGTGCATACACTGAACCTTCTTGCCGTGGTACTCGCGGATTTCCATGATGACCGCGGAGAGGGATGGCACCAGGCAGGCGACCGCCAGTACGAATACGCACAGTCGCCATTTTCGCGGCGGCAACATGTTATTGGCCATTATAGGCCCGGGGACATAACTGTTGTCAGATCGCCGCCGTACCGACAATGCTCAGCCTGACTTCGTCTATTGGGTGAGCCTTACTCCGAGACGCTGTGTTCTTCGTTCTGGGAACGGAGGACGCGGTCGACAGAGTAGGGAGCGCGGTGGCGGGGTTCGTGGTAATGGCGGACCTGCATCTCGCCCAGCAGTCCTATGGCTAACAGGTTCAATCCGCCTAACAGCAGGCCGAGAGCCAGCATCATCAGCGGGCCGTGAGAGGCCATTACGGGAACGTGGTGCAGGAATTTTTCTACTCCCAACCAGGCTACGACCGCGCTGCCGCCGAACAGGCTGAGCAGACCGAAGGTTCCGAAGAAATGCAGTGGCCGGGATAGATAGCGGAGCAAGAAGCGAATGGTGATGAGATCAAAGAATACGCGGAAGGTGCGGGTGATGCCATAGTGCGAGGTGCCGCGCTCGCGGTTTACATTTCGGATGGGCACTTCGCAGATGGACGCGCCATACCACGATGCCAGTGCCGGGATGAAGCGGTGCAGTTCGCCGTAGAGTGGAACCTGCTCGAGTATCTCGCGCCGATAGGCTTTGAAGGTGGTGCCGAAGTCGTGAATGTCGACGCCGCTCAACTTGGCCATGAGCCAGTTCGCCATGCGGGAGGGGATGCGTCGCATCCAGAAATTATCGACGCGAACCTTGCGCCAGCCACTGACGATATCGTAGCCGGCTGCAATCTTCTCCAGGAACAACGGAATATCGCCGGGATCGTGCTGCAGATCGCCATCCATGGCGATGATGTACTCGCCGCGGGCATGGTCAAAACCGGCGGCGAGTCCCGCGGTCTGGCCGAAGTTGCGTCGGAGTTTAACCACCGTTACGCGGCTGTCGACAGCTGCGATCTCGCGCAACATGGCAAAAGTGTGGTCGTTCGAGCCGTCATCGACCAGCACGATTTCGAAGGTCTCGCCCGAGGCCTCCATCACCGCCTTCAGGCGGTCATAGAGGTCGGTGACGTTCTCCTGCTCGTTATGCAGAGGGACGACGATGGAGTACTTAGGCACAGTCTTTTTATTATATCCCGAAACGAGTTCTCAATTCCCAGTTCTCGGCCTTCAATAAACCCCCAAGGGTAACCAACTGAGAACTGGAAACTGGGTAGTGAGAACTCGCCTGTCAGCCTTATTCCTTGAGCTTTAGGCGGGATTTATTCTCCTCCATAAACGTCTTTATATCGTCTGCCGCCCCCAGCAGGCGGTTCCATTGCTCGTAGTAAAGCGTGACCGGGAAGCGGCCGAGTCCGTAGACACTGACGCCGCCTTTTTCGCCGACCTTGAAGATCAGGTCGCCGCTCCGCTTCTTGGTCTCGACTTCTTTTTCCAACTGGGATAACCGGGCTTTGAGTTCTTCGTAACTTGGTTCCGACATGGGTTTCCTCGCTTGTGGTGTTTGATGATTGCAAGGCACGCCTTACTCGCGCGCGCTCAAAACATAACAATCATCCCCATAGTAACTTGACTGGGATTGCCTTGCGCAGCAGAACCGATATAAGCTAAACAAATTAGCCCAATGCAGGAACGGATGCGGTTTACTTTTCGGTGGTTGACTTGGCTCTGCTTGTCCCTGATGTTGTGGACGGCGGTAGCGGAGTCTACTCACAACCATCCGAACCAGACCGAATCGAACTCCTGCTCAATCTGCGTGGCGGCCCATACGACCACGCCCACACCGAGCTCCAATCACATCCAGCCGGTCTTTGCCGCGGTCGGCCTGCTGCAAGAAGAAAAAGTTATCGCGGTTGCCCGGCTCAGTGTGTTCGATCTGGGCATTCGTGGTCCTCCTGCGGTTTAGGGATTCCTCAAGATAGAAGCTCCGGCATGCACGCCGGTCGATCCTTATTTCTTGACTTCGTCCCAGGAGGACTCATGCACATTTCATTCAGGCGGTTGCTCACCGCCATTCTTATCTTTTCATTCGGTTTGGCGGGTGCGGTAGTAAACGCGCAGTCGGGTGGAAGCTCCGGCTCAATCAACGGGACGGTACTTGACCCCGACGGCGCCGTCGTGGCGAACGCGACGGTTGAAATTCAGGATCCGGTCAGCCACTTTGACCAATCAACCACTACCGATAAGTCCGGGAGTTTCAGTCTCCCGAATGTGCCTTTCAATCCTTATCACATGACGGTAACAGCGGAGGGATTCGCTACGACCGCGAAAGACGTCACAGTGCGATCGGTGGTGCCGGTCAGCGTGAACATCAGTCTGCAGGTATTGGGTTCAACCACGTCGGTGACGGTCACGGATGCGGGGGACCTGGTGGAGAACGATTCGACGTTCCATCAGGACATCGACCGGAACTCGTTTGAAAAGATTCCTCTGGAAAGCTCCACCTCTGGCGTAAGCGCCCTGGTTACCGAATCGACTCCGGGGATCGCCGCCGACTCCAATGGACTGTTCCATGGGCTGGGCGACCACGCGGAGAATTCGTTCTCGGTCGACGGCCAGCCGATTACGGATCAGCAAAGCAAGGTGTTCTCGAACCAGATCCCGCTCGACTCGGTGCAATCGCTGGAAGTGATCTCGGGCGCGCCGCCGGCGGAATACGGAGGCAAGACCAGCGTGGTGATTGTGGCGACCACACGGTCTGGCCAGGGTGTGAATCCTCCTCACGGTAGCGTGACCGCTTCGTACGGATCGTTTGGCAGTTCGAATCTGGCGGCGGAACTGGCTTACGGCGGCAAAAACTGGGGAAACTTTATCTCGGCGAGCGGGCTGAATACGGGCCGGTTCCTCGATCCTCCGGAATTCACCGTGCTCCACGACAAGGGCAACGAAGAGAACCTGTTCGACCGCGTGGATTATCAAATCACGACCGGCGACTCGATTCATCTGAATTTGGGTTACAGCCGGAGCTGGTTCCAGACGCCCAACTCTCTAGATGCCGAGAACGCGACGGCGTGGAGTGGACTGAATGGGGTGGACGCGCAGGATGTGAACAACTATGGCGGCATAGCTCCGAACGGCGTGATTGTCGGAGCCACGGACCAACGATCGAAGATTGGAACCTTCAACATCGCGCCCTCGTGGACGCGTCTGCTGAACGCGCACTCGGTGTTTACTCTGGGCACGTTCGTACGTCACGACGATTACAATTACTATCCCAGCAGCGATTTATTTGCCGACCTGGGGCCTCCAAGCCTGCAGAGACAGTCGGTGGGCCAGAACCGGACGCTCACCAACGCGGGGATCCGGTCTGATCTCTCCTACGTTAAAGGCATAAACGACATCAAGGCTGGAGTGACTTACGAACAGACTTTTCTCAATGAAAACGACACGCTGGGTATTGTTGACCCAACCTACAATGCGCCGTGTATAGCTTTCTCAAACGACCAGCAGCGCTGGGTTGCGGCACCCGCTCCCGGGATCGTGAATCCCACTGGATGCACCGGCCTGCTGCAGGCAAACATTGCTACCAACGTCAATGCGCCCGGCTCCCCGGTCTCGACTGACCCTTACGCCAACCCCTCTCTTTACCCGCTTTTCAATCCCATTCTGGCTCCGTACGATTTGACTCGCGGCGGAAGCCTGTACTCCTTCAACGGCCACACTGACGTGAAGGAGCTTGCGCTCTACATCCGGGATGTGATCACTAAGGGAAACTGGTCGATGAACTTGGGCTTGCGCGGTGATTTGTACAACGGCCTTTCCATCGCACGACAGGCTGAGCCGCGAGTTGGAGTCGCCTACAACATCAAGAAGACCAACACAATTGTTCGTATCTCCTATGCGCGGACGCTGGAATCTCCGTTTAACGAGAATCTGATTCTTTCCAGCATCGGATGCGAAAACGCTGTCCTGAACCCGCTTCTGCTTTGTGCGCCGGGAGCGAGTGGGGCCTTGAGTCCGGGATTCCGCAACGAATTCCACGCCGGGCTCGAGCAGGCGTTCGGCAAGTACCTGGTCTTTTCCGGCGAGTGGATCACCAAGTACACGCACAATGGCTACGACTTCAGCGTGCTGGGCAACACGCCGATCACGTTCCCGATCGAATGGCACAACTCCAAGATTCCGGGATATGCGGGGCGGGTGAGCATACCTGAAATCCATGGCTTTTCGGCGCTGATGGTTTTCTCCAGTGTGGCGGCGAGGTTCTTCCAGCCCCAGATTGGCGGAGCCGGCGCGACCGTCGCGACCGCCGCCGGACTTCCCTTCCGCATCGACCACGACGAAAAATTCAACCAAACCACTCACCTGCAATACCAGCCCTGGAAGCGCGGCCCGTGGATGGGTTTCAACTGGCGGTATGACAGCGGGCTCGTCGCGGGCGCGACGCCCTGTTTCGGGGTGAACCCGGCTAATGACTGCCCGGGAACGGTTATCATCGGCGGCATAAATAACGTCAGCATGGTCGCTGCCAATGTTGGCGGGGTGCCGCTTTCCGCTGATCAGGAGTTCGAAGCCGGGTTCACCTGCAACGGCGTGCGCGCAACCCCGACAGCCCCTTTACCTTACAACTGCCCAGCAAACGAGTTCGGATCCAGTCTCATCAAAGTACCTGCACCCAACACCGAGGACGACGACCACAATCCGCCGCGCATCGCCTCGCGGAATCTGTTCGACATCTCGGTCGGCCAAGACAATCTGTTCCATTTCCATGGCGACAAATACAAAGTGAGTGCGCAACTGACCGTCATTAATGTGGCAAACAATTACGCCCTCTACAACTTCCTTTCAACCTTCAGCGGGACGCACTATGTAACCCCACGCTCACTCACGGCGGAGATCGGGTTCCACTTCTAGCAAGGAACTTGGCTAACCGACAGGCGGCCGTGTCGCGGCCGCCTTTTTCTTGGGCTTGAGGCTCGGGCGCACCAATATGCGGTCTGTAAATCAATGTAAAGCCGCTGCAATCCTGGGGGCAAACTGAGACGGCCTGTTAGAATTAAGCTCATAAAGTTTTGCGTTGGCGTGGGATTCTGTTTTTGGGGAGAAATGCTTGTCGATCAAGTTCGCCGCCCAGTTTTTGAGTACCATCGTGCTTGCAACTTTTCTTCCCCTTACGTCGCCGGCGCAGCAGACTCCGCCGCCATCGAACCCCGCGCCGTCGCCAGCGGCTTCAACTCAGGCCCCGCCGGACAAGGACAAAGACAAGAGCGGACAAAGTACAAGCGCTCAGGGAAGCAATGCGGGGACGTCGAACGATCGGCTCTTCCTGGCGCTGCCTAACTTCCTGACCCTGGAGAATGCCGGCAACGTGCCGCCGCTTACTACCGCGCAAAAATTCAAAGTCGTGGCCCGGGGTTCGTTCGATAAGATCGAATTTCCGTGGTACGGAATTCTGTCAGCGATCAGCCAGGCGGAAAACAGCGAGCCCGGTTACGGCCAGGGCTGGGAAGGCTATGGGAAGCGCTATGCGTCGGCCTTTGCGGACGGGACCATCGAAAATTTCATGACGAGCGCGGTTTTTCCCACGATCTTGCGCCAGGATCCACGATTTTTTCAGAAAAGCGACGGTGGATTCGGACGCCGGGCAGGTTATGCGATGAGCCGAATCTTCGTGACCCGGACCGATTCCGGCCACTCCCAATTCAACTATTCTGAGATTCTGGGCAGCGCCGTATCGGCCACAATCTCCACCAACACTTACCATCCCCGGGCCTTCATTACGACTCGTTTCGACCCCACGACCGACACCTTGATCTATGTTCACAACGCATCCTCTCGCACGCTTCCCAACACTGCCAGCGTTTGGGGGACACAAGTGCTATACGACACGATCACGATCGTGATCAAGGAGTTCTGGCCTGATGTCCATCGCAAGATGGACCACAAACACAACGGTAACGCGGCGCAGACTGGCGGCCCCAACCCATAACTGATTAAACCGCTTGCGGTCTTACGACAGCGCTTGCGGTTTGAAGATGATGCCCTGACTTTGCCGGCTGTTCATGACCACTCGCATCGGCGTATCAAAGTGTAAGTGACGGACGCATCCGTCTTCGTCCACAGAAGGTTGGTCGTTCAGCCACTCCCAATCCACCGAGCCTTCGCCGGCATCGGGATTCACAGTGAAGTAACCGATCTGGAATGCGGTGAGATTTTGAAAAAAATGACTGCCCTGGGAGGGCGTTACGCGAAAATCGTGGAATCCGGCCTCGACAATGACGCGCGCGCCGGAAATTTCGTCCCACTCCACGGGAATACCCAGCCAGGGATCATTCGATCCCCAACGGCCCACTCCGATCAGGAGATAGGGCCGATTCTCGGCGGTGAGCAAGCTGTTGAAGTGGGCGACCGCCTTCGCTACTTCCTGACTGCGGCTACGCTCGAAGCGCTGGGAATCGACAACCACCACGTCATTCAGATTCTCGATGCGTCCGTTGCCCAGAACTTTGCTACTTTGACATAGCAACTGGGACGGTTCGACGCGGTCAAGCGATAAATCCTGGTGATCGCGCGAAAGAGTGAGCGGGCGAATTTGCAGGAAGCCAAAATCCGCGCTCTCGCCCGAGCGCTGCGGGAGACGAACCGCAAACTCGATCTCGACAGGAATGCCCAGAGCGTCTTCTCCGGCTTTTACCAGCATCTCGAGAATGGCGGCCAGCGGAAACATTCCGTGTTTGAGCACGGGCGCGAAGCTCACGATGCGGGCTCCCGCCCGGCTGACGCCGTCGTAAACCGCCTGGTTATCGACAGAGTAGGTTGACGCGACGGCAGGCAGCGTGCCATCGGCCTCGGCCGCTTCCAATCCGAAGCGCAGCTCGTGGAGATGCCCAGGGCGGCCCTCGGAAACGCCATCTAATTCGAGTGCCCAGAATTCAGTCTGCGAGTTGGCGAGCATGTCGTCGACGGATGAGAACTGCAGCAGATTCTGCGGATACCGCGGACAGAAGGTCAGGCACTTGCCGCCGTCGACTACGGCCCGGCCCAGTCCCAAAGCAACCGCGGCAATTCCATCGGCAAACATCATCGGCGGCACGGGATAGAAATTGTGCGAACGCACCACGCCCGAGAAGTCAGGATAAAAACGCTGTCCGTGCACAGTGCCGACCAGTTGCTGGACGATCACCGCCATCTTTTCTTCTTCCAGACGGTACGGAGTGGCCCTGACGTAGGCCTTGGCATGGCGGCTGAACGTGGAGGCATAAACCCGCTTGATCGCGTCGACCAGCTCTGCCAGACGCATATCAGGATCCGCCGGACCATTGCCCAGCATGAAGGTTTCATAGACTCCGGTGAAAGGCTGGTACTGGGAATCTTCGAGGAGGCTGGACGAGCGCACGGCGAGCGGATAAGTAACTTCGGCCAGGAAGACCTTCAAGTTTTGCTGCAACGGAGTGGAGAGCGAAGCGGCCAGAAATTTTTCCAGAATCTCGGCATCGTTCTCGCATTGCAAGGCGAAATCGAGCAGGTTGTTCTCAACCATGAATTGATCGAACGCATCCGTGGCCAGCACCAGAGCCGGCGGCACCGCGATGCGGATGCCGGGAAAGCGGCGCGTGATGCGATTCTTGCGCAGGAGATGGCGAACAAAAGCGAGGCCACGAGCTTTTCCTCCCAACGATCCGGCGCCGATCCGCAGAAAACCTGTTTCCGAAGGCTTAAAGGTGTCGGCATTGAAGTCACCGATGAGAAGTTCACTCTGCTCGCGGCGGTAGTCGATGATCGATTCGATCAAATCGCGACGCAGATGTTCGGGACCGGTAAAGTCCGAGACTTTGCGCGGTCGCAGTTTGGCGGCTAGAGCAAACTCGGTTCGCGCCATGAGCCAGTGAGAAAAGTGATTGCTCTGGGCATGGTAGGTGAGGCTTTCGGGGGGAACGGTTTGCAACTGCTCTTCAAGTTGATTCAAGTCTTTGGCGCGGCCTACTTCCGTCATGTCGGGTAGACGAAACACAAAATCGCCAAAACCAAATTGCTCAGTGAGAATCCGGCGCAGGTCTTTGAGCAGGGTCGGAGAGCGTTTTCTGAGAAACGAATATCCTGCAGCTAGCGCGCGTGGACGAAACTCGGTCCGGCTGGTCTGCAGGACTACGGGCACGTCGGGCACCATCGCCTTCATCAAGCGGGCGAGTTCAAAGCCAGTCTCAGGGCTGAGTTTGCCCTCCCAGGGAAATTCCACGTCCGAGACCAAGCCGATCAGGTAGTCGCGATACTCCTGCACCAACTGGGCCGCGTCTTCGAAGTTCGAGCTGAGCAGAATTTTCGGGCGGGCCTGCATCCGGACGAGCTTATGCGCGACGTTAATGCCTTCCTGAATGACGCGCCGCGACTGCTTGATCAGCTCGGTGTAAATCACCGGCAGGAACGATGAGTAGTAGCGGATGTTGTCTTCCACAACCAGCAACACCGGCACGCCCATAGCTCGCGTGTCGTGCAAGACGTTGCGCTTGTCTTCGATGTACTTGACGATGGCGATGAGAATTCGCGCATTGCCCTGCCAGAGGAAGATTCGTTCGATATCGGTGACTGGATTTCGGCTGATGAAATTCTTCACTTCGCGGTAGTCGTAGGCCAGCACGACCACGGGGACATCGAGGCCAGCGCGCTTCACGTCGCTCGCCAACTGTGCCGCGGTCATCTCTCCTACGGCCAGGTTGGTGACGATTAGGTTGAAGCGCGGCTGCGAACGTGCCAGTTCGAGCGCTTCCGCGCAGCTTGAGACATGGGTGATGCCGGGAATTTGCTGCAGGTTCAGTTCGAGCGATTCGTCGATCAACAGTTCATTGAGGCGGCCGTCTTCGCGGAGAATGAAAGAATCATAAAGGCTGGAGACCAGGAGAATGTTCTGGACCTTGAAGGGCATCAGGTTGTCGAAGCCTTCGAGACGCGCCTCGGCGTCGAGGAGGGGCTCGGTGATGGGGCGGAGGGACATTGAATGACTTCTATCTTGCCAGGCCTTCTGCGGGAAGCGGCAGAATTACCCAGATACGCAGCAGAAAATACCACATTAGGACGCCGCCCCATACAACAGTCGCACCTGCGACAGAGCGTATTGTATCGGTGCGCCAAACATAGACGCTCCCATAGAACAACAGCAGCACGGCCACGCAGAGGCCGACCAAAGATTCAGCTATTCCCCAAGATGCACTGCAGTTTTGGGAAACCATCTTTGCGTCGACCTTCCCCCCCATCCACCACCAGAAGAGGAAAACTGCGGCGTAGAATTCGTAATGGACGAAATAGAAGCACCACACGCCGAACCATCGTGACGGCATCAAGTGGTAGCGCATAGCAAAATCATCAAACATATTTGCGACTAGATGGGCGGGGGCGTTCAGGCAGTAGCTTATCCACTGGGCGGTGGGGACATAGTAACGGTTCCCGTGGTAGAAGTACCCAGGATGCAACTGATGATCCGCAGCGTATTCGCGCATGCCGACAGCGGACATGCCAATCGCCAAAAGAAGATTGACGGCCGCCAGCACGATTCTCCACTTCCATCGCCTCATAAAAAGGACGGGGCGGACGTGAGCCCACCCCGCTTTTCTGATACTGCATGCAATCGCCGGGCTTTGCCCGGCCGGACAGCCGAGGGCGGCTGTCCCCACATGTTCCTTCTAGACGAGTCCCTGATCCAGCATCGCGTCGGCTACCTTGAGGAAGCCGGCAATGTTGGCACCATTGACCAGATTGCCGGGCGTGCCGTATTTTTCGGCCGTCTCGTAGCAGTTGCGGTGGATGGCGATCATGATTTTGTGGAGCTTGTCATCCACTTCTTCACGGGTCCAGGAAATGCGTGCGCTGTTCTGCGACATTTCGAGACCTGACGTGGCAACGCCGCCGGCATTCGCCGCCTTCGCCGGACCGTAGAGAACCTTGGCATCCAGGAAGAGCTTGGTCGCCTCAAGTGTGCTTGGCATGTTTGCGCCCTCAGCCACCACCTTGACGCCGTTCTTAATAAGATTCGCCGCATCCTTCGCGGTGATCTCATTCTGGGTGGCGCTCGGGAAGGCGCAATCCGCTTTGATATTCCACAGTGGGCTGTGCTCCAGCTTCACGTCGGTGGGCATGAAGATCGCCTTCTTGTAGCGATCCGCATAATCGCGGATACGGCCACGCTTCACGTTCTTCAACTCGAGGACATAAGCCAGCTTCTCGCGATCGATGCCGTCCG
>Ga0307478_10003465_pt1 | contig 11705 bp, 12 predicted proteins | sample atmos_gasesECM4C_2_FD_203713 | JGI IMG/M metagenome (GOLD analysis project Ga0307478, IMG submission 203713) | Hardwood forest soil microbial communities from Morgan-Monroe State Forest, Indiana, United States - atmos_gasesECM4C_05 | ecosystem: Environmental > Terrestrial > Soil > Temperate...
ACAGCAGTACGAAATCCAGGGAATTCAAACTGTAGAGCGACTGATAGTTCTTCCCCGACAACCCCTTGATGTGCCCTTTGATCGATTCCACGTGCCGCTTGCCGGCCGCCGCGCGCTCCCCTTCATTTTCCGTAACAGCAAATTCTTCGTAGGCGACGAGCGAGACCTTGGAGTCAATCACCAGACTTCTGCCTTCCGGCAGATGAATGATTACATCGGGTAGCGCCCGCGACCCATCTTCGCGGCTCAAGTTGCTTTGCACCACGTACTCATGTCCCTTGCGGAGTCCCGAGCCATCGAGCACGGTTTCTAAAATCCATTCGCCCCAGGTGCCTTGAGCCTTGGCAGACCCGCGCAGCGCCCGGGTGAGATTCTTGGCATCCTCACTCAATTGTTGGTTCAAATCCTTCAGGTGCTTAAGCTCGACGCCCAAGGCGCTCCGTTCATTGCCCTCCTTGACATACGTGTCCTCGATCTTGCTTTGAAACTCGGTGATCTTGAGTTTCAGAGGATCAAGCAGCGCTCCCAAGTTCGTCTGGTTCTGCTCGGTGAAACGTTTGGATTTCTCCTCGAGAATATCATTCGCGAGGCTCTTGAATTGATCGGTGAGAGCCACCTTGGCTTCTAAGAGCAAGGCGAGTTTCTCCTGCGAGGTCGAACGCTCGTTGCTCAAGGTGTTGCGCAGTTCGGCAAGCTCGATCGATCGTGAGGCCGCGGTCGCCACCTTCTCTTGAAGCTCCGACTTCACTGCCTGTAACTCCGATCGGAGCGCGCTCAAGGCTTCCCGATCGGCAACCGATTCGGCCGTCAACCGACTCACCTGCTCTCTCAAGGTGCCCGTCAATTGAAGCGACCTATCGAGTTCGTCCTGAACCTGCAACCGGCTTTTCTCCACTTCTGGGAGTCGCTGCACTTCAGACTCCAGCATCGCCTTGCGCTCATTGGCAACGTTTAAGGATTGAACGTTGGTGGCCAGCCGCGATTCAAGGTCCGGGATCCGCGAGGCACGTTCCTTGAGCGAAGAAATTTCAACCTGCAGCTGCGTCGAGACCTGCAACGCTGCGGCCGAGGCCTCGGCAAGCGCTTGGCGTTGTCGCGACCGCACGAGCATCCAGCTCACGGAGGCGCCAATCAGAAGTCCTAAGACAGCCCAAACGATCTCAGGCAACAGTTGATGCATTCCCATTCCTTCAAGCCCAGAGAAGGCTTATGCGGAGCCAATAGATACGTGAATTATCTGCGCCGAGGTCAGGGAGCGTCTAGGGAAATGCGAAACGAACTCAACGGTGCTAGACGCGACGCTTTATACAGTAGTCAGCAGCGGCGACTACTGTATATATCAAGGCCGATCACTTGGTAGACTTGCGATTCCTCCGATAACGTCAGACCGGTCCACCTCTCGTTAGAGCTTCATTGACTCAGTGACATTCGTCATATACGCGAACGCGGAGACGTAGCCTATGCCGTTGCGGACGCCGATGTCATCGCTAAGAAGGGAATGGCTGACCACTCCAATGACCTCTCCGGCCTGGTTCAGCACCGGGCCGCCGCTCATGCCGGACTCCCAGTTTGCCTCGACTTGGTAGACGGGCGTGGGATTCCGACGACCTCGTCCTGAAGGAAAGTAGCCCGTGATTCTGCCAAATGCGCCTTTCATTTCCTCGGACAACGTCACGATAGATTTGTCAGGCCGGCGAGTCTCCGCCCGAATCGACGGGTAGCCGAGCGCCAGCACCGGCTCTCCGAGTACCGGGATGGGCCCCTTCAAACGAAGTGGCAATGTTTCTACTGCGATATCGCGAGATATGTCGGCTTCCAACGTTGCGATGTCGAGAGCTTCCATGGGCTCCTCACCCTTGAGTGATTCAATCGGATCGTCGATCTCTACTAAAGGGCTGCCGCAACGGTTGACAGTAACGATTGAGTTCTCCGGTAACTTTGTCGTGCCATAGACAAGGCCAAAGGGCAGAAGGAGCAATAGGCGCGGGGCCAACGGGTCGGTAATCGGAATTTCGCCGATGTCTGCGCTGGTATATTTCTTTCGCGGAATATTATGATTGGCCGTGAGGAATCGCCCTCGGCCTCCAATATGAAATGCGGTTCCGACACCGGTTATCTCGGAAACATCTTGCCCGAATATGGGTACGACGGCTCGTCTGAAGCCCCACGGATCCGACAATGGAAACGGCCGAAATGGATTGTCTTTTGGGATACCGATTCGGGATGGAGGATCCCCGCGGAGGCGACCCTCAACAGTCGCTCCACGGCCATGAAAAAAACCTTTCTCGTACATTGGATTCTTGTGGAACTTGCCGAAGTATTGCCGTGACACAGACAGGCGGAGATCGCTCGTGCTTTGAGCCTTACATGTGATCGGTCAGCGACTCTTCGCTCGTCCCACCGCCTGAACCCGGTGCTCGGTTTTGCGCAATAGCTGCTTGCGCGCAGCGCGGCTTCGCTGCTTGAACTCAGCGATCAGCGGTTTCGGCGCCACCAGGGTAATCTCAGACCACCCGGCGGGCAGATGCAGTTCCTGCCATGCAGCGGTCACCTGAGTCTCGATGGTGTAGATGCGTTTCAAGTTGACTCCGTAGGCTTTGGCGAGAGCCGTGGCGGCCTCGCGTCGCAAAATGCGCCGCTTGGCAATTTCGAGGGTCTGCGCTTTGAATCGACGTTTGCGCTCCAAGAGCTTGAACGCGGTCGCATCCATCCTCACCGCAGCAGTCTCTGAACACCCTGCATCAAAAAGCGATAGAGCACGTAAGTCAGCAAAAACACCACCGATGCGCCGAGCACGAACCAACGATGCGGGAACGGGGCGTGGAATATGAAGCCAAAGAGCACGGCAACGAAAAAGCAGCCCAGGGCCAAAGCGCTCAACACCACGGCGAGAAAAGGTTCAGCCATCGACATCGCCAGGAAGAGCGCGAGCGCGCAGCCACGAACCAGTAAGACCACAGCGCCCGTCGCCGCGCCCGATGCAAGATGCGCAGACCTCGAGAAACCCGTTTCGACGATATTGCTCTTCACAAAGCCACCCAGGTCTTTAGGCGAATCTTACTAAGTGCGACCGCTTCTTGCGAGCCGTCGGCAAAACAAATGGTCGCTTGGTTCGGCAGCTGCCCCGGTTTGAGCACCATCGTCCCTTCGCGCCCCGCGACACGTACCGAAAAGCTGTTCCACGATCCGGCGTTGGGACCGGGCGCGGGGGGAGTCTGCAAAACGCTGCCGCGAGAAACCGGGGGTTCCGCGAGCTTGCGCGCCACGGTCCGCCGGGTGATCGGAGAGTCGCCGCTGAGCCACGCTGTGACGCCGGAGGGATCTTGCTCGTACCGCCGAGCCAAGAGGTACGCGGAACGGATGTCGGGAATTCGCCTACTGCGAAATGCCTCGCGGATGGCGGACGGCGCCTTGATGAGAAGCGCGATCTCTGAAATATACGACTTGGGCTTGCCGAGGCGCTTGGCAATCGTGATGCGCGAGTCGCCGGCCGCTTCCCGCTTCTCCACCCAGTCGGCGATGTCCAGCGGATCAAGCTCCTCGCGTTGCAGGTTCTCGATCGCCTGACGATAGGGATCGAAATTATCATCGATCACCGCGGCGATGGTGGGGTAGCCCAGCAGGCACACGGCCCGGTAGCGTCGCTCGCCGTAACTGATGAGAAAGTAGTCTCTTTTCTGGGGATTTCGCCGAACCGTGATGGCTTGCAGCAAGCCGTCGGCCTTGATGGTCTCGGCCAGTTGGATAACCGCGGCCTCATCAAAGGATCGGCGAATATTATCCGGATCCCGTTCGATGCGGGCCACTGGCAGTTCACGCGGTTTGCCGCTGCTGACGGCGTTGCGGCCCAGCGCCGCCACGTCAAACTCCTTCAATCCTTCGAACTGGCCCATAATCAGTTCACTGCCGCCTCTTCAAACGCCGGTGCCATTTTCTTCATCAAGGCCTCGAATACTTGCAAGACCTCTGCGCTGGCATCGCGCGCGGCGGCCGTTGGCAACTGCCACACGCCGCGACCTTCCTCCAACGCACGCGGGATGGCGGCCCGCGTCGAGATTTTGAGCGGTAGCACATAGTCCTGGTAGTTCTCGAAGAGATCCTGCAGCGCCGCTTTCTGCCGGGTCGAGTTGTGCATGAAGCGATTGGCCAAAATGCCCATGAATTTAAGCTTCGGATTCCACTGCTGACGCACGCCGAAGACGGTTTGCAGCATGTCCTTGACCGCCTGAGTCGAGTACTCTTCTAGCTCAATCGGGACGGTGACAAAGTCCGCGCTGGCAAGCGCGGCGACCATGCGAATCCCTAACGTCGGTGGTGGATCCAAGAGGCAATAGTCAAACTCCTCCTGCATTCTTTCTAGCTGAGCGGCAAAGGTCTGCACGCGTCGATTCGCCTCCTCGGCGTTCGCCCGTTCAAGGTTTGCCAGCTGGGGTGTCGCGTGAATCAAGGCGATGTTCTTGCGAACCGCCGGAAGCGCGATCCGCGCATCGGCAAATAAGGCGGTCGTCGGGATCTCGATCCCATACTGTCGCAACGTATGGGACAAGTTGCGCTGGCTATCCAAATCTACGGCGAGCACTCGTGCGGCGTGTTTATCCGCCAGGTAATAGGCGAACAGACTCGAGAGCGTGCTCTTGCCGACGCCGCCTTTCTGATTTGCGATGGAGATGATATGCATGATCGATCAATGCCGCAGTGCGAAAGACGCGCCTCGCGATCGCCTCCTAGTAAACTGACCCGGCAGCAAAAACCACCAAACTGTAGAAAACTGTAGAAAAGCGTACACCCAAGCGATTGACCTCACAAGCCGTCACGGTGTTTACTGCCAGCTGTCATGGACCAGGACGACATCGCACGCGCTCGGGCAGTGCCGCTGGAAGCGGTCTTAAACGGCTTGGGCGCGCAGCGCGATCCAAAAGATCCGGCGCACAATTGGCGCCTGGGGGCGAGCCGCATCACGGTCACGGGTGCAAGGTTCTACGACCACAATGGCGCCGGCGCGTTGCATCGCATGCACGAGGGTCGCGCCGGGGGCGGGGGAGCCATCGACCTGGTGCAGTATCTTAAGGATGTCGGCTTTCGCGAGGCGGTACGGGAACTTAAGGTCCTCCCAAGGACGAGCCCGACGCCGATCCCGGTCACGGCCGAGGTCGCATCTCTGGCGAGTGTGGGTGACATGCGACCGCGGCCGGCTCCGGTGCCCGACCGAGCTGCCCGTGCGCACTGGTACTTGACAGTTGCGCGAGGCATTCCGGAATCGATCGTGGAGCAGGAAATGCAAAGCGGGCGCGTGTTCGCTGATGCACGCGGCAATGTGGTGTTTCGACTACGTGATGCTGCGGGACAGGAGGTGGGTTACGAGGTTCGCGGGACGTACGAGAAGCCCTATCACTCCGTGCACGGGGAGAAGGGTCTTTTCATCGGCAAGGCGGATGACACGCGCAGCGCCGCGTTTGTAGAGTCCGGCATCGAGGCCTTAAGTTACTGGGCGCTTCGCGGTAGCGGGCTCATCGTCTCGACGACGGGGAGCGCGGTGGAGAAGCCCGCCGTCATGGCTCGACTCTTGAAGGCGCGCGGCTATGAGATCGTGGCGGCCTTTAATGCCGACAAGAGCGGGGACCGCATGGCCGAACGAATGCGCGAGCTCCTGGGCGCCGGTGTGAGGCGAGATCGGCCCGCGAGTGATCGGGGAAAGGACTGGAACGAGGAACTCCGGTCGTTCCATCGGCTTCCTGTCGCGGAAAAAGCCGCAAGCTTGGAACCGGTCGAAGGCGCGGGCCGGCAGCGATAACACCTAACGTTCGATGAGGTCGCTCGATCGCCGGCGAGATTAATGCGTCAGTACGGTCAGTGATTGCGAACGAATATGATTCATGGGATTGACGATGACACCCTGCACGTATGGCTTGACCAAACGCTTCGACACAAAGTAATACAGCGGAACGAGCGGATAGTCCGAGAGCATCAAGCGCTCGCTTTGCTCGAGCGTTGCGCGGCGTTGGTCCGCATCGGCGCTCGCGGCAGCTTGGTCGAGCAGCGCGTCGAAAGCAGGATTCAGATAGCCCGGGTCGTTGTTGCGCGAGTGCGCCCGCATGGTATCCAAGAAGTTGCTGGCATCATTAAAGTCGGCACTCCAGGCAAGTCGCGCCACATCCCAGCGCGAGTGATCGTGCCGAGACTGCAGAAACACCCGGTATTCCTCCTCCATCAGTTCGGTTTCGATCCCGAGCGTCTCCTTCCACATCGATGCCACGACAATGGCGGTGCGCTTGATGGCGGGGTTGCTGTTGTAGAGCAGTCGCAAGTGCAGCGGTGCGCGCTGCGAGTAGCCCGCTGCGGCGTAGAGGCGCTTGGCTTCCGCTACTCGTTCGGCGTCACCCGAATCCTTCCAGGGCCAGGACTGAGAGCCATAGTTCCATGTCCCCGGCGGGACAAAACCAAAGGCGGGCGTTTGTCCAAAGGATAACGACTCCACGAGTCGGGTGCGATCGATCGCCATCGACAAGGCTTGTCTTAGGTTGGAATTGCCCTTGCAGGCACCCGCGGTCAAGTTAAAACCGTAGTAGGCGGTCGCAAGATAGGGCGCGGTGACAAACTCCCGCGAATGCTCGCGCCGCAGCTGCGCCACCATGTTCTCCGGGACGTTGTCCGTCAGATCGAGTATGCCGGCTCGATAACGCAGGTATTGCACAGAGCCATCGGTCGCGACACTGTATTCGACGCGCGCTACGTGGACCGATGAGCGATTCCAGTAGTGGGGATTCTTGGCGAGCGCGACGGAGGTCTCCGGTGACCAGGCGGAAAGGGTGTAAGCGCCATTGGACACCCAGGTGGCAGGTTCGTGACTGCTCGCGCTCGCATCGCTGTAAATCGGATAGGCGGCCGAATGCGACACCACCTGGGGGAAGTAGGGTGCCGGCCGCTCGAGATGGACGATGAGTACCGAGTCGCCGCGCGCCTCGACACCGAGCGTCGAGACGGTCGCTTTTCCTGCAATGATGGCGGGTGCATTTAAGATCAGGCGCAAATTGTCGGCCACCGGCGAGCCCCTTTTGGGATCAAGCACACGTTGCCAGGCAGCAATGAAGTCCTGAGCACGAACAGGCTTGCCATTGGACCATTGCGCATCGGGGCGCAACTGAAAGGTGTACTCAACGCCGCCCGTGCTCACGCTCCAACTTGATGCAACGCCGGGAATCACCTCGCCCGAGGGCGACTCAGTCGTCAATCCCTCGTACAGATCGTCCATGACTTCGTAGGAAAAGGTGTCAGTCGCTTGCGCCGGATCGAGCGTTTCCGGCTCCCCGCTCAAGCCCCGATGCAATACGTCGGCGCTATTGGTGGCCGCCGGTTGCGGACCGCACGCGAGAAGTGTCGTGGCCAAGAATCCAAACCCAATGAGGAGGCGGCTGCGTTGCAGACGAGGAATCGCGGTTCCCCTCACGGCTGGCATGCCAGTACCCTCCTGGTCATCGGCACTTGATGAAAAGCAGTCCCTTGGACTGCCGACGCACGCAATCAGTGGGCACGCTTGCCCGTTTAATTGGACGAGGCTACTTCTTGCGCCAGGTATAGACGCTCACGCCAATGGTCTTGCTCGGCGCCTTGCTCTTTCGCGATTTGCTCGCCCCGCGACCAAACTCGATTTCAATGCCCTGAATGAAGGAGGCGATGCGCGCGAGCATGGCGGGTTGACTGATATCGAGCACATCACTCGCCACCTTGATCGGCTCGCTCGCCACGTAAGCCGCGAACTCCCGGGGCGCAGGATCGGCAGGATCTCGCATGGATTGAACCAACGTATTACCGAGAAGCCTCAATTGCTCGGCGGCATAGGCGAGGGCAGTGGTATTGAGTTCGGTGGGCAACGCGGTGGTTTTGCGGTAACGGACGATCTCATCGGGCAGCAATTGCACCAAACCGCGTCGGCGCAACTCCTTCAGCACCGTCTTCGGTAGCTTGCCGGGGAGCGCCTTGTCGACCAATTCCGAGAAACTCGGGCCCTCCGGCTGTAAATCGAGCGGTAAGTCCAAAGGCAGCCCGCTGGTGGACAAATAGCGCGTGTTTTTGCTCCACAGGCTCAAGATGCGCTCGCTCTTGGAGTGTTGGCGCGCCTTTTTTTGCATGCGCAATTCGGCGCTCTTCGTGCCGGAGGAGAGAATATTTTGCACCTCGCCGCGGTTTAAACCCGCCGCGAGACCAATTTCTTCGTGACTCGGACCGCGGCCGGTGCGCAAATTCCCGGGCAGTGTTTCGGCAAGGCGCCTAACGAACTCAACGCGCACCAGAGATTCGAGCTCCGTGCTGTTGACGCCAATGCGGACGCAAATATCGATGATCGGATCGAGTGCGGCCGCGAGAACCTCGGCACGCTCAAAGCGATCTTTAGACTGGGCCAAGCAATGGCTCCCGACGCGCGACCCTGGGCCCCTTGCGACGCCAACGGCAGCGCGCTACTTCCTGGATGACATATTGCAAAATACACCGTCTCCGTGCACTTTGGGCACTTTTCTACGCTCAGACCGGCTGTTTAAAATTCCTTACACAAAGCATGTCGGTTTAGGAGACACTTTGCCAGGGCGGTACGGTACCAATCACGCGAATCCAAGTCTATAAGGTAGTATTTGCAGTGAGCGGGCGGTCGCAAAACGGGCCGTTTTAGGGATAAATTGAGGTGTGCCAAAAGCGCAATTTCCACGAATGATGGACCTCCATGGCTAAAGGAATACCAACCCCGAAGCGACGGCCCCGTCGTGCCGCCGGCGGCTTGGGCCCCCCGCTTGATCGGGCACTTATCCTTAAGCTCGCCGTCGAGATGCATCAAATTACCCAAGATGTGTTGTCGAAGTTGAACGTAACGCCCAAGGAGCAGCGGCTTGCGGCCCTGCAGGCGCGACGAACCAGGAAACGCGCCTGGCCGAGTGCGCGACTGATGGCGGCCATCAATGGCGCGGGGGATGTTTTGTCCACCTGGCGTCGCGATAAACGCTACCGAAGTGCGGATGGCAGCCCGCGGGTGCTTTTTATCCGCGGCAAGGGGGCGACACTCGAGAGTTTGGCGCGCAAATGCGTGCCGCAGATGAGCCTTGAGGAGGTGCTTACCTACATTTGCAGCCACGGCGAGGCCATCTTGTACAAGGAAGACCGCGTGGCTCTCTTGGGTAGCGCTGCCGTCATCACGCAGCGGACCCCGGAGATGACACTCGCCTGGCTGCTGACGCAGCTTCGGCACGTCGCCGACACGACCCTTCGCAATACCTCGGTGCCTGCTCACTTGGTCAAGGGCACCGGCATGTTCCAGCGGCAGGTCGCGGGCTGGTTATCCGAGAAGGATTTCCGCCTCTACACGAAGGAGGTATTTCCGCAGTTGCAGGAACTGTGCGCACAACTCGAGGCGGGACTCTCCATTGATCGTCGCGCCAAGCCCAGACCCAATCGTAAGGAGTGCGGCGTGGGAATCTTTTTGTATCAGGACACGGGACGCATCGGATAGCCATGCAACCGAGGAGTCGGCATGGCTAAGGCCAAACGAAACGCGCCGCGACGGGCCGGTCGACGCCGTACTGCGGCCGCCTTGAGCGCGCCGGCCGACAGCGCGTTGCTCGTCGAGCTTTTGAAGGAGATGCATCATCTGGTTATCGATGCCGCCGCTGGGCTCGGGGTGAGTGCGAAGGATGCCCTGCGTGCGTTGGAACTTGCGGGCCGGGACCACAGCCGTTCCCGACCGAGCGAGCCCATCATGAGGGTCAACTTTGGCATCGCCGTTCTTCTGAACCACTGGCGCAACGACGAGCCCTATCAACGCCCCGAGGGCACACCGCGAGTGCTATCGATTCGCGGTAAGGGCGCGACCTTTGAGACCTTGGCGCGCACCTTTGTGCCCCAGCTAAAGCTCAATGACCTGATCGACATGGTCTGCGAGAACGCCGAGGTCACCCGCCTGAAGGGCGGAAAAATTGCGCTGGTGGGAAGCCCGGTGATGATGACGCCGAAGACACCGGAAATCACCTTGGCCTCTCTCGCGCTGCGGCTGCGCCGCCTCACCGCAACCGTCCTGCATAACGCCGCCCTTCCGGCGAAAAATAAGTCCGACGGCCGCTTCGAGCGAATCGTCACAGGCGAACTGACCGAGCGCGAGTTTCGCGAATTTGCCATGAGCGTTCGGCAACCCATGCAAGACCTTTGCGATCGTGTGGATGCCGGGATCCGGCAACCGAGGGCGGCGCGCAAGACGCGCAGCGGGGCGAGGGCTTGCGGCGTCGGTCTGTATGTTTATCGAGACGATGGCGAGATCGGCTAAGGCAGCTTCGGAAATCCTATGCCCAATCGCGTTCGCAGTAAGAAACCAATTCGCTTCCGTAATCGCGGCGACTCGCCCCTGATACCCGCTACCCGCGACAAGCGGGAGCTGCTCCTAAAGCTCGCCCAGGAATTGCAGGCAATGACCATAGAATCGATGGAAGGCCTGGGGGTGTCGCGCAAAGAACAGATGCTCACTTACCGGCGCGCCTCTCGAGGCGTCGGCAACAAAGCGCGGCCGAGTGCGCCGCTCATCGACCGAATCTCCGGGATCGCGGATCTCTTGAGCAGCTGGCGGCGCGACCGACGCTACGTGCAAGAGGATGGCTTGCCGCGGGTTCTACGCATCAAGGGCAAGGGCGCGAGCCTGGAGAGTTTAGGCAAGAAATTCGTGCCGGACATGTCGGTCAACGAGGTCCTCGTGGCGGTGACCCGACACGGCGAGGCCACCGTGTACCAGGGCGATCGGGTCGCGCTCGTAGGGGGTAGCGTATTGGTCACGCCCAAGACGGCGGAAATGGCCCTCGCGCTGCTCGTGAGCCGGGTTCGACGGTACTTCAAGACGGTCTTGCACAATGTGTCCTTGCCGGAAGGCAGCAAGGGACATGGTCGTTTCGAGCGACAGGTATTCGGGGTCCTATCGGAACGCGAATTCCGGCAGTATGCGCAGGCCATGCGCTCCCAAATGCAGGACCTCTGCGATCGCGCGGAATCCGGACTTGAACTCGCCGCCGATAAAAGGGGCCGCAAGCGCAAGGCCTGCGGTATCGGCATCTACGTTTTTCGTGACGACTAGACCCCTCTAGCCCCCCCAATCCCACCCCGAGGCGCTTCAAACGGCGCTCGCGCGCATTGCCGAGGGGGTAACTGCCCCATCCCGCTTTGGGATGAGCTTCCGGCTGACCCAGAAATGCCGTTCCTGAGCCCAGACCGGGGCGCCTTCCCAGCCGGCCTAGAGGGGGCTCGCAGGGAGCTCAGACGCTCTACACCGGGTTCCTTGTAATATTTTCTTGCAATTATTCTGTATGTTTCATAGTCTCGCCCTCTGTACGTTTTTTTATACAGATATACCGTCGACAAAACAGGCAACGGCGGCAATCTTGGGAAGGCCGGCGCGCGATATGGTTCAAGGGGTTGCGATGGGCGCAGTGATAACTCGACAGCGAATGGTCAGGGGCTTGATCGCAGCGTGTGTCGGTTTGGCCAGTATGAACGCCCTAGGCCAGACGCCGCGCACCCCCATCTTCGAGCAGCAGGTACAGTCGGAATTCACGCTCGCGGGCATCGCGATGCGTCAACGGCTCGATCGCGAGGCGGTGGGCGATGTAATCGGCGCGCGTATCGCAGCGCGTGACGCTGAATTACACCGCTACCGCTACCGCGATCTCACCCGCGGGCTTAGCCGT
>Ga0307478_10003466_pt1 | contig 11705 bp, 12 predicted proteins | sample atmos_gasesECM4C_2_FD_203713 | JGI IMG/M metagenome (GOLD analysis project Ga0307478, IMG submission 203713) | Hardwood forest soil microbial communities from Morgan-Monroe State Forest, Indiana, United States - atmos_gasesECM4C_05 | ecosystem: Environmental > Terrestrial > Soil > Temperate...
CCGCGGCCAGTTCCCCACGGCTGCCCCACGCCCGTCCGAGCCGGGCAATGGCCACCCACTGAGTCTCTTCCGGAGAGCTCACTCCAGGATTTCGAGCGTGAACCGCCGATTCAGCTTCATCCCCGCGGCGCCCAAGATCGTGCGAATCGACCGCGCCGTCCGGCCCTGCTTGCCGATCACTTTACCGAGGTCGCTGGGGGCTACGCGTAGCTCCAGTACGGTCACCTGTTCCCCTTCGACCACGTGCACGATAACTTCTTCCGGGATGTCCACGAGAGCTTTCGCAATGTCTTCAATCAGTTGTTTCATCCCCGCGCCTCCTAAGCCCATTCTAAACGACGGCGCAAAATGCAGTGGCGAAAGGAGTTCCTAAACTCACGGCCCGACGGTCACGAAACGTACAATACTCCGGTTCAAGCCGCCGGCGACGCGGCAGGCGCGGGGTGATTCTTCACCAACCGTTCCACCGTATCCGACATCTGCGCGCCTGTCTTCACCCAGTGCGCGATCCGTTCGTGTTTCAATTCAACCGACGCAGGATTGGTGCGCGGATTATAGTGGCCCACTACTTCGATGTTGCGGCCATCCCGCGCTTTCTCTTTCTCGATCACTACCACCCGGTAGAACGGCTTCTTTTTGGCGCCAAATCGCGCCAGTCGAATCATTAGCATGCTGACTTCAAACTCCTCTTCTAAAATGCCGGTAACTTCATCTTCCCCAGCTTTTTGCCCAGAAATCCGCCGGAGAAGCTCTTCATCATCTTACGTGCTTGCGAATACTGCTTCAGCAACTGGTTGACTTCCTGCACGCTCGTACCGCTGCCCTTGGCGATGCGCCTTCTCCGGCTGCCGTTGATAATCATGTGATTGGCGCGCTCATGGGGCGTCATCGAATCGATAATCGCCACTACGTGCGTGATCTCTTTTTCATCGATCTTTACGTTCTTGAGATCCTTCATAATGCCCATATTCGGCATCATGCCCAGAATCGATTCGAGCGGCCCCAGCTTGCGGATCTGCCGGATCTGATCGCGAAAATCCTCCAGCGTGAAATCGTTCTCGATGAGCTTGCGCTGCATCTCGACGGCTTGCTTTTTGTCGATGGCTTCTTCCGCCCGCTCGATGAACGAGAGCACGTCGCCCATTCCCAAAATCCGCGATGCCACACGGTCCGGATGGAATACCTCGAGCGCGTCAGACTTCTCGCCCACGCCCACGAACTTGAGCGGTTGCCCGGTCACCTGGCGGATCGATAGCGCCGCACCGCCGCGCGCATCGCCGTCCATCTTGGTCAGCACGATGCCCGTGATCCCCAGCCGCTTGTGGAACTCATCCGCGCTCTTGACGGCGTCCTGGCCCGTCATGGCGTCGGCCACGAACAGGATCTCCACCGGCGTCAGCATCTCGCGAAGCTGTTGCAGCTCTGTCATGAGCTCGTCGTCAATGTGCAGCCGCCCGGCGGTATCCACCAGCAGCACGTCGCGTCCGGTGTTCGTGGCTTCTTTCCGCGCTGACCGCGCCAGATCCGCCGGCGCCGTCTCTTCCGGAGCGCCCGCGTAGATTGGCAGGTTGACGTCTCGCGCCACGATCCGTAATTGCTCGCGCGCCGCGGGCCGGTAGATGTCCACCGACACCATCATGGGCCGGTGCCCGTTTTTCGAAAGCCAGCGCGCCAGCTTGCCCGTGGTTGTGGTTTTCCCTGAGCCTTGCAGCCCCACCATCAGCATTACACTCGGCGGATCGTTGGCGAACCGCAGCTTGGATTCGTGGCTGCCCAGGATCTTGATCAGCTCATCGCGCACAATGGCGATGACCTGCTGCGAGGGCGAAAGCGCCGTCAGCACTTCCTCGCCCATGGCTTTCACTTTGATGGCCTCGATCAGTTGCTTGACCACCCGGAAATTGACGTCGGCTTCGAGCAGCGCCACACGGATTTCGCGCAGAGCGCTCTCCATGTTTTCCGCCGTCAGCCGGCCTTCGCCGCGGAGATTCTTGAATACCCGCTGCAGCTTTTCCGATAAGTTGTCGAACATGATCGCTTACGGAGTTACAACCGGACACACAGAGGAAAACTGGTGGCCAGGAACGATTTATTCAGTATAGCGAATTTTCTAGCGTCGAGATTTGAGTGGAGGATTGCGATTGAGCGCGGTTCGAGAGAAAAGGATACTCTGACGAGTGGCACGTCCTTATGACGCCGACGTTGCGGCTCACCGGGCGTCCGGCGGTGCAAGCCGAATCAAAGCTCAGGCTATAACTAGATCCGGATTGATCTCCACACCCAGCCCGGGACCCTGGGGCACTGCAATGTTGCCCTCTTGGTCGACTGCAGGCGGGTTGCGGAAAATCGCGAAGCGCTTGCTGTAGTCGCAAATCGGCGGGTCGTGCGTAAGCTCCAGCAAGTTGCCTCGAGGCCAGGATGCCACGAGGTGCAATGCGGCAATGTTGCCTATGGGTTCCTCTATGGCACAGTGAGGTGTCACCTGCCGGTCGAAAGCCTCGGCCAGCACCCCGATCTTTCGCACATCGCTGATTCCGCCCGCGAGCATCGTCTCCGGTTGCAGGATATCGAAGACGCCCTGCTGGAGCATCCAGTGGAATTCGTGAACGCCGAAGTTGTTTTCTCCTCCGGCAATAGGGATACCGACCTGCTTCCTGAGCTCGGCGTGCTGCTCGAACGCGAAACGCGGCAAGGGCTCTTCCAGCCACGCACAGTGAAGGCGTTCCAGTTCGTGCGCCGTCTCCAAAGCGCGGCGGAAATCCCAGAGTGCGCCCGGCTGCCAATGCCCGGGATTCTCCGCCTGGTTTGCATCCGTCATGATTTGCATCCGCTCGCCGATTCTCGCCCGTACTGCTTCCACAACCGCGATGTCCTCTTTGAAGGTGGGATTGTGCAAGCGCAACTTGATCGCCTTCCAGCCTTGGCCTGCCAATTCAGCCGCCATGTTTGCCCGCTCCTCAGGCGTCGAAAGCTTGACCATCGCTGCGTACGTACCGACTTTGTCCCTGCCGCCGCCAAGCAACTTGTAGATGGGCTGTCCGCAGGCTTTACCTACTAGGTCCCAGAGGGCGATATCCACGTTAGCGCCCCCGTTGTACCTTTCGCATATCAACTCGTAACGCATCCGAGCATAATGCTGCTCCGTGTCGAACGGATCCTTGCCGACGAGTACCTGTTGCACCACAGGCAGCAAAGCCGGGTCGATGGAAGGGCCAATACCCACCAGACCCTGGTCGGTCCGCACCTCGAGGAACGCTCCACCTCCCACCTGAAAGTTCATAGTGCGGCCCGGGGCGTACCAAGCTGGCTCCAGAGATCCGAGTTCCCGAACCACCTTAAGGCGAACGTGCCGCACCTCGGTGATCTTCATGCGCCCAGCTCGGCGCCTCGACTCCTGGGCAGGTAGAGGTGCCGCCATGGTCAACGACCCGAGACTTGCGACAAAGCTTCTCCGATTCATCACGCCTCCGCTCCGACCTCTCATAATGCCACGCCCGAAGCGGAGTTGATGGGGCGACAGCGTTTTCCTGTATCGTGCGCAACAATTACCCAAACTGATCGCAGTTGGTGAGGATCGAACAGGTGGCCCAGGCTGGCAGAATTCGCTCGCGGGCGATGCAAATCTCGCTTACCAGACCTGGCACACGAGTGTTACACAAACGTCTAGCGACATCTAGCGAACGTTCCCTTGAGGGAGTTGATCCGGCCATCAAACATAAGGCCAGTAACCACTTAAAGCTGCCATCACAAGTCTGACACTGATACCGCGCGGTCAACTCCCCGTGTGTAAGAACACGCCGGTCTATCGAGACGGCCCCAATATTGCACTACCACTCTGGGAATAGTCACTCGTATCGCGGACCGATAGTAATCGAGCGGCTATGAGGCCCTCGCGACGCCGAAATTGTAGGTCTTGCTTGTATGAATCAGGCGATCAAACGAATCCGTGTTTTCACACCCCGTCGTCTAATCATTACCGTGATCTCGTTTTCAGTGCTGGCGGGTGTTGCGATCTTCATGCTCGCGACGCACTGGCCGTATACTCGGCAGTCCATTATCGACGCTCTACAGGAGCAATCAGCCCGAACGGTGGAAATCCAAGCTTTCCGCCAGACTTACTTCCCTCCAGGCTGTGTCGCGGACGGCGTTCAATTCTTGCATCGCGTGCATAAGAATAAGCCGCCGTTGATCACGATTCGAAAGTTGGTAATTCGCGGTAGCTATCTTGGCCTGCTTCGTTTTCCAATTTGGATTGACAAAGTCCTCGTGATCGGCCTGCACATGAGCATACCGTCCAGGACACCGGGGGGAGAGCGGTCTGACGTCAGCCCACTCACCGCGAGCAAATCGGGCAAATCTGTGCTGATCTCACAGATGACGGCTGACGACGCGGTCCTGGAATTTCAACCCGCCAAACCCGGGGAAGACCCCTTCGTGGTGCGGATTCGCCGGCTGGCGCTTGCCCACATAGGCAGCAAAGATCGGTTTTCCTTCCGTACCGTTTTGTCCATTTCGAAGCCGCCCGGGGAAGTCCGTGCTGCCGGCACATTTGGGCCCTGGAATGAGCAAGACCCCGGCCGCACCGCTGCCAGCGGGGATTATACTTACAACAATGCCGACCTGGGTGTGTTTCGCGGCATCGCCGGAACGCTTTCATCGAAGGGCAAATTTACCGGCACGCTCGGTCGTCTGCAAACAGACGGCGAGACCGATTTACCAAACCTTCACGTTGACGACGCGAGCCACAATGTTCCGCTGACGACAGAATTCCACGCGATCGTCAACTGCACCAACGGCGACACTTACCTGCAGTCCGTCAACGCGCGCTTCTGGCAAACGAGCGCCACGCTTGCGGGCGCGGTAGCCGGCAAGGAGGGTGAGACCGGCAAGACTGTCGCAGTCGACTTTTCCACCAACCGCGGCCGGATCGAAGACCTCTTCCGCATCTTCGTCCGAGCCAAGCAGGCGCCCATATCCGGCAGCGTGAATTTGCGGGCGAAGGTGCAGGTGCGACCCGGCCCTCAGCCCTTCCTACTCAAGCTGAGGATGCAGGGGGACTTCGGTATCCGGGATGGCGAATTCCGGAACGCGGACACGCAAGCCAGTATCAATCACTTAGGCGAGAGTGGCCGCGGCGAATCCAAGAAACAACAGGATGACGATCCCGGCACTGTGATGTCGAACTTAACCGGTCACGCTGTAGTCGAGGACGGCATCGTTACGTTCACTAACCTCTCATTCCGCATCCCCGGCGGCCTCGCCCAGGTATATGGGACATTCGGATTGATTTCGAAGAAAGTGGACCTTCACGGTGTGCTCAGAACCACAGGCGCACCCGCGGATGCGACGACTGGCTTCAAATCATTATTGCTAAAGGTGATCACGCCGTTCTTGAAGAAGAAGCGCTCCCTAACGGTCGTGCCCTTCAAGATCACTGGAACGTATGACCACGTTTCCGTCGGCCTGGACTTTGGAGCGAAGGATTCCGCTACTTCCGCGGCTCGCTAGTTGGCGGCACCAGGCCCTTGATCCGCATATACGTCACAAGGTTGCCATAGTGCTCCATGTTGTGCGCGCTATTGAAGGCAAGAATTGCCAACTTTGGCTGGTCCCGGCCGAAAAACTTCACCATATCCGCGGCGCGTGCGTCCGTCATAGCGCTGTACGCCTTGTCGCAGTAGGTCAATGCGTCGTTCAGGGCCTTCACTAAATCGGCCTTCGATGTCTTGCTCTTCTCGATTCCCGGCGCGGGGTTGGTCTCCCCCATCGCTGCCGAACAGAACAAATACTGCGCGTCAGCCACGTGCCCGATGATCTGGCCGAAACTGCGAACCTCGGGAGTCGGCTTGAATGAGTAGTTCTCTTCCGGCATTTTCTCAGCGGCTCTTACCACGTTGCTCCTGCTGATGTTGTAAATTCCTTTGATTCCTCCACTGAGTGGATCGGTCACGGCCTGTGCCTGCAATATAGCGCCGCTCAGCGAAAGGAAACAACACACGGCTATCGTCTTCATGGAAACCTCCTGGGGCATTCCATTGTACGCTAGCGTGGGATCCGAACGAGGCGAAGCTTACGTTTGTGGTGGGACGACGCGGACGCTGCTTGCGGCCATCTTGCCGGTGCGGTCCATACCCAGCTCGTAGACGACTTTTGTACCCGGCACCAGGTCGCTGGCTTGCCCTTCGTTCAGCCGGGAAATGTGGAAGAAAATATCGCGGCCGCCGCTATCGGGGCGCAGAAAGCCGAAGCCCTTCTCCTCGAAATAGGTCACAATAGACCCGGTGTCGGAGGACGGCACGTCAGATTCACCGGCCGCGCCAGGCACACCCGCGCTCGCCGAAATTGGCCGGCCGGACTTATCCCCTACGCCCTGCTTGATCAGCGCGAGATCGTCCTCGGACCAGTTGGACACTGGTTGCACCTCGGGCATCTTAAGGCTAGGGTTCTTCTTGCGGGCGTCTTCAAAGAGACGTTTTTGTCTTGCGTTCAAGGTGGATCGTTCCTGGATCGCTAGTGCGTCGCAACGGCTGGTGTCGCCGCTTTCTTGCGCCGCGCAGCGCGCTTTTCAGCAGGCGGCTGCCGGTCGCTCTTCTTCAGCGAGGCGACAACCATCGGGGTTACGAACTTCTTCTCACCGTGATCGTCAAACTTGATCACGATGCGTTCCTCATTAATGGACATCACAGTGCCGAGGCCAAAAATCGTATGCTCCACCTGGGCACCTTGGTTATATGGATTAGCAGCCATATGGCTACGTTCTGCTCCTTTTAGGTCACGTTGAAGGTGGGAGATACTTCAGACCAACCACCGGCGTAAGAGGGAGATAGCACAACTCGTCACTCGATATCATAGCAGAAGCCCGCCACTCTGTCGATAGGACATGCGCTAACCAGAACATTTATAAGCCTTTTGCTTTGGCTGGAATCTCTATCTCGATCTAATTCCAGGCGCAACATTCGGTCACGATAGCGGCAACTCCATCTGCCACCTTTTGGCGCCTTTCACCACCAAATAAGAAGTCCTTTCCGACGGCCGGCGATTTCCAGCTCTCCAGTTTGCGCGCCACAACTTACGAACTGCGCGTGGTTAACGCCGGCTTCACAAGCGCCAGCGTGACCAACATTGCCATCGATCCCGCTAGCGACACCAACTTGCCTCGAATTAGCATCCGCCCTCGGCAACTTCGGCAGGATTGATTTCGCGAATCCTTCGCGCGTCATTCAGTTCGGTTTGTATTACCAGTTCTGACGCACGAGCCAAAAAACCGCTGCCGGGCCGTTACCTCTTCCGCCATCGCTCGTCTGAGTGATGCGAGGGATCTCTGTACGCCCCCTTACATGTTCAGCATCGCGTTGTGTGCCGGCTTTCTTTTTTGATATAGTTGACTCGTTTCACAACCAAAATCTTCGCATCAGAATCCAACCTCGAAGAACCGAAAGGAAGGTGTCGAGTGAGTTCCAAGAAAGATCCTGACGCTCCACAAAAGGCCCCGAGCGGCTTCTCCCGCCGTGGTTTCATTCGTGGCGTCGGCATCGGGACGGGCGCGCTGGGCAGTGGGCTGCTGGTCGAAACCCCTGTGGAAGCGGCTCCCGCCGGGGCCGTTGCCGGTCCTGACGCAGTGCCGGTCACGCTCAAAATCAATGGCAAGCCCTATGAGCTGAAAGTCGAGCCTCGCGTCACCCTCATCGACGCGTTGCGCAACTATCTCGATTATACGGGCGCCAAGAAAGTCTGCGACCGCGCGACCTGCGGCGCCTGCACCGTCATCATGGACGGCAAAGTGGTCTACAGTTGCACCGTCCTGGCTATCGACGCCCAGGGCAAAGACATCCAGACCATCGAAGGCCTCTCGCAAAACGGCAAGCTGCACCCGGTCTCCGCCGCATTCGTCAATCACGACGCGCAGCAATGCGGATACTGCACGCCCGGATTCGTCATGGCGGTAAAGGGATACCTCGACAAGCATCCCAATCCCACTTACGAGGACGTCCAGAAAGGTCTCGGCGGCAATCTGTGCCGCTGCGGAACTTACATGGGCATTCGACCGGCCGTGCTCGAAGCCGCCAAGGAAATGAAGGGAGGACGCAATGCCTGATACCCCGAATACCCCGAACTATACCTGGCCGCCGATGGAAAAACGGCGCGTAATGGGTAAGCCCACAAAACGCCTGGACGGTCCCATGAAGTCCACCGGCCGCGCCAAGTACGCGTCCGACTTTACGCAGAAGGATCTGCTGTTCGGCGCGCTGCTCACCTCTCCATACGCTCATGCCCGTGTCACCAGCATCGACACGAGCGAAGCCGAAAAAGTGCCGGGCGTGACGGCGGTACGCGCCATCGCCTCCGCGGGAAGCGAGCTGCAATGGGCGGGCCAGGAAGTGGCCTCCGTCGCGGCCGAAACCGAAGAGATCGCCAAGGCCGCTACACGCAAGATTAAGGTGCAGTACGAAGTGCTGCCGCACCTGGTTCGCGAAGATGATCTCGCCAAGGCCGGCGCGCGCGCCAAGCCCGCGGGCGAACAGGTCAAGGGCGATCCCGACAAAGCGTTTCAGGAAGCGGACGCGGTCGTCGAAGGCCACTACGGTATCCCCGTCATCACGCACTGTTGCCTCGAACCGCACGGCAATGTCATCGAGTGGAAGGGCGAGAAGATCAATTTCTATCCCTCCACGCAAAATGTTTCCGGCATTGGCGGCGATCTTGCCAATGCCATCAAAGTCCCGCCCGCCGGCATTAAGGTCAACATGCAGTACATCGGCGGTGGATTCGGCAGTAAGTTCTCCACAGACCTCTGGGGCGTCGAGGCGGCAAAACTTTCGAAAGCCAGCGGCGGCCGGCCGGTGAAGCTGTTCCTTGATCGCGCCACCGAGTTGCAGATCGCGGGCAACCGCCCATCGGGTTTCGCTAACGTCAAAATCGCGGGCAAGAAAGACGGCACCATCACCGCATGGCAATCCGAGTCCTGGTCAACCGGCGGCATCGGTGGCGGCGGCAGCCCGCCCATTCCCTACGTGTTCGATTTCCCCAACCAGCGCAAGAACCACACCGCCGTTTCCACTAATTGCGGCGGCGTGCGCGCTTGGCGTGCCCCGAACCATCAGCAGGCGTGCTATCTCACCGGCACGGCCATCGAAGACTTCGCCGCCAAGATCAACATGGACCCGCGCGAAGTATTCGAAAAGAACTTGGGCGTGACGGCGCGCGCCGATGTCTACCGCGCACAACTCCAGAAGGGCGCGGAGCTGATCGACTGGCAGAAGCTCTGGCATCCCCGGGGGCAAGGGGGTTCTGGCAACGTTAAGCGCGGCCTGGGATTGGCCATTAGCACCTGGGGCGGTGGCGGGCACAACAGTCAGTGCCGCACCAAAATCAATCCGGATGGCACGGTGGAGGTCGAGCTGTGCACACAGGATTTGGGCACGGGCACGCGCACCATTATCACCATGGTCGCAGCAGAAACGCTCGGGCTGCCGCTCGGTGCGGTGAAGCTCAGCATCGGCGACAACTCACTTCCGCCATCGGGAGCGTCAGGCGGTTCAACCACGGTCGGCGGCGTCTCTTCGTCAACCCGGAAAGCAGCCGTGAACGCGCTGGCCAAATTGCTCGACGCCGTGGCTCCCTCGCTCGGCGCCTCGGCAGATCAATTGGAAGCGGTTGACGGGCGCATTCAAGTGAAGGGAGATTCTTCGAAGAGCCTCACCTGGAAGGCTGCCTGCCAGAAGCTGGGCGTCAACCCAATTTCCGAGATGGGCGAGAACAACCAGCGCAACCCCGGTGGGCTCAATTCCAGCGGCGTCGGCGGCGTGCAGATGGCCGACGTTTCCGTGGATATCGAAACCGGCATTGTGAAGATCAACAAAGCAGTAGCCGTGCAGGATATCGGTCTTGTGATCAACCCGACGACGGCCGAGAGCCAGATTCACGGCGGGTGCATCATGGGTATCTGCGCCGCATTGATGGAAGAACGGATCATGGATCAGCAAACCGGACGCATGCTGAATCCCGATATGGAGTTCAACAAGCTTGCCGGAATCGGCGATATTGGCGAAGTCGTGGTCCATCTCGACATCACACCGGATCATGATAAGCGCGGGCCAGTCGGTCTAGGCGAACCCGCGGCCATCGCGCTGATTACAGCAATCGCCAACGCCACCGCTAACGCGATTGGCGTGCGAGTCCCCGAAATCCCGCTAACGCCCAACAGGGTGCTGGCGGCCCTCGAAAGGAGGAACGCGTAAATGCAAGCCTTCGAATACGCGAATCCCGCGACCTTGCAGGACGCTCTGGGCCTGCTGGGCAGTAAGTGGGGCGAAGCCGACGTCTTGGCCGGGGGCACCGATCAGTTGAGCCTCATGAAGGAGTATTTGGCCACGCCTAAGCGTTTGGTGAACGTCAAGAACATCAAAGAGCTGGGTGGCATTCAAAACTCCAAGACCGGCCTGCGCATCGGCGCTACGGTGACGTTCGAGGAACTCGTGGACAACGCCGAGGTACGCAAGCTCTTACCAGCGCTCGCGGAAGCCGCGCACGGAGTCTCAAGCCCTCAAATTCGCAATATGGGTACCGTGGGTGGCGACCTTTGCCAGCGGCCGCGCTGCTGGTATTACCGCCAGGGTTTCGGTCTTCTCGCCACAAAAGACGGGCAGGCGCTGGTGCCGAATGGCGAAAACCGTTACCATGCGATCCTCGGCAACTCGGGGCCGGCCTACTTCGTCAGCGCGTCCAGCCTCGGACCGGCACTCGTCGCCCTCGGAGCGAAAGTTCGCCTCGCCTCCGCCTCGGGTCATCGTGAAGTGGCGGCGGCTAAGTTCTTTGTCACCCCGCAGAACGAGAATGCGCGCGAAATCGCATTGCTTCCGAACGAAATACTGACCGAAATCGTCGTGCCGCACGAGGGAACTAAGAACGCAACCTATGAAGTCCGGCAAAAGGAGGCTCTCGACTGGCCTCTCGCCACGGCGTCGGTCGCGCTGAAGATGAAAGGCAGCACGGTGGCTTCGGCGCGCATCGTTTTGGGCCACGTCGCTCCAACCCCTTGGGCCGCAGCCCAAGCAGAGCAAACACTTACGGGCAAGGCCGTTACCGCCGAAAGTGCTGAAGAGGCTGCTAAAGCCGCCGTTGCCGACGCTAAACCATTGAGCCAGAACGGTTACAAGGTGCAACTGGCGCGCGTGGCCGTCAAGCGCGCGCTGCTTCAGGCGGTACGAGCATGACACCCCACACTTCGGGCGAGCGCGCCGGCCTGACCAACATCGGCGAGGATCGTTGCAAGAACTTGCGCTGGAAAGGCCTTTTCATCGAAGCTGCGTGGGATCCCACCGTCCCGCGCAGCAACGATCGGGCTTTCTGGTGTCAGCACACGTACAATTGCTTGGGCCCGGATAGCAAACTCGCGGACGATTACGAGTGCAATCCAGCCCGGAAGTGTTACGAAGCCCTGTAATTAGAGATTTGTGAGACTATTTAACGCGCTGTCGCGTCTACAGAGGTGTATAATTCTTTTCCATGGAGGCTTGGGGATGAAAAGAGCAGTATGGGCTGTTTTGGCATTGTCCCTGACGGCCTGTTTGAGCTTCGCTGGTGGCGTTCCATCTAATAGCATCTACGGCAATTACGTGGAGGCGCGAACGGCGGACGTGTATACTGGTCCTTGTTTTGCGAACTCCGAAGTCGGGTTGACGGGCCAACTTGCTGTTCTTGGCTGG
>Ga0307478_10003467_pt1 | contig 11702 bp, 8 predicted proteins | sample atmos_gasesECM4C_2_FD_203713 | JGI IMG/M metagenome (GOLD analysis project Ga0307478, IMG submission 203713) | Hardwood forest soil microbial communities from Morgan-Monroe State Forest, Indiana, United States - atmos_gasesECM4C_05 | ecosystem: Environmental > Terrestrial > Soil > Temperate...
TCTGCTCATCGGGGCGGGTTTGCTGCTGCGCACTTTTTGGTTCCTGCTCCGGGAGGATCCTGGATTTAACCCTGATAAGGTGGTCGCTGCGAGCATATGGCTGCCAAATCCCAACGATCCAAAAACTAATCCGTACCCCGACATCGGAGTCCAAGAGGTATTCGCCAGGGAAATTCAACGCCGGATGGCTGCGATCCCCGGCATCGAAACGGCCGCTTTGACGTCGGATCTCCCGGGCAGCCCCCCGCGGTACAGCAGAGGTCTGATCATTGAAGATATGCCGATCGAATCTTCTCAACAGGTGATGGCTGAGATAATTCGGATCAGTCCCGATTATTTTAAGGTGATTCAATGCCCATTGGTTCGCGGCCGCGTTTTCAGCGAAGGCGACGAAGCGGGTAAAGAGATGGTGGTGATCGTTGACGAAACTACTGCTCACCGTTATTGGCCTGATCGCGACGCCATCGGCAGACGTCTCAAAGTAGGGCAGGACCCTAACTTGCCGTGGATGACTGTGGTTGGAATCATGAAAGATATCAAGCACGACGGGCTTGATAAAGATGCGATTCCGCACATTTACACGTCTGTCTATCAGCAGAAGGGTAACAATCTAAGTGTGGTGCTTCGCACGGATCTTCCTCCTGCACAGCTCGAATCTCAAATTCGGGATCAGATTCATGCGGTCGATCCAGAGCTGCCTGTGTTTAGTGTGAGGTCCATGAATGAAGTTCTGGAAGCGTCCTTAGCCTCTCGCCGCTTCTCGGCGGAATTGGTGGCGCTATTTGCGGCGCTTGCATTGCTGTTGGCGTCGATTGGAATCTATGGATTGCTTGCCTACATGGTAGGACAGAGATCGCACGAGATCGGAATCCGTATGGCCCTTGGAGCGCGGCGGGATCATATTCTAAAGTTGATCTTGAGGCAGGGGATATTTCTCGCTGGCGCTGGCGTGTCGGCGGGATTAGTTGTAGCTGTAGCGACTGCGCCACTGATTGCAACTTTGCTCTATGGCGTTCATCCCATTGATCCAGTTGTGTTTCTTTCCGTTGCCATGATCTTGCTCATGGTGTCCTTCCTGGCCAGCTTTATTCCTGCTTACCGAGCCACTAAGGTAGATCCGATCGTGGCTTTGCGAGAAGGATGAGTTGATCGTTTTAAGGAAGTAACGCAGAGCGAAAGGAAGCGAGCTTTACACCGTCCGCACAGGATAACGCAGTGTGCTGAGCACATCTCCTCGGAACGCTTCCACAAAACCGGCGCCCGGATTGTGAATAAAAAAATGATCCCCTGGGAATGTTCTCAGTTTGCAATCGGCAGAGGTCTGTTCCTCCCACGCGCGCAGACTTTCCAGAGAAATATCCCGGTCCTGTAGTCCACCATAAACGGTGATAGGACACGAAAGAGGCTCTTCGGAATAGTACTCATAAGTATCATCAATCTCGAGGTCAGCTCGAGATTTGATCGAGAAGCTCATTTCCTCCAATTGGCTTACCAGAGATAGGAACCCGCGAAACACAGTGATCGCCATATTGCGCGGGACGATTCGGCAGCGCACCGGCACTCCCCATGATCTAGAACTTGCAACCCTGATTGATGCAGCTTCCCGGGCAGCGGGAAAGAGTGGCATCTATTTGGACGCGAAGACATTGGCTCGAATTGAAAGGTTGGAACTAGAGGGACGCGTCAAAGCCACTTGTCGCTTGAACTTCGTGAGCGGCCAGAGTCCATCGCCTCTTCCGAACATATCTCTATCTACGCGATTTCCCGGGAATCGCAAAAAAACGTTTAATCAGCTTCCCTTGACTTCAGTTACCTTCGCTTGGAGGTAGCCGTGACCAAACAATCGAGAACGACCCTCAGGTCAATTCCTCAGGATGTCGGAGGATCCGATACACAGTTATTGCCCCCCCGACTGACGATTCGGCATCTTCCTGCAGACTCAATTCGCCTCGACCCGACGAACCCGCACGAGCACAGCGAAAAACAAATCCAGCAAATTGCGAACAGTATTCGCGTCTTTGGCTTCAACGTCCCCATTCTGATTGATCGGAAGCGAAACGTCGTTGCCGGCCACGGTCGCCTCCTCGCTTGCAAACTGCTGGGTGTGGTCGGAACCAGTGGGAAGCGGCGGTAACCTCACCGTTGATCGCTCTCCCGACGAGGCGCTGGCGCTGTCATCCCACCAAACCCCATTCAAAACCCATAGCTCTCAACGAGGCTTCCTTCAAGTCGCTGTATCCGAAGCCCGTACACTGCAATTCAGAAGACGCCTTTTCACTCATTAGCGCTTCAGATACAGCACTAAGACTTCTGGACAACCATAACTTCTGGCTTGCCCCATTTCTAGAATCGGTGAGGCTAAGGCTCCAGGACAGGCATCTCTATATTTATCTAGAGCGGCGTCAGCGCTCCTTCGCTAAGGGCGGCGTTGTGATGCGTTGAGGAGGACCCGCAAACGGTTCATGGTATTTTGTGAAGCTGCTGACGAGGGCGAAAGATGTCCGACCGGTTCATGGCCAATTGGCTTGCACGACCCAAGCTACGTCACACCTTAGGGTATTTACTGGCGGTGGCCTCAGTGGGCCTCGCGTTCGTTGCTGCGCGGACATTTCTTCACTTCCACCTTCCGTTGGCGATTATGTCCTTCTCGTTTTGCGCCATCGCCATCACTTTTTGGTATGCGGGAACTGGGCCCGGCGTCCTCGCGCTTTTGCTGGCTCTGCTTATTCGGACATTTTTCTTCCAGCCTGAGGTTGATTGGATTTCGCGAATTACCTACGACTTCGTCTTCGTGTTGTTTTCGTTCTTCATGCTGCAAGCGACACGAGCTAAGAATGAGCTGGAATCGCGAGTCGCCAAAAGAACTGCCGCGTTGACCAGGGCAAATGAAGACTTACATCAGGAAATTTCGGAACGCAAGCGTGCAGAGGAAGCACTCCAAGAAAATGTGGCGGCTCTAAAGAATGCTTTCGAAGAAATCCAGATTTTGAAAGACCAGCTGTACAAGGAGAACCTGGCACTGCGCGAAGAGATTGACGTCAACCGGATGTTCGAAGAGATCGTTGGCTCCTCTCCTGCACTGCAAGTGGTTCTGTCTCGAGTGGCGAAGGTCGCACCCACGGACTCTACGGTTCTCATTACCGGTGAGACGGGTACGGGCAAAGAACTGATCGCGAGGGCCATTCACAAGCGCTCGCAGCGTGCCTCGCGCGCTTTCGTCAGTGTGAACTGCGCAGCAATCCCCCGCGACCTTATTGCCTCCGAATTGTTTGGACACGAAAAAGGTGCGTTCACGGGAGCCACACAGCGGCGCCTGGGCCGTTTCGAGTCGGCGGACGGCGGGACGATTTTTCTCGACGAAATCGGTGAGCTTCCGGCAGAAATGCAGATCGCCCTTTTGCGGGTTCTGCAAGAGCGAGAGTTTCAGCGCGTCGGTGGAAACGAAATGATCAAGTCCGACGTGCGGGTGGTCGCGGCAACAAATCGTGATTTGCAAGCGGCGATCGCTGAAGGCAGATTTCGCGACGATTTGTTCTACCGGCTGAATGTCTTTCCGATCGAGGTACCTCCTTTGCGGGAGCGAAGGGAGGATATTCCGTTGCTGGTGGAGTATTTTGTCGATCGCTATGCCAGCCAGGCTGGAAAGAAAATCACCGGCATCTCTAAGAAGAGTATGGACCTTCTGCAGTCTTATGCGTGGCCTGGGAACATCCGCGAATTGCAAAATGTAATCGAGCGGTCCGTGATCATCTCGGACTCTGAAAATCTTGGCATCGACGAAAGTTGGTTCGCTGGACAGTCGGCAAGGACCGATTCGGCGATACATCCGTTTTCCGAGAAGCTTGCTGCTCAAGAGCGAGAGATGATCGAGGCTGCGCTCGTGGAGAGTAATGGCAAGGTTTCGGGCCCGCGAGGCGCTGCAGCCAAGCTCGGGATTCCGCAGTCGACCCTCGACTCCAAAATCAAGGCTCTGAGGATCAACAAGCAGCGTTTTCGTCGAGCTTAGGAACCCCTAAGCTCTCCTTCGATTTTCGGAGATACCCCCAGTGAACCCCTTCCTCGTTTTCCACAAAACCGCAGCCGATGCCGTCTTGATATCTCACGAAATCTCAGAAATTTCCGAAAGTTCGCAAGGCCAGAGGCTGGCTAAGTACCCCGCATATCAAGCACTTATCGTTTGGCCCACTTTTTGCATTTACCACAAGCGAAAGGCCGAGCGAATGACGCTGCGAATCGACATCTCCGACGAACGTGATCGAGTCGTTTTCACGCTCACCGGTCGGATTCAAGCAGAGCAACTGTCCGAACTGCAGTCGCTCGTGAAGTCGGACCTACCGGACCACAGTCTCGTGCTGGACCTAAAAGATGTGAAGTTGGTGGACCGAGACGCAGTGCGCTTCCTGGCGGAGATCGAAGCACAAGGCGTCAAACTCAGGAACTGCTCAGCATTTGTTCGAGAGTGGATTTCCCGAGAGCGACATGGAATGCAGGTCGGCAAAACGATAAACAAGCAGGTTTAGCAGAGCAAAGGAATCACTATGTGGATCGTTCAACTAGCTTTACGGCGGCCGTACACCTTCGTGGTGATGTCCATTTTGATCCTGGTCATGGGTGGAGTTGCCATCTTCCGTACGCCCACCGACATTTTTCCTAACATTAATATCCCAGTCGTCAGCATCATCTGGAACTACAACGGCCTGGTCCCCAAGGACATGAGCGACCGCATCGTCAGTGTGACCGAAAGGAACATGACCACGGTCGTAGACAACATCGAACACGTCGAATCGCAATCGCTTTATGGCATCGCCGTCGTCAAAGTCTTTCTCCAGCCGAACGCCAGTCTGGATCGAGCTATCGCCCAGATCACCGCTAGTTCTCAAACGCAGCTCCGGCAACTACCCGCTGGAACGACGCCACCTCTCGTCATCGCGTACAGCGCGTCGAGTGTGCCGGTCATGCAGCTGGCTCTTTCCGGCAAAGGTCTGTCTGAACAACAGCTGAACGACTACGGACTTAATTTCATTCGTACTCAGCTCATCACCATCCCGGGTACGGCAGTGCCATATCCCTACGGCGGGAAGCAGCGGCAGGTCCAGGTGGATCTGAACCCAGCGGCACTCGAGTCCAAAGGTCTTTCCGCACTCGATGTGGTGAACGCGATCACGGTGCAGAACCTCATCCTCCCTACTGGCACTTCGAAGATTGGCGGCAAGGAATACAACGTCGATATCCCCAATGCTGCTCCACAAACGATCGCTGACCTGAATCGCATCCCGATCAAAACCATTGGGGACACAACAATTTACATGAAGGACGTGGCCTGGGTGCGCGACGGCTTTCCGCCGCAAACCAACATCGTGCGCGTGAATGGGCAGCGATCAGTGCTCCTTACGATTCAGAAGGCGGGCGAAGCCTCAACACTGAACGTGATTTCCGGGATCAAATCCATTCTGCCCCGGATTGCCGCGACCGTTCCTTCTCAGCTCAAGATGTCTCCTCTGGCAGATCAATCCATCTTTGTTCTTGGAGCCATCAACGGAGTCGTGCGCGAGGCACTCATTGCCGCTTGCCTGACCGCGTTCATGATTCTGATGTTCCTCGGGAACTGGCGGAGCACGATCATTATCGCGACGTCGATCCCGCTCGCAATTCTTTGTTCCATCATTACTCTCAGTCTGATTGGTCAGACGATCAATATCATGACTTTGGGAGGGCTGGCCTTGGCAGTTGGCATCCTCGTGGACGACGCCACTGTCGAGGTTGAAAACATCAACCGCAACCGCGAGGCGGAACCCGATAAGAACATGGACCAAGTGGTGCTCGACAGCGCCATGCAAATCGCCACTCCAGCATTCGTTTCAACGCTTTCGATCTGCATCGTGTTTGCACCGATGTTCCTCTTGTCGGGTGTGGCCCGGTATCTGTTTCTGCCATTGGCCGAGGCGGTGGTGTTCGCCATGCCGGCGTCGTATCTCTTGTCGCGGACCATCGTTCCGACCATGGCCAAGTATCTTCTTCGCAACGACCGATCACACGAAAGATCTGGAACGAGCCGCAATGTGTTCGTTCGTGTCCAGCGAAGATTCGAGGCTGCCTTCGAGCGGATGCGCGACGGCTATCGCAACTTGTTGGAGCGCTGTCTCCTGCATCGCCGGGCTTTTCTGGTGGTCTTCTTCGCGGCTTGTCTGGGATCGCTGGTCATCATTGTTCCATGGCTCGGCCAGGATTTCTTCCCCAGCGTGGACGCCGGCAGCTTCAAACTGCATCTGAGAGCGCCCACCGGGATGCGCATCGAAGACACTGCGTTTCTCTGCGACGAAGTCGAGAACTCGATTCGCCGACAAATCCCTGCTTTCGAACTGGCCAGCATCATCGATAACATTGGACTGCCCTACAGCGGCATCAATCTTTCCTACAGCAATTCAGCGCCGGTAGGCGCCTCTGATGCGGACATTCTCGTCACGCTTTCGCCAAAGCATCACCCAACGGCACGCTATGTCGAACAGTTGCGGTTGAACCTGGCAAAAGAATTCCCGGGCGTGATCGTCGCCTTCTTGCCATCCGACATGGTGAGCCAGATCCTGAACTTTGGGTTGCCTGCGCCCATCGACATTCAGGTCATTGGGAACGACTTGGAAGGAAACCGAGTCTGGGCCGATCAACTTATGGAGAAGGTTCGATATGTGCCGGGCACAACCGACCTGAGAGTTCAGCAGCCGTTCGACAATCCATACCTACACTTGCAGATTGAACGAACCAAGGCGCAGGAGCTTGGCTTCTCAGCTCACGACATCGCACAAAACCTGCTGGTCTCGCTGAGCGGCAGCTTCCAGACTTCGCCGACATTCTGGGTCGATCCGCGCAACGGCGTGAGCTATTCGATCGCAACCCAGACACCGCAGTATCGAGCAGCGAGTATCCAGCAGCTCGTAAATACTCCGATAACGGGCACGGATCCTTCCGCTCCTCCTTCACTGATGGCCAGCCTGGTGTCGCTGCAGCGCGGAAGCGGAATGGCCGAGGTCTCTCACTATAACGTCGCCCCGGTCATCGACATTTTCGGCTCAGTGGATGGACGTGACCTGGGTGGAGTCTCACGGGACATCAACAAGATCATCGATTCAGCGCGCACTCAATTGCCGCGCGGATCCCGGGTAGTGGTTCGCGGTCAGGTGCAGACAATGCGCTCGTCTTACACAGGCCTTCTGGTTGGCCTTATATTCGCGATTTTGCTCGACTACCTGCTGATCGTCGTAAATTTTCAGTCCTGGCTCGATCCTTTCATCATGATCTCAGCCTTGCCGGCGGCGTTGGCTGGAATCGCGTGGTTCCTATTCATAACGCACACAACTCTCAGCGTGCCAGCGCTGATGGGAACGATCATGTGCATGGGCGTGGCCACCGCAAACAGCATTCTGGTGGTGAGCTTTGCCAGAGAACAAATGAGTGAAGGCAAGGATCCGATCTCAGCTGCCTTGCAGGCCGGGTTCACGAGATTTCGCCCGGTTCTGATGACCGCTCTGGCGATGATCATCGGCATGGTTCCCATGGCCCTCGGACTAGGCGACGGAGGTGAACAAAACGCGCCGCTCGGACGAGCCGTGATCGGCGGTCTTCTCTTCGCTACGGTTTCTACGCTCTTCTTCGTTCCAACATTTTTCAGCCTGCTGCACGGATGGCGGCACAAGGCTGCAATGCCCGAGCAGCAGGAATAGGTGAACTCATATGACTAACTTCGAAATTAAAGAAACAGAAAACAGCGTCGAGATAGTTCCATTAGACCCAAACCCGGAGAAGGGCTGGCTATCGAAAGGCCGACCAACACAGCGCCGCTGGCTCATGCCCGTGATCTTCAGCGTCGTTGTATTAGCCGTTTTGTTCTTTGGAATCCGGTCGCGCCTTAACGCGGAGGCTAGCTTGCGGACTGTGACGGCGCAGATGGCGGTGCCTTCGGTTTCGGTCGTGCAACCGAAGCCAGCTGCACCGGCGCAGGAGATTATCCTGCCTGGAAATATCCAGCCGTTTATCTCATCGCCGGTTTACGCCCGCACCGATGGCTACTTGAAAAAGTGGTATTTCGATATTGGGGCGCATGTAAAAGCGGGCCAACTCCTCGCGACCATCCAGTCGCCCGAGATCGATGAACAACTTTCACAAGCGCAAAGCACGCTCGCCACCGCTCAAGCCAATCTGAATCTGGCTGAGATTACGAAGACGCGCTACGAAGCGATGTTCCAGAAGCATGCTGTTGCTCAGCAGGATCGGGACAATGCAGCGGGAACGTATAGCGCTAACAAAGCCATGGTCGACGCAGATATGGCGAATGTGCGCCACTACCAAGCGCTCGTTTCTTTCGAAAAGGTATATGCGCCGTTCGATGGAGTGCTCACCGCGCGCAACACCGACATCGGTGACCTGATCAATGCCGGGAGCAGTTCCACGGCGAAGACGGATCTATTTCACATCGCCCAGACCAGCACCGTGCGCGTGTACGTGAACGTTCCTGAGGAGTATTCGCGAGGCATTAAACCAGGAGCGACCGAGGCAGACATCGTTCTCGCCGAATTTCCGGGTCAGAAGTTTCCTGGAAAGGTCGTCCGAACCGCCGACGCGATCAACGGAACCACTCGCACCCTTTTGACCGAAATTGACCTTTCGAATCCTGGCAATATCCTTCTTACCGGTTCGTATGCGGAAGTGCACTTGCATATCCCTTCCGCGAACTCGACCTTCCTGATTCCCGTCAGCACGCTCATTTTCCGGTCGGAGCGCTTACAGGCAGGTATCGTGAGGAATGGCAAGGTCGAGCTTGCCGATCTTACTCCGGGTCACGACTTCGGGAGTGAGATCGAAGTAGTCGCCGGCCTGAAGGCTGACGATCAGGTCGTGATGAATCCACCCGACTCTCTGGTCTCGGGGCAGCAAGTGAATATTGTGCAGGCCTCCCTGCCAGGAGATGGGCAATGACACACACTCAGACGGTGGCACACAAGACTCAGCGTATCGGTCAGGTCCTTCTGTTGGGCACAACGATCCTTTCCTTCGCTGCTTGTGCTGTGGGACCTAAGTACAAGACTCCTATGGTACCGGCGCCGCCTGCATACAAAGAGATCGGCAACTGGAAAACGGCGCATCCCAGCGATCAGAATCTGGGCGGAAATTGGTGGGAGATTTTCCAGGACCCTCCACTCAACGCGCTAGAGCAACAGATTGACGTCTCGAACCAGAACCTGAAAGCAGTGGTTGCGCAGTACCAGGAGGCGCGCGCTGCACTTCGCTATGCTCGTGCCGACTATTATCCGACGGCCAGCATTGCTCCTTCGGCTACTCGAGAAAGATATTCAGACAACCGTCCGGCAAGTGCGGCTGCTGGTGGGACGACCTTCAACGATTTCGTGCTGCCCGTCAATGTCTCGTATCAGGTCAACGCGTGGGGCCGCGTCAGCAAGAATGTAGAGTCCTATCGAGAGCAGGCACAGGCAAGCGCTGCCGATCTGGCCGTGGTCAATCTGACGATGCACGCCGATCTCGCAATTGATTACTTTGCAGCGCGAACCCTCGATGCCGAAGAGAAACTGCTTCAGAACACCGTCGCGCAGTACGAGCAAGCACTGCAGCTCAATGAAGAACGTTATCAGGGCGGACTAGCCTCCGAAGTGGAGGTTGAGCAGGCACGAACGATCCTTGAAACCACCCGGGCGCAACTCGTGGATGTGGGAGTTGCCCGAGCACAGTACGAGCACTCGGCTGCCGTATTGGTCGGCAAGCCTCCGTCTGATTTCAGCTTGCCTCCGTTGCCACTTACAACTCCGCCACCGACGATCCCTGTTGGCGTTCCATCAGAGTTGTTGGAACGGCGTCCTGATATTGCGGCTTCCGAGCGCCGTGTAGCTTCCGCGAATGCTCAAGTTGGCCTGGCAAAAACCGCTTATTATCCGCTCGTCAATATTGTCGGATCCGGCGGATTGGAAAGCGGAACCATCACCACTTTGCTCCAGGGACCAAGCGCTCTGTGGTCGGTTGGCGCATCCGCGGCCGCCACCATCTTCGATGGAGGATGGCGGCACGCCCTGAACGACGAAGCCAGGGCGGCATACGACTCCTCAGTGGCGTCCTACCGGCAAACCGTGCTGAGTGCTTTTCAACAGGTGGAAGACAACCTAGCTGCGTTACGGGTGCTGGAGCAGGAGGCCGGAGTGCAGGCGACCGCAGTGCAATCCGCGCAGCGCTCCCTGAATCTTTCCAACACCAGATACGAAGGTGGCGTCACCAGCTACCTAGAAGTGATCACTGCGCAGAACGCGGCGCTGTCGGATGAGGTAACAGCAGTCAACATCCTGGGCCGGCGCATGGCGAGCGCAGTGCTACTCATCGAAGCGCTCGGTGGAGGATGGGATCGATCGAATTTGCCCGATCGCCCGGAATGCTGCGGAAAGCTCGCAAGCGATAATGCCCCACCCAAACCCGTGAGATAAGAAATGATCGCACCACGAACAAAGCGAATGACTTCTCGACGAAGCGAGCTCCTAGGTTCTCTCCTCACCGGGGCAGCCTATGCTGCGCTGCGCTCTCCCTAATTGCAGGCGCTGGAATAGTGTCCGCTGAGACACCTGAGCAGCGAGCGTGGGAAGTGCTGTGGTCTGGTGCAAGTCAGAAGAACACCGGAAAGCGCGTCCAGGCTGTTCGCGCATTACGCCTTCTACCGGGCGATTCCGAAGCGACGGAGATGGTTGAAACCGCTCTGCGAGATCGCAAGCCGCAAGTAAGGGCTGCCGCTGCTACCGCATTGGGGTTGATGGGCGTGAAAGAAGCCATCCCGGCACTGAAGAAGGCGACGTTCGATAAGAAACCCGCGGTTGTGCTGGCTGCTGCGCATTCTCTGGAACTCCTCAAAGATCCCGCCGGCGATCAGGTTTATTACGAACTACTCACGCGCGAGCGCAAGCCCGCGGAGGGCTTGATTGCCCAGCAGATGGATACCCTGAAAGACAAGAAAAAGGTCGCGGAACTCGCTTTCGAGCAAGGACTCGGGTTTGTCCCTTTTGCGAGCGAAGGCTACGATGCATTTAAAGCTATACGGAAAGATGATGCTTCGCCGGTGCGCGCGACCGCAGCGCGCGCTCTCATTAAGGACTCGGACCCGCGCATCAATCAGGCCCTGATACGGGCCACTTCTGACAAGAACTGGATTGTCCGGGCGTCGGCACTACTCGCGATTGCCAAGCGGGAAGATCCCGATCTCCTTGCCGCGATCATCCCGGCCATGTCCGACAAGAACCGGGTAGTGCGCTTCACCGCCGCTGCCGCAGTGATCAGACTGACCACGGTTACGGCCCGCAACCAGGATATGCGCAACAAGGACATGAAGGACGCAAGTTGCCCGCTCGGGTCGAAATCGACCGATCCAGGCTGCGTCAATGCGCTAAGTATTAGGAAAACTGTAATGACTACCAACTAATTGGAGGATAAACCATGAGTAAGAAAGAAATCTCTGCAACACAAGCTGGAACTGTGTCTCTAGGTAACGAAATCTCCGTGAACCGCCTCGGCTATGGCGCAATGCGTCTGACGGGAGCGGGCATTTGGGGTCCACCGAAAGACCGCAAAGCAGCGCTGGCGGTTTTGCGGCGTGCCGTGGAACTTGGCGTGAATTTCATCGATACCGCGGACTCCTATGGTCCGCATGTCAGTGAAGAACTGAT
>Ga0307478_10003468_pt1 | contig 11696 bp, 4 predicted proteins | sample atmos_gasesECM4C_2_FD_203713 | JGI IMG/M metagenome (GOLD analysis project Ga0307478, IMG submission 203713) | Hardwood forest soil microbial communities from Morgan-Monroe State Forest, Indiana, United States - atmos_gasesECM4C_05 | ecosystem: Environmental > Terrestrial > Soil > Temperate...
CGTAGACAGCCAGGCCGGTCAGATGTTCGCGGTTGGCAAACTGCTGGACGGTCCGTTGCAGCTTCTGATGTGCGTCGCGATCCAGTTCCCGCTCCACATTGCCGGCAAGGATCTCTCCCAGGACCTCGGCGCGATGCTGCAGATCCTTGCGCAGGCCGCGCTTGAGGACCAGTACCTGGTAATACGAAGAACACAGCGACACCAGGGTTACGCCGATAATGAGCGAGACGATTAGTCGCGCGCTAAGCAATCGCATCGGATAGTCCCTTCAACCCGAAAATTCCGCCGGGTTGCACTCACCTCAACCAACACTCGTGGGAGCGAAACTACTCAGCGATTAACCACAACTCACCGATAAACAACCTCCCGGAACCGTGCAACCGCGCTCCCTTGGAGCCAAGTTCGCAGACGAGTGCACGATCTTTCAAACGAGTGGCCGGAAGTTTTGGCAAACGTACCGATAGGGACATTTGTCCCTTAGCCAAAGCCAGTAAGATGCAGGTTTACACCCTAGGGTCGACGCCAAAGCGACCCCGCCCCGGTGCGGAAAAAAGAAACTTCCTTTAGAGTGCACCGGACTTGCCAAACACCCAACCTATGAGTTTTCAGCCTATTGGAGACCAACGCGTCCAACTGGGGGATGTAATTTTTTCACGTATCTCCCTGGTCTGGACCGCAAGAGTATATTCATACGTTGCAGCAGCTGAATTCGTCCCCAATTACTCGATTCTTTGCATACTACTCCTAAGGAATGTCCTTTTTATGTCTTATTTGCGACTCTCGATCCGTACGCCGTCCGCTCCCGATCCCACTCCAACAGTGCACTCAGCGAATGTCGGTGTCTGTGCATTCGTTCTCGCAGCATTCCTGTTTGCACATGCAACGGTGCAAGCTCAGGCCAGGCATCAGGAATCGTCCAAGGGGGTGAGCGATCCCGCCCTCGACGCACAGGTGGAATCGATTCTTCAGCGTATGACGCTGGAAGAAAAAATCGGGCAATTGGTGCAGTACTCTGCCGGCCAGCCCACCGGCCCGGGAACCGGACGCACCGACTATGAAGACATGGTGGCCAAGGGGCAAATCGGATCCCTGTTCAATGTGATCGATCCCCGGCAGATTAATGCCTACCAGCGTATCGCCATGGAAAAGTCGCGGCTGCACATTCCCATCCTCTTCGGCCTCGACGTTATCCACGGATTCAAGACCGAATTTCCGATTCCGCTTGCGCTGGCCTCGACCTGGAATCCGTCGATCGTTGAACAAGCGTCTCATGTGGCAGCAATGGAAGCTTCGGCCGACGGGATCCGCTGGACCTTTTCCCCCATGGTCGACATCGCGCGCGACGCTCGCTGGGGACGCATGGCGGAGGGCGCGGGCGAGGATCCTTACCTGGGTTCGCTCATAGCTGCGGCATACGTGCGCGGCTATCAAGGCGCACGCCTCGACGCTCCCGACAGCATAGCCGCCTGCGCTAAACATTATGTCGGCTATGGCGCGGCCGAAGGTGGACGCGATTACAACACCACGGAAATCTCCGAGCACACGCTGCGGCAGTTCTATCTGCCGCCCTTCCACGCAGCCGTGGAAGCCGGAACAGCCTCAGTGATGAGTGCTTTCAATCCTTTGAACGGAATTCCATCGTCCGCGAATCCATTCACGTTAAAGCAGATCCTACGAAAAGAGTGGGGATTCCCTGGCTTGGTCGTCAGTGACTGGAACTCCGTAGGTGAGTTGATTCCCCAGGGCGTCGCCATAGAAGGCGCCACTGCGGCGCGCAAAGCCTTCGTCGCCGGTGTGGATATGGATATGGTCAGCAGCCTTTATCACGATCATCTGCAACAAGTCATCAAATCGGGCGAGGCAACAACTAAGGAACTGGACGACGCCGTTCGTCATGTCCTGCGCGTAAAGCTGGCGTTAGGCTTATTCCAACATCCTTATGTAGACGAGGCTGCGGCACCGAAAGCGCTTTTTCATCCAGAGAACGTCGCGCTGGCGCAGACTGCGGCAGAGCGCTCCTTCGTTCTGCTGAAAAATGCGAATGGCCCGGGCGGTCAGCCTTTGCTGCCGCTGTCCAGCAGCGTGAAAACCGTGGCCGTCATCGGACCCCTCGCCGACAATCCTTCGTTCTACCAGGGAGGACCGCCGGATGAAGGTCCGCGCGTTCCCTTTCCCGCCGAATTAAACAAGCGCCTAGGCGAAGGTCATGTCTTGCGTTTCAAAGGCGTCGACGTTCTCGACGGTTCAGATGACGACATCAACACGGCAGTCGCTGGTGCTCAAAAAGCCGATCTCGTAATCCTCACTCTGGGCGAGCGCCCGGACATGAGTGGCGAGGCCGCTTCGCGGGCACATTTGGGTCTGCCAGGACGGCAGCAGGAATTGCTCGAAGCGATCATGCGTACCGGCAAGCCCGTTGTTTTGATTCTGTTCAGCGGCCGTCCTTTAACGCTTCCTTGGGCTTTCGAACATGTGCCGGCCGTGCTCGCGGCCTGGCTGCCGGGGATCGGCGCGGGTCCCGCGCTCGCGCGCACCTTGTTTGGAGAGGTCAATCCGAGTGGAAGATTGGTGGTCAGTTGGCCGCGCAGCGTGGGCCAGGAGCCTCTTTACTATAACCACCTGAATACCGGACGCCCTCCCGGCGACGTTGACCTCACTCGTCCTCCCACCGATGTGGCCAGCAAATACGTATCGCGCTACCTCGATGAGCAGGACAGCCCGCAGTTCCCCTTCGGCTACGGCGGTTCGTATACGACTTACACTTTCGGACCGGTGAAGCTCAATACGCAACGACTTGGCGCAGCCTCGTTAAACAAGAACCTCAACTCGGCCACCGAAGTCGCGATGACCGCCGAAGCGGATGTGACCAACTCCGGCTCGCGCCCCGGCGAGGAAACTGTACAGCTTTACATCCAACTCACCGGCACGAGCGTGGCAGAACCTGTCCGAATGCTCAAAGCTTTTCGGCAAATCTCGATCGCTCCCGGTGAGACGACGCACGTGAAATTCGATCTTCACCCGGAAGCCTTCGCCATCTGGAACGATCGAAACCAGTTCGCCGTTGAACCCGCGAAGCTGAACGTGTGGATCAGTCCCGACGCGGCGCAGGGCGCGCCTGCTGCAGCGGAGATTCTGCCCTAAACAGGACTCCGGCCGTCCAACCCGGAAATTCCTTCACCTGGTATCGCTCCGTTACTCGGAAAAGAGGGTCATGAGTTTTCAACAGGAACCTGTGTTCTAACGGGAGCTGATTTGCCCTCGCACGACCACCACCGACGCTGCCGGCACTTCAAACAACGTATCTTTACTTACGTTTTGCTTCGCATGCACAATCGGCCCATCAGGATCAGCCCATCCTTTTGTATAAGCCGTAACCGTTCGTTGCGCTCCCGCTTCGGCGTGCGCCATAAAACGCGTCTCACCCGGATGCCAGTGATACTGCCCGCTCCCGAACGTCGAAATCTGGCCGGGGCCGGAAAAACTGCTGCTCTCGTCACCCGCGCCCTGAAAAACAATGTGAACCGAGTGCGAATTCTGCTGATCGCGGTTCACCAGCATCACAGCCCACTTGCCGTCGGAGCGCTTGACTGCGTAGGCCGTAACCAGTTCATGTCCCGCCCCATCTTCCACATCGCTCTCGGCAGAAAATGCTTCGTGCTTGCCGCCGCTCGGATCCACCCATTCCAGGTTGATCAACTGTGCGACAAAAAACTGCGCCAGCGGTTGCTGGATCTCGTAATTCGCGTCCACCGTGAACATTCCAAATGTCCCGGGAGAGCTATTGCATCCCGGCTCCATCTGCAGCGGCAAGTAATGGAAAAAGTAAACGCCCTTGCCGCCCGCATTCAGAAACGATCCGATGTAATCCGCTAGCCAGATGCCGGAAAAAATATCCTCGTAAGTCTCGCTTGCCCCCGAAGAAAGGTTGCTCTCTGTAATAAACATCGGAACGTCCGCAGGCAGCCCATCGTCCCGCCACACATTCATAATGTGGCTGACCAGTTCCGGCTCATCGTAGAGCATGCCCCACGGCGTGCGGCACGGATCAAACGGATAGTGCTCGAACGAAAAGAATGCGAGATCCTTCATGCGCCCGTGCTGCTTCAGATAGTCAAGAAACCGCCCCAGCCACGACACCTTGCCGTTGGCGTCCGGCCAAACATCAATATCCCGGTTCACTCCCTGGAATGATGGCCCACCCAGTTTCAAAGACGGATCCACTCGATGGATCGCCGCCGCCCACTGCACATATAGCGCGGCATAGTCCTCGGGCAACATGTACTGCCCGTCAGCCTCTTCTCCAACCTCCACGTAAGAAATCGGATAATTTCGCTTCTTGAGATAAGCAATCTCGGCTGCAGCGTTCTCCGGTGTCTCATAAATCAGCGCCACCGGAATCATTGCCGGCTGCCCGCGTGTCACGCCGCTGGTAAAGAACAGATCGAATCCCAACTGCGCTTGCTTGGTCGAGCCAATATCAGACGCCTCGTGCCACGGATCGACCGAAGAGCAATACGTTGTCGTCTGCTCCTGGTCCGGCGTATGCCGCATCACATCGTGAAACTCGCCGTCTTTCGTCGTCGTTCCCAGATAAATCTCGCGTATCGAGTAGCCCACGCAATTCCTGGGATCGCCGGGGCCGTCACTGGTGCACGTGTCCGACGATTCCGTCATCCACACCCGTACGAAGCGAACGCCGAGATTTATTTCGGTCAGCCTGATCGTCTCTGTTTCTCCCTTCCCGTTCGCCGTCTCTCCGTTCGGAAACGTCTGCCAGACGCCACGAGTCACCGCCTTGATCGGATCTTCCCCAGTCCAGTACTGCACTGCGTAATGCTTGGCAAAGGGATTGCCCCACGCGATGCGAATGCTGTTCACTTGCTGCACCTGCGCTAGATCGATCAGGATCCACTGTGGATGCAAGGCGTCGCTCTCACCCGTGAACCGATGCGACAGATAAGGATTGCTCTTCCAAAAGCTGTTGAGGTCGCCATCGGTGATTCGTGAATACCCGACATTTTCCGTTCCATCATTCCGAGTGAATCCACGGCGCGGCAGCTTATACCCGTAGGAATATCGAATCGTTTCCGTTGGAGTGTCCGACCCAGTGAAGTATCCCTTGCCCGCAGGATCGCTCCACGTTCCTTTCGGATTCCAATGCCATGCCTCAACCGCGAGTTCTGTGTTCTGCCGGTACGTGACCGCCTGCCACCCCGAAGCCATTGTCTTTTGCAGAATCGGCTGCTGCAGATCCTTATCAATGGCCTCGACCGGAATCCGGTCGATCCCTGCGCCCAGCGTCTCCTTAGGTACAAAGTCATTGGTCGGATGCGTGATGTTGACTCGCACGGTCTGCGCAATCAGCGCAGCATTGCCCACAACCAGAACAACCAGAACACTTCCGACTCCGCGAACACGGATCACGAGTGCGCTCCTTGAAACGATTTAATAGAGGGGAGTATACCCTGCGAGCCGTCTCTGGAAAAATTGCCTTCGCGGAACCTCTCTCGAAAGGGCTATTGTTCAGCTCAGAATCGCGGTCGCGAACGGCACTCACCGATATAGTCCGACAAAACTAGCGAGCTATGATTTCTGGTCTTTGGGTCGCCCGCATCTACCGAATCCCGTAGTAAAAACTGGATCCCGCACTTGTTCTGGCAAGGAGTATCGCCTTGAATGCTGGTTTTGAAGAAGTGACCCTATGTGTCGGTCCCGCTTCTCAAGGCGTTCATCCCAACAATCTGACGTTCCATTCCATTGGCCCTCCTCTGGATGAGGACTTGCTGCGTTTCAGTTGTGACTGAGCCAGAGGAACGAGCGGTGAGCAGAATATTCCTCACCTGTGACGCATCCGCTGATCTCGAATGTCGCCGCGGGGGCTAGCGACGAGTCACCAGCCACGAACGACTTGGGGCCGCGATCCCGAGAGACAAATAACATTTAGGGAGAACGCAGGATGAACAAAACAATCCTAGCTATCTTGTGTGCAATTCTCACATCGACTCTGGTTCCCGCATTTGCATACGGTCAGGATGTTGCTTCTCTCACCGGAGTAGTTACAGACAAGTCGGGCGCCGTGGTGGCCGACACTGTTGTGAGGCTGACGGATACGAAAACAAACCAAAGCTACGCGACGCAGACGAATGCTCTCGGATCCTATACTTTTCCCAAGGTGCTGCCCGGGCCCGGTTACTCCGTCACTTTCAGCAAGGAAGGGTTCGCGTCGCTGACCGTTTCCGATATCTACCTGGCCGTTGGCGCCTCGCATACCCAGAACGCACAATTACAAGTCGGGCAACGCTCCGAGACGATCGAAGTGAACGGCCAAGGCGCCAGCGTCACTCTCAATACTGCCGACAATACGGTTGGGAATAATTTCGATATGCAGACAGTGCATGAGTTGCCCATCCTCGTCCGCGATAATCCAACCTCTCTCCTACTTTTTGAACCGGGTGTGGTCAACGCGAGTCCGTTAGACGACCCCAGTGGCAACCGGGTTGGCTCGGTTACAGGGTCACGAGCCGATCAAGGCAGCTACAGCCTCGACGGGCTCGACATCAACGATTACGCGATCGGGCAGGCCTTCGCCACCGTTGGGCAGGCGCCGGTTGACTCGATCCAGGAAATTCGCGGCGAGACCGCGAATCCGTTGTCGTCCGAAGGACGTGGGTCCGGTGCTCAGTTGCAACTGGTGACCAAGAGCGGAACCAACAGCTGGCACGGTTCGGCCTACGAATATCACCGTAATACGGCAACGGAAGCCAATAGCTGGTTTAATAACCTGAACGGTGTTCCGCGTCCCGCTCTGATCCGCAATCAGTTTGGCGCCAGCCTGGGCGGACCGATCATAAAAAACAAACTCTTTTTCTTTTTCAACTATGAAGGGCGGCGCGATGCGAGCCAGACTCCAGTGGAATGGCTCGTGCCGTTGAATTCCTTTCGTAATGGCGTTCTGTCCTACATCAACAACGGAGCAGGTTGTTCGCCTTCGAGTCGCCAGAATACTCAGCCCAACTGCATCACTTCGTTGACCTCCGCGCAAGTTCAGGCGCTCATTGACACACAGAATCCAGGAGTGACCTTTCCGGGAGCGAACACGGCTTTACTGAACTTCATTAATAGCCGCTACCCGGCCGCGAATGATGTCTCCAACTTTGGAGATGGGGTTAACACGGGCGGATTTTTAACGAATATTCGCACTCCTCAGACCCCAAATTTCTACGTTGGCCGCGTGGATTACAACCTCTCCACCAGGCAGAAGATGTTTGGCCGCTTCACCATCAGGCGCGAACTGGATGGAGACAACTTCAACTATCCTGCTCCCGCCGTTTTTCCCGGGGACCCGCTGACCAGGGCTGTGCAGAGTCGGGACTACGCGTATGTAATTGGGCACACCTGGACGATCACCAACAATATGGTGAACCAGTTCATCTACGGGGAGACGCGCCAGATCATCGCGTTTCCAAATCTCCATAACACCTTGGGCCTAACCGATTACAACAGCCCGGGAGGGACCAACCTCTTCGGCGATATTTCAGCTCCCTACCTGACGCAAAGCGGGCAATACCGTCACATCCCGGTTCCTGAGTTCAAGGACGACTTCACCTGGGTTCAGGGCTCGCACACCTTTCAGGTGGGAGCTATGTTCAAGCCCATTAGCGTGCTCTCGGACCTGGGCAACTCTTTCTATTACACGCAAATCGGGCTTGGCGGAGCTAACTTGCCAACCCTGGATGCAAACGCACGTCCGGGCAACATCTTGAGCGGAGCCGCGGTAGATCCCGCAGCCGCCGCCAACCTGTTCTGGGATCAAGCTCTTTCTTTTTACGTCGGCAGATACGCGGACGTCTCCACCAATTACAACTACAACAGCCACTTGCAAGCGCAGCCCGTCGGTACTCCGTCGAATCGTCATTACAAGGCGGATGAAACGGAAACCTATCTGCAAGACAGCTGGAAAGCACGGACAGACCTCACGTTGAGCTTCGGTCTGCGCTACATCTATTATTCCGTTCCCTACGAAACCAACGGGCTGGAAGCAATTTCCAACACCAGTTTCGAATCCTACATCGCGCCTCGCACGCAGGCCGGACTGCAGGGAACAGGAGCCTGCTACCAGATCTTCAACCCCGCAATTCCAGCGCCGGTGGGCATTCCTCAATGTGGCGCGACGCTTCCCTCGGGCAATCCCCTTACCTCGTTCGTTCTCGGCGGGAAGGCCAATCATGGTCCTGGCTACTATCATCCCGACTGGCGAGATTTTGCGCCCCGGTTCGGATTTGCTTACAACCCCTCATTCAAGGGCGGCGGCTTCCTCGGAAGAGCTCTGGGCGACCGCAAAACCGTAATTCGAGGCGGAGTGGGGATCGTCTATGACCACGCCGCGGTCGAATCCGTCCAGTTTGTGCAAAATCAGGTCGCCGCTGTGTTCGTAAACAGCGTGACTGCAAACTTCCCGTTAAGCGGAGCCGGTTCAAGCGCTGCTGCGACGTTGGCTAACGGTCCCTTCTTCGGCAGCCTGGGAGAAGTGCCGACAGGAGTGCCGGCAGCTCCCTCCGTAAGTCTTCCCTACACTCCCTACACGAACTTCGTCGGTAGCGGAGTTTTGAACAACACCCTGAATGACGCTTTCGATCCAAATTTCAAAACACCTTACTCGGAGATGATCAGCTTCGGGATTCAGCGTGAGATGCCCGACCACTTCCAGTTGGACGTCAATTTCTTTGCCCGCCTAGGGCGCCGATTGATGGCTGCTTCCGACGCTGGAGAGTTGAGAGACTTCAAGGACCCCACTTCGGGACAATTGATGAGTCAGGCGTTCATCGGCTTGGCGCAAGACTTAAGAGCCGGAAATTCACCCAAAGCGCAGCCGTTCTTCGACAACCTGGTGACAGATCAGTTCGGGCTCACAGGAACGCAGCTGATGGCTGAGTTTTTCACTCCTCTCGCTGCTCGAGGAGACATGGGATCCGCCGTTTTCTTTGCCCAGAACAATGGTTGGATGCCGTTCGGCATAGGCTTCAATCCCCAGTACGTCTACGACATGTTCTACACCAACAAATCATTCTCGAACTACGATGCCTTACTCACGACTCTGCACCGAAAGTTTGGCCAGGGCCTGCAGTTCGATTTGAACTACACCTACTCCCACTCCATCGATAACGTGTCGGCAATTGCAAACAACGTTTTCGGAGAGGCGGCGAATTTTTCCGGGGGCGTTCTCTGCGATCCTATTAACTTGCGCGTGTGCCGCGGCAATTCTGATTTCGACATCCGGCACCAGATCAGCGCCGACGGGATTTACAATCTGCCATTCGGCCGGGGAAAGTTCTTCGCTTCGCAGGGTCCCAGCTGGCTGAACCAGGTTATCGGCGGATGGCAGCTCGCCGGCGACATGAGTTGGCGAACCGGCCTCGCCTTTACAACCGTGGCCAATGCGTTCCCGCTCAGCTTCGACGAGAATGTTCCTGCCATCTTTAACGGCGACACCAGTGCATTGAAAGTCCACGTGCATAAAGACCCGAGCACCGGACGAATTCAGTTGTTTGCCAATCCCAGCGCGGCCTTGGCGGCTTTCAGCGAGCCGCTTGGATTCCAGGCCGGCAGTCGCAACAACCTGCGCGGGCCGCGTTTCTCCAATATTGACCTCGCGCTGAACAAGCACTTTCCCATCCGCGAGAGGCTCGTTCTCGAGTTTCGCGCTGAGGCCTTCAATCTCTTCAATCACCCCAACTTCGGTCTTCCCGGAGGCAACGGAGGATTCGTCAGCACTGCCGATATCAGCAACCCCGCGCAGTTTGGAGCAATTACCCAGACCGCCGGCTCGCCTCCGACCAACGGAGCCCGGGTCATGCAGTTTGCGTTGCGGCTTGATTTCTAGTCTCGAAAATGTGAGTGACCAAGTTTGAAGTGCGACGGTTACTAGGGCAGAGTCGCGTACCGGGGAGCGCAGCCAAAGCAATGGCCTGCTTGTTTGCCCCGGATAACTTAGAACGTACCGGTGCCCCCGGTCACTTTTGCGACAACCAAGGAGCGCAGGAATGCTGCGAATAATCCGTGCCGTAGTCTTTTTGTGCGCAGGAATTGGAATGGCAATCTACGCCATCGCTGAGAATCAAATCAAAACCGTCAAAATCAGCGACTCGATCTACATGGCGCCCACTGCGGGGAATGTCTATCTGGTTACTACACCGGCTGGAAACGTAATCATCGATACAGCTTCGGCGAATCAGGATCAGGCTGGAACGGCACGACAACTGCTCGGGGCAGTAAGCCCGGGACCTGTGAAGTACATCATTTTGACGCATGCTCATGCCGATCATATCGGAGGCATCGATCTGTGGAAGGAACCCGGAACGCAGATCATTGCCCAACGGAATTACGTCGAATTCGTTAATTACGTCAAAAGGCTTGAAGGGTTTTTTGCACCGCGCAATGCCGCCGGATTCAACCGCCCGCAGCAGGAAGTCGCAGGTCCGTGGGCTGGCAATTACGGCGCGAAGATTGATCCAACCATCCTCTTCGATGAAAAGTATGAATTCTCCTTGGGCGGAGTCCAATTCCAATTATTCAGCACGCCGGGTGAGACGCCCGACCACCTTACCGTCTGGCTGCCGGCTTACAAGACTGCCTTCATTGGCGACAACTATGCCGGAGCGTCCATCCCTGAGCCAATGTCCTTCCCGAACATATATACGCTCAGGGGTACCAAGCCGCGCCCGGCCCTTGACTGGATCAAGTCGATCGATACGGTAGTGGCTCTCAAGCCCGAAATCGTACTTTCGGGACACGGCGATCCAATTATTGGCGAGAAGGAAATTAGTCGAAGACTGACCCGGTTCCGCGATGCCATTCAGTATGTGCACGATGAAGTCGTAAAAGGGATGAACTCGGGTAAGGATGTATTCACCCTGATGCAGGAAATTAAGCTGCCCGCAAGTTACGACTTAAGCGAGATATTCGGAAAGGTCAGCTGGTCGGTCCGCGGCATTTACGACGGATACGCAGGCTGGTTCGATACGAACCCAGCTTCAATGTATGAATTGCCGCCTTCTTCGGTGTATCCCGATTTGATCAAACTTGCCGGGGGACCAGAGCCCGTGGTGCGTCTGGCTCTCGAAAAACTGCAAGGCGGAAACCCGGTTGAGGCCCTGCACCTAACCGATGTCGTACTGGCATACGATTCGAAGAACACCGGTGCACTGAACGCTCGTCTCAAGGCGCTGGACTACCTGCGAGAACATTGTGAGAATTTCATCGAGGACGGCTGGCTGCAATACGGCATTCGACAAGCGAAGGCCGAACTAGAATCAAAATAGCCCAAGGGAGGTTTCCGGAAGATTGACCGCTCCCACGGCGATCGTAGGTCAGCACCGCAAAACCCAACGCCGGCAATCCCTCACGTAGATGGCGGCAAAGGGCTGCTTCTCGGGTCGGGGCTCCCGCGTGGTGCAAAACCACTACAGCAGGAAGGTGATCCGCACTGTTTGGAAGATAGACAGTCCCCACTAAATCTGCACCAGCGTTGCCGAATCGAACTTCTTGCGAAATAACTGTGGGAGTGCCTGCCACGTGCCATAGATCTGAGGTGCTTGCGGATGAGTCGGAGGACACAGCATCAGATAGGCTCAAACGTCGTGAGCAGTTTCGCCATCAAGGCCATTCCCAATTTCATCGACTAACCCCTCTGGTTCATC
>Ga0307478_10003469_pt1 | contig 11696 bp, 6 predicted proteins | sample atmos_gasesECM4C_2_FD_203713 | JGI IMG/M metagenome (GOLD analysis project Ga0307478, IMG submission 203713) | Hardwood forest soil microbial communities from Morgan-Monroe State Forest, Indiana, United States - atmos_gasesECM4C_05 | ecosystem: Environmental > Terrestrial > Soil > Temperate...
CCGCCCCATCCCGCAAATGCGGCAAAGGGTCGATAGAGTGCATCGACCGCCGCGACCTCCATCGGGGCTCCGGCGATCGTGTCATCCTCGGGCATCTCTGCAATTCTACCCTCCGGCCCCCGGCTTTCATCGCAAGGGTCGACTGCAAGCCACCTCAGCCGACATGTGTTAGCATCCGCGCCTTCGCGTCGCCGAGGACTCACCGCCGTAACCGACCCCATCGACTCACACCACAGCCAGACCTCATTGGCGACGATGCAGATCTACGACAACATCCTCGAGACGCTGGGCAACACTCCGCTCGTGCGGCTGGGCCGGTTCCACCCTTCCGGGGCGACGCTGGCGGCCAAGGTCGAGTCCTTCAATCCCGGCGGCAGCGTCAAGGACCGGATCGGCACCGCGATGATCGAGGCCGGCGAGCGGGCCGGGCTGCTGGGGCCCGGCGGCACCATCGTCGAGCCGACCTCAGGCAACACCGGCGTCGGGCTCGCGATGGCCGCCAACCTGCGCGGCTACCGCCTGATCTGCACCGCGCCGGACAAGATCCCGGCCGAGAAGGTGGCGCTGCTCGAGGCGCTGGGCGCCAGCGTCGTCAAATGCCCCACCAACGTCGCCGCCGACGATCCCCGCTCCTACTACAAGGTGGCCGAACGGCTGCGCGACGAGGCGGGCGCCTACCTGCCCTACCAGTACTACAACCAGGCCAACCCCGAGGCGCACTACCACACCACCGGCCCCGAGATATGGCGCCAGACCGAGGGCCGCATCACTCATTGGGTGGCCGGGGTGGGCACCGGCGGCACCATCAGCGGCGCCGGCAAGTTCCTCAAGGAGCGCAACCCGGCGGTGCGGGTCATCGGCATCGACACCGTCGGCAGCGTCTACGTCTACTACAAGCAGCACGGCGAGCTGCCACCGGCCGAACAGATCCACCAGTACCTGATCGACGGCATCGGCGAGGACTTCCTGCCCGGCTGCGTCTGGTGGGACGTCATCGACGAGGTGATCGCGGTCGAGGACAAGGCAGCCTACCGGGCCGTGGTGGAGCTCGCCAGGAAGGAGTCGATCTTCGTCGGCTCCTCGGGCGGAGCGGCCGCGGCCGGCGCCCGCCGCGTCGCCGAGTCGCTGGCCGCGGACGCCGTGGTGGTGACCCTTTTCCCCGACTCCGGCGAGCGCTACCTATCGAAGCTCAACCAGACCTGGATGCGCGAGCACGGCCTGCTGGACGAAGACTACGACGAGTAGCGCCGGGCCGCCGGCGCCACTAGACGTCGAGCTGCTTGCGCGCATTGCGGAAGAGCAGCCAGCAGAGGACGGCGAACGCCGCCGCGCACAGGATGCCGCCCCACACGGGATCGTTCTTGAAGTCGCCGAAGGCGTGCCAATGGTTGCCGAGGTCGATCTTCTCGAGGAGCGTCGGCTTCTCCATGCCGAGCACCGAATCGCCGAAGAAGGCGACGAGGGCGATCAGCACGCCGCCGAGCGAGCCACCGGCCACGAGGCCCGTGGCGTACAGCATGCCGGACGAGAGCTCGCTCTCCTCCTTGCGCTTGCCGACCTTGTCGGCCAGGGCCTTGACCATGCCGCCGATCCAGATCGGGAAGGTGGTCGACAGCGGCAGGTACGCCCCCACCGCCCAGGACAGTGCATGCGCGCCGGCCATCTGCGCCATGAACGCCAGGGCGACACCCACCAGGACCGGCGCCCAGGGCAGGTTCTGCGCCAGCAGCCCCTTGATGATCGTCGCCATCAGGGTGGCCTGCGGCGCCGCGAGCTTGGGGCCGCCGATGCCGTGCAGCTCGCCCATTGCATAGGTCTTGTCGAGCAGGAAGAGCGTGCCGCCGATGACCAAAGTCGATACCAGGACGCCGATGATGAAGCCGATCTGCTGGCGGCGCGGCGTGGCGCCCACCAGGTAGCCGGTCTTCAGGTCCTGCGAGGTGGCGCCGGCGTTGGCGGCCGCGATGCACACCAGCGCGCCGACGCACAGCGCCACCGACTGGTACACGTCGCCGGTGCGCCCGACCAGCACGAAGACCAGGCAGGTCGCCATCAGCGTCGCGATGGTCATGCCCGAGATCGGGTTCGAGGAGGTGCCGATGATGCCGACGATGCGGCTCGAGACGGTGACGAAGAAGAGGCCGAAGACGACGACCAGCAGACCCATCAACAGCGAGCCCGGGAACGAGCCGTGCGGGAAGTGCGGCAGCACGGTGATGATGAGGGCCAGGACCAGCGAGCCGACGACCACCACGCCGATGCCGAGGTCGTCCTCGGTGCGGATCTTCTTGGCCTCCCCGGCGCCGCCGCGCAGCGATTTCACCGACTCGCTGAAGGCGGAGACGATGGTGGGAAGGGTCTTGATCAGCGTCATCACGCCGGCGCAGGCGACCGCCCCGGCGCCGATGTAGCGGATGTAGGCGCGGTAGATCCACTCCGCATGGGCATGCGAGTCGCGCCACCCCGCCGAGAAGCCGAGGTCGGTCAGGTCCTTGACCAGGCGCGGCTCGGGCACCAGCCACGAGATGAGCGGGATGAGCGCCAGCCACGCCAGGACGCCGCCGGAGGCCAGCTCGCCGGCGATCTTGGGGCCGATGATGTACCCCAGGCCGAGGTACTCGGGGGTCACGTCGCTTTGCAGCGTGGCGTCGGGGATGACGGCGGCCGCCTTGGTCCGGAACCAGGTCGCGGTCTCGTTCCACAGGCCCAGGATGCCGTAGAGGAACTTGTAGAGGAGCGCCACGCCGACGCCGGCGAAGACCAGCTTCGCGAGGTCGCCGCCGCGCTCGCCGGCGATGAGCACGTCGGCGCAGGCCGTCCCCTCCGGGTACGGCAGCCGGCCGTGCTCCTTGACGATCAGCGCCCGCCGCAGCGGGATCATGAACAGGACGCCGAGCGTGCCGCCGACCGCCGACAGCACGAAGATGGTCAGGTAGTTGAAGTAGTCGGCGCCGTAGGCGAGGAAGAGGAGCGCCGGCACCGTGAACACGACGCCCGCCGCCACCGACTCGCCGGCGGAGCCGATCGTCTGCACGATGTTGTTCTCGAGGATGGTGGAGTTGCCGAGCCGCTTGAAGACCGCGATCGAGAGCACCGCGATCGGCACCGAGGCCGACACCGTCAGGCCGGCGCGCAGCGCCAGGTAGACCGTGGCGGCGCCGAACAGGATGCCGAAGAGCGACCCCAGGATGATCGCCCTGGGGGTGAACTCCGCGATCTCTTTGTCAGCGGGAACGAAAGGCTCGAACTTCTCGGGGCTCGTCTCGGCCATTGGGACCTCCAAGCCAGCAGCGTCCTCGCGGTGGAAAGCCGGTCGCGATGCTACGACGGACGGCCGGGAGGCGCAACCGCCCAGAGGTGCGCCGCGCCGGAGTCGCCCATCTCGACGCCGCGGCCGGGGCCGCCCGGGAAGTACTCGCGCCAGCGCCGCGAGACCAGGGCCGCGGTGTCGGGATCGGCGCTCAGCTCGCGCGGGAAGCCGGGCTTCAGGCGGGCGTCGATCAGCACCGGCGCCTGGTAGGCGAGGTGGTTGCGCGCCACCGTGGCGGCGGCGGCGTGGATGTCCGCCGCCGGCTCGAAGCGGGTGAAGGTCGTCCACAGGAAATTGATCGGGCTCGCCGCCGCCCGCCGCGGCTCGTCGGTCAGCACCAGCAGCTGCCAGCCGGCGAAGGCCGGGTGCGCGGCGAAGCGGGCCGCGGCGCCCGGGTCGTCTGCGAACGGCGGCCCGCCCAGCACCAGGCAGCCGGGGCTGAACACCAGCGCCTCGCCGAGCCCCTGCGGCACCTCGCCGCGGCCCGGCGCCAGCTCGCGCGGCAGCTCGCGGACCGGGTCGCCCAACCCCAGCCAGACACCCTTCGAGCCCTCGTTGACCCGCGGGCCGGTGTAGTCGAGCGTGTCCATGGAGAGGTTGGCGAAGACGTAGAGGTCGGTCTCGGGACGGGTGCGCTCGAGGACGTGGGTGAGGGTGGCGCGGAAGTCCTTCAGGTCCACCGCGCGGTCGGTGACCAGCAGGAACTTGGTCAGCGACAGCTGCCCCTCGCCCAGGATGCGGAACGCCGAGGCCATCGCCTCGCGCGCGTAGCGCTGCTTGACCACCGCCGCCGCCAGCGAGTGATAGCCGGTCTCGCCGTAGGACCACAGCGCCTCGACCGCCGGCATCACCAGCGGGAACAGCGGCGCGAGCAGCTCCTGCAGCAGGTCGCCCAGGAAGAAGTCCTCCTGCCGCGGCTTGCCCACCACCGTCGCCGGATAGATGGCGTCGCGGCGGCGGGCCAGCCACTCCACCTCGAAGACCGGGTAGTCGTGGCGCAGGGAGTAGTACCCGTAGTGGTCGCCGAACGGCCCTTCCGGGCGCCGCACTCCGGCCGGCACCCTGCCGGTCAGCGCCAGCTCCGCGAACGCCGGCACCGGGCGGCCGCCCGGTCCGGGCATCAGCCGCAGCCGCTGGCCGGCGATCAGCGAGGCCAGCATCAGCTCGGGCACGTTTTCGGGCAGCGGCGCGACGGCCGCGAGGATGAGCGCCGGCGGTCCGCCCAGCCACACGCTCACCGGCAGGCTTTCGCCGCGCGCCTCGGCCGCGGCGTGGTGAAAGCCGCCGCCCTTGCCGATCTGCCAGTGCATGCCCGTGGTCCGCGGGTCGTGGACCTGCAGGCGGTACATGCCCAGGTTGTGTCCCTTGCCCGCGGGGTGCTCGGTGTAGACCAGCGGCAGGGTGATGAACGGCCCGCCGTCCTCGGGCCAGGTGGTGAGCACCGGCAGGCGGTCCAGGCGCACGTCCCGGGTGACCGCCTCCATGACCGTGCCGGCCGGCCGGCGGGCCCGGCGGTCGACGCCGATGCGCAGCGCCTCGCGCGCCAGGTCGCGCGCGCCCCACAGCTTGCGCGGCGAGGGCGGCAGCAGCGTCTCGGCCAGCTCGACCAGCCGCCGCACCAGGCGGAAGGGCCGCTTGCCGAACGCCATCTCGGCGCGGCGCGCGGTGCCGAACAGGTTGGTGGCCAGCGGGATCTCCGCGCCGCGGACGTTGGTGAACAGCAGCGCCGGCCCGCCGGCGGCGATCACCCGCCGGTGGATCTCTGCAGCTTCGAGCCGGGCGTCCACCGGCGCCTCGACCACCGCCAGGTCGCCGTCGCGCCGCAGCTGCCCCAGGTAGGCACGCAGGTCCGGAAAGGTGGGCTCGTCCACGGTGGCCGCAGTCTAACCCGCGGGCATCGGCGTTCCCACTCGCCGGCTGGCAGCGCCACGACCACCGACCTGCCGCGTCTCGGAGGCCGGCCGGCACCAGGCGGTATCATTCGCCGCATGCCCTCACTCTCGAAGACCCCGCGACCCGCGGGCCAGGTCGTCGCCGCGCCATGACGTCGAGCCCGGTCACCCTCGCGCAGCTCCAGGAGGTGATCTCCCACGAGTCCTCCTAGCTAGGGCTGGTGGCGGCTGGCAGGGCCCATGAGGAGCCGCGTCGGCTCGAGGGCAAGGTCGCCTTATCGATCGACCCCGAGCGGCTCAGAGAGGATCAGCAGGTGCAGGTCCCGAAAGCCGTGTAGTTGGTGCAGCCGACCATACAGCTGACCTGGGTCTTGCACTTGTCCGTGTTGACGGCGCCCATGGCCTGCGTGAGGTCCTGGCGCTCCAGGCGGCGGAGCGACTCACGGGTGAGCGTCAGCCTTTTCGGCAACGTTCTCTTCATGATGACCTCCCTTTCGCGGCCCCGCGGCTTGCGAGGCCTTCCTACTCCAGCCAGTGCCGCCGGGAGATTGCCCGGTGACAACGGGGGAGCGAGGCGTCGTTCGGACGCAAGGGCGAGGCGCCGGCGGCGAAGATCCGGTTGGGCGTCATCGCGCTGGCTGCCCTGATCCCGCTCGAAAGCGCGAGCCGGCCCGTGCCGCCGCCGCCGCCGCTTCCGGCACCGGCACCGTGCCCGAGGACACCACCTGCAGTTTCCAGCCGTCGGCGCGGCTGCCGTCGAGGTTCAGGTGGCCGGCCACGAAGAAGAGGCGCGAGGTGTCGGGCAGCTCCGGGGTGTTACAGAAGCGATCCTGAAGATAGAAGGGCGGGATCGACTGGTAGAAGAGCGTCGCCCGGAGGCTCGCCGGCTCGGCACCCGCGAGAGCGGCGAGGGGAATGACATAGGTCAGCGCATCGCCGCCGCCGCCCAGGCCGCCCGCTGACTTCGGCCTGTACCAGGGGTCATCCACCTCGCCGCCCTTGCCGTCCGGCAGCACCGGGAGCACCCGGTGGACCAGCGCCTCGGCGCTCAATTTGGCGCTGCCAAGTCCCTCGCGCCGCGCCAGCTCGACGCTGGGGTCCCAGCCGCGAGGCAGCAGGCGGTTGTCCTTGACCACGTCGGCCAGCGACAGGAAGCTGGTGGTGAGCCTGCCTCGCGGGTCCCGCACCAGCTCCTGGTAGATCTGGACCTGGTCCTGGCGGGTGATCGTCCGGTAGTGCGGCTGGAACCGGTTCTTCTCCTCGGCGGCGGTCATTGGCCGGCACTCGCTCTTCCACAGCAGCTCGCCGCGGATGGGCTCGCCGCCCGGGTCGACGAGGACGCCGGTCGGGGTCGTGCGGCCGGAGACCCACAGCTCGCGGCCGCCGGCGTCCATCACCTCGAACCGCAGGAAGGCGCGGCGGAAACCGACACCGGACGGGAGCTTGTGCCCGGCCAGGTTCGCCACCTGCACCTCGGCGACGAGCTGGCCGCCGGCCACGCGGACACCCGTGACGGAAACCCGGGCAGTCGTGGAGTCCGCCTGCTGAATCATGGAGTTGAACGTGGTCTCGAGCGGCGCCACGCCGCGGGAGACCAGCATCGGGTCCTGGACGCGGATGCCCAGGACGTCCGGGAACTGCTGGGCGAGCTTGTTGAAGAAGACGTTGAGCCCCACCAGCGTGTGCCGGCCGTAGGGCGACCGGGGCTTGAGGTCGATCTCGGAGATGGGCCGCCGGTTCTCGACCTGCGGCATGTTGCTCGCTTCCTCGATTGCGGCGATCTTGAACGCCAGGGGCCCCAGGCTCGGGTAGCTGGTGGACATGTGACAGTCCTGGCACGACTGGGCGGCAGGACCGCCGTCGCGGAAGTCGCTGAACACCCACTCGGGGTAGGTGGCCTGCTCGATGTCGATCTCGGGCCGCTTCGCCCCCGGCCGCACCCAGGGCACGTTGCCGTCGAAGACCGGCAGCACCACGCTGTGGCAGCTGCCGCAGATCTTCGAGCTCGTGAGGTTCGCGGATTCGATCGGCGTGATGCCCAGCGCATGCACCATCGGCACCTGCTGGGGGCCGGCGAACGGGCCGTGCATCTTGTCCGGCTCGCCGACATGAAAATCGCCGGTGAAGGTGTCGCCGAAATTGATCTTTTGGGGGACGTCGACGTGGTGGCAGGTCGTGCACGAAACCCCGTCGCGCGCCAGCCCCCCGTACTTCGCGTTCCGCTTCTCCGCCTCGGTCCTGGCGCCATGGGGGATGGCGTCGACCATGGCCCGGCTGAACAGCTGGCGCTTGACGATGGGCCGCGAATTCCGATCGAGCCCCAAGAGGTCGGTGTTGTCGCAGACCTCGTTGGCGCGCTTGGGATCCGCCTTGAATTGATCGAGGCAGAACTGGCGCTGACCCATCACGCCGTGGCAATGCAAACAGAGGTCGGGGACGACCTTGTCGAGGGCGGCGTGCGCCGTCTGCTCGGTCTCGAGTTGTGAGAGGAAGACGGGGTCCCGGCCGGACAGGCCCATCGGCGAGCCGCGCCATTCACCGTAGGGCGCGAGGTTGAGCAGCTGGTTGAACGCCGGCTGGCCGGCCTGCTGCAGCGTCATGTCGAAGTGCATGCCGGTGGCGCCGGCGGCGTGGCAGCCCACGCACTGGTCCGAGGTGAGGAACAGCGACGGCCCGTCCGGACCGGAGGGCAGGTGGTCATAGGGCTCCGGCGGCATGAACAGCCTGCCGACGTCCGCCGGTCCGGGCTTGACGATCACCTTGGCGCCAAATGTCTTCAGGAACTCCCGCGAATAGTCCGCGTAAGGCGCGCTGACCCGCTTGACCTGCGGGTCGGGCCACGGCGTCCTGCTCCATGTCGGGCCGGCGCTGTCGAGCTTCTGCAGCGCCTCGAACCGGTGGTGGGGCTCGAGCGTCTGGGCCGCCGGCTGTCGCGGCATGCCGGCGATCGGCGGTTGATCCTGGAAGTAGAAATCGCTGAAGCTGTCGGGATCGCCGAGGACGTTGTTGAGCTCGGAGAAGGTGAGCTCGTCGTTGTTCGCGGAGGCGTGGCAGTTCACGCAGTAGTAGCCGAAGCCCATCCACGGGTAGGGGAGGTTGACCGGCGGCGGCCAGTCGAGCTGCGAAGCCTCCGTCACCGGCGGCGGCTCCCAAGAGCCCCAGAACCAGCCGTCCTTGGCGCCCCGGCTGTCGCGCACCATCAACGCCATGCCCACCCGCTTGCCGGTCGTTGGAATCGACGGGTTTTGCAGCACCTCTTCGGTCGTGTCGCCGAACATCAGCTTGACGATCATCGACCCGTCGGCGATCGGCCGGATCGGGAGCTTGCCGTCCAGCCGGCAATCGGGGCAGGTCGCCCCGCATTGCGCCACGAACCGGCGCCTGCCGGCCGCGTCGCGCTCGCACATCCAGCGGTAGACGTCGGGGGAGTAGTAGACCAGCACCGTGTCGTGCGTTCCCCACGTGGTGGTGGTCCACTTCGGCGCATGCGGATCCGGGATGTCGGCAACCGTCGGCCCGGTGACGCGGAGCTGCCGGTCATGCGGCCACTGCGCATAGCACTCGGCGCGCAGGAACCGGCCCAGCAGGCGCTCGTACTCGGACTTCGCGAACGGGAACGCGCTCGGCAGCGGCAGCGTCGCCTGGCATTCGTCCTTCACCCGCGGCGCCATCGCCATCTCTTGAGCTGCTCGCACCGGCGGTTCCGCCCGCAGGAGCAGCCATCCCACCGCGCCCGCCACCACCGGGATGACCGGCACGATCAGCGACCAGCCGGCTCGTCTCGACCTCATCGCCGCCTCCTACGGATCCCGCCGCGACCGGACCAGGAAACGCCATCCGGCAGGCTGCCGCTCGCAAGCTCTCTCGGCGCGGACGCCCGCAACGGCGGGCAACCGAACCGGGCCGAACCGGGCGCCCACCGGGACGCCAGCGCGGGGGCATTCTTGGAGAGTCGGAAAAATCGTAACACGGCTTTCAAAGAATGAAGCTCTTGCTACGGGTACGAGATCCCGCGCCGCGCGCCGCGGCAAGCAGCCTCGCCGTCCCCAACGCCGCTACGGACGCTCGCCCGTGCCTTCCCGCGGCTCGCAGGGCAATGGCGGTTCCTGCCCGGACGCGGCGCCGAACGCCGCCACCCGATGGGCACCGGCGGCGCGGCCCAGCGCGTCGGCGCGGTCGGCGCGGCCCAGCGCGCCGGCGCGGTCGATGGCTGCTCCCATGCCTTGCCATTCGGCGCCGCGGAGCGGCCCCAGCCGGCGGGCGGCGGGCAGCTCGAGGCGCACCCTCACCACCCTCCCGCCGGCGGCGACGGCGTCGAGGACGAGCGCCTGCTGCTTGCCTGGGCCGCGGGCGGTCCCGGGGGCGCCGCCGGCGGCGGCGGAGCTATCCCGGGCGCGGCCGTCCGTGCCCCCGGGCAGCCAGCCGCGGACCCTGAGCTCCCAGCCGGCGTGCCGCAAAGCCTCGGCCGCGCCGTCGCGCTCGAGGCCATACTCGAAGTCGGCTCCCGGCGGCGCGTTGCGCAGCAAGAGCCCGGCCAAAGGCCCTTTCGCCGCGCCGTCGGTCGCCCAGCCCTGGGCGAAGAGCAGGCCGCTCGCGGGCTGAAACGCCGCCAGGTCCGCCGTGACCACCGCCAGCGGCGACCTGCCGCCCGGCAACGCCGCCCGCGTCGCCGCGCCACCGGCGGGCGCCGCCTGGGCGTCCGGCGCCGCCGGTCCGCACTCCCCCGGCTCGTCCCAGAAGAACAGGTCCCCCAGCGGCGTGGGCGTCACCGCCACGCCGTGCCGGCGGCCCCGCAGGTAGGCATCGACGACCGGCACGCGCACCGCGTCCGGAATGTCGAAGCCGGCAAGCGCTCCATAGCCGTGCGCCAGCAGCAGCGCTTGCGGCCGGCTGCGGCGCAGCTCGTCGATCAGCTCGCGCTGGCGCGGCGGCGTGTAGGCGCGAGCGACCGCGAAGAAGCGCGTCGGGAAGGGCGAGCGAAAGCGCACGTAGTGCCAGGGAGCGCCGTCGGCCACCATCAGCCGGCTGACGCCGTGCGAGCGCAGCATCGTCTCGACGGCACAGGAGGCGTCGATGAAGTCGCGATTGGCGGCGAGCCGGCTCTCGCCCGGCGTGAACATCCGGTCCACGCAGGCGCCGACCGGCGGGTTGGGAGCCAGGTGCTCGACGGTGGCCTGCCAGCGCTCGCGGGCCAGCGCGGCCACGGCGGCGGCGCTGCGCGGGCTGGGGAAGCGGAAGCCGAAGCCGTGGAAGTCCAGCAGCGCCACCATGACCAGCACGGCGACGCTGGACCGCAACCGCCCCCAGGACCGCCGCTCGCGCCACCTGGCGACGGCGAGCAGGGCGGCGGCGAGCAGCGGCAGGGTGCTCCAGTGGAGGACGTGATTGACGTCGCTGCGGTCGAGCGCGCTCTTGGCCGACGCCGCCGCGAAGAGCGCCACGAAGAGGACTTGCGCCCGGCGCTCGGGCTCCGCGGGGAGCAGCGAACGAGGGCGCGCCAGCAGCCCGCGCAACGCCTGGACGAGCAGCAACAGGGTGAGGAGCAGGCGGGCGAGCGCCAGGCTCAGCCAATCGATCTCGCCGGGAGACAGCTCGACGTTGCGGCGGGGCCACGGCAAGGGAATGCCCACCGCGTCGGCGTGATACCTGGGCAGGTCCCTCAGGGTGTAGGCGAACCACTCGGCGCCGGGCCAGCCGAGAACCAGGCGGGCGGCGGCCAGAACCACGGCGGCGCCGGCCAGGAGCCGCAGGACGCCGGCGGCCGCGGTCTTGACCGTCCTGGCCAACGGCTCGCCCGCCGCGAGGAGGTTGCGAGCGGCAATGACGGCGACGGCGGCGACGACCCCGTACAGCCCGGTCTCGATGCGGAAGAGGTAGGCCAGGCCGAAGCACAGGCCGGCCGCCAGGTCGTGCCGCGGCGACGTCACGGCGGCAAAGCCGAGGACGACGAAGACGAGCGCCCCGAGCTGGGACAGCGCCCAGACGTTGGCGCCGAGCGGCGGCTGCTCGAACAGCAACGGCGCCAGGGCCGCCGCCAGGCAGGCCGCCAGCGCTTCCCCGCGCGAGCCGAGCAGGCGGCGGGCCAGGACATAGGCGGCGACGACGCCGAGGCCGCAGCGCAACGCCCACTGCAGCGCGACCGGCGAAGTGCCGACCTTGCCGGTGGCCAAGATCCAGAGCGCCGCGAGGCCGGTGTCGCTGGCCCCGTGCGGCCAGATGAGCGTCTTGAAGGGACGTCCGCCGCGCACCAGGTCGAGCGCGGTGCTCAGGACCTCGCCGACGTGGTAGACGTCGATGCCCATCGCCGGCGCCCCGGCGGTGACCGCAAAGGCGGCACCGGCAAGTGCGCCGACCGCGAGGACGGCGACGAGGACGGGGACGTCGCCGCCGCCGGCCTTGCGCGCGGCGTGGCTCCCTTGCTTCGCCTGGCTCGGCTGGTCCACGTGGTTCGCCAGGCTCGCCACGCCGGCACCCACGCCGCCGCGCCTGCCGAC
>Ga0307478_10003470_pt1 | contig 11696 bp, 14 predicted proteins | sample atmos_gasesECM4C_2_FD_203713 | JGI IMG/M metagenome (GOLD analysis project Ga0307478, IMG submission 203713) | Hardwood forest soil microbial communities from Morgan-Monroe State Forest, Indiana, United States - atmos_gasesECM4C_05 | ecosystem: Environmental > Terrestrial > Soil > Temperate...
ACAAGGTCTTGCGCGACGCGGCCGTGCAGCACAAGCTGGACCTGGTGGACACAGTTCGCCTCCTGGCGATGGGAGAGATGATCACCACTGATGCCGCGATCGCGTGCTTCGACTCGAAGTACCATTACATGTTCTGGCGACCGATCACGGCGATCCGGGCGGGCGGCGATCCGTCCTGGACCCCCTTGGTGGCGACCCCCAACCACCCGGAGTATCCATCGCAGCACGGCTGCGCCACGACGGCCCTGCTGGATACGCTGGCGGCGGCTTTCGGCACTCGAAACCTGGACCTGACGATCGTTGGAGCCGCGAACCCCTCCGGTTCGCAACTCACGTCGCGCACTTACGCGACCGTCGATGACGTTACGAGCGAGCTCGTCAATGCCCGGGTCTGGATTGGATTTCACTACCGCAATTCCGTGATCGTCGGCGAATCGCTCGGAAAGGCGGTGGCCAACTGGGCGCTAGCCCGAAACTTCCAGCCCAGAGACGACGAGAGCGCTGAATCGGACGACTAGGCACCGCCGACCTGAGCGAGTCAGAGCGGGAGACTCCTTGTCTCCCGCTCTGAGGACGCTGCGCCGCGAAGCAGCGCCCGCAAGTAGGGAGCCCAGCCTGGCCGAGCCCGGACCGCCCAGTATGGGCTGCTTGATTTGCCAGGCGCACTGCTAGACAGTCCAACTGGATCGCGCTACCGTTTACCCATTCGGTAGTGACCACCTCCACGCAGCCCGACGTCCGGTTCGCGAAAAGCGGCGCTGGCGAACCATGGCGAACGTTGCGCCTGCGAAATTCAAGACCGCCAAGGAGGAACGAGTGAGCCAGGAGAGCGCAACGTTCAACATGCCAGTCATCGGGGCCCTCGCCGAGCAGTGGGGGCGCATCAACGCGAATATTTCCGAAATCGTTCGCCAGACGGCACAGGACGATCTCGATCTTCCAGTACCGCCTCGCGGCTGGCCGATCTGGGCGGTCGTGGCGCACACAATGGCCGGGCGTGTCTACTGGTTATGCGGCGTGCTGAAGCAGCCCGGCGCCGAGCTGACGCCGTTTGATGAAGAGACGGTGACTGAGGGACTTGGTTGGGAGGATCACCTCGACATACCGCGATCGCGTGACGACTTGATCCGGGCCATTGATTCCACATGGCAGGTGGTGGCCGGCTGGCTACAGCGATGGTCGCCCGACATGTTGAAGGAAACGTACCCCCGCGAGGGCCAGAGTGGGACGCAGTGGCATACGAATCCCTCCATTTTCACGCGCCTCCTCAACCACGAGGGCTACGAGATGGGACAGGTTGCCATGACCCTCGGAACGCGGGGCCGCGAGGTGATTGACATCTGGCGCGACGTGGTGGGCGAAGCCCCGACGAGCGCGAAGTCTTAACGATGGCCCGGGTCATCCGTGCCCTAAATCGAAAGCGCGGTGATCCCTGGCTCTCCGGTCGCGAGGGACGAAGAAAGCCCCGATTTGCGAAGGGATTCGCACAGGCTTGAGGCTAGAAGGCCTTAGCCCTTATGACGATTCTGACGAAGAGAGGGGCTCCAACCATTCTCCTATCTGGTCGGCGAGCAGAACGAGGTAATAGCCGTTGTACTTGGGATGGGCCCGGTCTTCGGCTGGAACTAGAACGGGCTCGAGGTCCCCATACGCCTCGGGCAGGCAGGCGAAACCCGGCGCCGTTCTAATTTGGTCTTGGTCCGCTATCAGGATTGTCCCTGCCGGAAGCGTGCAAGGCACACCGGCCGTAAACGGAGCGTTCCACATCGTGAGAACGTTTGTTACCAGGTTCTTTTTGACCCGAAAGCGCTGGCCTTTACGAACCAACTGCATGTCTGAGTACACATCTTCCTTCACAAGGTGTTCTAAGACCGCGCCTTAGTGCAGACCGCGTAGGAGCAGTGCCCCGAGCACGGCGACGGCGCAGCCCACGACGATTCCGATCGTTTGCCCCCTGGTGATCTGGCCCCGCTGGGGCTGCACTGGCATCGTGGCGAGACGCTCCTGGAGCTTGTTCATCTTCTCGAGGACCTGCGGATCCGCGTCGCGAGGCAGCTGGTCGATCGTGTGGCGGAGGGTGTCCCACGGAGGTACCGGCACGGACGCTCGACGCCGCCGAGTTCGGAGCTGCAGGACCACCACACTGCCCAAGGCAAGCCCAAGGCCCAGGAAGATTCAGCCGCCCCATTGCGTTTGCGCTTTTACAACTACCGGGTTCTGCAGGGTGGCGAACTGGTATCCACCGACTGCTAGAAGCACGGGCGCGCCCCGATACACGTCGACCGTTCCGGTCGCGCCGGACAGCAGAACTTGATCCTGAGCGCTCTCCCACGGAAGAACGATCTCGCTGGGGCCGCTGGGTACCCGGACGATGACGTGCTCCTCATCCTGCCTGTTCCTGTGAAAGTGCTGGGCAGATGCGCTGACGATGGTGACCGGCACCACGGCATAGCAATTGTCCGAGGGGACGCTCACACCGGTGCAGGGCGTCGTCTGCTGGTAGGCGGCGACCGAATTTGACGGATCCGGCAAGAGGGACATACCGGCACCCACCGCGATCACCAGGGCGGCGATGATCCCGAGCAGAACGACTTTCCAGATAGCGGTTGGCGCGCCCACTCATGTCATGCAACGGCGGATGGAGGCAGTTCTCGCGGCCAGGCAACGCCGGATCGTTCCCGTCGCGCCCCCCCAGATTAAGTCCGGGCGTTCTGGGCCAACGGCGCCAGGTGCTCGCGATGTGCCTCGTAGTGACGCGAGGTGTCCCACTGCAGCATCTCCGCCAGCGCCTCTTCGCCCAGCCACGGCCACCGGTCCGTGACGAACAGGTCGTCGTCGGTCAGGGGCTTGATTGAGGCCAGGAGGCGCTCGAACGATTGACTGAACGCAACCCGCGTCACGTCCGGGCGATCGTCGAGATGTTCACGGTGCACGCGCTCATTGAAGGCGTCAGTACTGTTCGCGGGACCGGTATCGTCATACGGTTGGCGGCCGGCGCGCAGGCTCTCGATCACGAGCACCGAGTGGTCGTGCCACCACGCCAGGTGCGCGAGCACGTCCTTGCCCGTCCAGTCGCCCATTGCCGGATCCAGCAGCCGGTCGTCGCTGATGCCTTCCACGACCTGCGTCAGCTCTTGATGGGCCGCTGTCATCGTGCGCAGTAGCTCTTTCCTATCCACGCTCCGAGCATAGTCCGGGGACGAAGAACGAACGACGTACCAGTGACGGCGCAACCAGTGGAGTGACTCGCCGCCTGGGGACGCCGCCAATCGCTATTCTGCTTCGAGCGGTCGCTCACCTACCAGGGTTGTGGCGTAGGGGAGGGCCTCCAAGCGTTCGATTGGGATGGGCTTGCCGGAGACTTCGCTTAGCCCGTACGTTCCTTGTTCGATACGGTCGAGCGCTTTCTTGACCTGCGCCAGTTCCTCCTGATCCCGGGCAGTTTCATCGAGCTCTGCTTCTCGCTCGTAAAGGAGGTCGGATTCATCGACCGAATCGCCCACCCCGGACTCGTCCTGCACCGTTTCCTGAACACCGTGTGTGTTGGCTGCGATCCGCGCCTCGATCGCGTCGCGCTCTGCCTTGAGTCGCTCCTGGAAGCGCCGAACGTCTTGTGATTTCAACATGCCACGTCCTCCTGTGTGCAGCCCAAATGTTAGCGCGGCAGTAGCTCGTGCTTTCGCTCAGCGCCGCAGCGAAATCGGTTCAGGAGAAGGGCGATCCGAAGCGCTCGGCCGACGCAACCTCACTCCGCGCCTTTCGCTTCTTGATTCCCGTGACGGGCCGCGCCGGATAGCCGAACGGCACGACCGCCAGGACCTCGTAGTCATCTGGCAAACCCACGGCCTTTCGGACACCCTCGAGGCTGCCGAACCCTGTCCAGTTGGAGCCGACGCCGTCCGCCCAGGCCGTCAAGATCATCGATTGGATGGCGCGGCTGACATCCGAAACTGCGACGTGGCTTTCCTTCAGGTATGCCGCGACAACCGCGAGACTCGCCCGCGCCGTGTAAGGACCGGTCCTCACCAGCGCGCCCAACTCCCGCAGGTGCTCCCGCTCACGGACGACGACGAAATGCCAGGGCTGACGGTTGCTTCCACTGGCGGTGAGCCGAGCCGCATCGATGATCCGGTCCACGACCTCGTCTGGTACCGGCTTGTCCTGATACTCGCGCACGGCCAAGACGGTGCGAACCGCCTCGAATACCGGATTCGACATGTCAGGATTATCTCGCTCGTCCATTAGCGGCGCATCGGATGAATCTGGAAGGCCCCTTTTGGCACCAAATCACGGGCGTACGGGCTACTCTGCCAAACGCGCTGGACAGGGTCGGATGTGCGTGGTAGGTTGGCCATGCGTCCACCCAACGTGACGAATCGAAGGGGACAAAGACATGGCTCGAATTGCCTGGATTGAAGATGTCGACGCCACCGGCGAGACGGCCGATCTTTTCCGCGAGATCAAGCAGACGTCGACGAGGGGAAACGTCCCCGACATCCTGCGGACGATGAGCCTGCGCCCCGACTTCTTACGCGCGATCGATCAGGCCAGCCGGCTGCACTTCACGGATGGTGCGCTCAGCCGGGCCGAGCACGAGATGATCGCCTCCTATGTGTCGGCGCTCAACCGCTGTCACTATTGACTCAGCAGCCACGCGTGGTTCCTGCAGTTGCAGGGCGAGGAGTATTCGCAGGCCGCGGCGGCGCTGCGTGACGGGGACCTCGACGGCGCCGGTCTCTCGCCCCGGCACCGGTTGCTGTTGGAATTCGTCGAAACGCTAACTCGACACGCCTATCGGATCACCGACGAGCAGGTCCAGGGATTGCGCGACGTCGGTTGGAGCGATGCTCAGATCGCTGAAGCGGTCTACGATGGGGCGCTCTTCAATCTCTTCGTGCGGCTCGCCGACGCCTTCGATATCCATCCGGACCCGTCGTACGATGCCGCCGGCGTTCCAGGCGCGGTGCGACAGCCGGATGGTGCCTGACCGCGCGCGTTTAGCCCGACGCAAGTCCGGACGCTGGCCCTGATGTTCCTCAATATGACGGCGCAGGTGGGCAACATTGCCCTGAGCTTCGACGGCCTGTAGCGGCTGTAGGCGAGGCCGCCTGAAGCTCTGGCCCCTGGTCAAGGGCGTGAACTCCCAGCGCTGGAGTCAGCAAGCCGGCAGCGTGACGCGCCGGTAAGAGGCTCCTTCTCCATAAGCGCCTTGACAAAGACGTGGCCGCCATGCATACTCAGCATACATACTGAGTATGCTAGATCGAGAACGTGTCGCTTAAATACGGCGTGCTGGGGCTCTTGAAGGGAGAGCCGCTCCACGGATATGAGGTGAAGAGCCGCTTTGAAGCCATGCTCGGAGGCACCTGGGACGTCAATATCGGCCAGATCTACACGACGCTCCAGCGCCTGGAGCGCGACGGGCTCGTCCGGCCCGTTGGCGGTCGCGGCGATCGCGGCAAGCAGAGCTACGAGCTTTCGCCGAAAGGCCAACAGGCGCTGGACCAGTGGCTCGCCGAGCCCGACGTCGGCCCGCAACAGCTGCACGAAGACATCTACGTGAAACTCCTGCTCGCGACCCGCATTGCAAACGGCGACCTCAAGGGAATGCTCGCTCGCCAGAAGCGTGCCTACCTGCAACGTCTGCGCGACCTGAACCGGCTGGAAGAAGGGGCCCGTCGTGACGGCCGAATCGATCTGGCGCGACTCGTTCGTGGCGCATTACTTCATACGGAGGCAGATCTCAAATGGATGGACGAATTGTCTTCAGAACGTTTCGGGACGGAGGGGGCGAAAACGCAATGAGTGAGCTGGTCCGGCTGACGGACGTCACCAAGGTTTATCAGGGGGGTATTACCGGGGCGCTCAACGGCGTGTCGGTCACGGTTGAGCAGGGCGAGTTCACGGCGATCATGGGGCCCTCCGGTAGCGGCAAGTCCACCATGCTCAACCTCGTGGCGGGGGTTGACCGGCCGACGTCCGGCACCGTCGTCGTTGGTGGTACTGACCTGGGCAAACTCGGTGAGACCGGACTGGCGAGGTTTCGGCGCGACCACATCGGCTTCGTTTTTCAGTTCTTCTACCTGCTACCGAACCTCACCGCGCTCGAGAACGTCCTTATCCCCGCCCAGCTCAAGGGCAACTCACCTAATGGTCGAGCCCGAGAGCTGATGAAGCGGCTTGGCATCACAGAGGTGGCCAATCGGTACCCGGCGCGCTTGAGCGGCGGCCAGCAGCAACGCGTCGCAATCGCCCGCGCGCTGATCAACCAGCCGACGCTCCTCCTCGCGGATGAGCCCACTGGTGCGCTCGACACCCGCAGCGGCGAGCAGGTCATGGAGCTCCTCGGCGAGCTTCATCGCGACGGGCAAACGGTCCTGCTTGTCACCCACGATGCCAAGCTGGCGACCCGCCACGCCACCCGCGTGATCAGCGTGATGGACGGAACGATCGTCGACGACGCGCACCTCGAGAGCCCGGAGCGAGCTGCCGCCGAGGTGATCCGCGTCCGCGGCGAGGAGGCATCGCGATGACCGCCGTCCTCCTCAAAGCAATGCGGGACTTACGCCGGCGGCGGCTGCAAGCCGCGGTGATCTTCGTGACGACGCTGCTGGCAGTTGGCACCGGCACGATGGCGCTAACGCTCATCGCGCAGACGCGTGACCCGTACCAGCTGGCATTTGATGCACAGAAAGGCGCTCACCTGAAGGTGGCCTTCGACGGCCGGCTTGATCCGAGTACGATCGCCGGAACGCCAGCGCTCATCGGGGCGACCTCCTACGGCGGCCCGTATCGAGCCACCGACGTCCAGTTTCAGTCAGCCGGACACAAGTACCTGGTCACCGCCGTCGGCCGCGACAACGCGGGTGGCAACGTCGGGCAGGTCCGCATTACTGGCGGCCGCTGGCCCTCAAGCGCGAGCGAGATCGCGCTGACGCGGTCCTTCGCCGACCTGAATCACATCTCCATCGGAGATCGGCTCAAGGTTGTCAGTGTTCCGCAGGAGCCGGTCCTCACCGTCGTGGCCGAGGTGGTGGACATCGACGAGCTCCGGGCAGACGTCGGCGGCGTCCAGCACGCCTGGGTCCCCAGCACGGCCATCGCACCCTTGACCGCGAAGGACGCCTCTTCCTACCTGATGGACTACCGCTTCGCCAGCGACCCGACCAGTTCTCAGCTGCAGGCGCACGTGAACACGTTGCGCGCCGCGCTGCCACCGGACAGTGTCACCAGCACGATCAACTACATCTTTGTCCGCACGGTCTTCCACGTCTCGACGGAGATCCTCACCGGGGTGCTGGTCGCCTTCAGCGTCTTCGCGCTGGCTGCGACCGCGGCGATCGTAGCCAACCTCGTGACCGGGATCGTGATCTCGGCCTATCGCGAGATTGGGATCATGAAAGCCGTCGGTTTCACACCACTGCAAGTGATCGGCGTCTTCGTGCTCCAGATCCTGGCTCCCGCGGTAGCGGCGTGCATCCTCGGCATTCCAATCGGGTCGGTCCTGAGCCAGCCGCTGCTGGCGAGCAACTCGCAGGCACTGGGTCTTGTCTATCAGCCGGCCTTCTCACCCGCTCTCGACCTTCTCGCTCTTTTGGGGGCGCTCCTCATCGTGGCCATCGCGGCGGTGATTCCGGCGGTTCGCGCGGGCCGGCTCAAGCCGGCGGTCGTTATCGCCAACGCGTCAGCCCCTCGGGGCAACAGCGGCCGCTGGCTCCGCCGCCTGGCATCTCGGGCCAGGATGCCGCGGCCCATGGTCCTCGGTCTCGGCGACGCGGCGGCCCGGCCGGGCCGGTCGATCCTGACCCTCCTCGCCATCGTTCTGGGCGTCGCCACGGTCGTCGTTGCTCTGGGAGAGGCGCGCAGCTTCAACAAGATCTATACCTACGAGGGACACATCGGAAAGGTGGATGTCGTGGTCACCAAGAGCCCGGCCTTAGCGGACGCCGAGACCGCGCAGCTGATCAACTCGCAGCCCGAAACCATGCGCGTGGTAGCGGAAACGACCACCAACATCAACGTTGCGGGAATCGCTGATCCGGTTAGCACGCTCGGCTTCCGCGGTGACTCGGCGAGCCTTGGCTACCTGCTCTCCCCGGGGCGTTGGTTCACCGGTCCCGGTGAGGTGGTTGCGAACAGGGGCTTCGCCCAGGACGCCCACCTCAACCTCGGCGACACCTTTACCGGAACGGTCCAGGGCCGGGCGCTCAAGCTTCGAATCGTGGGCGAGGTCTTCGACTTCACCGCCGGTCCAGGAGGCCACATCCTGATGCTCGACTGGTCGACGATAACCGCCGCGGTCCCGGACCTCACACCGTCCGTCTACCAGGTGACGCTGAAGCCCGGCTCGAACCTCGACGCGTACGTGAAGCGCCTCGCCGCAGCGCAGCCGGACCTGCTCGATGTTCAGGCCAACAGCACCGGCAACACCGCGTTTCTTAGCGTGATCGCGGGCGTCCTGTTCGGGATTGCGGCAATCGTCGCGCTGATCGCGATCGCCGGCGTGTTCAACACCATGTTGCTGAGTACGCGCGAGCGCGTGCGCGACACCGCCACCCTCAAGACGCTCGGCATGAGCCCGCGGCAGGTGATCGGCATGGTTGCTACCTCAGCCGGCTTTCTGGCGCTATTGGGTGGTCTGGTTGCGGTACCGGCGGGGGTTGCGCTCTACCGGGTGCTTTTCGACCAGCTCAGCCGCCTCGGCGGCAACATCACCCCACCTTCCTTCTATGACGTCTTTGCACCCTGGGAGCTGGCCGCGATACCGCTGGCCGGCATTGTCGTCGCCGTCCTCGCCGCCGCGATCCCAGGGCGCTGGGCGGCGCGTACCAACGTCGTCGAGGTCCTGCACGCCGAATGAAATGAGAGCAGTTATCCGGAGCGACCCGCCAGGGACCTCTGCATCAGGCGGCTGATGTCGCTGGGGGAAATGATCCCAACCAGCCGGCCGTTATCGACGACCAGCGTGCGACCTTCGCTGCAGCCGTCAGACACATTGAGCAGGTTGGTGGCCGGGTCAGCCGGCGTCGCGGTGGATACCTGGTCGAGCGGACAGGCCACCTCCTTGATCAGGGTCGTGGGACGCGCGTCCGGCGCGACGTTCTTGAGAGCGGCCATGGTCAAGAGCCCGCTCAGCCGGCCGCTCGCGTCGTGCGTCGGAAAAGTCGAATGCCGAGACGTCAGCACGTAGCTGTGTAGCGCCTCATCGACGCTGATGTCGTCAGGAGCCTGCACCGGATTGGGCGTCATCACCTCGGCGACGCTGATCCCGGACAGCGCCTGGCGGATCAGGCCGCCAGCTTCTTCGGCCCGCGCGGCGCTCAGGAGGAACCAGCCCAGGAACACCGCCCAGACCCCACCGATGATGCTGCCCGCGGCGAAAAAGGTGATCAGACCGTATGCGATGAAGAGGTAGGCGAAGACCATGCCGATGCGCGCGGCAATCCTGGTTGCCCGGAGGCGATCACCGGTGCCCCTCCAGATCAGCGATTGTAGGATCCGGCCTCCGTCCAACGGGAAGGCGGGTAGCAGATTGAAGACCCCGAGCAGGATGTTGATGTAGCCCAGCCATGCCAGGCTGGCGGACACCAGGGCCGAGTTGGCGCCGCCCCCGACAACCACCGACGCAAGCAGAAACACCGCGCCCAGCAGCAGGCTCGTGAGAGGGCCGACGAAGGTAATCAGGGCCTGCGCACCGGGCGAACTGCTCTCGGTGTTGAACCGTGACACCCCGCCAAACAGCCAGAGCGTAATTCCCTCGACTTTGACGCCGCGCCGCGTCGCGACGATCGAGTGGGCGAGTTCGTGGGCCAGCAGGGAGGCCAGGTACACGAAGGCCGACACCACGCCCGCGGTCCAGTACGCGGCGGTTGACTGGCCCGGCGCGGCCGCCGGCAGGATACCGGTGGCGATGCTCCAGGCGATCAGTGCGGCCACCACGAGAAGGCTCCAGTTCAGCCCCACGTGAATGCCGGCGATGCGGCCAAGGCTCAGGTTCTCGTTCATCTCGCTCGCATCAATAATGGGCCTTTTTAGGCGGACGAGTCGGGGCCCTCCAGTGAGAGGATAAACCGATGGGCCACCAGCCTCAGCCGGTGATCGCGCCACTCACCCGCGCCGCCATTTTTCTGGTCGTGAACGTCAACCCAGGTGATGACCATCGCGCGGCGGTGCGGGCGTTCTGCGACGATTTTCCGGCCCTCGTGCGCGCGGTGGCGTTCCGCGATCTCGAGGGCTACCTGTCGTGCGTGATCGGCTTCGGCTCCAATGCCTGGGACCAGCTCTTCAAGTCATCCCGGCCCGCGGGGCTCCACGTGTTTCGCGAGTTTCACGCGGGCTCGCGTCATGCCATTTCGACACCTGGGGACATCCTTTTCCACATCCGCGCAGCGCGGATGGATCTCTGCTTCGAGCTGGCGACGCAATTCATGGCGCGGCTGGGCGAGGCGGTATCGCCCGTCGATGAGGTCCATGGCTTCCAATACTTCGACGATCGCGACCTGATCGGGTTCGTCGATGGCACTGAAAACCCCACGAATCAAGCGGCGGCCGATGCCGCATTGATCGGCGACGAGGACCCCAACTTCGAAGGTGGCAGCTACGTCATCGTGCAGAAATATCTCCACGACATGGCCGCCTGGAACGCGCTGACGATCGAAGCGCAGGAGCGGATCATCGGCCGCACCAAGCTGTCCGATATAGAGCTGGCCGATGGCGTCAAGCCCAGCACGGCGCATAACGCGCTGACCATCCTGGTCGAGAATGGGAAAGAGGTCAAGATCCTGCGCGACAACATGCCATTTGGTGATGCAGCACGCGGGGAGTTCGGCACCTACTTCATTGGCTACGCGCGATCGCCACGGCCGATCGAGCAAATGCTGGAGAACATGTTCGTGGGCCGCCCGCCCGGCAACTACGATCGATTGCTCGACTTCAGCCGAGCGCTGACCGGCAACCTTTTCTTCGTGCCGTCGCTCGACTTGCTGGAGTCCCTGGCCACCGCTTAGGGTTTGTCCGCGGCTCCCGCGAGAACCAGACAGTAGCCTCGGCCTTTTTCGGTGACCAGGTTGCTCCAGGTCTGGAAAGGGGATAGCTTCTGTCGCATTCGGGTGATGTAGGTTCGGAGTTGCTCCGCCGAGGCGTCCGTGCCCCAGGTTTGAGCGAGGATCTCCTCGGCCCGGAAATATTGATTGGGACTGGCCAGGAAGAATGCCAGGATCTCCCATTCACGTTTGGTGAACGCCACCTCCGTCTCACCCCTCTGGACGACCCGCCGCTCGGCATCGAACACCAGCCCACCGAGCTCGATCCGCGTCGCGAGAGGGACCAGCGAGCTGGGACTCGGCCCACGAAGTTCCACTTTGATGGCGCCGATCAATGCGTCCGGCACGAACGGCTTGGGGAGGATCTGCTCGGCACCCGCCTCGAAAGTCTCCAACGCCCCGTTGTAGCTTTCGTCGAGGATGATCAAGGGCGCCCCGGCGAGGGCGCGAATCCCCTTGAGGACATCTGGATCAAGCCGGGATTCCCCATCGACGCCAATAATGACCAGGTCGAATTTGGTTCCATCGAGGAGCTTCCTCCCTTGTTCGATCTCCGAGACGCTGTCCCACCGGCCGCCGGCGATTTCGACGACGTGGCTGATGACGGATCGGTAGCCGGCATTGCCTTCGATAACCAGGATCCGAGGAAGCCCT
>Ga0307478_10003471_pt1 | contig 11693 bp, 10 predicted proteins | sample atmos_gasesECM4C_2_FD_203713 | JGI IMG/M metagenome (GOLD analysis project Ga0307478, IMG submission 203713) | Hardwood forest soil microbial communities from Morgan-Monroe State Forest, Indiana, United States - atmos_gasesECM4C_05 | ecosystem: Environmental > Terrestrial > Soil > Temperate...
GAACAGATCGAGGTGCTTGCGGAAATAGCGCGACGGATTGATCTCGCCGCGCGCCTCGTCCTTGAAGTCAAAGGTCGCAGTCGGCCCCAGGATCAGGCCATCCGCGGCGCGCACGGTCTCCATCAGCCCCGGCCGCACGGTGGTCCCAAACATCTCGAGACTCGCATGCCCGACCGCATGCTCATCGAGCGTCACGCCGAGCTGAAAGCGTTCGGAGGCGGCTCGCAACACGGCAAGCGTGGCAGCCGCGATCTCCGGCCCGATCCCGTCCCCGGACAAAACGACGATGCGCATGATGAATTCCTCGATTCCGATATTGATCCGTCACCCTTCGGGGCCGTACATCCGCCGCTTCGCGACGGCGCCTCAGGATGACCGGACTGGCACCCCATCATAAATCGTACGACGCTCGCCCGGTGTCGCGGTAGGCTCACACCGTGCGATGCTGATGTGTCCGATCGCATGGGCCGCATGCATCGGTGTATCTGGGGGAGGCCGCGCGAGCGTAATAAATGAGGAAGTGTTCCATCAGTAGCCGTGCGCCTCCGCCCCCTTCGAATCCTCAAGAGAGCATGTTCGTCGATCGAAACGCCGCCAAGGCCCCCGCGAGCCCGGTTACCGACGGCTTGCCCTGGAAACGCCGGCGCTGGGCTGTGGCCGCGATTTTCACCGCGCTTACCATGGCGTCGCTGGACACCGCGATCGCCAACATCGCGCTGCCTGCGATCTCGGCCGAGTTGCATGTCAGCCCAGCCGAAGTCGTCTGGGTGGTGAACGTCTACCAGATCGCCCTGGTCGCGACGCTCCTGCCGCTCGGCGCACTGGGCGAGATCGTCGGCCATCAGCGCATCTATCTCGGCGGATTGATCCTGTTCACTCTTGCTTCGCTCGGCTGCGCGCTCGCGTGGTCGCTCGACAGCCTTCTCGTTGCGCGCACGCTGCAGGGCCTCGGCGCGAGCGGCATCATGAGCGTGAACACCGCGCTCGTCCGCTTCGTCTATCCGAGCCGCATGCATGGCCGCGGCTTTGGTCACAACGCGCTGGTCGTGGCGACCGCCTTCACCTTCGGGCCGACGATCGCCTCTGGCATTCTGGCGGTCGGCTCCTGGCCCTGGCTGTTTGCGATCAACATTCCCTTCGGCGTGGTCGCTATTCTTATCGGCATGAGGACTCTGCCGGCCACGCCGCGGAGCACGCACAGGTTCGATCTTCCAGGCGCGCTGCTTGCGTCCGCGTGCCTTACTCTGTTCATTGCCGGGATCGGCAGCGCGGGACATCAGACCTCGCCGGCGGTGGTCGTGGCCGAGCTCACAGGGGCGCTGTTGCTCGGCTTTGTGCTGACGCGGCGGCATGCCGACCATCCGGCGCCGATGCTGCCGGTCGACCTGTTCCGGCGTCCGCTGTTTGCGCTATCGGCGGCGACCGCCGTCTGCTCCTTTGCGGTGCAGGGGCTCGCCTTCGTTTCGCTGCCCTTCTATTTCGAAGACATCCTGCTCCGTTCCCAGGTCGAGACCGGCTTCTTCTTAACGCCCTGGCCGCTGGTGGTCGCGATCATGGCGCCGATCGGCGGGCGACTGGCCGACCGCTTCTCGGCCGGCCTGCTCGGAGGTCTTGGCCTCGTGCTGCTCGGCCTCGGCATGCTGCTACTCGCGACGCTGCCGGCGAGCCCGAGCATCGCCAACATCGTCTGGCGCATGGTGATTTGCGGCATCGGCTTCGGCCTGTTTCAGACGCCGAATATGATGGCGCTGATGTCCAGCGCTCCGCCCCATCGCAGCGGCAGCGCAAGCGGCATTGTCGCGACCGCGCGCCTGACCGGGCAGACCACGGGCGCGGCGCTGGCAGCCTTCTGCTTTGCGCTGGCAGGCCACAGTGGCGCAACCCTCGCGCTGGCCCTCGGTGCCGGCTTTGCTGCAATCGGCAGTGTGATGAGTTTCCTGCGCCTGACGGTCAAACCGCAGCGCAACAGCTAGCCGGGCCCTGCGCGCGACTAACACCGCCGAACGATCTTTCTTCCCCTCGCGCTCAATTTTCTTCACGCGCGCAAGCGCGGAATGTTGATTTGAACCGTTCCAATTTTCGCGCACAACTCGCGCCGCGAAGTCCTATCGGTGGATTGGACCAATAAGGGGATATGCGATGGCAAACCTCACAATAAACGGCAAAACTTTCACGATCGATGTCGAACCGGATACGCCGCTGTTATGGGCGATCCGCGAGAATGTCGGGCTCACGGGAACGAAATATGGCTGCGGCATTGCACAATGCGGCGCCTGCACGGTTCATATGGACGGCGTCGCGACGCGCTCCTGCGGCGTCTCCGTGAGCGATGCGATCGGCAAGCAGATCACGACCATCGAGGGCCTCGCGAACGAAGGCACCCTCAGCAAGGTGCAGCAGGCATGGATCGACCACGACGTGCCGCAATGCGGCTATTGCCAGAGCGGCATGATCATGGCGGTGAGCGCGCTTCTGAAAGACAACCCGAAGCCGACCGACCAAGACATCAACGATGCCATCACCAATATCTGCCGCTGCGGCACCTTCCAGCAGGTACGCGACGCGATCCACGCGATCGCGAACGCGTGAAGAGGAGTGTTGATCATGAACAAGCACGCTGCTCTCAACCGCCGGGCTTTTGTCATCGGCGCCGCAAGTGTCGGCGCAGGCCTTGCGATCGGCCTCGATCTTCCCTTCGGTGGTCCCACCGTGGTGCGCGCCGCCGACGGCTCGCCGGAAGTCAATGCCTGGGTCGTGGTCCAGCCTGACGACACCGTCGTCATCCGCATCGCCCGCTCCGAAATGGGCCAGGGTACGTTAACTGGGCTAGCCCAGCTCGTTGCCGAAGAGCTTGAATGCGATTGGTCGAAGGTGCAGACGGAATTTCCGACACCCGGACAGAACATCGCCCGCAAGCGCGTCTGGGGCGATTACTCGACCGGCGGCAGCCGTGGCATCCGCACCTCGCAAGACTATGTGCGCAAGGGCGGCGCCATCGCGCGCGTGATGCTGCTGCAGGCGGCGGCGAATGAATGGAAGGTGCCGGTCGCCGAGTGCACTGTCTCCAACGGCGTCATCACCCACACGCCGTCCGGAAAGACCACGACCTACGGCAAGGTGGCGGAAGCCGCCGCAAAGCTGCAGCCCCCGGCCGACGTCAAGCTGAAGGATCCCAAGGACTGGAAGCTGATCGGCAAGGGCATCAAGCGGCTCGACACCGCCGACAAGACCACCGGCGCGGTCATCTACAGCATCGATCTCAGGCTGCCCGGCATGCTCAACGCCGCGATCAAGGATTGTCCGGTCACCGGCGGCAAGGTGAAGAGTTTTGACGAAGCCAAGATCGCAGGTATGAAGGGCGTGAAGAAGGTGGTGAAGGTCGGCGATTCCGCCGTCGCCGTCGTCGCCGATACCTGGTGGCACGCCAAGACCGCGCTCGATGCGCTGCCGATCGTCTGGGACGAGGGCGAGAACGCGAAGGTGTCCAGCGCCACAATCGCCAAATGGCTGGCGGAGGGCCTGGAGTCGGGCCCGGCCTATGTTGGCAATCAGAGCGGCGACGTGAACGGCGCACTCGCCGGCTCGGCCAAGAAGATCGAGGCCGTCTACGACTACCCCTACCAGAACCATGCCACGATGGAGCCGCTCAACGCCACCGCGCTCTACACCGCAGACAAATGCGAGGTGTGGTGCGGCACGCAGAACGGCGAAGCTGCACTCGCTGCGGTGCTGGAGGGCTCCGGCCTGCCGGCGGACAAATGCGACGTTCACAAGCATCTCGTCGGCGGCGGGTTCGGCCGCCGCGGCCAGACCGATTACGTCCGGCAGGCGGTCGACATCGCCAAGCAATTGCCGGGCACACCGATCAAGCTACTGTGGTCGCGCGAGGAGGACATGACGCATGGCCGCTATCATCCGATCACGCAATGCAAGTTGACTGCCGGCTTCGACGCCGACAACAACCTGACCGCACTGCATATGCGCATCTCCGGCCAGTCCATCCTGTTCAGTCTGCGCCCGGAGGCGCTGGTCAACGGCAAGGACCCCGCCACCTTCGCCGGCCTCAACGCTAATGGCGAAGCCGCGATCGGCTATTCAATCCCGAATATCCTGATCGAGCATTCGATGCGCAATCCGCACATTATTCCGGGCTTCTGGCGCGGCGTGAACGTCAATCACAACGCGATCTATCTCGAATGCTTTATGGATGAGCTTGCACATGCGGCTGGCCAGGATCCCCTCGCCTTCCGCCGCAAGCTGATGGCGCAGCATCCGAAGCACCTCGCGGTGCTCAATGCCGTGGCCGACAAGATCGGCTGGGACACGCCACCGCCGCAGGGCGTTTTCCGCGGGCTCGCGCAGTTCGCGAGCTACAACAGCTACGTCGCGGGCGTGGCCGAGATCTCGGTCGTCGATGGCAACAAGATCAAGGTGCACAGGATGGTCGCGGCAATCGATCCGGGCTATGCCGTCAACCCCGCGCAGATCGAGCGGCAGACCGCAGGCTCGTTCGTCTATGGTCTCAGCGCCCTCGTCTATGGCGGCTGCACCGTCAAGGACGGGCGCATCGAGCAAACCAATTTCGACACCTACAATTCGATGCGGATCGGCGAGATGCCGAAGGTCGAGACCATCGTGATGCCGAGCGGCGGGTTCTGGGGCGGCGTTGGCGAGCCCACGATCAGCGTGGGGGCGCCCGCGGTGCTGAATGCCTATTTCGCGGCAACCGGCAAACGCCTCCGCTCGGTGCCGCTGCGCGAGCAAAACATCGGCTTTGCCTAGCTGAACGAGGCGGTGGCTCTTCGCGAGCCACCGCGCTACCTTTCGGATCATGCTGATGAACGCGTTGCGCCAGGTCGGGCGAAGAGACGCCATTTGTGGCGGGTTTGCGCTTGCGGCGTCACTAGCCGTGCCGTCAATTGCGCGCGCGCAAACCTCCGCTCGCGTCGTCGTCATCGGCGGCGGTTTTAGCGGCGCGGCTTGCGCACGGACCTTGAAGCGGCTCGACGACAAGCTGCAGGTAACACTGGTCGAGCCGAACAAGGTCTTTACCGCCTGCCCCTTCAGCAATGAGGTGATCGCGGGCCTGCGCGATATCAGCGACCAACAATTCGGCTACGAGAAGATCGCGGCGGCCGGCATCGATGTCGTCACCCAGGCCGCAGCAAGGGTCGATCCGCAAGCCCACCGCGTCACGCTCGCCAATGGATCTACCCTGGTCTATGACCGCCTCGTGCTCGCGCCGGGAATCGAAGTGCGCTTCGACGCCTTGCCCGGTTACGATGAAGCTGCCGCGCAAAAAATGCCGCATGCCTGGCAGGCCGGAGAGCAGACGCTGCTGCTGCGCCGGCAGATCGAGGCCATGGAGGACGGCGGCGTGGTTGCCATCGCAGTGCCCGCGAACCCCTTGCGCTGCCCACCCGCGCCTTATGAGCGCGCGAGTCTGATTGCGCATTATCTGAAGCAGCACAAGCCGCGCTCCAAGGTGCTTGTTCTCGACGCCAAGGACAATTTCTCGCAGCAACGCCTGTTCGAGGAGGCCTGGCTGGAGCTTTATGCAGGCATGATCGAGCGGGTCTCGTTGTCGGACGGCGGCAGGGTGACCTCGGTCGATCCGAGCACCAACACCATCGTCACCGAATTCGGCGACCATGTCGCGCAAGTGGCCAATGTGATTCCACCACAACGCGCTGGCAGCATCGCCCAGATCGCGGGTGCAACGGACAAGACCGGCTGGTGCCCAATCGATCCCATGACCTTCGCGTCAAAGCTCCTGCCCGATGTGCATGTGATCGGCGATGCCTGCCTCGGCGGCGGAATCCCGAAATCGGCCGCTGCCGCGAGCGCGCAAGGCAAGGCCTGCGCCAAGGCGATCGTGAATGGACTTGCGGGCAAGGCGCTAGAGGTGCCGCGGCTCACCGGCATCTGCTACGACACCGTGGCGCCCGGTTACGCGTTTTCGCTGGCCGGGCTCTACCAGCCCAAGGATGACATTTTCGCCGAGATTGAAGGCGGCAGTACCAGCGCGCTCAATGCGCCGCACGAGGTCCGCGCGCGCGAAGCGGTCGAAGCCGAGAGCTGGTATCGGATCATCACGGGGGAGACGTTTGGCTAGCCGGCTTCCCCCACTTCTCCTGTTAGCCGTCACCGCCGGCGCGGCGCTGACTGCAACGGCAAACGCCCAAGCGCTGGCGACCTATACCGTCGTCGGCGACGGGATTCCGGATTCGCTGACGGGCAAGCCAGGCGATGCCGCACGCGGACGCATGCTTGTGCTCGACCGCGCCAGCACCTGCATCCTCTGCCACTCCGGCCCCTTCCCGGAAACGCGGTTCCAGGGCGATCTGGCGCCGAACCTTGCCGGTGCAGGCAATCGCTGGAGCATCAGCCAGCTTCGGCTGCGGCTGGTCGATGCGTCCAGGCTCAATCCGGGAACAATCATGCCGTCCTATTATCGCGTCGAGGGCTTGGTGCGGGTCGGCCAGTCCTGGCGCGACAAGCCGATCCTTTCGGCGGAACAAATCGAGGATATCGTGGCCTATCTTGCAACGCTGCGCGACTAGGACGACCATGCAGAGCTTCGATCGATCGACGCGCCGTCATTTCCTCAAAGCCTCAGGCAGTGCCGCGCTGGCTGGCGCGGTGTCACGCGTGACGCTGCGGCCGGCGCACGCAACGCCCGCGATGCTCAATTCCGCGATCCGCAACCTCGTCGGCGAAGCGCCGTTGCGCACCGGCAAGGTGAAGCTTGACATCCCGCCCCTGGTCGAGAACGGCAACACCGTGCCGATGACCGTGAGCGTGACAAGCCCGATGACCGCAGACGACTACGTCAAGAGCATCCACGTCTTCAACGAGAAGAATCCGCAGCCCTATATCGGCAATTTCTATCTTGGCCCGGCAGCCGGCCGGGCCCAGGTCGCAACCCGCATTCGGCTTGCCGACAGCCAGAAGGTGGTCGCGATCGCGCAGATGTCCGACGGCTCGTTCTGGTCGGCAAGCGTCGATGTCGTGGTGACGCTTGCCGCCTGCACGGAGGAATTGTGATGGCTTCCGCACTGATCAACGTGCCCAAGCGTGCCAAGCGCGGCGACGTCGTCGAGATCAGGGTATTGACCTCGCACATCATGGAACCTGGCTACCGCCGCACCGCGGCGGGCGACGTGATACCGCGCAACATCATCACGAGCTTCACCTGCCGCTACAACGGCAGCGAGATCTTTCGCGCCGATTTGTTTCCCGCGATCTCTGCCAATCCCTATCTGTCGTTCTTCACCACAGCGACCGAGAGCGGCACCTTCGACTTCGAATGGATCGGCGACAACGGGTTTTCCCAAACCGCCTCCGCCCCGATCACAGTCGAATGAGGACGGCGTACGCGATTATCGCGCTGCTGCTCGCCGTCATGCACGCGCATGCCACCGAAATTCCGCAAGCCCAGCGTCGCTCGGGCTATAGCTTCATGTCGCCCGATAGCAAGGCCATGCAGGATGACGACACGTCCAATCCCGGCATGCTCTGGGTGCTTGACGGCGAGGCGATCTGGAACAAGCCAGTCGGCACGGCGAACAAGGCGTGCGCCGACTGCCATGGCGACGCCACGGCAAGCATGAGGGGCGTGGCGGCGCGCTATCCGGCATTCGACGAGGCGCTCGGCCGCCCGGTCGACCTCGAGCAGCGCATCAATCTGTGCCGCACCGAGCGGCAACAGGCGCCGGCGCTCGACTATGAGAGCCACGACCTGCTCGCGCTCACCGCCTTCATCGCGCATCAATCGCGCGGCATGCCGATTGCGCCTGTGGGCGATCCTCAGCTTGCGCCGTTCCTCGCGAAGGGCCGCGAGCTGTTCATGCAGCGGCAGGGCCAGCTCAACCTCGCCTGCGCCAATTGCCATGACGACGATTGGGACAAGCATCTGGCGGGATCGGCGATCACGCAGGGACAGCCGACAGGCTATCCGATGTACCGCCTGGAATGGCAGACGCTCGGTTCGCTCTCGCGCCGCCTGCGTGGCTGCATCACCGGAATCCGCGCGCAGGCCTTCAGCTATGGTTCGCCGGAGCTTGTCGAGCTCGAGCTCTATTTGATGTCGCGCGCGGCCGGCATGCCGGTGGAGACGCCGGCGGTGCGGCCATAAAACGGGCCGCACGCGGCGGCCCGTTTGCGTCGCTCTGAATTAGGCTCGCTCATTCGGCCGGCGCTGCCACCGGCATCTCCGGATGCGAGACGAAGTGCTCGCTGGTCCCGACCTTGCCGAGCGCATAGAGCCCCGCGGCAACCACCGCGTAGGATAGTGCAACTGCAGGCGTTACGCCGAAGCCTCCGCCGACGCCGACCGCCTCGCCATGCATGAAGCCGAAATAGGTGAGCACAGCGCCGGCAAGTGCAAAGGCTGACGCCTTGACGAAATCGCGCTCGATCACGAACACGCCGATCGCGCCCAGCACGAGGCCGGTCAGGATCGAGCCGCCGCCCATCACCTCCAGGCCGTGATAGATCACGCCCTGCTGCGGCAGCGACATGATCGCCGCTGTTTTGACTTCAGCGAGCTTCTCCGGCGAGAGCCCGCCAACCGTCTGCATGGCGCTCGTCATCGACGCCATGCCGGTATCGATCAGGAGCTTAGCCCATGCCGCAAGGTGCGGCGTCAGCGCGAGCACGATCGCAGGCGCGTGCTTGACCGGCGTGGTCTGGAACGCCTGTGCGCCGATCAGCATGCCGATATAGAGCAGGATCGGCAGGATCGCGACCACAGGCACCAGCGCCAGCAGCACCGAGATGATGCCGAACCAGGACAGCACGATCACCATCACGCCCGTCGCTGCAGAATAGCCGATCCGCCCGCCCATCGCCTTCCAGCCGGGATGGCCGATATAGACCGCGTTGATGAAGGGATTGCCCATCAGGCAGCCGATCAGGCTCACGACGCCGTCGGCGGTAAGAACCCGCGTGGTCGGATATTCATCGCCCGCCGCTTCCGCACTCTCGACGTTGTCCATGGCTTCGACGAGATCGTAGATGCCGAACGGTACTGCGGTCACCAGAATGATGCCGAGATATTCGAAGCCCGAGAAGATGTAGTTGACCGCCGGGATCGGCACCGAGAAGCCAAAATTGGCGAAGGCATCGCCCACGCCCTTGATGCTGAGGCCCCCAAGGCTGAGACCGAAGACGTTTGAACCCCAGCCGATGATCATGCCGGCCGCGATCGCGACCAGACCTGCCGGCGTACCCTTGGGATATTTCACGCCGCCGAACCAGCTCACCAGGATGATGGCAAAGCAGACCAGACCGATCTGCGGCGTCACATACATTTCGAGCGCCGGACGCATCGAGATGAAGGTGACGGAGACGCCGGCAAGCGTACCAAGCAGCGCGGCACGTGGGGTGATCCTGCGCACGATCGGCGCGATGAAGCCGCCGATCATCAGCATGAAACTCTGGAAGAACACCCAGACGAGACCGGCCGACCAACCCTTCAGCGGATCGCCGGTCTTGATCGCGATCGGCAGCATGATCACGAAAGTGACGATGAACATATGGGGCACGCTGATGCCTGAGGGCAGCGCGCAGACGTCGTTGCGGCCGGTCTTCTGCGCCAGCCGGTAGGCGAGGAACGCATAGTAGAAGGTGGACAGGCACATCATCAGGCCGAGCGCGGGCAGGATGCGGCCGAACACGACGCTGTCTGGCATCTTCAACACGAAGCGCAACAACCCCGTCAGCACCAGCATGTTGACCAGAATGTTGGTGCCGAATCCGAAAAACGCGTTCCAATCCCCCGACGTCCAGACGGCCGGCTTGAAACCGGCTGGCGCTGATGTCGCCGTACCGCTTGTGCTCATCGTGATGCTCCCGCTGCTAGACTGTCCGATGTCTCGGCCTTCATTGCCTTGAGAACCGCGGCCGAGTCGGCAACCCAGCCGAAGATGCCACCCTGGGCCTTGATCATTTTCAGGCCCATGTCGTGGAATTCGGGGTAATAGGAGGCGCAGCCATCGGAGATGACGACGCAGCGGTAGCCGCGGTCATTGGCTTCGCGCACGGTCGTGTTGACGCAGACCTCTGTGGTCACGCCGCACACCAGGAGATTTTCGATGCCGTATTTCTGCAGCACGTCCGACAGCTCGGTGGCGTAGAACGCGCCCTTGCCGGGCTTGTCGATGACAATCTCGCTGTCGAGCGGATAGAGCTCCGGAATGATGTCGTGGCCGGGCTCGCCGCGGATCAGGATCCGCCCCATCGGACCGGGATCGCCGATGCGCAAGGATGGTGCGCCGCGCTCGACCTTGGCAGGCGGCGCATCCGAGAGATCGGGCAGATGGCCTTCGCGGGTGTGGATGACCAGCATCCCCATCTCGCGCGCCTCTCCGAGCACGTCAGCGATCGGCTTCACGGCGGTCGCAAGGCGCGAGACGTCATTGCCGAGGGTTTCGCCGAAGCCGCCCGGCTCCATAAAATCGCGCTGCATGTCGATAATGACGAGCGCGGTCGCGGCCCAGTCGAGTTCGACCGGTTCGGGCTCTGCAACGATGGTTGCAGTTGAAACTAATCCCGAGTTCACCATGGCACTCCGCGCCCCCCGCGCGACAGAACTCTCCACAGTGAGTAAAGCAAACACCGTGCCATTGTGTACAATTCGGGCCGGCGACGCGGCCCGTCGGAATCATCCACCTTTTCAGCCGCTTGATCCTGGAACCGAGCACTGCTCAATCGCTGTGCGACGGCGCAGCATTGATGCGCTTGCTTATTTGTTGAGCGCGAGTTGCATGCACGGACCGCTCCGCCGCCTGCCAGATGAGCCAGGCGTTATGGATAGAGCTCCGCGTGTTCTCGCGCGTAGGGCGCGTAGGAATCCTTCAAGATGGCGTGGTTGAGCAGCATGGTTGCGACCGCCGAGGTGCCCGCCTTGGGATCGAACACTGACGTGCGCAGCCAGAGGCTTTCGGTCCGGCGGCTGCCGCTCACGGCCACCACTTCGCGTTCGAGCTCGTACTCCCGATCAACAAACAGCGGACCGTTGAGGAGCCTGATCTCCTGGTCGGCGAACAGCCCGACCGCCGGGCCCCGCGACGGCAAACGGTCCTCCCTCGCTCTGTACTGAAACAGCACGCTGAGCATCTCCACCGGGATGACCGGCCTTCCGAAGGGATTATCTGATGTGCTCGAATAGAGCGGGGAGTCTTCGGTGATCACCTCGAGCTTCTGGCGCAGCGAGAACGGATAGAGCTCGCCCATGTTCTGGTCGAACGGCATGCGCACGCGCTGGCGCCGTGTCTTCATGCCGAGCTTGATGTCGTAGAGGATCACGGGATCGGTGAGCGGCTTGAGCTCGGAGAGCCGCAGTTCGAGCGCGGTCGGCGGAGCGTTCAATCCGACAGAGGCCGTGCCGCGCAGCACCTCGGTGCCGTCGCGCTTGATCATCCTGATCTCGCTTTGCCGCGCGCCACCGAGCGGCTTGACCAGGATGGCCTCCACCGCCTCGCCTTCGAAGACGGGATTGCGGTAATGCGCCGAGAGACAGCCGGTGCGGAACCAGTCGATGCCCCATTGCTCGACGCAAAGCGGGACGAACTGGCTGAAATGGGTCGGCCCTTCGATGGTGCCGCCCTGGAAGCCGAGCTTTTGGGCGGTCGTGTCATCATGGATCGAGGCATGCGAATCATAGCTCTGCGCCTGCAGCATCTGCCGCG
>Ga0307478_10003473_pt1 | contig 11692 bp, 10 predicted proteins | sample atmos_gasesECM4C_2_FD_203713 | JGI IMG/M metagenome (GOLD analysis project Ga0307478, IMG submission 203713) | Hardwood forest soil microbial communities from Morgan-Monroe State Forest, Indiana, United States - atmos_gasesECM4C_05 | ecosystem: Environmental > Terrestrial > Soil > Temperate...
AAATGTGACTAAGTGCTTTCTACTAAGGCACTTGCACCTTGAGTTTCAGGAAGGTGAGAGGGAAGTCCAGCGGCCTGTGGAAATCTTGTGGGAAAGTCGATACGTACAGCCGGTTCGGTCTTTGGTGGCAGTAGGCACGATTGCAGCGAAACGCCGGCCTGAAGGCCGCTTGAAAGCGAATGGCTGATTACATTTACACGATGGAACTCCGGCTGACGCCGGATCAGCTTAAGGGCGTCGGGCTGGTGCAAGAAGTCGCGCGAGCTGCCGGTCTCAATCTCTACCTCACCGGCGGCGCCATTCGGGACATCATCAGCGGCTTCGCCATCCGCGATCTCGATTTCACCATCCAGGGCAATCCCCTCAAGCTGCAAAAGGATCTGGAAAAAGCCGGGGCCCGGATCACCGCGGTAGAAGAAGACATACGCACCATCTTCATCGCGCTGCCCGGCAATGCGCGCGCCGAGATCAGCATGGCGCGCACCGAGCATCACGAGAAAACCGGCAAGCCACCGGTAGTGATGCCGGCAACGATTCACGAAGATCTGCGGCGGCGTGACTTCACTGTCAACGCCATGGCGCTTTCGCTCAACGAAGGATCGCGCGGTCTTTTGCTGGATCCCTTCAATGGCGTTGCGGACATTGAGGCGAAATTGATCCGCATCCTGCAGAACTATTCGTTTCTGGAGGATCCTTCGCGGCTGATCCGGGCGACACGCTTTGCGGCGCGCTTTCACTGGCCGCTCGAAGAGCGGACGCAGGCCCGCTACGACGCCGCCAAGGAAGGGAAGTACATCGACCACATCCTGCGCAGCTCGATTGGCCACGAAATCGCCGCGCTGGCACACGAAGACGATCCGCTGCACGTGGTAAAGATGCTGGAGAAGGAAGGCTGGCTGGAGGTTTTGCACGATCACTGGACCTCTGCGAAAGTCGACGCCAACGGCCTCACGGCGCTGATGAAGACACGCCAGCAGATGGTCGATCTTGGCTACACTCCTGACGCGGGGCCGGCGGTCATGTATTTCCTCACGTCGCGGCTTTCCGACAAGGATACTTCCGATCTGCAACGCATGATCCCGCGCAAGGATCTGGTCGAAGCCTGGCGCGATATCGAAAACCACTCAAAGGAACTTGCCAAGCGCCTGATGGGCAAGGAAGCGGCGACGCCCTCGCGCACCTGGCAACTGCTCACCAGCGCGCGTCCAGAGATGATCTTGTTCCTCGCCGTGACCGCGAAGCAGCAGTCGGTCGAGCAGAAGATCAAGAACTATCTGACCAAATGGCGACAGGTGCAGCAGAAGATTCCGTTGCCGGAGATGACCGAGTTGCTGATCACGCCGCAACTGCCGGAGTATCCGAAGATCGCGCAAGACGTCTTCATGCTGCTTCTGGATGGCAAGCTGCGATCGCGCACGGAAACGCTGAAGTTCCTGAAACCGTTTGCGCCACCGCCACCGCCGCCACCGCCTCCGCCAAGGCGTGGAAGAGGAGCCAAGGCCGCCGTCGAAGCTCCGGCTGCTGCGCCTGCAAAAGGCGCGAAGAAAGAGGCGGGTAAGAAAGAGAAAGCGGCAGCCGCGCCGGTTCCGGCGGCACCGGCAAAGCCCGCGCCGAAAGTTCCGGAAAAGCCCAGACCTGCCGCCGCTCAGCCCAAGCCGGTGACAAAGAAGGCGCCCCCGCCTTCAAAAGCGAGCGGGAAAAAAGCTAAGAAGAAAAAATAGGAAGAGCTCAGCTCGGGCAGGATTCAAACTAAGCCGATAAGTCTTCGTCAGTCTCTGTCGCCACTCCACTTCGGCTCGGCATCGCCACGATCAAGGCACCAGATTCTGACTGAGAGGCGGCGGGCTTTTCGCCGCTCGCGGAGCCTTCCGATCCTGATCCAAGCAACTCTTGAACGGCAGCAACGATCATCGCGCTGTTGGACTTGGGAACAACCTTTCGCGCGCCCGCCTTCAAGGCCTTCTTGACGACGAGGGGAGAGAAATAAAGCGTGTGGACCAAAATGGGGGCATCGGGCAATATCTTTTTGAGCAGAGCCACAGCCGTGAAGCCGTCCATTACGGGCATGGCCAAGTCGAGGATCACGAGATCGGGACGTGCTGCTTGCGCCTGGGCGATTGCTTCCTCGCCATCCGTGGCTTCAATGACTTCCCACGGCCCGGCGTTCTCCAGGACGTTGCGCAGCGCAATCCGCACCAGCGGATGATCATCCGCGACCAGGATTCGAGCTCTCACTCATTCTCCCCGCAGTTTTGGAAGGTCGAAGTGGCAGGCTACGTCCTTCGCCTTTGTTTGACGCACTACAAATCTACGCATGCCGGCCCTAGGTCGAACATACGGCGGAGACCCTAGCACCTAAAGGAGCCGACTGGACAGGGTGAGGAATCTGAGAGAGCTACGCGCACTGCGGCTTCGGCATCTTACTTGTTGGTAGCACAATACTTATCGCCCATGAAGGCCACTCTGCGAAAAAGAAAGACGAGGACGAATCACATGGCATCGATAATGATTCACCCCCTGCAGCGAGGAGAGCGGACCAATCCGCAGGGCCAGCCGGTAGCGAACGAGATTCTCCTCTACATTCCCGACGAAGAATTCGCCCTGCTTCGCCCGCTTCTCTTCTTTGTGGATTTACCTCAGCGCCTCACCTTGCATGAGGCCAACCGCAAGCTCGAGTCTGCTTGCTTCCTCAATTCGGGGATGATCTCTCTGGTAGTCAGCACGCGAAAGGGAGAAAGCGTGGAGGTCGGCGTCGTCGGCAAGGAAGGCTTTACGCCCGTGCAGATCGCAGCCGGCCTGAGGAGAAATCCTCATCAAGCAGTAGTGCAGGTAGCGGGCGAGGGATTCAAGATTGATCTGGAGAGGCTGCGCAGGCTTCTTCCGAAGACGCCTATTCTGCAGATCATGTTAACTCGCTATGCGGCCGTGCATGGCTTGCAAGTGGCGCAAACCGCCGGCTGCAACCGTCTCCACGATTTGGAACAGCGCCTGTCGCGGTGGCTGCTCCTCACCCAGGATCGTGTCGGCTCGGGCCTGCTTCGCATCACGCACGACTTCCTGGCGATGATGCTCGGAACCGACCGCCCCAGCGTCACCTTGGCCGCCGGAGGTCTGCAGCGCAAGCGCATCATCGAATACACCCATGGCGCTGTCAAAATCCTAAACCGCAAGAAACTCGAAACTACCGCCTGTGAGTGTTACGGTGTCATCCAGCAGTTCAACGGCGAGATGGCTTTGCGGTGAGGGCAAGTTTGTATGTGGGGACAGCCGCCCTCAGCTGTCCGGTCGTGCGAGGGCATAGGACGCCACAATCAGCCTGCTGCTAGAGTCTACTGAAAGGGAGATAAAGTCCCCCGGCACGCCCGTGCCATGCCCGTAAAGCCCTTGTAGATGTTACTCTTTATGCGCGCCCCACTCTGGGCGGAGGCGGTTTTAATGCGCAGGCAAAAAGGCTTTTCCCTGATCGAACTTCTCATCGTCGTTGCCATCATTCTTATCATTGCGGCGATTGCAATTCCCAACCTCCTGCGTGCCCGCATGGCTGCCAACGAGTCCTCGGCGGTAGCGTCCATCCGCACGATCAATACAGCAGAGATTACGTACCAGTCGACCTATCCCACGGTTGGATACGCGGCCGCTCTCACCAACTTGGGCGGCCTAGCGCCATGCACCCCGACCTCGACCAATGCATGCCTGATCGATAGCGTGCTTGCGGCCGGCACCAAGAGCGGCTACAACTTCACAGCAGTCGGGTCAGGCGGGCCGCCAGCCACTCAATACTTCGCGACGGGCGTGCCCGTCACCATCAACCAGACCGGCATCCGCAGCTTCTGCTCGTTCGAAGACGCCGTCATCCGGGTGCAGCCCACCGGCGGCGGGATCGCCAGTGAAGCCGCCTGTCAAGCACTGCTGCCGTTGAATCAATAAAGCGCGATTTGACTGCAGGGAACGGAGAACCGCTCCGCGCATGTTCCTCGTTCCAGTTTCCTTGTTGAGTTTGTCAGTTCTGCCGTGGGAATCCGCAAGAGCAGACCTTTCTTGTAGTCGGTAATCCAGATCGAGCCAAAGCCGACGCGGAGGGAATCCCCTCCAATATTGTTTTTTTTATTCATTTACGCTCCACCGCGATCCTGAATCCAAGTCCGCGCTAGAAATGTAACCCTACCTCTGCAGTCAGCGCTCGCGGTGTCACGTAATGCGTGCCGCTGAAGGTCGAAAGAAAGTTATACAGCGCGTACTTGTTCGTGATGTTGATCGCTGTCAGTTGCAGACTGACTTTGTACTTGTCCCCATGGAACACGTTGTCATGCCCGATCGCGATGTCGAAGAGACTCCGAGGTTTGATCCGTGGAGGATTCTTGTCGTCGTTCTCCGTATTCGGCTTCGGAACCTGCAGAAGCGTCGACCCGAACTGCGACACGGGACAAACCAGTGACGGACTGCCGGGAGCACCGGGAACTCCGATCTGCATGGTTGGGGTAGCACGTTGCGATCCGCAGAACAACCCGGATTGGAATTCCTGGTCGGCCGTCAGGGGAACTCCGAACGAGTCAGCCAGCGCGATTGCCGGCGCTCCGGTTGAATCCGTGCTCGTTTGGGCGCAGTTGCCACCGTAGCAGGGAGTCTGTCCTGCCACCAGTCCGCTGTCGTACCGCCAGTTGAAACCGAGCCACGGCCCTGTTTTCCACGGCTGATACTGGATGTGTGTGGTCAAATTGAACTTCTCGTCGTGATCAATCCGAAACGGTGTGGATCCTGACGCAAATACTGTTGACGGAACCGCGCCCGCCCCACCGATCTGCGGTGTGAAGAAACGCGCTGCCACGCTGGAGAAAACGGCCAGGGCCGAGAATCCATGAAGGTTTGGCACGCTCACACGGCCCGCATACCCCGGAATTTTCGACCGGTCCCACTCCACCGGAAATGTAATCGGAGTATTCCCCAGAATGCTGAAGTCATACCCGTTGTGCGTGTATTTCCAGATGTACTCACCGGAAAACACCAGATACCGCCCGAATGCCTGCTGGATGCCAGCGTGGAACTCGTTGCGCCAGCCGGGGGCGAGAGGAGTTGGCTGACTCTGTTCGAAGCAGCCGAGCAGAGGATTCAACACGCTGCTGTTGCATCCCACGCTCGAGAGCACCAGGTTTTCGTTGAACGGCGTTTCCAGCACTCGCGCATAGGAAACGCGCAGCACTGTGTTGGTCTTCTTGACGTTGTAGGCCACGCCCAGACGGGGTTCCAACTCCTTATGAGTTGTCAGCCCATTGTAGAAATCGCTCCGCAGGCCGAGGTTTAAAGACCAGCTACCTTTCGTAATGTTGTCCCGAACATAGAGAGCTAGTTCCTTCACGTCGGTGTGACCATTGAAGGTGAACAATCCTCCGCCTCGGGTCAGGTCGTATGGCGGCAGGACAGCACAGGGATCGGGTGGAGGATTTCCGTTTGGACAGCCTAATGAAGGAAGAAGGGTCGGATCGACGATTCCAAGCTGATCGCTTTCGTTCAAAAACGTTTGCTGATAAACCGCTCCCACCTTCAGGTTATGAACTCCCTTGACGTAGGAGATATCCGATCGCAACCCTGCGTTGGTGAGAGTGCGATCTTGCCCCACTGTTTCCCGCTGCAGGTTCGTCGGACCAAGATCGGCGAAGGGATTGCCACTGGGGTAGTAGTTGAAGTGGTCTCGCCGCACAAACGCGCCAACCGTAATCACAGAAGTGGAACTGATCAGCCGTGTCCACGATGGCGCAATGTTAAAGGTTTGAATCTGCGAGCGCTGATCGGAAGGACCGACAACGTTCCCTCGCGGATCGACACCGCCGGTGTTGACCACCACCCCGTTCCACGGCGTGGCATTTTGCGCGTCGTATGTATTTGGCGTTTGGAACCAGGAGCGTGTGTAGCCAAAGTTGAGGTGGATCGAATCCGCCGTCGAGAGCTGGTAATCGACGCGATCGAATAGGTTTTCCTCATTCCCTTTGTCGTGCATCACCACAAATTCCGGCGGATCAAGAAAGCGTCCGCTGTTCAGTCCATTGGCGGAAATGAAGTTTCCCCAGTTCTTGCCGCCGTAAGCAAGATTGAAGCCCATGTTAGCTGTTCCAAACGATCCGTACGAAGCGCTCACTGCTCCATGCGGCGTCGTTACCCCTTGTCCGGATTGCGTGGTCACATTGATGACGATGCTGGTCTTGTCACCGTATTCCGCCGGGGGCGCTCCCGAAATGACTTCCATGGACTGAATTGCGTCGAGCGGAATCTGGTTGGAGAACACTTTGCTCTGCTGGTCCGTGATTGGCTGCCCATCCACCGAAAATGAGTTCTCCGCGTGGTCGCCCAGGCCGTGAAACAGACCGTTTGAATCGGCCGAGATTCCAGGGGTCGCTAGAGTCACCAACGAACTCACCGACGAAGATTGGCTCTCCAGAGGAAACTTGTCGAACAGGTTTCTGTCCACGTCGGTGTGGAAAGTGGAATCATTCTCGATCAAGTCTCCGCCTTCGGCTTCCACGGTAACGGCCGTGCTCGAACCTGCAACCTGTAACTTGGCCGAAACTGTCACCGGGACCGAGGAGCGCGGTTCGACATCTTGAGAGTAAACAGCAAATCCCGGAGCGAGGATGGTCAGATGGTAAGGGTTGAAGGGAATATTCGTGAACCCGAATCTCCCCGAGCTGTCGGTAGTGGTGGAGCGGTCCAATCCGCTAACTGGGTTGCGAATCTCGACTTTTGCATTTGGAACCACGGCACCCGTAGCGTCGAGTACCGTACCATCCACAGACCCGGAATTACCGACCGATTGTGCGGCTGCGAAGCTTATGGCGAAACATAGCGCGATCGCGAGTAGTGCAACGCGCCACTGAGATGAAGTAGTAAGCATGAGTCCTCCTGAGATCAATAGGGAACGCCGGCCTCGAAAGGATGAAAGCCGGTCCAGCTATAAATGGGGGTCCCTAGAGGAGGACAGGAGGGCCGCGAATTTCCAGTTCAGAAAAGGAAACCCGCGCTTGCGCCACGGTCTCTTTGTCTTGGCACAGGCCGACAGCGGCGAAAAGCGGAGACCGGGAACTAGCTGTTGCTGCAGGGCTTGCGGTATGGGCGACTGCGCAGATGGAGCACGAAACAGCTTCCGTCTGGCTGGGATGGTGGTGAGTAGACTCCGCCGCCGCTGTCCACAATAACAGCGACAGACACAGCCAAGCCGACCATCTCCCCCAGACACGCATGATTCCCGCTTCGGGATTAGACTCATTCGAGCTTACAACGGTTACCCGAAATATGACAATATCCGGCACGTTACTATAGGTAAGGCGGGTGATCTCGACTTGAACCCGCCCCAGCACTATTCACCTTCAGCGAGGCTAAGCAATGGCAGAACCGACCTACGACGAACTCAAAGCTAAATTGGCTCAGTTAGAAAAAGAAGTCGAAACCAAAAAGCGCAGCGGGGACCTGATCTTTAAAGTAGGAGAAAAAGGTGGAGTAAGCGTTTACGGCTTAGGCCGATTTCCGGTCACCCTTTACTACGAGCAATGGAATCGCCTGCTTGGCGCCGCCAACGACATCAAGAGCTTCATGGAAGAAAATAAGTCGAAGCTCAAGCTCAAAGATCAAGGCTGATCAATCCTCTGACAAGGAATCAAAGGGGGGCCCGCACGGCTGAGGTCGCAGACTTCGAGGCAAACGTCAACGCCAGCGGGCGCCACGCCTTTCCGCCGGGTTCACAATAAGCTGGTTTCCAGACGCTGGGTGATCCGCAGTTTTGGCTACCTGATTTTCACAACCGCGCTACCAGCCCACAACGCTACGACGATAATTAAGATTACGAATAAACCACTCATGACCACGATTGTAAGGAACTCCTTCTTCCACAGACAAACACCGGGAGGTCTACGACTAGTCCTTACGGGGTGCTAGACCCAGAACTTAGTGTCCGCGACACCCCGAAGTGCCCTGATGGATACCAAGAATTGGGACCCCGACCGCAGCTTTCGGTTTATAATCGAAAAACTGTGCCTAAGTATTCTATTGTGGTCCCCCTGCACAATGAGCAGGAGAACGTGACCGACCTCTATGACCGTTTGAAGGCCGTCATGGAAGGTCACGGAGAGAGTTTCGAAATCGTTCTGGTAGACGACGGTTCCAGCGACCACACCTTTGCCATGCTGCGCGAGATCGCGGCCGTTGACAGCCGCGTGACCGTGGTCAAACTGCGCCGCAACTTCGGCCAGACCGCCGGCCTGGCTGCGGGTTTCGATCATGCTCGCGGCGAATACATCATCGCCATGGATGGCGATCTGCAGCACGACCCCGCCGACATCCCGATGTTTCTGGAAAAGATTGCCGCTGGTTACGACATCGTCAGTGGATGGCGCAAGGTGCGCGTCGATAATTTCTGGATGCGCCGTATTCCTTCGCGCATCGCCAATTGGACTATGGCCAAAATCAGCGGCGTCGACATCCACGACTTTGGCACGACGTTCAAAGCTTATCGCCGCGACATTCTTGAGCAGGTCCCGCTCTATGGCGAACTGCACCGCTTTATTCCGGCGCTAGCGTCATGGCATGGGGCCTCGATATGCGAAGTGCCGATCCGCAACGTAAACCGCGAGCGCGGCGTTTCTCATTACGGCATCACCCGCACCTTCCGCGTGTTCTTCGATCTGCTGACCATCCGGTTCCTGCTGCGCTATCTTTCGCGCCCACTGCATTTCTTTGGCAGCTTCGGGATGATGAGCATCTTCGCCGGGAGCGGGATAGTCCTTTGGCTCGGTGTGGAAAAATTCCTCCGCCACGTTCCGGTCATGGCCTCACACGGCCCACTGATGATGGCCGCAATGGGACTTTTGCTCGGTGGGCTCAACCTGCTCGCGATCGGCCTTCTTGGCGAAATGCAGGTCCGTCACTACCACGAGCCCAGCCGCCGCGCTCCCTATTCGGTCGACCGCGTTCTGCGCGCCCAAAACGAAGAGCACAGCGTCTCAGAATAGCCCCATCACCACCTAACCCTTTTTTTTTTCGGAATCCCATGGCCTTGGAGCAGTGGACATCCGGCGGTGACTACGACCGATGGATGGGCCGCTGGAGCCGCCTCCTCGCCCATGAGTTCTTGCATTGGCTGAACCTTCCCCCGGGTCTGCGTTGGATCGACGTCTGCTGTGGCAGCGGCATCCTTAGTGAAGTAATCGCTGAGTTTAACTCGCCGGCTTCCGTCGCAGGCGTAGATATATCCCGGGAACAGATCGATTTTGCGCGCCGGCATCGCGTTCGGAATAACATCACGTTCGAGACGGCAGATGCGATGGCGCTGCACTTCGCCCCTGCCAGCTTCGACGTTGCCGTGTGCGGTCTCGGACTGAACTATCTTCCTGATCCGAGGAAGGGACTGGAGCAGTTCGCGACCATCATCAAGCCCGGAGGCACAGTAGCGATCTACGTTTGGGACTATGAACGTGGCGCCAGGTTCCTGCGTGAGTTCTGGAATGCCGCTGTAGCGGTCGACCCCGATGCGACGGCTTTCGATCAGGCGCGCCGTTTCCCACTGTGTACGCCTGACGGCCTCTGTACCCTCTTTGCGCAAACGAATCTGACCGACTTCGCGATCGATGCCCTCAACATCGTCACCGGTTTCTCGAACTTCGATGACTACTGGGAGCCGTTGCTCAGCGGCCAGGGTTCGGCGCCAAACTATCTCGCCAGATGCGACTCGCACACAATTGGAAGCATTCGAGAACGCTTAAGCGCAACCTTGCCCGTCAACGCATCAGGAACGATTGAATTACCGGCCCGAGCATGGGCAGTTCGCGCACGAAGTCCCGGTATCTGATTTTTCAATATGCGTTGAGTGTGACCTGATCCAGCCAGACGTGATACGGTTCCTGCTCCCAGTTCCCATCCATCTGGAAAGCCACGTCAATTTCATCTGCGAACCAGTTCGATTGTGCGGTGTAGTAGGTGTCTATGTTGTAAGTGGAGTCTCCAACCTGAAGAGTGATGTAGTGAACCTGACTGCCGACGCGTTCCAGGGTCCAGATCGAGTGGATCCACGTGTTCGAAGGGAAGTGATTACATGGAACGCTGGTCGGAACCCAGACATTGCCTCCAGGATTCCAGATGTCCCACTTGCCGTCGGCGTTGAAGTTACACTCGGAACCCCACGTCCAACGCGTTCCGCCGAAGGTCTGATTGACATCGAATTCCAGGGCCTGAGTGGCTGCGCCATTGTCGAGGTAGAACCACAAGTCATACGTGAAGTGACTGACGCTGGCTCCGCCGCCGAGCGGAATCCAGTACAGTGCATTCGAATATGGTTTCGTCCCGCCTTCCAGACTGAACTTCGCCGAGGTGCCACCATTCAGCGTCGGAGAGGTTTGGCTCTGCGCCAGCGCGGACTTTGCCGTTCCCAGGCCTGCTGCACACACTTTTCCAGTGGCTAACACGGAGGAGCAGTTGATCCAGCCGTTCATGTTCTGGATCTGCGAGAGCCCCGGATTCTGCCCCGTGACGTTCACGGGAATCGTTTGCGTGGCGATGTATCCGGATTGATCTTCAGAGACGATTTCCACCGTGTGGTTTCCATTCGGCACCCAGAAGTATTGATTCAGGGTACCGAGAAACGTGAAGAAGACGGCGAGGCCATCGACGTAGACGCGGGTCTTATAAATCGCCGCAGCCGAGTCGGTCTGGGCAACAAGTTGAAATGGAGACTGCACCGCCGCCCCGTTGGCGGGGCTGGTGACCTGGATTGGGAACGGGCACAGAGCCTTCAACGGCGGCTCCGGCGCCGGGGTTGCGATCGAGTTAATTGTCGGCGCCACCGGCGTGATCGGGCAGTTCGCGACATACTTGGGAAGCCCTTGGCAATCGAGCAATTTCCAGGCCATGGCTGTCAGAGCCAAGACCATCAGAGTCCAGCGAGTTGCTCTCTGCGTCACTCCCGGATTCCGCCGCGCGCTTATTTGCCATTGATTTATCGCTGGCATTGCTCCTCACATTGTTGGGTTTGGCGTAACTCGGCAGATTTCTCCCTCGGTTACGTCGTCGCCGAAGCGGGATAACGCGAGGTCGTTAATCATTAGTTGCCAGCCACGAGAATCGTGGCCACCGCGATTTAAGAATTTGAAGTGCCCGTAACAGGCTCCGAAAAGCCTATATTCTCCAGCCTTCCCGCTCAAAGAGTTGCCCGATTTGTACGGCGTTTTGACCGAAAAAGTGGGGCGAACCGCTCACAGATTAAGGTCCATTCCGTATCCTCGGGCCGTGATCCTGTCGCCTAGCGGTATAATGTGCAGTTTCTGTTGTGAGGGGTGCCCGCCATGGAAAGAGCCGTCCAACACGAGCTGCAACTCGCCGGCCGGATGTCGCGGTTGGGTACGGAAACTGCCTTCGAGGTTCTAAACCGAGCCCGCGCCCTGGAGCGCCAGGGCAAGAAGATTATCCATCTGGAGATCGGAGAACCGGACTTTGACACGCCCTCCAATGTTGTCGAAGCCGGTGTTGACGCGCTCCGGCATGGCTGGACCCACTATGGTCCCTCGGCAGGCCTTCCTGACCTGCGCCAGACTATCGCGGATTACGTGAGCCGCACGCGCGCAATTAAAGTGACGAGCGATGAAGTCGTAGTTGTTCCCGGCGGTAAGCCGATTATCTTCTTCACAATCCTCTCCTTGATTGATGAGGGAGATGAAGT
>Ga0307478_10003474_pt1 | contig 11691 bp, 10 predicted proteins | sample atmos_gasesECM4C_2_FD_203713 | JGI IMG/M metagenome (GOLD analysis project Ga0307478, IMG submission 203713) | Hardwood forest soil microbial communities from Morgan-Monroe State Forest, Indiana, United States - atmos_gasesECM4C_05 | ecosystem: Environmental > Terrestrial > Soil > Temperate...
TCGAAGGCGCTGAGGCAGCGCTGGTATTTGGCTCGGGGATGGGGGCCATCTCCACTGCGCTTCTCGCGCTGGCGGGATCCGCCGGGGCGCACATCGTGGCCCAGCGAGAAATCTTCGCACAAACGTTTACCTTCCTCAATGAACCGTTGAGGGAACTCGGGGTCGAGACTACGTTCGTAAATGTCGTGGACATGACCGAACTTCGCAGCAAGATCCGGCCTACGACCAAACTTGTTTACATTGAAAGCCCGTCTAATCCGCTGCTTCGCGTTGTGGACATCGCCGCGATTTGTGCGATTGCACACGAACAGAAGATCCCCGTTCTAATTGACGGCACGTTTGCCAGTCCTTATTTGCAGAATCCTCTTGCTTTGGGAGCCAGCGTTGTGGTGCATTCGGCGACGAAATTCCTTGCCGGACACTCCGATGTGATGTGTGGAGCTGCCGCGGGAAGCCATGAGTTAATTGCGAAAATCGCAAACATGCAAAAGCTGCTGGGCACAGTTCTCGATCCGCATGCCAGCTGGTTGCTTTTGAGAGGAATCAAGTCGCTTGGCGTCCGCGTCCAGCGGCAGGCAGATTCTGCTCTGGCGATTGCGAGATTCCTCAAAGCTCAGAAGGAGATCGAAGAGGTCAATTATCCCTATCTCGAGGGGTCTCACAATTACGAGATCGCAACCAAGCAAATGCGGGGCGGAGGGGGTGTGCTTTCCTTCCAGTTCAAGAGAGGCTTTGAAGCGGCCACCAAGTTCGTTGATGCACTGCAGTTGATTCCAGTAGCGACGAGTTTAGGGGGTGTCGAGTCGGTAATCGAGATTCCGTTCGACATCGACTGGGGCGAGGACCAGCTCGGAGCAGCGGCCCACAATACCGGAATCTCCGCAGGCCTGATCCGCTTGTCGGTTGGAATCGAAGATCTCGCCGATCTGCTTGACGATCTTCGCCGAGGGCTCGAAGCATTGCGCACGTGAGATGGAAATAGACTACGGTGGTGCTCCAAGAAATCGAATTGCCCTTACGGCGGCCTATTATTGCAACATTGTTACAGGGGTGAAGTCCCCCGCAAATGCCATGTTCGACTCGAGCACACGAACACGCGATAGCCGCAGGTCATCGCCAGGCGCATGCTCTTGTCATGGGAATTCCGCAGGCCGATGGAAAATCGGCATCCTTCCATCTCGGTTGCGAGATCGAGCACGCCGAAGGCTTTCATACCGTCCGGCGACACCGTACGCTCGTCGTGGACCACGCCGATACGGCGAAATGCGAGTGTCTCGATGAGGGCCCGCACGATCTCGTAATGCGGCACTGGGCGGTGGGTTTCGGTTGCTGGCGGTGTTGGCACCAGCGCCAGTTCTTCGCGGCCAATCGTCCGGCTGCTGTAGCCAATGAGCGTACTTGTTTCTGACATACTACGTCCTCCTTCTTGAGTTGAACTGCGATTTCTGAAAGGTAAAGGTGAGGGAAAGTGGAAGTGTGAATGGAAATGTGAATGACTGCCTCCGCTCACGTCATCCGAACAGCGAGGCTTGCTCTGGAACAGCCCGTCTCCCGCGCGGCCTTCTGGCCGGCCAGCCAGGTCGTTGGCCGAAGATCAGGAGCGATCTTTGGTCATGCTCGATGGCTTCTGCGACCGGAGTGGGGCAGAAGCCGGAGCTAAGACTTCGCGACTGGGATACCGAGTTTTAACGCACGCTCAACGATCTCGGATTCTTTCAACTGTGGGTCGGTTAATTCACGCGCCTGCTCCAGCGCCTGAAGAGCTGCTAAAAGAGATGTCTGCTTCTCCGGCGTTTCGCAGGTTTGAACGACAAGCGCAGCCTTCAAAACGGAAAGGGAAAGTCTAAGCCTGTGCAGTTCTTTCGCAATATCGAGCAGTGACAAAATTTCCTGTTGTGCCACGGAGGGGTAATCTCCTTCGATGAGAATTGAATCTTCAAGTCGGAACATGATAACCCCCGTGGCAGAGCGGGGAAAAATGAAGAAGAAGCAAAAGACGGACGAAAACAATCCGAACTCAGATGGCATGATCTCGGATGTGGGGAAAGAATAGTGCGATGAACAGATGTTAGCATCTGTTGCATCTCACAAGCCGCAGCGCATCACTGCTCCGTTGGCTTCGCCTGGTTCAGCTCCCCCTGAAGTTGTAATAACTGCCGCAGCTCCTCGGCATTCGTTATCGTGTTGCCTGCACCATGATCGGCTCCAGCCGCGTTGGGTTTTGGGGGGTGCTCCAGCACGACGTAGATCGCAGTGCCTTTCGAAACCGTGACCACGATGTGCTGGGTCACTGCCATTCTCGAAATCTGTTCGTCCGAGGCTTCGCCGATGTTATTACTGACCCGCTCTCGCAGAAGGTCTGATTCGCTCAAGGGCTGGCCCAGATTGCCTCGCCCAACCAGCAGGGCGCCCACCTCTCCGATTCCCGAGAGCGAACGTACGAGCACATTCTTGCCTGTGTTCTTGCCCTCGACTTTTCCCTTCAAAGAACCGAAGTTCAGGTCCGTCGCGGCCGCCTCCATGGGAACGGCGGTGCCGTCTGGCATGGGGAGCGATTCGAATTGAATGCGCATGTATCCGGATCGATCCGCCTCTTGAATGTGCCCAGCTGCCTTGGCGCCCGCCGGGACAATGATCTCCCCGTCACGCTCGTAGTTGTACTCGATCACTGCGAGAACCGGCGTTCGCACCGCAGTGCTGGCAGCTGATTCCAGGCGCGCACGCAATCGCGAGCCCGTACCCAAGCCCAATCCAATTTCTTGAGGCGACTCTATCTGTGCGCGGTGCTCCTGAGAGCCGCTTGGTGGGCTAGATACATTTCGCACGTACACGAGCGAAGATTTCTCCATCGCATCCCGCTCTGCTTTCCCAGAATCGGGCGCGTCGGCGTTGCCGTTCGCGACTGCTCCGGTCTGGGCGGCAGCTCAGCGCGCCGCCGAGTAGGGATTCATCGTGCTTGGGCCAGCCCGGATTCTCCTCCAGATCGGTGCCCCTCCCGTACGGAGCAATCCGGATGCCAGCCCAGGAAACGCTCTGCACCGAAATCTGTGCACATGCGATTTGTAGGAAGTTTGGAAGAAGGACATTTCTACGTCAGTTCTTTTCTATGGCTGATGTGAAGAAATGCCGCGTAAATACTGGGGAGAAACGTGGTGGACCTGGTCGGGATCGAACCGACGACCTCTTCCATGCCATGGAAGCGCGCTCCCAGCTGCGCCACAGGCCCATTCGAATGGGATGCTCATCAATTCTTACGCACGTGCCTTGGTTAGTCAAACTTCGTTTGCCCAAAAACGATCTAACGATCGTTCCGGATCACGCACCGACTGGCAGCATTTTGCGAAAGCTGTGAAAATGGATATGCTTGCTCGGAGACCACCATATATGAATCGATACCTCCCTGCCCTTGCGGCTTTGCTGATATGCGCCGGCGTGTGCGTAGCCCAGGCGCCCGCGCCCGCGGTTTCTTACTCATCGATTTCCGAACTGAATCAACTGCTCGCTGCGTTGCAGGAGGCGTCGCAGGCAATTCAGGATGACCTTTCGCATTTGCGGATCGAGAAGTGGAAGACGGACTCGAACACCAAAAAGCAGAGCCAGAGCGACGTGGAATCCATCCAACGAAACCTGCAATCGGCCTTGCCGGGGATGCTCAGTGATCTGAAGAATTCGCCCGAGAGCACACCCCTTACCTTTAAGGTTTATCGCAACCTCGATGCCCTTTATGACGTAATGAATTCCGTGGTCGAATCTACTGGGGCATTTGGAAACAAGGAAGAATTTCAGTCATTGAATAAAGACCTCGGGGCTCTCGAAGAATCGCGCCGCAACTTCGCCGGCCGTATGGATAAGGTTGCCAATGCCAAGGAAACCGAAATCGGTCAATTGCGCACAGCCTTGCAAACCGCCCGGGCCGAGATCCCGCCAAAGAAGACTGTGGTGGATGACACTAAGCCTGTGCCCGACAAGAAGCCCGTCAAGCGCAAGAAGGCCACGCCTCCCAAGCCTCCAAATACTGCTCCTGCTCCCGCTACTGCTCCTGCGACCCAAACTCCGCCACAATAGGCGGTTAACTGTATGCAGGCCTGAAACTTAGGTTTCTGGAACCTAAGCAGACCCAGCGGGGTCTAAACAACTCAGGACCAGGAAATTGCGCCTGGAATATAATTAGAGGAGTTGCACGCCATGGCAGGAATGGCGGGAGCGGCCAACTTGGGCGATTTTGCAGGCGCAATCGGAATCCGTGCGCAAGAATCGGCTCTGATCCAGGAACTTAAAGCCGGGTCAGAAGACGCGTACGCGTGGCTGGTTGGTGAATTTCATCAACCAGTTTACAGTTTGATCTATCGCATTCTTACCGATCCGGCGGACGCCGCCGACACCACTCAGGAAGTTTTCCTCAAAGTATTCCGTGGGATGAAGCATTTCCACGGCGAGTCCAGCCTGAAGACATGGATATATCGTATTGCGATCCATGAGGCGTCAAACCGCCGCCGCTGGTGGTTCCGTCACAAATCCAAAGAAACTTCTGTAGAGCAGACCGAAGACAGCTCGCAGCGCTGTTCTTTCGGGGAAATAAATTTAGCGCTGGTCGACCGGCATAAGTCACCCTTTGACACCGTTGCAGATCACGAGGTGCAGGCGCGGGTCGAAGGTGAGCTAAGAAATGTCCCCGAACCATACCGGACAGCAGTCGTCCTTCGTGACATTGAAGATCTCTCTTACGAGCAGATCGCTGAGATCACACAAGTCTCATTGGGTACGGTGAAGTCGCGCATCACTCGCGGACGCGATGCGCTCAGAAAGCGACTTAACGAATACGTGCGCGAAGTTGGAGCGGAATTGGGCCTGAAACCAGCGAACGTGAGCCATTCGCGGGGTTGTGCCGAACAGATCGAGGTTGCCTCGTGACCTGCACACAATCCAAGTCGATGCTCTCCGCGTACCTCGATGGAGCAGTCACGGGCAAGCAGATGCAGGCGCTCGATCGGCATTTGCGGGAATGTTCAAAGTGCGAAAGTGAGTACCAGTCGCTTCGCCGCACTCAGTTGGTGTTGGCGCGGCTCGGCCCAGCACGAGTTCCGGAAGATTTATCGCTCAAGTTGCGACTGGCAATCTCGCATGAAGCGGCACGCCGCCGCACTCCGCATTTCGGTAACCTGATCTTGCATGTTCGGAATGCCTTGCGTGCGTTCATGGTTCCTGCCACCACCGGACTGGTAGCGACAGTTCTGGTATTTGGCGTACTCATCGGACTGCTGACTTCGCCTCCGCCGGTGCATGCGAATGCCTCGGATGTGCCCCTGATGTTTGCCACTGATCCTGAATTGCAACCGAGCAGTTTCGGATTCAGCATGGGCGTGGCCAGCGAGGACTCGCTGGTGATCCAGGCGTACATTGACGCGAATGGGCGCGTGCAAGACTATCGAATTATCGCCGGTTCGCAGAGTCCGAAAGACATTCACGAACTAAGGAACATGCTGATCCTGACTACCTTCCGCCCTGCCACCTGGATGGGGACGCCGCGCCCGGGTACGGCCATTCTGTCGTTTTCGAAGATCAGCGTAAAGGGCTAGACGGGTTCGCAATGAAAAATAATCCCGGATTTTGCGAGCGCGTCGTTGAACACCGTTCGCCTGATGGCCTAACCTGCGTTGCAAACTGTAACAAATCCTCCGTTGGCCGCATCGAACCTTAAATAAGAACTCAGAACGGTTCCGGATTGGTATCTATTCCTGCTTTTAGGCCGGAACTATAATTTAGTTTCTGTGTTCAAAGGGTATCAAGCAATGGGTCAAATCACGCGTAGGAGATCCTCTTGAAAAAGCTATCAGCAATTAGTGTTTTCGCAGCAGCACTCTTGTTCGCGCTCGGCGCGCAGGCCCAGGAATTTCACGGAGCGTTCGGCTTTGGAACGGTCCACGGGCCTGGGGTATCGACGGACAACAACGGCAATACCTTCCCTTCGATCAGCGGAGGGCTGTATCCCAGCTTCAGCGGGTACTTTATTTTGAAGCACCACCTCGGCTTCGGCGGCGAGGTTGCATGGCGGGCAAGTCAGGCGGAATATACCCAGAGCAGTGCCACCTTCTTCGCTCAGGCTCCCTATCGGCCAATTTTTTATGATTTCGATGCCGTGTACGGCAGCAAATTTGGCAAGAAATTCGGCGGCGATGTAATGGCTGGCATCGGGGGCGAGGATTTGCGGTTCTATACCCAATTCACGTGTAACGGTTTCACCGGTTGTACCAATTACGTGAGCAGCAATCACTTCGCAGGCCACCTCGGGGCCGACATCCGTTATTACTTCTGGGGAAATGCGTTCATCCGGCCAGAAGTTCACTACTACGTGATCCATAACAACGTAGAGTTCAACGGCGCGAATGTTTCGCGATTCGCGATCTCGATCGGCTATTCGTTTATGCCAGGATTCTAAGCAGAATAAATAATGCCTTTTGAGCGACGGGCCCCCGCGCCCGTCCTTTTTTTGGAAAAATGCCGCTGTGGGAGTTTGAGTTCTGCTACTGCTGGACCGCCTGTTTCAGGCTCGGCTTGATTCCTACAGCTGCAATACTCGAGCTGTCCCATCCTCCGCCAAGAGCCTTCACCAATAAGACGGACGTTGTCATCCTCTGACCTAGCAGTTGTGTTTCCTCGCGCTCATTGGTGAGCGCCTGCTCTTCGGCGGTAATCACATCCAGATAAGTGACCAACCCTCCCGTGTAGCGTGCATTCGCCAGCTGCAGCGAGCGCTCGGCGTCAGCCACTGCGCGTTGCTGCGATTCATAGGCCTCAGCCAAGGTGGTGAGGCCTGAGAGCGCGTCCTCGACCTGCTGGAAGGCTGTGAGCGCAGTTTCCCGGTAGTTGGCGACTGCCTCCTGGTATCCACCTCGCGCGAAATCGAGCTGGGCGCGATTGCGTCCGCCTGCGATGACAGGCTCCAGAGCAGACAAGCCTAAGGACCAGAAAAAGCTCGGTGCATTCAGCAACGAACCAATAGCCACACTGTCCAGGCCGCCGCTGCCACCCAGCGAAATACTGGGGTAAAGCGCTGCCCGGGCCACTCCAATGCGCGCATTTGCTGCCGCAGTTTGGCGTTCGGCAATTGCGACGTCGGGTCGCCGTTGCAGCAACTCAGAAGGCAGAATAAGCGGCAGTGCCGGGGGCTGCGACTCGAGTCCCCGCACTGGAGCAATGAACTCCGCGGGAGCCAAGCCCTGCAGCATCGCTAACGCGTGCTGAAATTGCGCGCGCTGCTGCTGCAGGAGTGAGAGCTGCGTTATCGACGAATCCAGAACGACCTGCTGCTCGGCGACGTCCAATCCTGAGGCTGCGCCGCCAGTGTGCCGGTTATTTACCAGGGTCAGCCCCTGTTGTTGATAAGCGATCGCCTTCTGAACCACCGCGATTTCGGAATCCAGCTCGCGCAGTTGAAAATAATCAGCCGCTAGTTCTGAGCTGACCAGCAAGCGGACATTTTCGAGATCTGCGGCTGAAGCTTGCAGTTGAGCATTCGCAGCTTCAACGCTATGCCGGACTCGTCCAAAAAGATCGACCTCATAGTTCAGGGTGAACGGAATCGTGAACTCACTTTGTGTGACTGGAACCGGTTGGACTAGCGCTCCATTCACCGGCCGGTTTCCCGAAAGCCTTTCGCGGGTCGCGCGAGCCCCCGCATCCAGCTCAGGATACAAACCGGCTGCGGTCACACGCGCCGAAGCCCGGGCTTCACTCAGACGTGCCACTGCTGCCTGGAGAGTCTGGTTGCTCGCCATCGCCCGCTGCTCGTATTGGTTGAGCTCGGTGTCTCCGAAGAACGCCCACCACATTCCCTTGGGAAGAGAATCGAGCGGCAAAGCCTCTTGCCAGGGTGCAGGAGTCTGCCAGTTTTGTGGAGTGGTTAGGGTTGGTTTCTGGTACTTGGGATCTTTGGCGAACGCCGGGACACAGAGCAGCAGCAGGACGACAGCGCGGAACCTCACTGCCGCTTGCTCCCTTGCGCAATCCGCACTACTTCCCCATTTTCCAAAGAATCACTGGGGCTGACGACTACTGCATCCGTCTGTTCGAGACCGCTGAGTATTTCGACGGTATTGCCGAAATCTCTGCCGATGGCAACCGGCCTGAGCTCGACCTTACTCCCGGCTCCAACTACCGCTGCCCGTGCGCCTTCGGCACGGAATAATAACGCGTTCGATGGGACCGTAAGACGCTGCACCTGCTGGTTCAGCGCAAGATGCACTTGAGCGTAGGAACCCGGCAACAGCCGACCCTTGGGATTAGGCACATCAATTTCAGTGTTCAGGGTGCGAGTAGCGGGATCTATCGCCTCCGCTGTGCGCACGACGCTGCCGGTGAAATGCTCGCCGACCAGAGCGGGAATCTGGATGTCAACCTTGACGCCCTTATGAATTGACGGCGAATCCGTTTCGGGTACGTCCACGTAAATACGAATTGGGTCAATCTGCGCGACTACAAATAACTGCTGGGTGGGTCCCCCATTTCCGGCATTGACTAGGGCACCAACATCCGTGTTCCGCGTGGTGATCACGCCGGAGAAAGGCGCGTAGATGTGCTTGAATGACTCCAGCTGCTCCAGCCGGCGAACGTTGGCCTCGGCAGCATTCAGACTTGCCCCACCCTGAATGTAGGAACTGGAGCGCTCGTCGGTCTCCTGTTGAGAAACCGCATCCATCTTTTGCAGATTTTCCCACCGCTTGGCTGAACTCTGCGCCAATTTAAGCTGGGCTGCCGCCTGATCACGCGCCGCGCGCGACTGCAGCAACTCCTGATCTACTTCCGGCGTTTCGATGTCCGCCAGGAGCTCGCCTTTTTTTACTTTGCTGCCGATATCTTTGTACCAGCGCCCCAGATAACCTGTGGTGCGAGCGTAGATCGGCGCTTCGATGTACGCCTGCAGCGTCGACGGCAATTCCAGCTCCGATTGCGGCGGCTCAACTGCGGGACGTACCACTTCGACAGATGGTACTGCTATATCTTCGGTCTCCTTAGCCAGTGCCCGCCGCTCTGACAGCCTTAAGCTAACTCCTACGGCGGCGATGATGAGGAAGACAAGTCCAAGAACCGCCGCCAGCAAATAGCCTTTTCTCCGGGTCTGCCGGTGCTGCTCGTGCTGTTGCCGCCGTTCATCCACTTCCAACAGTTGCTGGTCCATCCGGGATCCTCGATCTGACCTTTCTGTCTTATTAAGACGTTTGTTCCTGAGCGGAAGATGTGCGCTTCAGTCTGCGTCCGTGGAATATGCTGAATACGACTGGCACGAAAAACAGAGTTGCCACGGTGGCAAATAGCAGACCGCCAATGACCGCACGCCCCAGTGGCGCATTCTGCTCGCCGCCTTCTCCCAACCCAATGGCCAGCGGTATCATGCCAATTATCATGGCCAGGGCCGTCATAACTACCGGCCGCATACGTGTATAACCGGCTTCTATCGCCGCCTTGATTGGATCCATACCCTCGTCCATTCTCTCGCGAGCAAAGGAAATCATCAAAATACTGTTCGCAGTCGCGACCCCAATGCACATCACGGCGCCAGTCAGCGCTGGGACGCTTAGGGTGGTATGAGTCACAAATAACATCCACAAGATTCCCGCCAGCGCGCCCGGTAATGCGGTAATGATAATGAAGGGGTCAAGCCAGGATTGAAAATTCACCACGATCAGCAGATACACGAGAACCACCGACATCACCAACCCGAACAGCAAACCATTGAAAGAGGAGTGCATGGTCTCGACTTGGCCACGAACTTCAAGGTCTGTCCCGCGGGGCAAATGTTTGCGGAACGGAGCCACGACCTTCTCGATATCGTTCGCCACCCCTCCCAAGTCGCGTCCATCCACACTGGCGTACACATCCACCACTGGTGTGACATTGTAGTGATTGACCACCGCAGGGGTCATTTCGGGGGTGACCGATGCCAGATTGGCCAGCACCTGCGGCGAACCGGTACCGTTGCTCACCGGCGTGTTCATTAAGGCCTGCATCGAATCGACGCGGTACTGCGGGCTCATTACGGCGACGTTGTAGCTGACGCCCGTCCTTGGGTTCAGCCAGAATGAAGGTGTGGTCTGGAAACTTGAACTCAATGAGACCAGCAGATTCTGTGCGACATCTCTTTCGGAAATGCCGACCTGTTGCGCTCGCACCCGGTCCACATCAAGATGCAACGTCGGCAAATTCATCATTTGCTGAACGTGAACGTCAACCGCGCCCGGAATGTGCCGCATTCGGTTCGCAATCTGCTGTGCGAGGAAGTAGTTCTGCTGATAGTCATTACCGACAAGTTGAATATCAACCGGAGCAGGCAATCCGAAATTTAAGATTTGGCTCACGATGTCGGCCGGCTGGAAAAAAAATTCCACTCCCGGAAACTTACGTGGGAGCGCATCCCGCAACTGGCGTATGTACTTCTCAGTGGGATGATGATCTTTGCTCAGCGAAACCAGCACTTCCGCATCGGAAGTTCCAACTGTCCCACCATTGCTGTAGGTTAAATTGATTCCGCTATAAGGCAACCCGATATTGTCCAGGATCGTCGCCACTTGATTCTGTGGCAAGTCGTGCCGAATCTCTTGTTCCACCTCGTCGACCAGCCGGGCAGTTTCCTCGATTCTCAATCCGGCCCGTCCTCGCACATGCAACCGGAATTGGCCGGCATCAACGTTGGGGAAAAAATCGCGACCCAGAAATAAGACGAGCACCCCAGAAGCCAGGCAGAATCCCAGGAAGATAACAACGAATGCAGGGCGATGGTGCATTACTGACCCCATTAGGTTGCGGTATGAGTCACGCAAATTTTCGAACCAGTGTTCAAAGCGTTCCTGAAAGTGCCCGAGTTTGCTGGTCTTCGGCTTGTCCGCGTCATGTTCATGATGGGTCATCAGATACATTGCCATCGTGGGCACCAGCGTGCGCGAAAGTAGGTACGACGCCAGCATGGCGAAGACGACAGCTTCTGCCAGCGGCACGAATAGGTATCGCGCCACGCCCGTCAGAAAGAACATCGGAACGAAAACAATACAAATTGACAAAGTTGAAACGAAGGCCGGCACCGCTATCTGCTGCGCGCCATCGAGAATTGCCTGCTTCAGTTCTTTTCCCATGTGCAAATTGCGTTGAATGTTCTCGATCTCGACCGTCGCATCGTCCACCAGGATTCCGACCGCGAGCGCCAGTCCTCCCAGGGTCATAATGTTGAAGGTCTCCCCCAGTGCACTGAGTACAAGCACCGAAGTCAAAATCGAGAGCGGAATCGACATCGCAATGATCAACGTACTCCGCCAATTTCCCAGGAACAGCAAAATCATCGCGGCTGTAAGGCAGGCGGCAATAAGCGCTTCGCGCAATACCCCCTGGATCGCGGCCCGCACAAAAAGCGACTGATCAAACAACTGTTTGACGTTCAGTTCGACGGGGAGGGTCTGCTCAATATGTGGGAGCATTTCCTGCACCGCCTTCACTACTCTGGTGGTTGAGGCATTTCCGTTTTTCAGAATGCTCAACAAAGTACCGCGCGTGCCATCCTGCCTGACCACGTTGGTTTGGGGAGTGAATCCATCGCGCACGTGGGCCACATCGCGCACGTAAATGGTCGCCCCGTTCACCGTCTTGATCGGCATGTCGTTCAATTCGGTAATAGTTACAGGGCTGGCGTTGAGTTCGATTTGATAC
>Ga0307478_10003475_pt1 | contig 11685 bp, 9 predicted proteins | sample atmos_gasesECM4C_2_FD_203713 | JGI IMG/M metagenome (GOLD analysis project Ga0307478, IMG submission 203713) | Hardwood forest soil microbial communities from Morgan-Monroe State Forest, Indiana, United States - atmos_gasesECM4C_05 | ecosystem: Environmental > Terrestrial > Soil > Temperate...
CAGCGACATTAAGGACGCGGACCTTGTTTCGATGAATGACTATATCAGGGCTTACGCACAGGTGGAGCACCTGCAGAGTGATTACGATCAAAAACTACAGAAGTACAGCAAGCTGTACAGTCTCGCGCGCAAGAGAGACAGCGACCGCGGAATCTTCAACATCGAGCGTTTCCGCGGCAAGCACCACCCGGAAACCTGGGAGAAGATGACGGAAATCATCGATCTGGTGCGTCAGATCAACGAACTGACGAAACGGCAAACTGCCGTGATCCATGTGATGGCATCGCTCCCGGAGCCCGAACGGGTGAAATTCTGGCACGAGCAATTCGGCCCCTCGCGGCCGAGGAGCACGCGCTGCGTGAGAAGCTGCGGGTCGTCGGACAGGGAACGCCGACCGGCGGAAGAGTTCGATAGAGCCGCAAGAAGTTCCCCAAAAGCCCCAAGCCGTTCCTCGTCGTTCGTTTTTCCCTCCAAAAGGTTTCCATTAGTCTGCGCCAGGCTGTCGTTTGACTTTTCTTGAGTTAGAGATATAACATCAAATCGAAATGACCGTACGCAGAGAGCCGAAGACTGGGTGGCTGCTGCTGGCATTTACCCTGCCCACGAAGCGCGCGAGCCAACGCGTGGAAGTGTGGCGCAAACTGCAGCGCTTCGGAACCGTGCCGCTCGGCAATTCCGGCTACTTGCTCCCCAACAGCACAAGCAACGAAGAGCGCTTCGAGTGGCTCGCGACGGCGATTCGGAAATACGGAGGAGACGCATCGGTGGTCCGCGTGGAATCCATCGACAATCTTTCGAAGCCTCAGCTGATTGGCCGTTTCGCCGAAGCGCGCGCGCGTGAGTATCAGGAGTTGATCCGCGAGCTACAGACGTTTTCCTCGACGCGCGTGGAAGGAAAAGGCGCGGGCCGCCTCAGCCGGCTTCGGAATCGATTCCAGGAGATTGTCGAGGTCGATTTCTTCGACAGCCCGTTGCAGAAGCGCGTTCAGGAATTGCTGGACCAGGCGGCCCGATCGAACGCAGCCAAATCGGGGGTCGCCGCTAACAGCAAGATCAATCCGAAAGACTACAGGGGCAGAGTGTGGGTGACGAGGCCAAGGCCCGGTGTCGACCGCTGCGCGTCCGCTTGGCTGATTCGCCGTTTTATCGACCGGAAGGCGCGGTTTGCCTTCGCGCCCGAAGGCCGCGTGCCGGCGGGTGCGGTGCCCTTCGACATGTTCCACGAGGAAGGATTCGGACATCGTGGCGACGATTGCACGTTTGAAACGCTCACCAAACAGTTTCATGTCCGCGACCCGAAGGTTGGCCTGATCGGACAAATCATTCACGACGCGGATCTCCTCGACGACCGGTTTGGCCGCAAGGAAGGCTACGGGGTGGACGAAATCTTGAAAGGCTGGGCGCAGCAAGGAATTCCGGACGGCAAACTTCTGGAGCGCGGGATGGAACTCATCGAAGGACTCTACCACGCACCGCAGCAGTGAATTGAGGAGCAGACGGACGTGTTCGCAAAACATCGAGCGTATTGGAAAACGGCGACCAGCGTGGTTTTGCTGTTGGCGTTGGGACGGCCGGTGCTGGGGCAGTCCGACCAGCAAAAGACGAGAGCATTCACACTCGAAGAAGCGGTGGAGTTTGCTCTCAAGAATTACCCGGCTGTGCGCGCGTCGCTGGAACGAGTCCGGGCCGCGGAAGCAGGTGTAGGCCTGGCGCGGACGAATTACCTGCCGCGGGCGGACGTTCTCTGGCAGGCCAATCGGGCGACCGACAACAACGTCACGGGATTGCTGCTGCCGCAGTCGATCATCGCTCCCATCTCGGGCCCGGTTCCGGCCTCGACATCGAATCAGAGCGCCTGGGGTAGTGCGGCGGGACTGTTGTTTTCCTGGGAGCCACTCGACTTTGGGTACCGGGGAGCCAAGGTGGATGCGGCGCGAGTCGCTCAGAATCGTGCGGCCGCGGAGGCTTCGTTAACCGGTTTGGATGTGGGGATCGCCACAATCAATGCCTACATGACACTGCTCGCTGCCGAACAGACGGTACGCGCTGCGGAGTCAGATGTGCAACGGCGGGAGGAGCTTGCGAAATCGGTTCACGTTCTTGTGGACAATCAGCTTCGTCCGGGCGCGGATGCTTCGCGAGCCGATGCAGACCTCGCTCGTGCGAGAGTCAACTTGGCAAGGGCGCAACAGCAGGACGCGATAAGCCGCGTGTTTTTGGCCGATATCCTAGGGATCGCCGATTCCCGGGTTGAAATTCAGGAAAGCGGTTTGGTTGGAGGTATGCCCGGTTCGTCGCCTGGGGCGGCTCCCGTATCCGCGAACCCGGCAGCGAAAGTACAGCAAGCGCGCGTCGAAGAGTCGCTGTCTCAGGTGCATATTCTCGACCGCTCCTACTATCCGAAACTCTATTTCCAATCCTCCGTGTACGGACGTGGCAGCGGCTTGGACCCGACCGGAAAATTTCTTGGAGGCAGTGAGGGACTGGCTCCGGATCGGTTCAACTGGGCCGCGGGTATGACCGTAACGTTTCCCGTGTTCGACATTTTCTCGATACGTTCGAAGAAGGCGGTCGAGGCCGCGAATGAGCGCGCGGAAAGGGCTCGTTATGACCAGACAGTCCAAGATTTGACGGGACAACTCCGCAAGGCGCAGGCTTCGCTCGAAGGCGCAAGAAAAGTTGCGGAGAACACGCCTGTCGAACTCGAAGCCGCCCACAGCACCGAAACCCAAGTACGTGCCCGCTACCAAGCGGGTCTCGCGACACTTGTAGATGTCTCCGATGCGGAGAGCCTGCTGGTGCAAGCGGAAATTGACGATGCATTGGCGCGTTTGGCCGTCTGGCAGAACCTGGCCTCCGTTGCGGCGGCGCAAGGGGACCTTGCGCCTTTCCTGCAACTGCTGCCAGGCAAGACTAAGGAAGGGCTTTAGTCATGTGGCTCCTGCGTAGCGCGCTTCGCAATCCGATCTCCGTCATCGTTCTTGTGATCGGTGTGGCCTTGTGCTCGATTCTCGCCCTTCTGCGCATGCCCATCGATATTTTCCCGAATCTGAATCTGCCGGTGATCTATGTCGCGCAGCCGTACGGGGGGATGTCTCCTGCGCAGATGGAAGGCTATCTCGTCTACTACTACGAGTATCACTTCCTCTACATTACCGGGATTGAGTCCGTGGAATCGAAGTCCATCCAAAGCGTAGGACTGCTGAAACTCACGTTTCATCCGGGCACAGACATGAGCCAGGCGATGGCGCAGACCGTGGGGTACGTGGATCGCGCGCGCGCGTTCATGCCTCCCGGAACGGTCGCGCCGTTCATCATGCGCTTCGACACCGGAAGCGTTCCGGTCGGTTACCTCGTTTTTTCGAGCGCAACGAAGAGCGTCGCCGAAATTCAAGACCTGGCGCTAAACCGCGTGCGTCCGCTTTTTGCGACGCTGCCCGGAGTTTCCGCGCCTCCTCCGTTCGGAGGGGCTGCGCGAACGATTGTGGTGAGCGTCGATCTCGACCGTCTCCGTGCCTACCGCATGGCCCCGGAAGAAGTGGTGCAGGCGCTGAACACGGGGAACACCATTGTACCGGCGGGAAATGTGCGGACGGGTGACTTGTTGCGTCTCGCGCCGATCAATTCGGTGGTCACGAATATCAAGGACCTGCAAAACCTTCCGATTCGCACGGGAGCGGGTCCGACCGTTTTCCTGCGGGACGTCGGCACGATTGAAGATTCGAGCGACATCATTACCGGCTATGCCGAAGTGAATGGACGCCGCACGGTGTATATTCCCGTGACGAAGCGCGCCGACGCCTCGACCCTGAGCGTCGTCAACGAAGTGAAAGCCAGCCTCGCGCAATTTCACTCGGTTGTTCCGCCGGACATCAAGATTGACTACGAATTCGACCAGTCGTCCTACGTTCGAAATTCCTTGCTGTCGGTGGTGAAGGAAGGACTCTTGGGCGCGGTCTTGACGGGCGTGATGGTGTTGCTCTTCTTGCGCGACTGGCGGAGCTCTCTCATCGTGGTCGCGACGATTCCGTTTGCCTTGCTGACCGCGGTCGTAGCCTTGTGGGGCGCGGGTCAGACGGTCAACATCATGACGCTTGGAGGCTTGGCGCTGGCGGTCGGAATTCTTGTCGACGAATCGACGGTGGTGATGGAGAACATTCACGGTCACCTGGGACAAGGACGAGGGCGCGCGGTGGCAGTTCTCGAAGCGAGCAAGGAAGTACAGATTCCGCGGCTGCTGGCGATGCTGTGCATTCTCGCGGTGTTTGTTCCTTCCTTCTTCATGACGGGAGTCTCGCACTCGCTCTTCGTACCGCTTTCGCTGGCGGTCGGTTTTGCGATGGCCGCCTCGTATTTGTTGTCGAGCACTCTTGTGCCGGTGTTATCCACGTGGATTCTGCGCGAGCATGCGCCTGAAGCGGAGGACGCTCCTTCGCTGTTGCATCGGGTGCGAGACAGACTCGGCCGCATCCTGGCCCGCCTCACGGCAAACCGCGGGCTCACGATCTCGGCGTACGTTCTCGGTTCACTTTTGGTGATTGCTCTGCTCGGCCCGTATCTTGGGCGAGAAATCTTTCCCCGGGTTTCCTCGGGTCAACTTCTCCTGAGGTTCCGCGCGCCCATCGGCACGCGAGTGGAAACAACGGAAAGACTCACTCTCGGCGTTCTGCATGCAATTCAAGAGGCGGCCGGCGCGGGAAACGTCAGCGTTACCCTGAGCTATATTGGCGCGCCTCCTCCCAACTATCCGATCAACACGATTTATCTCTGGACCAGCGGTCAGCATGAAGCTGTATTGCGCGTGGCGCTGAACCCGGACGCCAACATCCGGGTGAATGAGTTCGAAGAGCGTCTACGAAAGCTCTTGCCTGATAAATTTCCGGGCTGTCAGTTTTCCTTCGAAGCTGGAGACATCGTTACACAGATCATGAATTTCGGCGCTCCGACTCCCGTCGAAATCAATGTGGGAGGACCCGATCTCGCAGCGGATCGTGCGCTGGCCGCGAAGCTCCGTTCGGAAGTCAGCAAGATTCCTGCGCTACGCGACCTCCAATACGATGAACCGCTCGACTACCCGAGCATCAACATCGACGTAGACCGCGAACGTGCCGGTCAGTTGGGAGTGACAACCGCGGGCGTGGGCCGTTCGTTCCTCGCGGCAACATCTTCGAGCCGCTTCGGGACACCGAACTATTGGGCCGATCCGAAATCGGGAGTCGGATATCAAGTCCAGGTGCAGGTCCCGCAGTCCGACGTTACCTCGATCCAGGATGTAGAACACATTCCGGTGACACAGGGCGGGGCTTCCCATCCGCTGATGGGTGACGTCGCGCAAGTGGGGTATGGAAGTGTCGTCGGGGAGTACCACCGGCTGAACGGACAGCGGATGGTCACGCTCACTGCGAACGTCGCGGGGGAAGATTTGGGTCGAATTTCGGGTGAGCTGGACAGCGCGATCAAGCGCGTGGGCGAAATCCCTCGCGGAGTAAAGGTGACCGTCCGCGGGCAAATCGGCCCGATGAAGCAGACGCTGACGAACCTGGGCATCGGACTCCTGCTTGCGGTTTTGGTGATCTACCTGCTGCTGGCCGCGAACTTTCAATCCTTGAGGCTCGCGTTCGTCGTGCTCTCGACGGTGCCGGCAGTCATCTGCGGCGTGCTCTCCGTTCTGTTTCTTACCCGCACGAGTTTGAACATTCAGTCGTTTATGGGGGCGATTATGGCGATCGGCGTAGCCGTGGCGAACGCCATTTTGCTCGTGACTTTTGCGGAGGAATACCGCTGGGCGGGAAATCCTGCGAATGATGCGGCGATGCACGGAGCGAAGACGCGGATGAGACCTATTTTGATGACGAGCATGGCGATGATCGCCGGAATGGTGCCAATGGCTTTTGGCATCGGCGAAGGAAGCCAGCAAACCGCACCTCTCGCGCGCGCGGTTATCGGGGGTTTGCTGTTTGCGACGGCAGCCACCCTGCTGATTCTTCCGGTGGTATTTTCCCTGGTTCAGCGGCGCGCGGGAGTGCAGTCACCTTCGCTCGATCCCGATGACCCTGCGAGCGCGTTCGCACGAGCGAGAACCGGTTTGCCTGGAGAAACGGCATGACACGATTCCGAATTGCGTCGATCTTTGTTCTTGTCACGCCAAGTTGCTGGTGCGCCTCTTGCAGTTCGAATTCTAGCTCCAGCACGAAGGCCCAGACGTCCGCGCCTTCAGCACCCACCGTTGAAGTGGCCAAGGTAGCGTCGAAGAAGCTGTCCATCACAACTCGGTTGCCCGGAGAACTGCAAGCCTTCGAAGTAGTCGCCGTCTTTCCGAAAGTCACGGCCTATGTCAATTCGATCAGCGTGGATCGCGGTTCGCACGTGAGTGCGGGGCAATTGATGGCGCGGCTGGTCGCCCCGGAAGTGACGGCGCAACGCGCGGAAGCGGAGTCGAAACTTCAGGCGGCGGAGGCGCAGCGTGCCGAGGTGGAAGCGAAGCTCGCTTCCGACCAGAGTACCTATGATCGTTTGAAGAATGCCTCGGCTACGCCGGGGGTAGTCGCCGGAAACGACTTGGAGGTTGCGCAACGAGCCGTCGACGCGGACCGTGCCCGGCTCGAAGCCATGCGGGGCAGCGCGGAAGCGGCGAGGTCGGCGCTGAAGTCCGTTTCCGAAATCGAAAGATACCTGTTGGTGCGCGCGCCTTTCGATGGGGTCGTGACGGAACGGAATGTGCACCCCGGTTCTCTCGTCGGGCCAGCCACCAGCGCATCGGGGACGGCCATGCCGATGGTGCGAGTCGAACGGACAAACAAGCTGCGGTTGGTGGTTCCCGTTCCCGAAAAATACGCGGCGGGCCTGAACGCGGGAACCAAAGTGGAGTTCAGCGTTCCAGCATTCCCGAGCCAGATGTTCGCGGGAACGATCGCGCGAATTGCCCACTCTGTCGATGTAAAGACGCGGACCATGCCCGTCGAGCTGGACGTCAACAATGGGGACGGGCGTCTGAGTTCCGGGATGTTTCCCGAAGTGCTTTGGCCGGTGCGTCGCGCGGAACCGACTCTTTTCGTTCCCGTGTCCGCGGTGGCGAGAACCACGGAGGCGACGTTTGTCATTCGCATCCGTGATGGAAGCACGGAATGGGTAAACGTGCAAACAGGCGAAGTCGACGGCAAGTCCATCGAGGTCTCTGGCAGTTTGCATGAAGGGGATGAAGTCGCGGTGCGAGGCACGGATGAATTGCGAGCGGGCAGCCGCGTGGTAACGAAAAAGGCTTCCGACGCGGCGGCGACTGGAAAGTAGCGAAGGCACGAGCTGACCCAGCCAAAAAAAACACGGGAGGTGATTGATGTCAGAAAACGGGAAACGCAGAGCGCTGGCAATGATGGCGTGTCTTGTTTTTTGGGAAGTATCCGCATTTGCGCAGGACATTCCGAGTGACTACCAGGACGTCCTGAAATCCCTCGACCGCAAAGGGGACTTCAAGGACGGTGTGCTGAAGGTCAATATTCCGCGCAGTGATCTCAAGATCACGGTGCAGGGAGTAGCGACTCCTACGCCTTTCGGGTTCGGTGGCTGGGTCGCCTTCACCAAGACGACGGACGGCAGCGAAGTGATGATGGGCGACTTGGTTTTGCTCCAGGAGGAGGTGAATCCGGTGATGTCCGCGCTCCTCGACAACGGGATCGAGGTGACCGCGCTGCACAATCACTTCTTCTGGGAGGACCCGCATGTGTTTTACATGCACGTGCACGGAATAGGGAAGGCGGCGGACCTCGCACGCCGCGTAAAGCCGGCGTTCGATCTGATCGGCCACGTGAAGCCTCCGGCCATGACTCCCACGAGCACGGGTGGCGCGGCAATCGACACCGCCAAGATCGCGCAGATTGTGGGGCACGCCGGCGAACAGTCCGGCGCCGTTTATAAAATTACGGTCGGAAGGAATGACATTGCCATGAAAGACCACGGCGCGGCGATCAACGCGCGCATGGGTCTGAACACGTGGGCCGCATTCTACGGCACGCAAGATGACGCCGTAGTTGCGGGGGACGTTGCCATGCTCGAAAACGAACTGACGCCGGTCTTGAAGACGCTGCGGAAGAACGGCATCGACGTTGTCGCGATCCACCACCACATGACCGAAGAGAAGCCCATGGTGATCTTCCTGCACTACTGGGGCCGGGGCTCAACGGAGAAACTGGCAAATGCGTTTAAAGCCGCTCTCGATGAACTGGGCAAGGGCGCTCCGTCACACGGATAAAGATTGGAGAAGAACTCATGCAGCCGCTGAAACTGTTCTGGCGAATCGCGGGTTTGGCGCTGGTTGTTTTTCCCGGGCTCCTTGCGGCGGGCGCAACTGGCCAGACGCTGAAACAGATAGCGAAGTTCGATCTTCCGGGACCTGGAGGAAAGCGATTCGACTATCTGACGATTGACGAGGACGCCCACTACCTGATTTCCGCGCATCTTGCGGCAGATCAGACGTACGTGATCGACCTCTCCACGAATCGAGTCGTCGCTACCATTGCCGACACACCTGGCGCGGAAGGTGTGGAATGCGTTCCGGAACTCAAGAAGTTCTACACGTCCAATGCGCGCGACAACACGATTGGTGTCGTGGACCTGAAACAGATGAAGGTCATCAAGAAGCTCAAGACGGATTCGAAGCCCGACGGAAGCACTTACGCAGCTCCCTTTCACAAGCTCTACGTTTCCGACGAGCGCGGGAAAGCGGAAGCCGTTGTCGATGTCAGGAAAGACGAGATTGTAAAGACGCTGCGCTTCGACAGCGAAACGGGAATGCCGCAGTACGATCCGATCGCGCGCAAGGTCTACGTCAACCTGCAGGACCAGAACATTTTTGCCGTCATCGATCCCGCGACGGACCAAGTCGTCGGCCGCTATCCGGTTGGGAAGTGCAAGGGAAATCATGGGATGGCGCTGGACCCGGAGCACCATCGCGCGTTCCTTTCCTGCGAAGAGAATGAGTTGATGACCGTTTTCGACTTGGACAAGAACGTTCCAATCGCGTTTCTGCCACTTGCCGGTGGACCGGACGTCATCAAATTCGATCCGGGTCTCCGGCGCATCTACGTTGCCTGCTACAGAGGGGCGATCTCCGTTTTCCATCAGGACGACGCGGATCACTACAGCAAGCGGGAAGACTTTCGCGTGCAGCACGCGGTACACACGGTCGCCGTGGATTTGAAAACGCACCGGCTCTACACGCCGGAGCAGGAAGAGGACGGGAAGCCCGTCGCGCAGATGGTGGTGTATGAGGCAGTGGGCGAGCGTTAAGCGCAGTGGGCAAAATGAGAAGGGAATGGGAGGAGGCTTCCGCCACAGCGTCTTATGTCGATGATGGATCTCATCCCGGTTTCGCTTCGCTCGTTGCCGCGAGACGCCGCAATCCTGTTCTTCACGCGGTTCACGCGTCTTTTCGCGTACGGAGCGCTGTCCGTAGTCCTCGTATTCTATCTGGTAAGTCTCGGCCTGACGGAAACTCAGGTGGGATTGCTTCTGACGCTGACGCTCGCGGGCGATATGGCGATCTCGCTTCTGCTCACGACGCGAGCCGACCGCATCGGGCGGCGGCGCATGCTGATCGTGGGAGCGGTTCTCATGGCCGGAGCGGGTATCGCGTTCGCCTCGACGAAGAATCTTCTCTTCCTCATTGTCGCGGGAACCATCGGCGTAATCAGCCCGAGCGGCCATGAAGTTGGCCCTTTCCTTTCGATCGAACAGGCCGCCCTGTCCCACGTGGTTCCCGCCCGCGGACGCACGGAGGTATTCGCGTGGTACACGCTGGCGGGTTCGTTTGCGACCGCTCTCGGCGCTCTCACCGGCGGCGCAACTGCGGGGATGGTGCAGAAGGCATCGCTCTCCACGTCCGACAGCTACCGGGTCGTCGTCCTTCTCTACGCCGCGCTTGGCGTCGCGCTTGCGTTTCTCTTCACACGTTTGTCGTCATCCACGGAAGTGGATGCGTCCGCCACGGCAGCGGGCGGAGTGTCCGCAAGAGACTTTCTCGGTGTCGGACGCTCACGCTCGATTGTTTTGAAATTGTCGAGCCTATTTGCGCTGGACTCCTTCGGCGGCGGTTTTGTGGTGCAGAGTTTCGCTGCCTATTGGTTCTATCTGCGATTCGGCGTTCCACCCGTGAAGCTCGGCCTCATTTTCTTCTGGGCCAACGTTCTCGCGGGAGTTTCGGCGCTGGTGGCCTCGCGCCTTGCGACGCGCATCGGGCTCGTGAGGACTATGGTGGTCACGCATTTTCCGTCGAATGTACTGCTCCTCCTTGTGCCGCTGATGCCGAACCTGACGCTCGCGGTCGTGGTGCTGCTCGTCCGATTCAGCATCAGTCAGATGGATGTGCCGACCAGGCAGTCCTACACAATGGCTGTGGTGCGACCCGAGGAGCGCTCTGCGGCTGGTGGAATCACGGGCGTAGCGAGGACCGCGGGAGCCGCGATCAGCCCGATCTTTGCCGGCTTCCTGTTCTCCCGTCCCGCGCTGATTGATATTCCGTTCTTCATTGCCGGGACGCTCAAAATCGCGTACGACCTTGTGCTGTACCGGGAGTTCCGGGCGATCCGGCCACCGGAAGAGGCCGATTAACTCAAGACATTGCCGACTCAGGAAGAGTGGGCTTTTCGTTTGCGGTCGGCGAACGCCAAGGTTCAGACCGTGTGCGCAGGGGGACAGTGGTCAGCAGAATCCACAAGTGGGACTGCATTCGCGGTGCATTCTTGGCCACAGCCTTCTGCATCGCTGGCCGCGCCGATGCGCTCCCGCATCGTGAGTCAGCAAGTCAGGTGGAAACGCGAGCGGCAGACGTTGCGCAGGCCGTTCGCGTCGATCACGCTCCGAAGCTCGACGGGACGTTGAACGATCCGCTCTGGCAATCGGCGAAACCGATTACCGATTTTCGCCAGCAGGAACCGTACGAAGGACAACCGGCAACGGAACGACAAGCGATCAGGAGATGTTCTCGACAGCTTCAACCAAACGGGCGGGTTGGACACACGGCTTGTTTTTTTCAAGGACTGGTTTGTTGACGCACACATGGCAGGGACTCAGTCGCCGGGATATCCCAGCGGGAACCGCGATCTCGGTGCTTCGCTCACGTATCGGTCGAATTGGCTCGAGGGAATCGTGCGACGCAGAAAAACCGGGCCGAACTTTAACCCGGAAGTCGGATTCGTGGAACTGCCCGATTCCAACGAGACGTATGGAGGCCTGACTTTTAAGGTGCGGCCGAGCATCCCTGGTGTGCGTGAATTACAATTCGAGGGCTTTCTTCTTCACGCACCGGATACGCTCGGCCAGGTTTCCACACAGGAGTGGCAGAACACCTTTCGCGCCGAGTTTCACAACGGCGGCTACACCGACGACGACATCGTCGACGTGTTCACGCAGCGAATTACGGTGCCCTTCCACATTTACAAGAGCGTTTTTATTCCGAACGGTCTGTACCACTTCACGCGCCACCAGCTCACGTATGGTTCGGGGCAAGACCGGAAGTTCACGTACAACTTCCTAGAGCGCTTCGGTGGCTACTATGGCGGAACGCTAAAATGAATTTCGCGTGCGCACGAACTACCGTCCTACCGCAGAATTCTCCGTCTCCGCCTCGGGGACCTGGGACCGATTTCGATTGCCGCTGCCCAACGGTAATTTTTCCGTCGTTCTGGCAAGCCT
>Ga0307478_10003476_pt1 | contig 11685 bp, 8 predicted proteins | sample atmos_gasesECM4C_2_FD_203713 | JGI IMG/M metagenome (GOLD analysis project Ga0307478, IMG submission 203713) | Hardwood forest soil microbial communities from Morgan-Monroe State Forest, Indiana, United States - atmos_gasesECM4C_05 | ecosystem: Environmental > Terrestrial > Soil > Temperate...
GCTACCATCGCCTCGTCTTTGACATTGCCTTCCGGATAGTCCGCGACCCGGGAGAAGCCGAGGATGTAGTCCAGACCGTTTTTCTCGATGTCTTCCGCGCCGTGGCCAATTTTGATCCCAAGAAGGGCATACTCAAAGTGTGGCTCCTGCAGTATGCCTATCATCGGGCGCTGCACCGCAAGCGGCATCTGGTCTCGAATCACTTCTACCGCTGGGAGGCCCTCGAAGCCGCTCTGGAAATCGGAGTCGAGCGCTCGCAGGCGGCCGAACTCCCCGAGATTGTCCGACTCGCCGAAGAGATGCTCGAGAGACTAAAGCCCCGCCAGCGGACCGTTCTCGAAATGACCTACTACGAAGGACTAACGGCGGAAGAGATCGCCGTGCGGCTCGGCGAGAGCCCACATGTGGTTCGTCACGATTTACATCGGGGCCTTGCAGCTCTTCGCTCGGTAGTAGGAAAAAAATCATGAAACTCGACAGAAATATCGTCCAGATGATGAACGGGCTTCGCGCTGTGAGCCACGGGCACTATCGCGAGATGTGCTCGCTTGCGGCGCTGGGGCAGCTCGGCGGGCCACAAATGTCGGAATTGAACGAGCACGTGACGACGTGCGATTCCTGCCGGATCTTCCTTGAGTCCGTGGCCCAAGCAAGCCTCGAAGTCATGCCCGCACTCGCCGAAAGCCGCATCGGAAATTCAGACGTTGCTCCACCGGAGGGAATGCGAACACGCTTCCTCGCTCGTCTGGCGAAGGAAACGGCGGCAGGGCGAGACACAAAGAGCATGGCTTCCTTCGCCATTCCGCGGGGCGAATCGCGGGCAGAGGCACCGATTCATCGCGCAAGCGTTATCGAACGTCCCGTGCGGCGAGTATCGGCGTGGTACCCGGCGGCGGCGCGCGCTGGAGCCGTTCTCGCAACCTGTGCGGTGATTGCGTCGGGCGCTTTTTACCTAGGTGAGCGGAGAATTTCGGGACTCGCGCCACAGCCGACTGCGGCGGAGCTCACAAAGCCAGCGAGCACGACGGAGGACGCAGCCCTAGGCCAGGAGGAACGCGTTCGCCGCCTTGAGGCGCAAAAACAGGATTTAGAGAGCCAGCTCGTCGAAATGAAAGCGAAGCTTTCCCGTTCGACCGCGGAACAGACGGCGCTAGAGAACGAGCTCGAAGATGCGCGCAAACAGCTCGAGGCGGTTAAGGCCGCAGAGCAGACGCTTGTGCAAGATACGTCCAAAGAGAAACCAGTGCCGGAAACGCGTGCCGCTAATCTTGAGAACGATCTCGATCGGCTCAACCTGCGCCTCGCCGATTCGGAAATGAGATTTGCAGCGGAAAAGCAAACCGTCGAAGATCTTCGGGGGAAGCTCGAACTTACCGAAGCGAACCTGCAACAAGAACTGAACCGCAAGGATTCCGCGGGCGAGATCGGCGCGCTTGTCGCGGCGCGAAACCTGCATATCGTGGACGTGTACGACGCCGATCCGAGTGGAAAGCAGCAGCGTTCGTTCGGTCGCGTTCTTTACGTCGAAGGCAAGTCCCTGGTGTTCTATGCGTATGACCTCGACGACCGCAAGCAATTCAAGACCAATGTAGTGTTCTACGTGTGGGGCGGCAAAGCCGGCGTCAAGGAAGTTACCCACAATCTCGGCATCCTGCACAAGGACGACGACGGCCAGGGCCGCTGGGCGATGACCTTCGACGACCCGAAAGTTCTTTCCGAGATCAATTCGGTGTTTGTCACCGCCGAAGCTCCGAACAAACATTACGATCAGCCGCGCGGGCGAAAAGTCCTTTATGCCTATTTCGGAGGACAGCCGAATCATCCCTAGATTGAAGATAGAGGCAGTGCTTCGTGGTTCGCAAGGGAGTGCCCTGCCAGGACCGCTGAACGTTTTCCGCCCTCGTGTTCCTCCGTGAGATCTGAAAAATGAAGAATCTTTTGGCCCTCCTGGCGAATTGTCGTGTTTTCGCGGGCATATATAGAACAAGGGGAGTCCGCGAATGGAAAGCCTAGGTTGTAGGTTCCAGGGGATCGGTTTTAGAAGAGTGCAAAGCAACTCGCACACAAAGAGAAAAACCACAGCCGGACAAATCATTGCGGCGGCCGCGAGATGCGTGGCGCTCGCAGCGGTAGCCGTGACTCTAGGGGCCCTTGCGGGCGTGGGACAGACGACATCGGGGGAGGTTTCGGGATTAGTCACCGACACGACAGGAGGAGTTGTTGCAGGGGCAGAAGTGCAGCTCCTGAACATTCTGCAGAACACAGCGCAGAATACGAAGACGAATGGCGGAGGCCTCTTCGTCTTTGCGAACGTGCAGCCGGGAAGGTATCAAATCAAGGTGATGCATCCGGGATTCAAACAAGTGGATGTGATGAGTCTGATTGTGAACGTGCAGGACCACCTTCAGGAGAATGTGCAACTGGCGGTCGGATCGGTGTCGGAGAGCGTGACGGTGCACGCGAACGACCTTCACATCAACACAACGGACGCAACAGTAAGCACGGTCGTAGACCGGCAGTTTGCGGAAAACCTCCCGCTGAACGGCAGGAGTTTCCAGTCACTCATTCAGCTGACGCCGGGAGTGGTTTTGACTGCGAACAATGGGTACGACACGGGCCAGTTCAGTGTCAACGGACAACGAGCCAGCTCAAATTACTGGATGGTTGATGGTGTCAGCGCGAACATCGGCATTGGCGCATCAAATGTTTCCGGCAACGGGCTGGGCGGTGCGCTCGGCTCAACGAGCGTCTTGGGTGGTACCAACAGCTTGGTCTCGGTTGACGCGCTGCAGGAGTTTCGCATCCAGACTTCCACATTTGCCCCCGAGTTCGGACGCACCCCCGGCGCACAGATTTCCATCGTCACGCGCTCCGGGACCAGTCAGTTCCATGGCACTGGGTTTGATTACCTGCGAAACGACCTCTTCGACGCAAACAACTGGTTCAACGGCGTTAACATCCTGAATCAGACGCCGTTACCCAAAGCAAGAGAACGCCAGAATGATTTTGGCGGAACTTTGAGTGGCCCGATTCTTAAGGACAAGACTTTCTTTTTCTTCTCCTATGAGGGACTGCGCCTCCGTTTGCCCCAGACTGCACTCACCTATGTTCCCGACGCCAGTTTCACCCCGGGGGGCACCACAAACTCCCGGCAGAATGCCATGCCACCCTTGCAGCCGTATTTGAATGCCTATCCGCTGCCAAACCCCAATAGCCCAGAAATCTTCGCAGCGTGTGATCCGAATACAGATCCCACCTGTCCTTCCACCGGCCAGAAGGCAACCGGATACGCGGCTTTCAACGCCAGCTTTTCCAATCCTGCTACCCTCGACGCCTACAGTCTTCGCATTGATCACAAATTGAGCGACAAGCTGAATATTTTTGGGCGGTATGTATACTCCCCTTCGGAACTGACTCAGCGTGGAGCGAACGCGCTGAGCACTGTCACGCGGGCCCAGATCACTACCGAGACCGGTACGGTCGGACTAACCTGGGCGATTTCGACACTCGCGGTCAACGACTTCCGTTTCAACTATAGCAGCACAGATTCCGCCAACTCGCTGCACTTGGATAATTTCGGAGGCGCGGTGGCGCTCGGAGCACTGCCATTCCCGAGTCCCTTTACCAATGGAAATGGGTCCTTTCAGTTCGCTGTTTTCTCACTTGGGACCAGCACGACCAGCGGCGGCTTTGGGGCAGGGGCATATGCGCACAATCACCAGCGGCAGCTCAATTTGGTGGACAGCGTATCCTTGCAAAGAGGCTCCCACAGTATAAAGTTGGGTGTCGATTTTCGCCGCCTGTCGCCTCAGTTACAACCTGCCTCGTACAGTCAGCTCGTTGAATTCCAAGACGTGCAATCTGCGGAGTCAGGAAACGTGTTGTTCGGTCAGATTAGCTCAAGCCTTCCTGTGACCTTTCTGTTTCGCAATCTCGGCGTTTTCGCCCAAGACACATGGCGCGTTGTTCCCCGCCTGACCGCCACCTACGGGTTGAGGTGGGACACCGACTTCGCTCCTGGATCGCTCAGCGGCCCCGGCGTCCCTGCCGTGGTGGGCTTCAATCTCAGCAACCTTGCGAATCTCGCTTTGGCGCCAGCGGGTACGCCACCGTATAAGACGACCTACGGCAATGTTGCGCCTCGAATCGGATTGGCCTATCAGGTGTCGCAGAACCCGCAGTGGCAGACGGTCATTCGCGGAGGATTCGGAGTTTTCTATGATCTGGCAACATCCGAAGCTGGGAACGTTGCGCAGGCGCAGTCCTATCCATTTGGGTCGTCGAAACCGCTTTTCGGCGCGAGCTTTCCACTGACTGGCAATGGACCAGATCCCGCCTCAATCATCCCACCTAACGGCAGCTCTTCCGGCCTACTCAACGCATTTGATCCGAAGCTGCAATTGCCGTATACGCTGCAATGGAATGTTGCGGTTGACCAGTCCTTGGGGAAACGGCAAGACCTGACCACATCTTACATCGGCTCTACTGGAAGGCGGCTTCTTCAAACTGCATTGGTAGAGCTTTCCCCTCCCAATTGTGAGCCCAATTTTTGTAACGCTTATCTCGTAACCAATACGGGCATTTCCGACTACAACGCACTCCAACTCCAGTTCCATCGCCAGATGTCGCACAGCTTCCAGGCGCTTGCATCCTATACGTGGTCACACTCGATTGACACCGGGTCAGCCGGTTCTAACGGCAATTTTACCAATTTGGCGTCGGCGCCCAATTCGAACGTAAACCGTGGGCCCTCGGATTTCGACATTCGCCACGCATACTCGATGGGCTTGACGTACGACGTGCCCTTTCATGGCAGCAATACTCTTCTGAATGCAACGGTACGGGGCTGGTCCATCGAGAATGTCGTTCAAGCCCGATCTGCGCCTCCAGTTGACATTGACTATGTAGGTCTTGGACTCTCGAACGGCTTCCAGACGAACTCGAGGCCGAGCGTCGTCGCGGGTCAGGCTTTCTATTTGTATGGATCGCAATATCCTGGTGGAAAAGCGTTCAACCCCAACGCGTTCACACTTCCTCCTTTAGTTCCCGCTGGGTGTGATCCCTTAATCAATTTTCCATGCGCCCCAGCGAGTCAAGGTAATCTTTCACGAAATGCCCTGCGTGGTTTCGGTGCGGTCCAGTGGGACTTTGCTGTCCACCGTGACTTTGCCATCCATGAGTCGGTGAAACTGCAATTCCGCGCCGAGATGTTTAATCTCCTTAACCATCCCAACTTCGGGCCACCGTCGGGCAACCTCGGGTTTCCCGGCATACCGAACCCACAGTTTGGCCTATCCTCTGCGCTTCTGGGTCAGAGCCTGGCGGGAGGAACAAGTAATCTCGGGAGCGGCGCGTTCAATCCCCTTTATCAGGTCGGCGGACCCAGGTCGATACAGTTCGCGCTGAAGTTGTTCTTCTGAACACCGAGAAGGACCTTTGGATGTCATACCTCAGTCAGACAGGTGAGGGGTGCCGACACGAACGCAACCAGCTCACAAAGTCGACGCTGCGTAGGCAGCAACCCGGTCTCTCGCGGCCAGGCATCTTGCTCCTAATGGTTTGCTCAACTTATGGGTTCTGCATGCGTCCCGAGGCGCCGGGAGCCGTGGCGCGCGCAAACCAAGCGGAGTCAGAGAACGCCGCAGTAAAATGCCCGGTCACGGTGGCGGATTCTATCCGGATGACCCGGCTTGGCGACCGCCTCTATGACTGGGGAGGTTCTTCGAAAGGGCTCGTTGCCAAGTTCTCACCCGACGGAAAGCGGTTCGTTGTGGTCTTACGAAAGGGAAATCTTGAGACCAATACGAACGACTATTCTCTGCTTCTGTTCGAAACCAACGAGGTTTTTAGCTCGCCAAGTCCCCGCGTGCTGCTCTCCATGTCGTCATCTTCCAACCGTCCCGCCATCCAAAATGTCGTGTGGATGGACGACAACGATACGATTCTGTTTCTGGGTGAGCGTCCAAGCGAAACCACACAACTCTATTCGCTTCAATGCAGCTCGAAGGAGTTGAAGAAACTCACCAGTCATGCAACCAATCTAAGTTCTTTCGTCGCCGCGGCGAGGAGTGGCGAAATTATCTTTGTCGCGGAGAATCCCGAGGTGTCTTTTGTAAACAAGGACAGCGCGCGCCAGGGGATCAACATCACCAGTGAACCGCTATCCGACCTGATTGCGGGGAAACACGGAGGAGCGGAGTACGGCGATCACACATTGTTCATAAAACGAGAAGGGAGTGAAGTGGAAACCAGAATAACGACCGAGGGCCGTGTTGGCGTGTACGGCGAGATGTCGCTTTCGCCGGATGGGCTGCACCTTGTCGTCACCACGGAGGCCACTCACGTTCCCGAGACGTGGGGCGAGTATGACGACCAATTCTTGAAGTCAGCCAGGCATCCTGCTTCCGCGCCGGGAGCGGAGACCGGGGTTTTTCAGTATGAGCTCGTTGATATACCCACAGCTCGGGGGAGTCTTTTGTTCAATGCTCCAATTGCAGCCCTGGGATCGGAAGTGTTCTGGTCCCGCGACAGCCAGTCAGTGGTCGTGTCAAATGCGCATTTGCCGCTGAATATTGACGATGCGGCGGAACGCACTCGGAGAAAGGCGCATACCTTCTTGGCAGAAGTTAAGATGTCCAATCGCGAACCTGTGAAGATAAGCGACGAGGATTTGCGGCTGCTTGACTGGGATGCCAAGACCAACGATGTAGTGTGCGATGTCGGAAGGATAGATAGCCTCAACGGAAAAGCGACGCGAAAAGCCTACTTCCGGAAGAATGATGACACTTGGTCCCGATCCAGCCTCCCGCAAGCACAAGCAAAGGAGGCACCCGCTCTGCCGGATATCGTTCTCGAGGAAAACATGAACGAACCTCCGCGGATCTTCGCCATCGATTCTGGCACCAGGCGGAGGTCATTGCTCTTGGACCTGAACCCCCAGTTCCAGGACCTCACTTTCGCAAAAGTCGAGGAGGTTTCCTGGAGAATCTCTGGCAACCATGATGTCAAGGCAGGGCTGTATTGGCCCTTGGACTACGTCGCCGGTAAGAGATATCCGCTTGTCATACAGACCCACGCATGGAATCGGGACCGATTTTGGATCGACGGTCCCTGGACTACCGGCTTCGCTGCCCAATCCCTGGCGGGCAAGGGCTTCTTCGTTTTACAACTTCCCGATCCCGACAACCCGCACGTATCTGAAACACCGAAGGAAGTTCCGGCGGCCATGGCGATCTATGACGCCGCCATTGATCTTCTGGAACACAAAGGGTTGATTGATCGAGATCGTGTTGGCATTACCGGTTTCAGCCGCACCTATTGGTACGTGACCTACATGCTTATTCATTCGAAGCATCACTTTGCCGCGGCAGCCGTCGCGGATGGCGTCGACTATAGCTATTTCCAGTACATGCTGTACTCGAACGTTGACCAAACGCAGGCTGGCAGCTTTGATCTGACGAATGGAGTTCCTCCCTTTGGGAAGGGTTTGCTCAAATGGTTCAAGGTGTCACCTGCGTTTCTCATGGATAAGATCGAAACCCCGCTTCGTATTCAGGCCCTGTATCCAGCCTCGTTGCTATTTGACTGGCACTGGTTTTCTGGGCTGACCCGGCTTGGTAAACCCGTAGAAATGATCTTCATCCCGGAAGGCACGCACATTCTGGAGAAGCCCTGGGACCGCATGATCTCGCAACAGGGCAATGTGGACTGGTTTTGCTTTTGGCTCAAAGGCGAAGAAGATCCTGATCCCGCAAAAGCTCAACAGTATGTGCGGTGGCGTGCGCTACGCGAATTGCGAGACAAAGTCCACAGTGTGGCGGCGCAATAGCGAATAGTTGACCGGCGGCCGCCGGTGTGAAGGGCACATGTCGTCCGTTAGGCCTCAGGGCGGCCCGATTGCGTCGAGTGCAAAGTGTTCTGTGCTGGCCGGAGCTACCAATGGATCCTCGCGTAAAGACAGTCATGGTCGCAATGCAACGCTTGCTCGGCGAGCAGATTTCACTGCTGACCCTCTCCCGAACAGTGAATCTTTCACCAAGCCGCCTGCGGCAGATATTCAAGTCTGCAACTGGTGAGTCTCCGAGGCAATATCTCAGAGACCTGCGAATGCGGAACGCCGAGAATTTGTTACGGAATACGTTCCTTACTGTAAAAGAGGTAGCGTTTGCCAGTGGGATAGGCGATGTCAGTAGTTTTGTGCGCGTGTTCAAGAAGCGGTACGGTCTCACGCCCAGTAAGTTTCGCGCTCGAAACGAGGCATTATTGAATGTTGCTACAAAGGTTGACAGGAATGGCGAATAACCCAACGAATAGTCGATCTGCCCTGCTGATTGGGCTTGAAATCAAAATGTGTGTCGGTTATTACCACTCGTGGCGAGACGTCGCCGGTTGTCATCGCCCCGAGTATGGCGTTGGTAACGGCGATGCGTCAGTAGCAAACGAACGTATGACGGATCCTGTGGTTCCAGCTAGATCAACTGAGGAGGGGTGAAATGAAAACACAAGGTTTTAGAGGGGTATGCAAATTGGGCGTAGCCGCCACGCTGCTGGTTGGCATGGCATACTCGGTGCTGGTGGTCGTTAGCAAGCCGGTGTACGCATCAACTTGTGACTGCGACTCAGACGACGAGGCCTATGCGACGGCCTACTGTTCCTTCCGTAATCAAGGCTTCGTTACGAGTTTTGTATGTCCGTTTCAAGGTTCTAACTACTTTGAATTCACGTGTGAGAAGGGAGGGCCATATATTTCCGTTTGTCAGTGACAAGTGGACTCTTGGCGCCATACGGGGGACCCTGCTTGACTTCAGTGACTAACGGTCGGTGACTAGTGATTAGAGCACGACCGCGCTGCGGTTCCTCACGCTGCGATTCGGAAAGATAGTACGGCGCGACAAGTCCGCGCCAGTCATTGAATAGAACCTTGATTGTGGCGACTTAGTTATTCGGTCGGCGGCCAGGCACACCCATAGAGTGTGCTCCTAGCGAGTAAGCGAGTGAGGGAGGTGGATTTTGCCGTCCAGTCCAGGTGAACAAGGACACCCCCTGCGGGCTGGACCAAATCTTGTAACAAGCTCTTCATATCGGAACCGGTACAAAAGCTGCGGCTGCCGTCGCAATACAGGTAGCGGTGAATCCTGCGTGTCCGTGTGCGTTGTCGTGGGTGATCCATTGGCGAGCAATCCGGGGGGCAGCCTAGCCTTAATACGGTGAGGACAGGAAAGATGAATCCATCCGGGGAAACTTCAGCTGCAACACCAGGAACGCCAGGGCGAACCTCACGCGCGCTGCTTGCCAGCTGCACAGTCGCGCTAGTCGTGTCCGTTGCCCTGAACGTCGTACTGGCTCATCGGGTCCGAACGATTACCCATGCGCAGTCAGAAAGAATCGCTGAGCGCCTCCTCACCGTGGGCACTTCGGTTCCAGCGATTATGGCCAAGCGTCTGGACGGGCAGGAAGAAACAATCTCGTACGGAGGGGTAAATCAAAGCACTGTCCTGTACATCTTTACCCCTCCTTGCACCTGGTGTGCCCGCAACATGGACAACCTCAAAACGCTTCTGGACAAAGAGAGAGGCCAATATCGCTTCATTGGTCTCTCTCTGTCCGCGGATGCCTTGCCAGAGTACGTTGCGAAAAATGACCTGAAGCTTCCGGTCTATTCCGGCCTCTCCAACGAAACGAAGGCAGCCTACAAATTATCGGGCACTCCACAAACCATCGTCGTTTCTCCTGAAGGCAAAGTCTTGCAAGACTGGGCCGGAGCCTACGTCGGCGAACAGAAATCTCAGGTCGAAGCCTTCTTCCACGTCACGCTTCCAGGGATCACTGCCGCGCCGAAGCCGACCGATACAAGCGTTGGAGGCAAGTGAAGAAGCGCGCCACGCAGGGCGTGAACTAGAGACAGCTCGCGCACACAGCTGGGAGAGCAAGGCAATTGCAAGACAAGCGACAGAAGTAATGGCGCTTGAGAGAATTCGAGAGTGGTACCAAGAGCTTCTGGAAAACACCCCGGCGTGTGTGGCATGGAGTCGCACCAGAAGCAAAGACCAGCGAACATCTCAGATACATTCAGGAGGAATTGTTCCGAGCGTATCGCCAGGCTCCCGGAAACCGGGGTGCAATTCTATTATCCAGAAGACTCAGGGATCGTACCGAATTCTTGCTCTTGTCTCTCTGGGAGTCCGCGTCTTTTCTCGAGTCTCTGACTGGGTCGGATGCTGAGGGACCCTTGGCAGAGGAATTGATCAATCCTTCTCCCATGGTGAAGAACTACGAGGTTGTTGTCTCCAGGTTGGCGCCGGCCGATCCAATCGACTGACCTTGGCTCCCTCACATTCGCCATTCAAGACGCGAGGGTCAAGGGCGCTTCGCCCTGCGGTGCGTTGATTGGCGGCGGGACCGCTCGGGAAATTGCGATTGTGGTTCAACTTGCTGAATCAAGGGTCGGCCCATCGTGTCGGCTGTGCGAATAGGAATAATCGTCCTGGTTATCCTCGCATCCACGAGTGCGGCGGCACAAACTGGCGACGGGTCACTCCGCGGTCAGGTGGTCGATCCTTCCGGTGGGGTGGTGGCGAAGGCAACGGTAATTGTGACTAGGCCGGATGGGCCGACGCTGAAGGCGATTACAAATCGGCAGGGGGAATTCGAACTAAAGGGTTTGAAGTCGGGAACCTATACAGTGGAAGTGCTTGCCAAGGGTTTCGCGCCGTACAAGAACGAAAAAGTTCAAATCACCGCCGGGCAAGTCCAGAACCTCAGTATTTCCCTCAGAATCGAAGAGCAGAAGCAGCAGATCGAGGTGACCGATAATCCGACGTCGGGTGATCTCAATCTGATGAATAGCGGTGGCGGTATCGAGATTTCCAGCGAAGAACTGGATGCGCTGCCGGATGATCCCGATGAATTGCAAACGGACCTGGAGGCCCTGGCGGGGCCGTCGGCAGGGCCGAGCGGTGGACAGTTTTATATCGATGGATTTACGGGAGGGCGGCTGCCGCCCAAATCGGCGATCCGGGAAATCCGGATCAATCAAGATCCGTTCTCGGCGGAATACGACAAGGTAGGCTACGGGCGCGTGGAGATCTTCACCAAGCCCGGCTCGGACCAGTGGCACGGACAAATTTCCGTTAACGGAAACGATTCCGTCTTTAACTCCAAGAATCCATTCGCGCCGCAGGAGCCACCGTATTATTCGACCCAATACAGCGGAAACATGGGCGGACCCCTGAGCAAGAAAGCGTCATTCTTCTTCACCGTTGACGAACGAAATATCCACGACCTCGCCATCGTAAACGCCCAGATCGTCAATTCCGAAGGCCAAGTTGTGCCTTTCCGTGAATCGGTCGAGAATCCGCGGACAGGCGTCAACATCAGCCCACGAGTGGACTATCAGCTTACGACCAAGAACACGCTCTCGGTTCGCTACCAGTATTCCCGGGATGACACTACAAATAACGGGGTGGGCGGATTCACCTTGTCCTCGCAGGCCTCGAGCTTGCTGAACACAGGGCAAGCTTTCCAAGCGAGCGACACGCAAGTGTTGGGCACAAGAATCGTGAACGAGACGCGCTTTCAGTTTCTGCGTGATGAAAGTACCCAGATCGCGCAAAGCACCGCCCCTACGATCGTCGTGCCGTCGGCCTTCAATGGTGGCGGCAGCAGCGCGGGAAACTTGATGGACGA
>Ga0307478_10003478_pt1 | contig 11680 bp, 8 predicted proteins | sample atmos_gasesECM4C_2_FD_203713 | JGI IMG/M metagenome (GOLD analysis project Ga0307478, IMG submission 203713) | Hardwood forest soil microbial communities from Morgan-Monroe State Forest, Indiana, United States - atmos_gasesECM4C_05 | ecosystem: Environmental > Terrestrial > Soil > Temperate...
GTCGATCACGTCCCGCGGCGGCCGCAAGCTTGTCGGCGTCACTATCGCGCTGGCCGTGATCGCGGCCGGGTTGCTTGCTTTCCAACTCCTGAGATCGAAGTCGACTCCCACGCCTCGACAGAGCGAGGCGGCTACAGTTCCAGCAATTCCCTCCCGGCCAATCCCGGATAAGTCCATTGCCGTGCTGCCGTTCGACAACCTGAGCCGCGATCCGGACAACGCCTACTTCGCGTCAGGCATTCAGGACGAGATCATCACGAGGCTGGCGAAGATCGCCGATTTGAAGGTGATCTCGCGCACCTCCACCCAGCAATATCAGAGCAAGCCGGGAAATCTCCCCGAGATCGCGAAACAGCTTGGCGTCGCGAACATCCTGGAAGGCAGCGTTCAGAAATCCGGCGACCAGGTGCGCGTCAACGTCCAACTGATCCAGGTCTCCAGCGATTCGCATCTGTGGGCCGATACTTACGACCGCAAGCTCGTCGATATCTTCGGGGTCGAGAGCGAAGTCGCCAAGGCAATCGCTGACGCGTTGCAAGCGAAGCTTACCGGCGTCGAACAACAAGCCCTGGCGGTCAAGCCGACAAATAATTCAGAGGCATACGACGCCTACCTCCGGGGGTTGGCTTTTGAAGCGCGCACATTCTCTCCAAGCGATTCGGCAAAAGTCGTCGGCCTGTACGAGCGGGCGGTGCAACTCGACCCAGCTTTTGCGGTGGCCTGGGCCAGACTCTCGCGCTCGAACGCTCAGATGTATTTCGGCAATCTGGGTACGACCTCCGCTCGCAGTGACGCGGAGCGGGCCTTAAACACCGCCCAAAAACTTCAACCGAATTCGTCCGAAACCCTGCTCGCGCAGGCTTACTATCAATATTGGGTGCTGCGGGATTACGAGCGCGCCAAAGCGACGTTCGGCCGCGTCCGCGAGCTTTTACCGGGGAGCAGCGAAGTCCCTGGTGCTCTCGCCCTCATCGCCCGACGACAAGGGCAGTGGGACCAAAGCGTTGCCTACTGGGAGCAAACGCTTGCGCTCGATCCGCGCAACACTGTCTGGCTGGCGGAAGCCGCCCAGACTTACGGGGCGCTTCGGCAATTCCCGGCCGCGCTAAAAATGTACGACAGGGTGTTGGACCTTGTTCCGAATGACCTCGACACGATCGCGGCCGAAGCAACAATTTATCAGGCCAAGGGCAATCTGGAACAATCCGGAAAATTGCTGGCCGGCGTCAACGCGCAGACTCCTTCGATTACTGCCTTACTCCCGAAGATAAACCAATTGTTTCTCGAGCGGCATTTCGATGAGGTCATTCGTTTGATTCATACCCGGCTCACCGAATCTCGCGACCTGCCCGACTTCGAAAAACTTTTTGCGCCGTTGTTTCTGGTCCTCGCGCAGGAAGATGCCGGCGATGTTGCGGGTGCGCGAGCCACTGCTCAACAAATGCTGCCTGCACTGGAGAAGTTCGGCCAGAAGGCCCCGAATAGCCCGTTTTCTGCGTTAGGGCTTTCGCTAATTCATGCGGTGCTCGGCGAGAAGGATGCAGCGATAAAAGAAGCCGAGCGCGCGGTTACGTTGCTGCCCAGTGCGAAGGATGCCGTGGAGGGGCCTTCCTACGAGGAGAATTTGGCGTCCATAGAAGCCAGGGTCGGCGAGAAAGACCGCGCGATTCCAAGGCTCGATCGCCTTTTGACGATTCCATATAATAACTGCCTTACACCGGCGTTTCTAAGGCTCGATCCGAAATGGGACCCTTTGCGTGGCGACCCGCGCTTCGAGAAGCTTTGTCAGGACCCGGCGAAATGAGCCCGATCAAGCTAGTCCTGGCCGATGTCGACGGCACGCTGGTTACGCACGAGAAGGTGCTGACCCCGCGAGCGATCGCCAGCGTGCAGGCCCTGGCGCGCGCCGGCATCGCCTTCGCCATCACGAGCGGCCGTCCGCCGCGCGGAATGCAGATGTTTGTCGAGCCGCTCAGCCTGACGACTCCGCTGGCTGCGTTTAACGGCGGGCGCTTCGTCCGGCCAGACCTTTCCCTGGTCGAACAGCGCGTCCTCGCGCGAGATGCAGTCGAACCCGTTCTCGCCATCATCAAGTCCCACCAGCTCGACTCCTGGATCTACCGCGGCAACGATTGGTTTGTGCGCGAACGCCACGGACCGCACGTCGATCGCGAGGAATGGACCGTCAAGTTCCCACCCACCGTCGTTCAAGGTTTCGCCGATAAGATGGACGAAGTCGTGAAAGTCGTCGGGATCAGCGACGACCTCGAAGCAGTAGCGAAATGCGAAGCCGACATCGTCCGTCAGTTTTCGACAGGTGTTCTTTGCAAGAAGACCACCCCGCAGCGCGATCATCAACCGCCCGCCGTTTTCGCCGCGCGCTCCCAACCTTACTACGTCGACGTCACCCATCCGCAGGCCAACAAAGGCGCCGTCGTCCTCGCGTTAGGAAAAATGCTCAAGATCGATCCCAGCGAAGTCGCTACCGTCGGGGATATGCCTAACGACATCTCCATGTTCGAGAAGTCCGGCCTCAGCATCGCGATGGGCCAAAGCAGCGACGAAGTGAAACGCGCCGCCACCCACGTTACCACCTCATCCGAAGAAGAAGGATTCGCGAACGCGATCGACCGCTTCATTCTCGGCTAGGGCTAAATTGTAGGGCAGGCGCATCGCCTGCCGCGCTGTAGCCGCCCCGCTGCGTCGGGGCGTGGCATTGCGCAGAACACGGCGACGCAGCGCCGTGGCTACAAGCCTGTGGCAACCGGTGCGGTTGCCCTACAATTCTTTCTTTCGATTGTAGGGTAGGCGCATCGCCTGCCGTTCTATTTTTCTCCTCGTTCCCAAACTCTGTTTGGGAACGCAGTTGTCTTCGGAACTCCGTTTCGTCCTTTGTCCGTCCGACTTCCAACCTGTGACCTCTGACTGCGCCAAGCCTAGCTCAGCGTACTGCAAAAAGCGATCGTATACCAAACCAACAGAGCCAGGAAGGAAAGGCCGGCCACCCACTGAGCCCAGCGGGCTCGCGATACGAGGGCGAGAATCGTCGGAATCAGCATCGGCAGAGACGCTACGTTTTCCTGGACGAAGAGCCAGGCATTCGCGGACTTCAGGAACGCCAGATTAGCGACCAGGGCCAGAAGGACGCAGGCCAGAACTGCGCCATAATAATAGGGCCGCTGCCGCCAGAAAAACTCTTCCAGATCGATGTCGCCTTCATCTGGAGTCTTGGGTCCCACCAGGACGCAGGTGAAATAGATCGCAACGGCGAAGAGGAACTGAACGGTGATCGTGGCCAGGTCCCAGGTCTTGACCGAACGAAGATCCCAAATCGACAACCAGTTGGCGAAAACCAGGAGCACCGCATTGGCCATCCCCACCGCGAGCAAGCCGGAAAAACGCACGCGGTCGCGCGCCACTACCAGCTCCGCGATCCGCGCCAGGAGATGCGTCAGCGCCAGCGCATAGACAAAGGACAGAAGCGCAGTGACGTGTTCGAATGCCGACATGCCGAATCTCTACTCCTGAAACTGCCAGGAGCAAACGCCTAATGGAGGCATTGTTGGATCAGGCAACCGGAGCGGTCGCCCTACAATTCTTTCTTTCGATTGTAGGGCGCGCGCACCGCCTGCCGTTCCATTTTTCTCCTCGTTTCCCAAACAGAGTTTGACGCCTTTCGGCGCTCCCTGCAAAGCGTTAAAAAGGATCGTATAACCAGCGCGATTCGTTTATGCAGGGAGCAACTCGCTTAAATAGCTGTCCACTACGCGCCAGTTTTCAGTCTGCCGAGCGGACATAGCTGTAACAATGCGCCTTTTGAATTCCACCGACGAGACTTTCGCGTCGACTGCCTTATGCATATCCCGCAAGACCCGCTTGCCATCGCATTCCGTTGCCCAATTATCCTCCCAACTAGGCCTCAGTTGATCGACCTTCGCTTGACATTGTTCGATAAACTTACCCGTCCAATCAGACTCATTAATCGCCCCTAGTTGATCTCGCATGGCGCTAAGGCGGTCGTACAAAGTTTTTGCGATTTCCTGAAAAGACGCCGCGGTGTCGACCTCACTGGGTCTCAAGCCCGGATTATCCGGCTCTAAGCCGGCGTAGACTTCGCGAACAACGACGCCATTCAATTGCTTCATCGCGAGCTCTTTCAGCTGGTTCTTGACGGAGCCCCGAGATTCAGGCGGGTTGCCGGCCCGGATATCATTTCGGACCTCGTAAATCGCATCGGAATCAAGCAAGAAATTTTCCAAGCAATATCTATCCCACTGTTTTACTCGGACCAAAGCCGTACTCGGAACGGAAACTGGCTTGCGGTCGCGATCGAAGATAAAAAACTGTGGATCCTTTAATTTATTGTCGACCTCCGCGGCTTGAAGCGTCTTGATCTCTTTCTCCACTTCGTTGCGCCCGTGAAGCTGCCTGATTTTAAACCCCGAAACCCGATCGGGAAAACCGAGTTCCAAAACGTCGGCATCATGCGGCCCTTCCACAAAAAGCGTCCCCTTCGAGAAAAGGACATCGCTTGTGCTGGCACCCAGCCTCTTGAGAGCCTCAAAGATCTCTTCTTTATCCTGTTTATAGACCGGCGATAGGTCCGTGGGCGATCGTAAATGAAACAAGGCGCAGTCTTCGCGTTCGAACGCATCGGCCAACACTTCAGGGGAATGTGTGCACACTATTGCTTGCGCACGTGTCGGCGTAATAACGTGGTCTACCAGAAACGAGATCAGTTTTTTGCACACAGCCGGATTCAAATGCAGTTCCGGTTCGTCAATTAGAATTACCCCGTAGGGCGCGGTGTGCCGACGCATTGTGAGAAACTGAAGGATGAGGCCCTTCTCACCACTACTCATCCTGTCAATGTCGTAGACTTTTCCCGTGGCGATTTCTTCGATAAGTACTGAAAGAAGCCCGTGTGGGGAGACGCGCACTGACTTAAGTCGTTTCCCAACTAGGAGCGTGTCGAAAATTATCCGAAAATCCTCTTCGAGAAGTTTATGCTGATCCGCACCCAGTAGAGAATGAGTTACAATCAGGTTTTTGAGACGATTGTATTTCGTACCTGGTTGACCCATGTAAGAGTGAAGCTGTTGCATAACATCCCCAGCTCCTAATTGAATGTTGATCTCACCGGTCGGCATTGCCCTGTCGGCAGGGAAATAAGTAAAGTAAGCAGAGCCCGATGGTAGCGCCTGATCGAGTATAGTAATGAATTCCTGCGAAAAGATATCGGCGCCACGAGGTGCATGTGTCGCGGGATCCATAACAAGGCTGAGTGTAGAATGCGCTGCTGCTCGGAGTTGTTGCACGCGGTTGGCGATCTCTTTCTGCGCCTGTTGAATTAAGCTCTTCCCCTGCTGTGAGGAGAAGAATTGTGCAATCGTGACGTCTGGCACGGTCGGGGCAATGCCCGAAATGTTTCTCGCGTGGAGTAGGGCAAGTGAGGGCAGATGCGCTTCAAGCGCCTCAATTTCCGACGGGTCAAATTCAATTCGTAATTGGATGTCGAGAGCTTTATCGGTATCACCGGCTAGAGATTCGAAGCGTATCCTATCTTGGGATAGGGCTCCCATGTCAGTAAGCGTAACATGCGGCTCATTAGCGAACCTCGGGGCGAGAACGGACTTAACCAAACGGATCGCCTCGAGAACGGATGTTTTGCCAATAGCGTTAGGGCCAACGATGACAGAGACGGGTTGCTTAAAGCTCGCCTCAATATGTGCTAGTCCACGAAAGTTTGTAACATTTAGGGAGGAAAGTTTCATAATCGTGATCGCGACATAGGCCACTGCCGCCTACGCCGGAGAATAAGTGCCGTGAGACCGAACGCAAGCGAAGATGGCGGTTTCTCGGTCGGGGAAGAAAACGTGCAGTCCTAGAATCTCGGCACGCGGGAAAGTAAAAAGGAGAAAGCCGAAAGCCGAAACGTGGAGGTCGAGGGGCAAACGTGCGCTGAGCTTATTTTCGCTGGCGGGCCGTGGCAGTCTTGCGAGGCGCGAGGGAGGATGCGGGAAATTTCTTTTTTCGCTCCGCGGTGTAGGACCACCATGGACGCGCGGGGGCTCCTTCCATGAAGCGAACGGCGGAGATGAAAGTGTCGAGAACGCAAGGGTCCTGCCTGGTGCGGGTTCGGTCGCACAAGGCCAGGTAAAGGGAGTGCGGGTTCCGGCCAATCAGTTCCTGCGGTTGTTTGATGCCGATCGATCGCAGATCGCGGGCGACCGATGCGCCGACGTTCGGAATTGCTTCGAGGACTGTGGCCAGTCGCGCATGGGTCGCCTTCATTCAGAAAGTAGAAATTAGGAAGGAGGAATTAGGAAGGAGAAAATGGAGGACGGAGGAAACTCTGAAACGCTAAAAAGCTGAAATATCAGAGGTCCCAATTTGATTCGTTCGCTCCCGCTCGCTCACCCTTCGGGCTTGGTCCATGTCGCTCAGCTCCCGCTGGCTCCATTCAACGTCTCAGTATTTCAGCGTTTCAGGGTTTTCAGTGTTTCAGTTTTTTCTTTGCCATTTTGCACAATCCCGAATCTCGGAGGATCAGTAACGATCACGAATCCCGAACCAAAGGAAATCGAATTCGAGTTGCTTCCGAAGGAAACGGAGGCCGAGAAAAAGGCACGGGTGGTGCCGCGCCTCATCGCTTTGTTTATGGACGATTTGTTTCCAGTGCCGGGGACGAGCCGGCGATTCGGCCTGAATCCTGTCCTCGACCTGATTCCTGCAATCGGCGACGCCTCTGCCGTGGTCGTCTCAGCGATCACGCTCTTTGTCGCCGCGCGTAATCGGGTGCCCAAGGTGGTGATCGCCCGAATGGGCCTGAATATTTTGATCAACGCCCTGATCGGTGTCATTCCCGGCGTGGGCGAGGTGTTTGCCTTCTGGTTCCGACCGAGCCATCGCAACTACGAGTTGCTCAAGAAGCACGCGCCATCGGCGGGTGGAAGCGCCCGCCCTTCGACCCGAAGCGATACGGTTTTTGTGTTTGCGATAATAGCGGTCGTTTTATCGATGTTCGTCCTGTGCGTCATCGCGGGCCTGTACGTGTCGGTGCTTCTTGCCCGCGAGCTTTTTGGGCATCGCTGACGGGAAATCCGAGGTCGGAGGACGGAAGACAGAGGTCGGAGGAAAACGCTGCCGTAACGGATGCTGAGCAACGGCCGGGCTTTCAAACGCCAAAAACCTGAAGAGCTAAAATATCGGAAATCCAAATTTCAGTGTTTCAGCGTTTCAGTGTTTCAGCATTTAACTCGCAGCCACCGCCTACGCCCCGTCGACGGTCATCGGCTGCAGGATACGTTGCGGCCTGGGGAGATAGTAGCGGGTAGGATCGAAGGAAAGAATCACGCGCGGGACGCGGCCGACGATTTTTTCGCGCGGGACCGGGCCGATGTAGCGGGAATCGGCGCTGTTATCGCGGGAATCGCCCATCATGAAGTATTGGTCCGGCGGCACGATCAGCGGGCCGAAATTCCGTAGCGCCTGACGGCCTGGCAGGCCCAGGACGTAATGATCGCACGTTTCCAGGTGCTCGATGGCGACGATTGGGTTCGCGTCCTCAAAGACGTCGTGCCGGAAAGGCGCTGAATCCGTGGACGAATATTGCTGCGGAACGCCGTTGAGGTAGAGGACGTCGTCCTTCAGCTGGACGGTGTCGCCCGGCAAACCGACGACGCGTTTCACCAGCCGAGTGCCACCTTGCGGCGAATAGAATACGACCACGTCCCCGCGAACGGGATTGCCCCAGGTGGAAAGATGCACGGTGGTGAACGGGACCTTCAAGTCGTAGGCGAGTTTGTTTACGAAAACCAATTCGCCCTCGAGGATCGACGGCTTCATCGACCCGGTGGGCACCCAGTTCCAGTCCGCAACGGCCGATTTAAATGGAGCTGCGATGATGAAAACCAGAGCGAAAGGCCGGAGCCAGTCGCGCCAGATTTTGTTGGCAAAGCGTTTCACGGGGAAAGGATAAAGGAGAATTGCAAAGTAGCTAGCGGGCAGAAATCAGAGGTCGGAGGGCGGAAGTCTCCTTAAAAGAAAAAATGAAATTTCCGCGAACTTCGTCTGGCAGAAGTCGTATTCAGTTTATGAAGACCTCTTGTGATCCCCTCCACATGGGCCTGACGAGATCCCGGTCCCGCGGATCATTTCTCTCCACCGGGAGATCTCGTCCCTTCGGGCCAGAAGGCGGAGGGCGGATCCTCGCTGCGCTTGCGAAAATTAGAGGTTCCTCGATCCGGCAGCCGCCGGACTCGGGATGACAGATAAGGAAGGCGGCAGGCCACGACATCACTTTCCGTCCTCCGACGTTCGCCTTGCCACTCTCGACTTTCGACTTTTCTACCGCCCGGCCTGATGTTCTGCCATGAAGAAGAGATTTCTCGGAGTGTTTCTCAGCGTGATGGCATTGAGCGGCCTGCTGGGAGCGGACACGCAGGCGCCGCCGGCGGCGGGGCAGACGGCACCGGACTTCAGCTTGCCGAGCGTGGAAGGCGGGCTGGTCAGCTTGAAGGATTACAAAGGCAAATGGGTGGTGCTCTATTTTTACCCGAAGGATTTCACCAGCGGGTGCACCATCGAGGCGCACAATTTCGAGCGCGACCTGACCCAGTATCAGAGCCAGAACGCCATCATTCTCGGGGTGAGCGCCGACACCGTGCAATCGCACAAGGATTTTTGCACGAAGGAGGGACTGAACTTTAAGTTGCTCGCGGACCCGGAACTGAAAGCGATAACGAAGTACGGATCGGCCCTGGAACGCAGCGGCGTGAAGATCGCCGCGCGGAATACGTTCCTGATCGATCCCGACGGCAAGATCGCAAGGGTTTACCTGGCGGTCAGCCCGGCCGGGCACAGTGAGCAGATCCTGAAGGATCTGGCGGTGCTCACGAAGAAGTGACCTGTGACAAGTGACGGATGACGAGAAGATCGACGGGAGCGCCGATCTACTTGCACGGGCATCGCGCGTCGGAGCGCGCGATCCACCTATGCGCTTTTGAGCTCGCCCAGCTTCTCCCACTCGGCAGTTACCCGCTCCAGGTCCGCGGTGACGGCGAGTAGCTCGCGATTCAATTGAGTGGCGGCGCCGCCGCGTTCGTAGGTCTCGGGCTTCTCCAGTTCTTCGGTCAGTTCTTTCTGCCGGCCTTCCAGCTTCAGGATTTGCATTTCCAAATCGCGCGCCTTCTTCTCGTGGTCGCGCTTAAGCTTTGCTTCCGCTTTGCGCTCCTCGGCGGCAGCGCGCCGTTGGTCGCGCGATTCGCGCAGACCGAATTTTTGTAGGGCAGGCGCACCGCCTGCCAGAGACGACGAGGCAAGCGATGCGCTTGCCCTACAATGTGAATCGAGAGCGCTGGCGCCGCTCGTGAGCGCGGCGCGCGCGGAAGTGGCGCGAGATTTATCGAGGTAATAATCGTAGTCACCCGCATAGGGTGTCAGCTTCCCGGCATTGATGTGCAGGACCGTCTTCGCCACGGCGCGAATGAAGTAAACATCGTGGCTGATGAAGATGAGTGTGCCTTCATATTGCCCGAGCGCGCCGATAAGGGCATCGATGCTTCCCACATCGAGATGGGTGGTCGGTTCGTCCATGAGCAGCAGGTTCGGCGGATCGAGTAACAGCCTGACGAGGGCAAGCCGCGTCTTTTCGCCACCACTTAGCACGGCGGTGGTCTTGAAGACATCGTCGCCGCGAAAGAGAAACGAGCCCAGCACCGTGCGCGCAACTTGTTCTGAAACCGGGTTCGGCATGTCGCGCGCCGTTTCCAGCACAGTCATTGCCGGATCGAGCATGTCCACGCGATACTGCGAGAAGTAACCGACCTTGACGTTGTGCCCAAGCTCGCGCGCGCCGTTCTGCACCGGCAGCACACCCGCCAATAACTTGAGGAGCGTCGACTTGCCGGCGCCGTTCGGTCCGACCAGCACGGTCCGCTGTCCCCGCTCCGCTTCGAAATTCAGGCCGCGATAAACGACAAGATCGCCGTAGGCGTGGTCGACCTCCTTGAGCGTGATCACGCGATGACCGCTCCGAGGCGGCTGCGGGAACCGGAAGTGGACCGTTTTCTCCCGCGCAACCGGAGCCTCGATCTTTTCCATGCGATCGATCTGCTTGAGTTTGCTTTGCGCCTGCGAAGCTTTGCTCGCCTTCGCGCGAAAGCGATCGGCAAATTGCTGGAGCGATGCGATCTCTTTCTGCTGGTTCTTATAGGCGGACAGTTGCTGCTCTTCGCGCGCCGCCTTTTGCCCCACGTAGCTGTCCCAGTGTCCGCGATACCGGTTCAGGCGCCGATGCGCGATCTCAACGATGGAACCGACGAGTTGATTCAGGAACTCGCGATCGTGCGAGATCATGAGGATGGCGCCCGGATAATTCGTTAGGTAATCCTGGAACCAGACGAGCGATTCGAGGTCGAGATGGTTCGTCGGCTCGTCGAGAAGCAGAAGTTCGGGTTCCTGGACCAGCAACCGGGCCAGATGCGCCCGCATGACCCAGCCGCCGCTGAGAGTTCGAGCCGGGCGATCGAAATCCGATTCGCGGAAAGCGAGGCCCGCCAGGATGCGTTTGGCTTTCGGCTCAAGCTGCCAACCGCCGTGCTCATCGAACAAATGCAACGCGTCGTGATGCGCCGCCGAATCTTCCGGCGTCGTTTTCAGAATGCGTTTCGCTCTGATCAATTCCGGCGAAATCGCACACGCCAGTTCCAGGACCGTCTCGTCTCCGGCCGGCGCGTGTTCCTGAGGCAAAAATCCAACTGTCGCTGATTTCTCGAGGGAAATCTTGCCCTCATCCGGCGACGCCTCGCCGAGAATGAGCGAGAAAAGCGTCGATTTCCCCGCGCCGTTGGGACCCACCAGCCCCACGCGATCGCCCCGATTTACCTGGAGCGAGGCCTCTTCAAAGAGAACGCGTCCGGCAAAGGCTTTTGTGACTTGAGAAATCGTGAGCATGCGAGCGGCGGCGAATCTCGCGAATCCACGCCTTCACGCAAGCTATCCTCAATCCTCTATCGTCGCTCTACTTCCGCTCGTCGTCCCAACCCTTCGAAAGACGCGCCGTCGGAACCGCGGGAATCGCCAGACCAGCCGCCGCGTAATGCGACGTGTCGTTAAACAGCGTCAGCCGCGCGCTCACCGCATCCTTGAAATCGACGATATTTAACGCGGCCGGATTTTGATCGAGCGTGTCGCGATAACGGCGTGGATCGAATCCGAGGAGCGAGCTGAGGAGAAGACGAATCGTCGCCTTGTGCGAAACGATCAGAACATTCGCCGCCGAATGTTCCCGCACAATAGTCATCAAGACCGGCAGCGCCCGCGCCGTCACCCCCAGTCCGCTTTCGCCGCCGACGGGAGCGAACGTGTACGGATCTTTTTCCCACGCCGCCGCTTCTTCGGGGAAAGCCCGTTCGACTTCCTTGCGCGTCATCTGTTCCCAGCGGCCATGCGAAATCTCACGCAATCCGTCGCGCGTCTGGACTTCCAAGCCATGCGGCTCGGCCAGGATCTGTGCTGTCTCGACTGTCCGGCCCAACGGCGAGGCATAGATCGCCGTAATCTTTTCGCCGGCCAGGCGAACCGCCAGTCGTCTTACTTGTTCGCGCCCTTCATCCGAAAGCTCGACGTCGGTCGCGCCCGCGAAACGGTCTTCTGCCGTGAGCACGGTCGCACCATG
>Ga0307478_10003480_pt1 | contig 11678 bp, 10 predicted proteins | sample atmos_gasesECM4C_2_FD_203713 | JGI IMG/M metagenome (GOLD analysis project Ga0307478, IMG submission 203713) | Hardwood forest soil microbial communities from Morgan-Monroe State Forest, Indiana, United States - atmos_gasesECM4C_05 | ecosystem: Environmental > Terrestrial > Soil > Temperate...
AAAGCATCTGAAACTCGAACGAGTCCGAGGAAATCTTTTCACTCCTGGCGAAAGCCTCGGCTTGGCGCACAATGTTCTCATCGTGCGTCGCTAAACCGTGATAGATCCCGCTTTTCATCAAGATCTTCATCAGTTTTACGTAATTAGCATCCACGTCGGACTTGGCGGCGAAGGCGATATCCGCCGATTCTTTGTACGCGCCTTTGCACAGCCGGATGCGAATGTTCTCAGCCAGAAGTTTCTCGACGTCGCTTTCAGAACGCTTCAGATAGGACTGGATTACCGTCCCGACGGAATTTGCATTCCCAGGCATGCGATGGAGTTCGTGAACAAAATCGAGGGTGCGCTGGGTGTAGGGTGACCCTTCCATATCGACGCGAACGAAGCCGGCAGGATTCATGGATGCGGCTTTCGCCACGAGTCCGCTGACAATTTCGCGAGCCAGGTTCTCATCCACATCGAGCCCCATGTGGGTAAGCTTGAGGCTGATGTTGGCGTCGAGTTTTTCGGCGGTGATGGCGTCGAGGATTTGGTGGTAGAGCTGAGCGCTATGCCGCGCTTCGTCGGGATTCGTGACGTTTTCACCGAGGTTGTCGATGCTGACGGACATACCTGAGCGGTTGACGGCCTGGGTGGCGCGGACTGCGTCCGCAATCTCGGTGCCAGCAACGAACCGGCCGGAGACGCGACGGCCGAGAGAGGAGCGTTCGGCAAAACTGCGTAGAGATGAATTCTCGGAAAGACGGACGAAGAAGGTTCTTAACATTCCGCACCTGGAAAATGATTCGGCGATAACAGCTGGGGGATAAAGATGAGCAGCACAGAAAGTTGTATCACACAGCAACTGGCCTCGACCGAGTGCCGCAGCGCAAAAATGGAAGCGCTGGTGCGTTCATAGAATCATCGGGCGTCAAACCTGATGTCAATTACTTCAGACGTCGCGTGAGCACCCGGTTCCCACTTCCAATCGTGAAGCGCTTTTTCGGCAGATTGGACCAGAACTGGATTGCCGCCCTTCACCACGATTGATCTGGGTGAGCCGTTGGCCTCTACCAATACCAGCATTTTCACCGTTCCCGTCAGATGCATTGAGCGGGCAAGGGCAGGGTACGGCGGGTTCACGCGGATCACAACTTTGCGAGTGACCTCGGAGGATTCCTGGGCACTACCGGGAAGGGAAGCGCACATTAGGACAGCGGTGAAGGCAAATAAGACAAATAAGGCGGCGAACGACGTCTTCATGGCGGACTAGCTTCTCTGCGCAGGATAAGAGGGATCTAATGTGCCCAAAAGATTACCTCGGTAATGCGCAAGGCGGCCAACGCAAGGAAAGTTGGCAGTCTCTTGCACAGCGGGGGGAATTCTGATGATTTTTACTTGCCGTGATCTTCGAGGAATCTTTCGGCTTCGAGCGCAGCCATACAGCCGCTGCCTGCAGCGGTGATGGCCTGGCGGTACCGGCGGTCTTGCACGTCGCCACACGCATAAACACCGCGGACGCGAGTGTGTACGTAGTTGTGGGTTTTGAGATAACCATCCGCATCGGTTTCGAGCTGACCGGCGAACATCTTCGCGTTTGGTTCGTGCCCGATGCCCAGGAAGAGCGCGCTGGTGGGGAAGTCGGAGACAACGCCGGTTTTGAGATTGCGCAGCTTGAGGCCAGTGACTTCCTGCTTCGCGTGATCGTAAACGTCTTCGACGACGGTATCGGTGAGGAAATGGATTTTTTCGTTTTTCTTCGCGCGCTCCAGCATGATTTTAGAGGCGCGAAAGTCTCCGCGCCGGTGGATCAGCGTGACCTTGGTAGCGAATCGGGTAAGGAACGTCGCTTCCTCCATAGCGGAATCGCCGCCGCCGACAACTACGATTTCTTTTCCGGTGAAGAAAAATCCGTCGCAGGTGGCGCAGGAAGAGACGCCATGGCCGATAAGTTTCTGTTCGTTGGGCAGGCCGAGCCAACGGGCAGAGGCGCCGCTGGCAATGATCAATGTTTGCGCATGCACCTGGTGCACGCCGAGATGCAGCAGGAACGGCCGCTGGCTTAGGTCGGCGCTGGTGAGGTGCGCCAGGCGATATTCAGCGCCAAAGCGCTCCGCCTGCTTGCGCATATTCTCGACCAGCTGTGGTCCCATAATTCCTTCGGGAAAGCCGGGGAAGTTTTCGACCAGCGTCGTGAGAGAGAGCTGGCCTCCAGGTTCGTGGCCTTCGACCACCAGAGGCTTCAGATTGGCACGCGCTGTGTAAAGCGCGGCTGTATGCCCGGCGCAGCCGGATCCGATAATGACGACATCGCGAGTTTCGCTCATGATTTTCTTAAGTGCTCGTTAGATGGCGGAATTCGGCTTTCGATGCATGGGGTCGATCCAAACCTAACTCTTTTACCACCAGGGACGCTAGGGTACACAAAGGAAATCGTTAATCATTTCTTTTCTGTGCCGGGCTTGGTCGTTTTTGGGTGGGCTGCTTTCGGGCCTCCTGTTGGTATTTGGGCTAGCTCGGCGGGGATTGTGTGACGGACACCAAGAAGGCCCCTGTAGTTGGCTAAGACTTCCGAGGCGCTCCGAAATAGAGGATCATACGCGCTCTGGTCGGGAGCGGGCGCGTTTTCGGAGGCGTTGCAGCGCGCCAGAGCGATCGAGGATTTGCCGAAGCGTTCCAGGCGGATGCGGTTGGCCGGGGTATTAGCCGCGACCATTTTTTCAGGCGTGCTGATCGCGGAGGCGGTGTCTTCCATTGAAACTTGGATCAAATCCTTAGGATCGCGCACGTGCAGAACCAGAGTCTCGATCATGTTCTGGCCGTCGTCGCTGAAAGAATATTGCACGCTGGCAAATAAGGCTTGCACGGCAAATTCGCGGCGAACGCGAACGTAGCGAGCGATGGACGGTTCGCCGGAGTCTTCGTTACTTTTTTTTGGCTGCAGAAAGTTCGGCGAATCGGTCAGGGTTGCGCTGCCATGCGAGATTTCAAAGTCCGGGCCGAATAGAGGTTGCTTCGGGATGCGGGCGAGAGCAGCCGCGATTTCCTTTTGCTCCTCTGCCGATGGAGTGCAGACGTTCAGCATGTTCACTTTGACCTGGGGCTGAGTAGAGGGCGTCTCGGGAGCCTGCTGCGAGACGGCCGGCAACGTTGCAAGAATGGCGGCGGCGATCAGAATTAGTTTTGGGAGCACGGCAGAATTCTAAACGATGACGGTGAAAATGCTTAAACCGGAAGTAACCTCAAAATTTCGCTTACGACGGCAAGAAGTTTAGAATTCAGGCATGGCGAATCTGACGTTAGTTTACGGAATGCGGCTCCTGCCGTCTGAAGACGTGGCGGGGGTCGGACAGGCTCCGGTGAAGCTCACCAACGGACACGAGGCGCATGTCACCATGCACGTACTCGAAGGCAGCAAAGAAGAAATTGAGAAACAGTTGCGCACCAGCCTGGAAGCGTTCTTCGACTTGTACCCGGAGATCTAATAAATTTGGCGATGTAACTGGACTGTTGGTTTGACGGCTCCAGTCAGGCTTGTGTTCGGCGGCGAATCGAATTCATGAGAAAGATTTATTGGAACTTGCGTGCGCGAATGCAGGCGGCCGGTCTATGGCCGCGAGGATGGATCGCGCGCGGAGCCTGCTACTCGCTGGGGTTGGCAGCAGCGCTTTTTGCGCTACAAATGCTGCTGACGCCATTTGCACCGAAGTGGGCCGACAGTCTTGGGGGGTGGGTAAAGTTTCTTTTGTTTGACGCCGCGTTGCTGTTTTCCATTGTTGCTTTTCGCCAGCTCAGGCAAAAAGTCCTGTGGCGTTTGCGCAACCGGTTGATCGTAACTTATGTGTTCATCGGCGTGATTCCTGTAGTGCTGCTGATCGCGATGGCCTCCATTACGATTTACCTCTTCGCCGGGCAGTTTGCCAGTTTTGTGGTGACTTCAGACATCAACTCGCAGTTGCGCAGCATGCAGGCGGTGAATGCCGCGGTCGGTAACGAACTTGCGGTTCGGATCGAGAAGGAGGAGCCACCCACGCTGGCATCTCTGGCAGGATTGAAGAAGCGGGAGCGCGCCTGGAGAAGGCGGCAAGTCTCGGCCTGGCGCGGGACTAAGAGTTTGGAGCTTGGTGGGACGCAGGACAGCTTGCTGGCGTTTCCCGATTTTGTTAACCAAAATGACAATCCGTACGCGAAAGCGATTCGTGCGGGCGAGCCCTTCAGAGAAATCGTTCGCGACCACGATGCGTTGTATCTCCGTGTTGCTTCAGTGTTTGAAGTAGGGCCGGAGAAGTTGACGGTGGTATGCAGCGAACCGCTGGACCAAAACCTGGTTGCTGACATTGCCGCGAACTTAGGAGAAATAACCCTTTACGGGGCAGGAATCGCGCTCGACGATTCGCGGAGGGATGATTCGCAGAAGAATGATGCGCAACTGAGTCAGCAGACCCCCGGTTCCGCAAACCAGGGAGGCTTTCAAACCCGTCTCTTCGCTGAGCCAGACAAAGGTAACGGTGGGAGCGGTGCGCGCCGGGACAAGGCCGCTTCGGGCCCGGAGAGCAATGCGCAGGTGTTTCACCCGACGTTCACCGTAGGTTCGCTGCCAGCGCCCGCGGACGCGATGGATCGGGAGATTACGTTCGGCACGCCCCTGCAGGTGCTCGATTGGACCACGGGAGATGTGGAGAGAGCCGGCGCGCTGGTGCGAGTGCGCACGCGGCCTTCGGTGCTGTACAGCCATTTGTTTGCCGCGCTGGGCGACATCGCGCGAGGGGTTGAGTATCTGCTTTTGGCAATTTTGATCTTCTTCGCGGTGATTGAGTTTGTCGCTTTAATTATCGGCACTCGAATGACACAAACGGTTACGGGCGCAGTCGCTCAACTTTACGACGCGACCCGCAACGTAGATCGCGGCGACTTCAGCCATCGCATTCCGGTGAAGTCGGCGGATCAATTGTCGCAACTTTCGCTGTCATTCAACTCGATGACGGAATCCATCGAGAAGCTGATCCTGGAACAAAAGGAAAAGCAACGGCTGGAAGGTGAACTGGCGATTGCGCAGGAAGTGCAGGCGCAGCTTTTTCCGCGACAGGTGACGGAACTGGAGTCGCTGGAGGTACATGGCTTCTGCCGTCCGGCGCGCACGGTAAGTGGGGACTATTACGACTTTTTGACGGCTAGCTCTCACAAGTTAATTCTGGCTGTCGGAGATATCAGCGGAAAGGGAATTTCGGCGGCCCTGCTGATGGCGACCATTCACTCGGCGGTCCGAGCTTATAGCGTGGAGAGTTTGCCGCAGACGCGGGAACCCGTGGCGGTAGGAGCGGTTGCAGGAGCGGGCCGGACGATGGCGGCTTGGCCGGAGGGGATTGAAGTTTCGCCTGGCGCGCTGCTTGGTCTGCTGAATCATCAGCTCTATGAAAGCACTCCGCCGGAGAAATACGCGACGCTGTTCTTGGGAATCTACGACGGTCGCTCGCGCCGGCTCACATATAGCAATGGCGGACACTTACCGCCGATCCTGATCGGCAAAGATGGGCGAGTGCGACGGCTTGAAGCGGGCGGGACGGTGGTAGGGCTTTTCGACAACATGACTTATGACGAAGGTTGTGTGGAAATGCATCCCGGGGAAATCTTTCTCGCATATAGCGACGGCGTTACCGAGCCGGAGAATGAATTTGGGGAATTTGGCGAGGAGCGCTTGATTGATTTGGTAAGCGCGAATCGAAGTTCTCCTCTGGTGCAGATCAGCCAGACGGTTACATCCGCGGTCGATGACTGGATCGGCGACAACGAGCAGCCGGATGACATTACGCTGGTGCTGGCGCGGCCTAGGTAGGCACAGCAATCAGTAATCAGCTATGAGACCGATACATTGTGCCGTCTTGAGACGCCGCAGAATTAGATTTTTTGTTTCTTCCACTTCCCCCGCTTGAACAGAATCGCGCTGGCTATAGCCATGGCACTCTCGGCGATGGCGATGGAAAAGAAAACTCCGTTCGAGCGCATGTGCAGCGGGATTGCCAGCCAATAGGCCAGGGGGATTTCGAACAACCAGAAGCCGAAGAAGTTAACGATGGTCGGAGTGATGGTATCGCCCGCGCCGTTGAAGGCTTGCATCATTACCATGAAATAGGCGTATCCGAGATTGCCATAGCTGACGATGCGCAGACAATTCGCTCCCAGACGCACAACGTCCGGATCGTGGGTGAAGAGGCGCACGATCGGGACGGAGAAGAATATGAAGACAACTCCGACCAGGCCGAGAAAGATCATGTTGTAGATGCCAGTGCGCCAGACGGCCTTCTCGGCGCGTTCCGGATGGCCCGCGCCTAAATTCTGGCCCACTAGTGTCGCGGCGGCATTACTTAGTCCCCACGAAGGCAGGATTACGAAAATTACAATGCGGATTGCGATGGTGTATCCGGCAAGAGCGGCGGCGCCGAACGTGCTTACGATGCGAACCAGCCCGATCCAACTCGTATGCGCGATGGCGAATTGGAGTATGCCGGTGAGCGAAACGCGCAGCAGGCGCAGAAGCACGTTCAGGCGCACATGAATCTGGCTCCTGAGAATGCGTAGCCGCTCCGTTCCTCGCATGAGGCGGTAGAACTGGTAGATAACACCGATGCTGCGTCCGGTCAGTGTGGCCAAAGCCGCGCCAGTTACGCCGAGGCGAGGAAATGGTCCCCATCCGAAAATTAGGCAGGGATCGAGGATGAGGTTGATGACGTTTGAGACCCAGAGCAGACGCATGGCGATGGCGGCATCGCCGGCGCCGCGGAAGATGGCGTTATTCAGGAACAGAAGAAGGACCGCGAAACTTCCACCCAGACAGATTCTGGTGTAGCCGCTGCCGGTGGCGATAATTTCGGGCGTGGCTCCCATTATCCGCAGCAAATTCGGCGCGAATAAAAAACAGGGAATGCCGATGGCCACAGAGATGATAAGGCCAAGCGTGATCGCTTGTACGCCCGCGACCGCCGCGCCTTCAGGATCTTTTTCTCCAATGCGGCGCGCCACCATTGCAGTGGTGGACAAGCTCAAACCCATGCCCACGGCGAAGACCAGGCTCAACATGGATTCCGTTAGGCCAACCGTGGCGACGGCATTTGCGCCGAGCCGTCCTACCCAGAAAACGTCAACCACGGCGAATAAAGATTCCAGCACCATCTCCAGCACCATGGGGACGGCGAGCAGAAAGATGGCGCGATTCAGGCTCCCGGCGGTGTAATCCTGGTGCGAGCCGCGAATGGCTTCCAGCAGTGAGCCCCATAATGTGTGCTGCTGCTCAGCGGTGGCGACCGTAACTTCCATAGGTACCTGCAAGCTTTTCTGCAATCCCGCCCACAAGAACGATGCGGATGCCGATCAATTTAACAGAGACAGAACGAGAGGTCCGACTCGCGGACTCAAGAGGATGGCGAACTACCGCGGGTTAATCACTGTCGTTTCCTTGGATTGGGTCGCACAGTGAGTCGCAGGTACCCACTTGCGGATGCAAAAAATTGTATCGCGAAACCACGGGTTCGAACAAGATCATTTCTTCGGCACCTGCGTCACGCGCGCGGTTACGGCCATATTCTTCACCATGCCGCCGAGTACTACCGGCCCGATCGGAGTGCTGAGAATGCCTCGGCTGTCAGCACGGGGATCGTACGTGTTCTCGCTAATGGTTTCCCAGTTGTGAGCATGGAGGTCGTAAGAGAAAGTGACTTCCGAAGCGCTTGTGGGTTGGCCATCATAGGCGCCACCTTTATAGTCGTGAGGACTAGCGGTTCCACCGGAAAAGAAAATTCTGTGATCGCGAGCAGAGCCGCCGCCGGCGATGGCGAAGCGTGCCGGTCCTGGATGCGGTGGCAGCTTGCTCCATTCAATTTTGGTTGGGTCTTTGTGATCAATCTTTCCCAGCCATGCCTGCTCGCAGGCTACATAGCGCGGACCGCCTGCCGGGCCTTTTTGCGCACCATCAATCACCACCACGGATTCGCCGGCGATGCCGCCAGCGAGACCGAAGACCGGAGTGCCGGGGAAAGGAGTGGCCTGGGCCCAGGAATCTTTTGCGACGTCGTAGACTTGAACGTTGTTCACGGGACCATTGGGTGAACGACCGCCGATCAAATAGATAAAGCGGCCGTGTGTTTCGCCGACCGCGGCATTATCCACGGGGACAGGAATATCTTTGGCGCGAGACCAGCGATGAGCCCCAGGTTCGTAAACGTTGACGTCAGGAACGGTGAGTTCACCACCTTGCGAATCGACCACGAAACCGCCCATAAGAACGATTAAATCTTTCACGCCCGCTGCAGACGCTCCAAGACGGCCGCCGACGCCGGGCACGGTGCGCCCTTCGCGCCATTTCGGATGACCCAGGTCCAAGACATAGACCTGGTTGGTGACGTCGTCCCAAGTCTTGCGGGGACCGACACCCATAAAAGAAAAAATCTCCAGCCCGTCTCTGACACTGGCGACCGCATTGCCGGCAACGGCCGCAGGCATGGAGGGAATGTTTTTTTCGTCCGAGCCAAACACGAGCGCGACGCTAAGCAGCAGCGCGATAAGAAATGGGAGTTTCCTCATTGGAGAGATATTACCCCAGCCCAGAGTTTATTCAATCAGGCTTCGCCGTGCGGCATGAATAAAGTCCGTAGAGGCAGGCTGCTCGCCGCCGGCGCGCACTTGGCTGGCGATCTGCCCGCGATGATATGCCGAGTGCAGCAGGACATGCGTCAAGATGTCTTGCACGGTGCTATTCCACGACTCTCCCTTGCTGTTTTTGTAGGCGACGTTCACCGAAAGAGCCGAAGAGGAAAGATGGCGGAGATACTCGTTCCAAAGGGAGGCGAGTTCGGACATCTGCGCCTCGCACTGGTCGAGGGAGAAATTTGGCCACACCGGCACACTCTGGGGCTGCTTCCGAATACGCTCCAGCCATAGCCGCTGTGCAGAGAGAATGTGTGCGAGAAGTTGTCGCGGGCGGTCATCTGGGTGCGCGCCGCCGCTCAGCGAGGCTAACACCTCGCGGTTTGCCCAGGCATCGTAAGCAAACTGGCGACGAAGATGTTCGAGCAACTTCGTAGGCTTATTCACCGTCCTTTCACATTTTTCCACTAAACTGACGCGTAAGCCAAGGGTTGAGATAGTCTGGATTGGACGATCGAAAGCCGATTGTTTGTGTTGAACATGCCTCGCAAAGCTGCTACATCGCGACCCGCCATCGATGACCTCGGCTTGACCGACGCGGATGACGCAATGCCGGACGCGAGTCCGCAGGCGGCCAAGAAATCTGCAAAAAAAGGGACCGGGTCGCTGGATGACCTGGCGCGCACCGGCCTGCGCGCATTTCTGATTGCGCGCGACGCAGCCTTCAACGTGCGAGATCTGTTGACCCACAATTCACGCATGGCGTTTCTGGCGATTAAAGAATGCGAACAAGAGCTGGATGTGATTGAGCGCTACATCGACGATCGCTTGCCGGCTGCGATAACACGCGTGAATGAAGCCCGGGCGCGGCAATTGTTGACCAGCCTGAAGTGCACCACCGATCTGGAGCGCATTGGCGATCTCATGATGAGCGTAGCGCTGCGGGTGCAATCGCGGACGGCGAAGATGGCAGCCTCCGATGTGCGTCAATTGGTGGAAATGTCGGCGATCCTGCGTGAGATGCTTGATATGGTCTATCGCGGATTCGTCGAGCTTGATTTGGAATGCGCGCGTAAGGTCCTGCAGATGGATAAGGATGTTGACCGCGTCTGCCACGCACTTTTCCAAAAACACTTCACCGAGCAAGCGTCACAAAACAATCCTTCCAACTTCGACGTGATTTTGATGGCGCAAGCTTTGGAACGCGCCGGGGACCACACCACCAATCTGGCAGAAGATCTCTACAGCCTGATCGAAGGCCGCAGCTTGCGGCATCAGCCGAAGAAGCGGACAGAAGCCTAGAACGCGTATCTGAAATTCATCATCCTTTAATACCCCAGAAACTTTCCCGAAACATTTCCAACGTAGTTTCGGAGCAGAACTAGCCGACGTAAGACCGTGGGCGCCGGGCCAAGTCAACCCCAAGGGACGATGCATTCTCCGGTTGGAACTTACGAACCGCGCGGTGGCGCGGAAAAAGCGGTGGTATCTCGATGTCTCGTCTTCGTAGTCGAAGACGAGGAGGACATCGCGCGGCTCATCGGCCATAACTTGCAGGCGGCGGGTTTTGATATCCGCAGCTTCGTTAGCGGGGTATCGGTAGTCTCGGAAGCCTTGCGGGAAACGCCGTCGCTTTTCTTGCTCGATGTGATGCTTCCTGGTTCTGACGGCTTTGAGCTATGCCGTCAGATCCGTCAGATCCCGATCCTTTCGTCCACGCCCATCATCTTTTTAACCGCCAAGACTGCGGAGGCGGACCGGCTAAAGGGGTTGGAACTGGGCGGAGACGACTACATCACTAAGCCGTTCAGTCCTCGTGAACTGGTGGCGAGAGTGCGCAGTGTTCTGCGCGGAGCCCGGCAAACTCCAGCATTGCCGGAGGTGCTTCGCCTCGGAGGTCTCGAAATTGACGCTTCGTCGATGACAGTTCAGGTGGACGGTCGAGCGGTTCTTACCACAGTGCGTGAATTTCGCTTGTTGGAATATCTGGCCACGCATCGCGGGCGCGTGCTCACTCGCGATCAATTGCTGGATGCGGTGTGGAAAGAAACTCCGTTTGTGACGCCGCGTTCGATCGATGTTTACGTGCGGCGGCTGCGCGAAAAAATCGAGTCCGATCCCCGACATCCGAGATATCTAAAGACCATCCGCGGCATTGGCTATCGTTTCGAGACGGCAAAGTAAGGATCGGTTCTCAGTTCTCAGTTCTCAGTCCTCAGTATCCTCCCTCAATGGCCTCCTTTTTTGACTTCTGCGAACGATGGTACAACTGAGAACTGAGATCTGCCTTTTCATTTATCCTGTCCAATCGTGTCAGAAGCTGCGACCCTCATGAGTAGACCGAAACCCCTGTGGCAAGCGGACGATCAAAAAGCGCGTTTGTCCGAACTCACGGCTCAATCGGACGATTCTGCCAAAGATCATCCCTTACGGCGGGATGTGCGTTCCCTCGGCGCGTTGCTCGGACGGGTATTAGTGGAGCAGGTCGGCCAGGAATTATTCGACATCGTCGAGGAGTTGCGGCGGATTATGATTCGGCATCGCGAACGCGCGTGGCACGGTCGCGGCGGCCGCGCTCGTGATGAACTCATGGCCAGAGCGCAGGCGATTATTTCAAGAATGGACTTAACTCGCGCCCACCAGGTCACAAAGGCCTTCGCGATCTATTTCGAGTTAGCGAATCTGGCGGAGACTAACCATCGCAAGCGCCGGCGTCGTGCCCGCCAGTTGGAACGCCGAGCGTCGCTGGCCGGATCGTTTCGTGGAACGCTGTCACGGATGAAGCAGGCTGGAATTTCTTTCGAGGAGGCACTGGCGGCACTTCGGCAGGTGATGGTGACGCCTGTATTCACAGCCCATCCTACGGAGGTGGCCCGCCAGACTGTATTGCTGAAACGCCGCCGCATTGCTAAAGAATTGGAGCGGTTGGATCGTCTTCCGCTCACCGTGGACGAAGCTCTGCGGTGCGAACAGATCATCCACGCGGAAATTACGTCGCTCTGGCAGACCGATGAAGTCCGACAAACCAAGCCCACCGTCGATGATGAGATCCGCATGGGACT
>Ga0307478_10003481_pt1 | contig 11678 bp, 11 predicted proteins | sample atmos_gasesECM4C_2_FD_203713 | JGI IMG/M metagenome (GOLD analysis project Ga0307478, IMG submission 203713) | Hardwood forest soil microbial communities from Morgan-Monroe State Forest, Indiana, United States - atmos_gasesECM4C_05 | ecosystem: Environmental > Terrestrial > Soil > Temperate...
TTTTGCAGGCAACGGGCCAACTGGCGAAAGTGTTCCAGTAGCAACGGCGTGAGGAAAGCTTGGCTTGGGTCAGGTGGCGAAATCGGTTAAAATAAATGCGGTGGTTGTGTGGGATTTTACGTCCTATGGTAGTTCTGAGGGGGTAATAGTACATGCCGTCTGTAATGAAGACTTTGCTTCTAAATCCGCCGAGCTTTGAGAAGTTTGACGGCGGCGCGGGATCACGCTGGCCCGCGACACGCGAAATTGAGTCCTACTGGTACCCCGTCTGGCTGACGTATCCGGCCGGAATGCTGGAAGGCAGCCGGTTGCTTGACGCGCCTCCGCACGGCGTCACTCCCCAGGAAGTGATTCAGATTGCGCAGGACTACGAGTTCGTCGTTTTGTTCACTTCCACTGTGGGCTTTTACAGCGACCTGCGCATGGCGGGGGCGATGAAAGAGAAAAAGCCCGGGATCAAGATTGCGTTTGTGGGGCCGCAGGTGCAGATCAAGCCGGCGGAAAGTTTGCTGGCCAGCCCGGACATTGATTTCGTGGTGCGCGGTGAATTTGACCATTCGGTGGTGGAATACGCGCAGGGGAAACCGCTCGCGGATATTTTGAGCGTGAGCTACATCAAGGACGGGAAAGTGGTGCACAATCCGCCGCGGCCGATGCTGCAGACGGCGGAGTTGGATGCGCTGCCATTTGCGACCGATGTGTATCAGAAAGATCTGACCGTCGAAAAATATAATGTGCCGTTCCTGCTGAATCCTTATGTGTCGTTTTACACGGCGCGCGGATGTCCGGCGCTTTGTACATTCTGTTTGTGGCCGCAAACGCTTTCGGGACACGCGTGGCGAGTGCGATCGGTAGAAAACGTGGCGCGGGAATTCAAGCAGGCGCACAAGATGTTCCCGCAGGCGAAGGAATTTTTCTTCGACGACGATACTTTCAATATTCGCAAGGACCGCGTGCTGGCGTTGTGCAAGGAATTCAAGCCGGTGGGATTCCAGTGGTCCTGCACGGCGCGGGTGCACAGCGATTACGAGACATTGAAGGCGATGGCGGATGCCGGGGCGCGTTTGCTGATCGTGGGCTTTGAATCGGGCGACCCGCAAATTCTGAAGAACATCAAGAAGGGCGCGACGATCGAGATGGGGCGCACGTTCGTGCAGAATTGCAAGAAAGTGGGAATTCACGTGCACGGCGACTTCATCATCGGGTTGCCGGGCGAGACTAAGCAGACGATCGAGAAGACCATCGAATACGCGAAAGAATTGGACTGCGAGACGATTCAGGTTTCCATGGCGCACGCGTATCCAGGCACGGCGCTTTACGATCAGGGGATGAAGGAAGGGTTCCTGGCGGGTGAAGCCATTACGGACGACCTGGGGCACCAGCTGCCGCACCTGCAATATCCGGAGCTTTCGCGCGAGTACATGGTGGAGTCGGTGAACCGCTTCTACGACGAATATTATTTCCGGCCGCGCGTGGCCTGGCGCATCGTGCGCGATGCGCTGTGGGATTCGCACGAGCGCAAACGCCTCTTCCACGAAGCGGTGGACTTCATGAAGCTGCGCCACGACCGCCGCAAGGTGGCCAAGAAGGGAGTCCAGAAAAAAGCGATGGTGCAGGTGCCGCCATCGGTCGGAGTGGCCGGCGAATCACAGGGCGCATGACGTCTTCGGAAGGCCTGCACGTCAAAACCTACATTCTTCTTTTAATCATGGTCACGTTCGGCCCGTTGGGCGACGTGTTTCTGGGCAAAGGGATGAAATCCGTGGGAGCGGCGGGCGCGTGGGCGCCGGCGGATATCGTGCATTTTTTTGCGCGGGCGTTTACTTCCGGTACGGTGTGGCTGGGGATCGGGCTGCTCATCGCGTTTTTCATCGCTTACACCTTGGTGCTTTCCTGGGCGGATTTCAGCTTCGTGCAGCCGGCTTCTTCGATTTCATACGTGTTCGTGGCGCTGCTCGGTCATTTTTTGCTGGGTGAGATCGTCAGTACCACACGATGGACGGGGATTTTGATCATTTGCGCGGGAGTGCTGCTGGTGGGAAATACTCCGCCGCGAACTACGGAGCGCGTATGATGCTGCGCGTCGCCGTGCTGCTGCTTTTTGTGGTGTGTTGCAGCACGGCGGGCGAATTGTGCATTACGCGCGCGATGAAGGCCGCGGGCGAGGTGAAGAGTTTTCATCCGCGCGAGCTGTTACGCGTTTTTGGGCGCGCCGTGCGCATCGGCTGGATGTGGACGGGGCTGATGCTGATGATGGTGAGCTTCTTCGCGATGCTGGCGGTGCTTTCGATGGCGAACGTGAGTTTCGTGGTGCCTGCGACGGCCTTGAGTTACGCTGCAGGTGCTTACGGCAGCCGCGTATTTCTGGGCGAACGGATCACGCATCTGCGTTGGGTGGGCGTTTTGCTGGTGTGCGTGGGCGTGGCTCTGGTGTGGCAGGGCAAAGGCTAACGCGCGATGTGGTGGACGGTGATTCGCGACGCGCTGGTGGTTTTGGCGCTCGCATCGTTCGCGTATTACGTGGTGGCGATTGTTGCGGCGCTGCGATTTTTTGGCGCGCGGCGCGAGCGGGATGCGGTTCCTTCCGATTTCACTCCTCCTCTTAGCATATTGAAGCCCATTTATGGTTTGGATCGCGAGACGTACGAGAACTACGCGAGTTTTTGCCTGCAGGATTACCCCGATTACGAGATTTTATTTTGCGTGAGCGATGATCAGGACCCGGCGATTCCGGTAATCGCGGAGCTGGCGCGCAATTTTCCGGAGCGGGCGATCAAGTTGATAGTGGGTTCGGAGCCGCTTGGCGTGAGCGACAAAGTGAACAAGCTTTGCCGCATGGTGCGCGCGGCGGCGTACGAGATTGTGGTGGTGAGCGACAGCGACGTGCGCGTGGGACCCGGCTATTTGCGCGCGATTGCGGCGCCTTTTCGCGATCCGAAGGTTGGCGCTGTGACTTGCCTCTATCGCGGGCTTACGGATGGGTCGCTGGCGGCGAATTTGGAGGCAATCGGCAACAGCACGGATTTTACGGCGGGAGTGCTGGTGGCGTGGCTCTTGGGTGACGTGAATTTTACATTGGGCGCGACCATGGCGACGACCAAGACGCGGCTGGCGGAAATTGGCGGGTTTGAGTCTTTGGTGGATCATTTTTCGGACGATTATGAATTGGGGAACCGAATTGCGGCGGGCGGGCACCGCGTGGAGCTGAGCACTTTTCCTGTTGGGATTGTTTACCCGGAGCAGACTTTGGGCGATGCGTTTCGTCACCAATTGCGCTGGAATTTGAGTATTCGTTATTCGCGGCCGGCGGGGCATTTGGGTTTAGTTTTTACGCAAGGTTTGCCTTTGGCTTTGCTGGCGGCGGTGTTTGCGCCTTCGGCGGCTTGGGCTGTGGTTTTGGTGGTGGGTTATTTCGTGCTGCGCGGGATTTCGGCTTGGATCATCGGGGTTGAGGGGATGGGCGACGGATTGTTGCGGCGGAAGATGGAACTGCTTCCTTTGCGCGACTTGTTTGCGTTTGTGGTTTGGGTGGTTAGTTTTTTTCCGCAGAGGATACATTGGCGAGGGCGGGAATTTTACGTGCGGGAGAAGAGATTGGTGGCGGTGGGGACTCGGGAGCAGTAGGCCGCGGGCTACTGTTTAGTTTCTTCTATCTATCCGTTTTCAAGAGTTTATAGAGCTCGTTGGCTGTTGTGAATTCCTGCTCGAGTTCTTTTGAGGTGAGGCTGGTGCGCAAGTGCTCGATGGCTTGTTCCAGGCGGCTTAGGGCGCGCGAGATGTTTTCCGTGTTGGTGAGGGCGATGTCGCGCCATAGGGTGTAGGGGCTGCCGGCCAGGCGCAGCATATCCTGTAGGCCGGGGCCGGAGAGAGAGACGGGCAGACCGGTTTCGTCTGCTTCGTCTTGTACTACGCGCGCTAGCGCGACGGCTACGAGTTGCGGCAAGTGTGAGACGATGCTTACAGCCCAATCGTGAGTTTCAGCGTCGCACCAGACTGGCTCTGCGCCGATTGCGCGCAGGAGAGCTGCGAATCCTCGGAGGCGCGGATCGGGGTCCTCGGGCGTGCCGATTAGCGCGTAGCGCGTGTTGCGAAATAGGTCTGCGTCGGCTTGTGCGATGCCGCTCGTTTCCTTGCCGGACATGGGGTGTCCGCCGAGAAAGCGCGTAGTTTTTTTGAATGCTCGCTCGGCGGCGCGGCAGATTGCGGCTTTGGTGCTGCCAGAATCCGTTACGAGAGCGTTGGGCTTTGCCGCGGCGGCGATCGCGGGCAGCGCGTCAATCGTTGCGCCGATGGGCAGCGCGATATAGACGAGGTCGGCGCCGCGAATCGCTTTAGAAATATCCTTCGCAGTCTCCTCCACGGCTTCGCGCATGCAGGCTGCGGCCAGCACTTCCGGACGATCAAACCCCACTACTTCGATATGCGGGAATTCTCTGCGCACGGCGAGGCCGAAGGAGCCGCCAATGAGGCCGGTCCCGAGGATGGCTACGCGCAGGAAGGGAACTTCGTCGGTCGAGTCAGGCACGGCGTTAGTTTAATTCAAAAGCGCTGATTTAGAGAATGCAGTGACACGTGGTAAGTGGCTCGTGATTGGCAAGAGCGCACGACTTGTCTAGATTGCTCGCGCGTGTTCGGTTTTGGTGGGGCCTAGAATTTCTACCCGCGAGACGTCTTCCAGCTTTTCGATTTGGCGGACCAGGGTGTGTTCGGCGCGATCGGCTTTTACGGTCATTTTAATGTCGAGGAAGTTGCCGTCCTCGGTGGCGTTGGCCGTAAGGTGCAGGAGATCGAAGCGGCGCCTGCGCGTGACGCCCAGGACGCGGACGAGGGCGCCTTCGCTTTGCTTCACGCGCAATTGCAGGGTGAAAGTCGTCACCGCGCGACCTCATCAAGCATTTCGGAATTGGATTTGCCGGGGCCGACGATGGGCCAGACGTTCGCTTCCTGGTGAATGAGCACGTGGGCTAGCACTGGACCAGGTTCGGCAAGCAAACGGTCAATCGCGGAGCTGACGTCGCGGCGATTTTCCACGCGGAACGATGGAATACCCATGGATTCGGCGACGCGCACAAAATCAGGATTGTCGGAGAGATCCACTTCGCTGTAGCGCTTGTCGTGGAAAAGTTCCTGCCACTGGCGGACCATACCGAGCGCGCGATTATCGAAGAGCACGATTTTCACCGGCAGATCGTAACGGCGCAGCGTCGCGAGTTCCTGCAAGTTCATCATGATGGAGCCGTCACCGGAAACGTTGATGACGCAGGCATCGGGAAACGCGAATTGCGCGCCGATGGCCGCGGGCAGGCCGAAACCCATTGTGCCCAGGCCGCCGCTGCTGAGGTGCTGCGCGGGATTATTGAAGTGAAAATGCTGGGCGACCCACATCTGGTGCTGGCCTACGTCGCTGGCGACGATGCAGTGCTTGCCGGCGCGATCGGAAAGAGTTTTCAGAAAACCGGGAGCGTAAACTTCGGAGCCGGGCGCGTCGTAATCCCAGGCGTGAGTTTCCTTGGCGGCGAGACATTCACGGCGCCAGGGCTCGATATCGAGCGGGCAGGCGAGCGCGGAGAGCGTGGCGCGCAGGTTGCCGATGAGCGGAACATCGGCGCGGCGAAGCTTGCTGACTTCCGCGGGGTCCACGTCGAGATGAATGACTTTGGCGTGCGGCGCGAAGGCGTTGAGGCGGCCGGTGGCCCGATCATCGAAGCGGGCGCCGACGCAAATGAGCAGATCGCAGGCTTGTACCGCGTGATTCGCGGCTTTGGTGCCGTGCATGCCCATCATGCCGAGAGCTAGCTCGTGCGTGGTGGGGATGGAGCCGAGACCTTTCAGCGTGGCGACGACGGGGATGCGCGTGGCGTCAATGAATTTTCGGAATTCGGCGAGAGCGCCGGCCATGCCGATGCCGCCTCCTGCATAAACGACGGGGGAGCGGCTCTCGCGCATGAGTTCGATGGCGCGCGCGATCGATGGATCGTGCAATTCGGGCGCGGCGGAGGTTTCGGTCACGTCGTGAAATTCGAAATCGGCGATGGTGTTGGCGATGTCCTTGGGCAAGTCAATCAGGACAGGGCCGGGACGGCCGGAGCGCGCGATGCGGAACGCTTCGTGCACGATGCGCGGAAGCTCGGCGGCGGTGTTGACCAAGAAGCTGTGCTTCACGACCGGCAGAGTGATGCCGAAGATGTCCACTTCCTGGAAGGCGTCGGTGCCCATCAGCGAAGTTGCAACTTGTCCGGTGATGGCGACCACCGGAACGGAGTCCATGTAGGCGTTGGCGATTCCGGTGACGAGATTGGTGGCGCCGGGGCCGGACGTAGCCATGCAAACGCCCACTCGACCGGTGGCACGCGCGTATCCATCAGCGGCGAGCGCGGCGGCCTGTTCGTGGCGGACGAGAATATGGCGAATTTTGGAATCGAGCAGGGCGTCGTAGACCGGCATGATAGCGCCGCCGGGGTAACCGAAGATGATTTCGACGCCCTCGCGTTCGAGGGCTTTGACGAGAAATTGTGCGCCTTTCATTTGAGACCCCTTGCGGCCGAGGCCGTTTCCGGCTTCAGCCAGGACATTTGAGCGCGAAGTTCCTTGCCGACTGCTTCGATGGGGTGATTCTTGTCTTTTTCGAGAAGCTTGGTGTATTGCGGACGTCCCGTTTGATTTTCGAGGATCCATTCCTTGGCGAAAGCGCCGGACTGAATTTCTTCGAGGATTTTTTTCATGCTTTCGCGGACGTGCGAGTCAATTACACGGGAGCCGCGAGTGATGTCGCCGTACTTGGCGGTTTCGCTGACGAACTGATGCATTTTGGCGATGCCACCTTCGTAGATGAGGTCCACGATGAGTTTTAGTTCGTGCAGACATTCAAAGTAGGCGGCTTCGGGCTGATATCCGGCTTGCACCAGAGTTTCCCAGCCAGCTTGAATCAGTTCGCGGGCGCCGCCGCAGAGGACGGCTTGCTCGCCGAAGAGATCGGTTTCGGTTTCTTCCGCGAAGGTGGTCTGGATCACTCCGGCGCGCGTGCCGCCAATGGCGCGGGCGTAAGCGAGAGTGCGATCGAAGGCGTGGCCGGAAGCGTCCTGGTGAATCGCAAGCAAGCAGGGCACGCCGCGGCCTTCTTCGTAGGTGCGGCGGACGAGGTTGCCGGGACCTTTGGGCGCGATCATCGTTATATCTACATTTTTCGGCGGAGTGATTTGGCCGTAGTGGATATTGAAACCGTGGGAGAAAAGAAGCATGGCGCCGTCTTTCAGATTGGGCGCGACTTCGTTCTGGTAGAGAGCCGGTTGGGCCATGTCCGGCGCGAGCATGACGATTACATCCGCGCCTTCGACGGCTTCGGATGGACCGGTGAGCGCCCAGCCGTCGTGCTCGGCTTGCTTCCAGGAAGGACCGCCGCGACGGAGGCCGACGACGACATCGAGTTTGCTATCGCGGAGATTCAGGGCGTGCGCGCGGCCTTGGCTGCCGTAGCCGAGCACCGCGATGCGTTTGCCTTCGAGAGCGCGGGGACTTGCATCGTTTTCCCAAAACATTTTCGCCATGGTCGTTCTCCTTGTGGCTGCAATTGCTATGCAATTTCTAAGCGGCGCTGGTAACCGCGCCTTGCGATGCCGATGAAACGAGCTTCGCGTATTTGGCCATCACGCCACTGGTGTAATTGGGAGCTGGCGGCTTCCATTGCGCGCGACGCTCTTCGAGATTGGCTTTGACGTCGAGGCGGCGAGCGCGCACGTCGAGGGTGATGATGTCGCCATCACGCAGCAGCGCGATGGGACCGCCGGCGGCTGCTTCGGGAGCGACGTGGCCGACCATAAGGCCGTGTGTTGCGCCGCTGAAGCGGCCGTCAGTGATGAGCGCGATTTCCTCGTCGATGCCTTGACCGACCAGCGCGCCCGTGACTGCGAGCATTTCACGCATGCCCGGGCCGCCTTTGGGCCCTTCGTAACGGATGACGATGACGTCTCCGGGTTGAATCGTGCGGTTCTGAACTGCTTCAAAGGCGGCTTCTTCGGAATCGAAAACGCGCGCGGGGCCGCTGTGCAGCACGCGCTCGTGGCCGGCTAGCTTTACGACGCAGCCTTCGGGCGCGAGCGAGCCGTACAAGATCGCGAGGCCGCCATTGGGCTTGAGAGGATTCAGCAGCGGGCGGACTACTTCCTGGCCAGAGGTTTCGCTGGCTTCGCGAATTTCATCGAACAGATTGCGGCCGGAGGCAGTGATGCCGTCGTGCAGGCGGCCGTCTTCCATGAGGCGTTGGCCTAGCACGCGCATGCCACCGGCGCGGAACATGTCTGGGGCGTTGAAGCGACCGCCGGGTTTGAGGTCGGCGAGCAACGGCGTCTTCGCGGAGATTTCGTCGAATTCTTTCAGCGTGAGCGGCACACCAGCATCCGAGGCGATAGCGAGAAGATGCAGGACGGCGTTGGTGGAACCGCCGGAAGCGGCGACACTAGCGATCGCGTTGTGCAGCGATTCGCGGGTGATGATTTGCTTGGGGCGAATATCCTCTTTCAGGAGACGCATCACGAGCTTGCCGCAATCGAAGGCGACTTTGCCCTTGCGCGGATCGGTGGCCGGGACTTCGTTGGCACCCATCGGCGAAATCCCGAGGAAGGTGATGGCGGTGGCCATGGTGTTGGCTGTGAATTGGCCGCCGCAAGCGCCGGCGCCGGGACAGGCGTTGTCTTCGAGTTCGCCGAGCTGCTTGACGGTCATTTTTCCGGCGGCGCATGCGCCGACGGCTTCGAAAACGTCTTGAATGGTGACTTCGTGGCCGTTGTAGTGTCCGGCGAGAATCGAGCCGCCGTAGAGCGAAAGAGAAGGGATATTGAGGCGCGCGAGAGCCATTACGGTGCCGGGGATGGTTTTGTCGCAGCCGCAGATGGCGACGACGGCGTCGAAGGCGTGGGCACGGACGAAGAGTTCGATGGAGTCGGCGATCACTTCGCGGGAAACCAGCGAGGCTTTCATGCCTTCGGTGCCCATGGTGATGCCGTCGGAAATGGTGATGGTGTCAAACTCGATAGGAGTGCCGCCGGCCGCGCGGATACCGGCTTTGACGCGTTCAGCTAGCTGCCGCAGATGGAAATTGCAGGGAGTGACTTCGGTCCAGGTGTTGGCAACGGCGACGAGCGGGCGGGCGAGATCATCGTCGGTGAGGCCGGTGGCTTTGAGCATGGCCCTGGCGGGGGCGCGCGCGAAGCCTTTCTTTATGACGTCACTCTGCATGATGATCTTGGGTCTCCCTTCGTGCATATAAATCAAAAAAGCCCCGTCACCGTTGATTCGGTGCGGGGCGCAGCGCCTAGAGGTGAGCTAGGCGGGTGGCCCGCACCCGATAATCACTACGACCAGGATGTTGAGAATTTTTTTCATGGACTCGCGTTCCACCGAACTCTTCCGTTAGTTCGCTTGCGCTGGTCTCGATCAGGGCCCGACCCTCGACAACGTAAACGGAGACGCTGTAAGGGCCAGTAGGCGCCCCGGGCGAAGATAAGTCAAATTTGTAATTATTGGATTTTGCATAAGAACGGCTTATAGTGGGCGATCGGCGAAGATTCTTGACGGTCTGGCGGCAGTTTCGTATAGTAGGGATTCGCTGCGGAGTGCTGGCAGCGACGACAGGGATCGGATTCGCGTGAACAGCAACTTTTATTACCGTTTCGCTTTTACTTACCGCTACTCCTATACGGAGGAGCGGGCCAGCGAGACGCGCGCGGAGCACGGAAGAAATAGCAGCTAAAAACCGCACAAAGTCTTAAACGCCGGCCGCGAACCTCCAAAGGGAACGCGGCCTTTTTTGTTTTTGGGGACAAATCGGGAGGCGGGATGAGTCAAATCAAGATCGGCGACTGGCGGGCGAAAATTGACGCGATTGATACCACGCTGCTGCATTTGCTAAACGTGCGGGCCGGGTTTGCGCTGGAAGTGGGGCGACTGAAGGGAGCGAGCGGGATTGCTTTGCGCGTGCCCGCGCGCGAACGGGAGATCCTCGCGCGCATGAAGAGCGTGAATCCCGGGCCCCTGGACAGCGAAGCGGTGGAGAAGATTTACCGGCTGATTCTTCATGAGTCGATACGTATCCAGGAGGCGCACGGCCTCGGGAAAATGGTGCTTCCGAAGCGCGTCAAGACGCGGAGGGCAGGCAGGTCCGCGAAAACGGCGAAGGTAGCCGCGGCATGAGGGATGCGGGCAACGTGCGAATCGCGTTTCAGGGGGAGCGCGGGGCGTTCAGCGAAGAGGCCGCGCTGAAATTATTGGGCGCGGAAATTGCGCTGGTGCCTTGCGGAACTTTTGACGCGACGTTTGCGGCGATTCGCGAGGGGCGTGCGGATAATGTGCTGGCGCCGATGGAAAACAGTTTGGCGGGTTCGGTGCACCGTTCGTTTGACCTGCTAGTGGAGAGCGGGCTGCAGATTGTGGGCGAGGTGATTATTCCGATCGTGCACAACCTGATTGCACTGCCAGGCGCGAGATTCGAGGAATTGGCGTCCGTGGCTTCGCATCCGGTGGCACTGGCGCAGTGCGAACGATTTTTCACGGCGCATGCGGCATTGAAGCGGATCGCAGCCGAGGATACGGCCGGAAGCGTGCGCGAGATCATGCGCGCGAGTGACAAGTCGCGGGCGGCGATCGCGAGCAAGCGGGCAGCCGAGCTTTATGGCGCAGCGATTTTGCGGGAGCATCTCGAGGATGACCGCGAGAATTACACGCGATTTTTTCTGCTAGCGGCGGACGCCGATGCGACGGCGCTCGTTGCGAACGACGCAGCGACACCCGACAAGATATCCCTGGTGTTTCAACTGGCGCATATTCCCGGGGCGTTGCTGCACGCGCTTGAGCCTTTCGCGCGGCGGAACATCAACATGATGAAGATCGAAAGTCGGCCGATGCACGGACGTCCTTGGCAGTACCGATTTTATCTGGACCTGCAAGCGGCAGCCGGAGACCGGGAAATCATCGAAGCGCTGAGCGAGTTGGAAAAGGTAGTGGTGGAGCTGAAGGTGCTGGGGTCGTACAAATCTGCGGGAACTGCACGCGCTGAAGCGGTTCAATCCATTGAGGGGAACTCATGATCATCAATATGGCAGTAGAAGCAACGGACGAGCAAATCGAACATGTTGTGAAGCGCATCCAGGAATGTGGCTTCAATGCGCATTTGAGCCGCGGAGAGGAGCGAACCGTGATCGGGGTCGTGGGCAAGAGCGAAAAGCATCGCGGCGAACTCGAAGCGTTGCGAGCCGCACCCGGTGTGGAAGAAATCATTCGCGTCTCGCATCCGTTCAAATTGGCGTCGCGAAATTTTCGTCCCGAGGGTTCGGTCATCGAACTGGGCGAGGGTGTGACCATCGGCGGACCGGAGATTATCACGGCGGCGGGGCCTTGTGCCGTGGAATCAGCGGCGCAAATCAGCGAAATCGCTGAAAGCGTAGCGCGTGCGGGCGCAAAGATGCTGCGCGGAGGAGCGTTCAAACCGCGGTCATCGCCCTACTCGTTCCAAGGAATGGGCGAAGATGGGTTGAAGCTGCTACGGGCCGCGGCGGACCGTAACGGGCTGCTGGTGATCAGCGAGGTAATGGACCCTTCGCAGATTGAGGTGATGCTGCCGTACGTGGACGTGCTGCAAGTGGGCGCGCGCAACATGCAGAATTATTTTTTGCTGCGGGCCCTGGGTG
>Ga0307478_10003484_pt1 | contig 11674 bp, 16 predicted proteins | sample atmos_gasesECM4C_2_FD_203713 | JGI IMG/M metagenome (GOLD analysis project Ga0307478, IMG submission 203713) | Hardwood forest soil microbial communities from Morgan-Monroe State Forest, Indiana, United States - atmos_gasesECM4C_05 | ecosystem: Environmental > Terrestrial > Soil > Temperate...
TATCAAATCTTCGCGCGTAGCAACTCCTTCCTCGCGAGAAGTAAATACATCGATGACCCCGCCAGGAGCCATGATCGTCGTCAGTTTCTGACTGCCGGTATCGCTAGCGAACGAGAGCATCCAGGTCAACAGAGCAACCTTCGAAACGATTCTGATTATCAACAGAGCAAACGACCCGATACGATCTCTCATTTCCAACTCCGGGTTTCTCTATCCATAACAACATGCGGCAAGGCACGGTCCCGGAGGTCAAACCAAAAACCGGCACTCGCTGATGGCGAAAGGTCCCGTTTGGCCTTTCGAATCATCGGCGTCTAAAACGGTGGAACAATCTTTCATGTCCTACCGATAAGTAGCCGTATTTGAGCTAGCAAGCTGTCCAGACTTGCGCCTTTCCCTACATAGGCGTCGACGTGGGTCAATTCCTCCGGTTCCCAAAGGGTATACCCAGAAATCAGGATGACTGGAGTACCTGGACTGCGACGCTTGAGATCGTGCGCCACCTTGAAACCAATCACTCGGGGCAATCGATACGCCAGCAGGATCAGGTCAAACCTGTTTTGTTCCATGCTTTCTAACGCTTCCCGTGCCGTGCCGGCAGCGATTACCTTGTACCCACAACCCTCGAGAACAGATGTCAACACTCGCAGAGCCCTTGGGTTATCGTCCACATAGAAGATGCTCGGCTGCTTTTTTGTCTTTCGGGTAGCCCCTCCACACGCCGCCCTCGCGGCGTTCTCCTCGTCGAAATCGCTCATGAGTGTGGCTCAATCTTTCTTCCGCGAACTGCACCTTCGGGCTGGCCAACCGGCAGATCGCTGATCTGACTGAATACGGCAAGCAAATCAGAAATTGCGGCGTCACCGACCAACCGCACTAGGTTGCGTGTTCCGACCAGCACCGCCGTACAACGTTTGCAGCTCTTGAAATGCTGCTCCATTCTGGTGCGCAAGCGGGAACTCACTTCATTGTCGAGGTAATTCGAAACCTCGTGCCATACCTCGTCGCACTTCATTTTCACTGCTCGGGCCACCCTGTTTGTCCGTTCAGAACCGTTCTTCACATGACAGCTATGCTCGAAGTCCGGGCATCGTCACCCGCAGCGAGATCCCCGGGTCGCGGCGCCGCGGCCTCGATGTCGCTACAGCGCGGGGCGGACTCATGTCATTCCCCCCATAACCCCAATGAGCCGATCCAGTGTGTTCACTGTGACATCTGGCCTGACAGCCAATCTGTCCTCCGGAAGATTGGACCGGTTAGCCCAGCACGTCCAGAACCCGCAGGTTTTGGCGCCCGCGATGTCCCAGAAATTCGACGATACGAAACCAACGGTGCTTTCAGATACGCCGAGGCGCTGCGAAATCAGACCATACACGCGGGGGCTCGGTTTATAGATCTTCACTTCATCGGCGCTGATCACGGCGGTGAACACACCCCTCACGCCGGCGCTCTCCTCTGCGGCCGCAAGCATCTTCGGCGAGCCATTCGATAAGATGGCTAATTTGTATTGCGACAATTTGGCCAACATCGGCCGCACGTCCGGAAAAACTTCAAGGTGCAGATAAGATTCCATCAACTCTCTGCGGGTCTCGGGCGGGCAAGCAAGGCTCAGACTATTGCAAGCAAATGACAGCGCTGATTCGGTTACCGCCCAGAAGTCTTCATACCGTCCCGTCAGGCTGCGCAGCCAGGTGTACTCCAGTTGTTTAGCGCGCCATAGCTGGCTCAGTGCGGCGCCTTGGCCGGGAAACTTGCGGTCGCAACGCGCAGTCACTGATCGCAGGTCGAACAACGTACCGTAAGCGTCGAACGCAATCGCTTTGATACCCAGCTTCATCATGACTCTCCGGCCGACCGGGAACGACGCGCCTTACCACGCAAAGTCTACGTTAGCTTCAGTGGATGTTTCGTATCAGGTGGCGGAAAAAGCTGAGGTCCCACGCAGGTCCTGTAGCCCTGCAACTCTCCTTCTACGCAAATAGCCGAGCGCAGAATCAAGAGAAGCCTTTCCCGGACCGAAGATCAGGACGATGAGTGAAGCAACTAAGAACACGAAGGGTGCCGCGGCCGAAAATTTATCGGGGTCGGAAAAGAACGAGAACAACGCCTCCCGATCGGCAATCACGTAGGCCATGACCATGTTGACCGTGAGCACCAAGGCCGTTAGACGCGATAAAAGCCCAAGGGCCAAAAAGATGCCGCCGAAAAATTCCACACACGCGATAAAGAACGCCATCTTTGCCGGCATGGGCATATTGAGGCTGGCGAAGTATTGGGCCACATTATCCAGATTGTGGAGCTTGCCCCAGCCACTCTGAGCAAGTTGCCAGCCCCAGTAGAGGCGTATCGCCAGCAGCAGGGGAGATTGCAAATGAGAGAGTGCCTTTTCGCAAAACGAATACGCTCGAATAGCAGTATCGATAATCTTGTTCATGATTGCCTTCCTGATGAGGAAATGAATTCCTGGTTTGGAGATTCGGGCCTGCAGAACCAGCCCAAGCTCGACCAGTTCGCAAACCAACTCTGTACGATTCCCAGGAGCTTGCTTTCTGGAATGTCTCGTCCCTGAAAAGCCAGGACCGCCGCTTCGGACAGGGTCTTACCTTGTCGGAAGGCATTGAGAAACAAGAAAGCCTCCGCCTCGATGCGCTTGAAGTAAACCGAGTAGTCAAGGCGATGGACCACCAAGAAGACAGCTTGCGGCTTCTGGCGCGCGACTTTGCGCACTCGCCTTTGTTTCCGGCGCTCCGCGATCGCGTTGCTTGCCATCTCGCCATCGGAGTCATCTTTCCTGATCTCAACGAGCAAATCATCTACGGGGTAGCGCAGGCTAAGCAGCTGAATGTAGGGTTGCAATCGGAATCGCGGATCCGGTTCTGAGGCCAGCATCTCTTCAGGCATCAGGACAGGCTCCGCCGCACCGTCGAAAGCTTCGATTTCAGCCCATTCCAAGCGAACCATATCCAGAGCTAGGGCTGCGCGCGGTTGGATGTGTTCGGGATGGCTTCGTAACCACCACTCCAACCGAGAGCCAAGATTTCGCAGAGTAAACGACTCAGAAGGACAGTCGATAAGATAGGCTTTGGACAATGCCTCAAATCGTCGCGGACCGATGGTCGCCCGAAGACCCCGAAAATCCTCCTCCAAAGCCGCGAGTACGCGAAACCAATATTGGCGATTGTAAATTTCCAGGCGCTCAAACGAGCTCAAGCGATCATTTGGCTTGACGAACTCTGCAGCCACCTCGTGCATTGACCTGCCGTCCCGAGCACGCGGCTGCATCTGCTCGCCGGGAGTGAGGGGCTGCATGACCGCCTCAAGCATTCGCTGTTGGATTTCCAGCAGGTTCATAATGCCACTGCCATTTCTGCGACGAAATGCTTCGCCTTTAGCGCTTCGTTGTGAACCTCTTCGAAGGATGGAATGTTGTCGTCCCACTCGAGAAGCGTTGCCGTACGCCCTGCTCGTTCGATCGCCCGGGCATAGAGTTTCCAGACAGGGTCGATCACCGGGTGGTCGTGCGTATCCAGAATGTACTTTTCAAATTTGGAATGGCCCGCGATATGGATCTGCGCGACCCGCTCTGCCGGAACACCATTTACGTAATCAAGGGGATTGAAACTGTGGTTTCTTGAAGAGACATAGATGTTATTCACGTCCAGGAGAATGCCACAATCCGCCAATTCCACCACTTCGGTAAGAAACTCCCACTCCGTCATCTCCGAAACGTGGAATTCGGCATAACTGCTTACGTTCTCGACCGCAATCGGGATCTCAACAAAGTCCCGCACTTCACGAATCTTCTGTGCCGTGAGGCGGGCAGCCTCAAACGTATAGGGCATGGGCAGTAGGTCGTGACTGTAAGTACCGTCCACGCTGCCCCAGCAAAGGTGGTCAGTGAGCCAAGGTGTCTTGGTGCGCTTGACTAGGGTCTTTAGTCTCTTCAAGTGTTCGCGATTTGGTGGCTCATGGGAGCCAAAGTACATGGAGACACCATGCTGGACGACTCGATAACGCTCAAGAATCTGATCGAGAACATGCAGGGGTCGCCCACCATCGATCATGTAGTTCTCGGAGATGATCTCGAACCAATCCACAACCGGCTTTTCGGAGAGAATATGCTGGTAATGAGGCACGCGAAGACCTATCCCAACTCCGAAGTCTGTGAATCCGTTGAAAGGATTTGCTGGCATGTCAGTATCTTCCTAAAAGGAAAAAGCGGGTCGGGAGTTCAACCCCGACCCATTGGGGTTGAGGTCGCTTCTAGTTCTGGTCCTGCTTGGGTGCATCAGCGGGCATTTTTGATCCATCGGTTGCGCAGCCGCCCTTGCCTTTGCAGGAGTTCTTGCCTTTGCAGCCGTTGTCACTGGCCTTACAGCCACCCTTGCCCTTGCAGGAGTTTTGGCCCTTACAAGCGTGCTTTTCCGTTTTGTCTTTCTTGTCCTTCTTGTTCGTGCTGCCATCATCTTGCATGCTCACAGCTCTGATTCCAGCGTTGTTCTGGCCTAACGTTTGTGCGTTAAGCTTCGCGCTTGCGCCTGTCATCAAGCCTGCCAGCGCAGCGCCTGCCAATAAAGCCTTCATTGAAGTACTCATCTTGATCGCTCCTTTTACGAGTTGATTTGTGAATCGTCTGCCGCAACACTCGTTTTCAGGAGAAGCTCACACCTCTTCGAATTGAGGAGGAGTAAGTGAACTGCCACCGCGAGCCTTGCCCAGGTTTGGGGAAGTCTCTGGCCGGTTGCCCCGATCAGCGTGAATGTCGCTGGCTGGCCATACGATGTAGAGTCGTTCAAGAAAGTTACGTACGCGCCAGCAAGAGGAAAATAAAAGGGACAACCTCACTTCGATTTCCGGCACGCCACTGTCACACAGCAATACGGCAAATGAGACAACGCCGGTTCGAATGGGCCTTGAACGGATACCCCCTCCGGCAAAATGGTTCTTGACCAATCGCCACTGACGTAACTTCCAATCACCCGCGAACATCGAACCCATGAGTTCAGGGAAAGACCGTCGCAATGCAATGCTGTCGCTGATCTTGGCCGGGATAAGTAGAGCCGCGCTGCCTGGGTGTTGCAGCGGCGCCGACTGCCTTCCAAACAGGTTCAGTCGCGCCTGAGCTGCAGAGCGGACAAAGGTGAGGTTCATACAGAAAAAGCCCCATACTTCGCTCGGTTTTGATCGGTTGGGCTGAGGCTGGAGCTGACATTGTGGCAAAGATAATCGAGTTCTACATACCGAACAGCTTCCGGAGAAACGTGGAGCGGGTATCTCCTGTGCGACGCGGTGAGGTGATTGATTTTGGTTCGCGAATACGAACAAAGATGATGTGCAAGCATAATGGGGCCCCCATGCTTCGTTCGGCTTGGGTCTGTGGCCTAGGGCCGGAGCTGACATATCAGGATCCGTCAGCCCAACAGAGGGCGGACGAATTGCAGTGGGACTGAGTTGTCGCCTGCGGTTGACGATGACTCATCGAGTCTCCGTTTAATCCGATAACGGATTTGCGTTGAACCTCTGACCGGCGATCATAGAAGCCCAACAGAAAAGAGGGACTGTGAGTTCACGGCGAACGTTTATACAGAGTGCGATTACCACCGCAGCGGGCTTCGCCGGCGCCTCGCGGCTGTTCGGCATGAATCGACCGCGCGCATCCGATCGTCCCGCAAATTCGGCACCGCTGCCAGTGATCACGCCGGACGTCAAGGACCAGCCATTCACAATTGACAATGGTGTGAAGGTGTTCCAGCTCACTGCAGAACCCGTAAGGCGAAAAATCGCGCCCTGGAAGACGATCGATTGCTGGAGCTTCAACGGCTCTTGCCCCGGCCCTACGATCCAAGTGAACCAGGGAGATCGTGTTCGCATCGTTTTGGAAAATCACCTGCCAGAATCGACTGCGATCCATTGGCATGGGCTTGAAATCCCCTATGCGACGGACGGGATGCCGTACCTCTCGCAGCGGCCAATTGCGCCCGGATCACGGCTCGCATATGAGTTCACAGTTCACCAGAACGGGACTTTCTTCTATCACTCGCACTCACCCATGCAGCAGATGATGGGGATGGTCGGCTTGTTCATCCTTCATCCGCTGAAAGCGCATGTCCCTGCTGTCGATCACGACTTTGGAGTCGTTCTGCAGGAGTGGGCCGTGCTACCTAACAACACCATCCCTAACACCGCCAATATGGAGTGGAATTGGCTGACCTTCAATGGCGCCGTAAGTCCAATGACTACACCTTTGGTCGTGCGGCTCGGCAGTCGCGTGCGCATCCGATTCGTCAACATCGGCATGGACCACCATCCGATGCATCTGCATGGCCACACCTTCGTTGTGACAGGCACGGAGGCCGGGCGACAACCCGAAACTATGTGGGGACCGGCCAACACGGTGCTGGTAGGCGTCGCACAGGCGCGCGACATCGAATTCGTCGCCAACAATCCGGGCGAGTGGATGCTCCACTGCCATATGCCGCACCACAATATGAATGCGATGAGCGATCTGCTTGGCGATCGCATGATGATGACTGCTGACACCGAGGACGACCGGGCGCTTCGCCAAATGCAGACCCTTGCTGACGACATCGGTTTCGAACATGTGCATCACGCGCCCATCGCGGCGGGCGCGAATCAAGTTCCTGGTTTTCCCCAAGATGCGTTCATGGACATGGGCATGGATGAAGCGGTCGCAAAGCCGGAAAATAACGGCCTGCCGCGGAACTGGAGCGCCATGATGATGGGCATGATGACCCTGGTGCGAGTGCTGCCGCCCGATCTGTATGAGCGCGTCATGCGCGATGTCCGCAATGGCTATATTGCGCCCCTCCCCCCGGCCGCGGGGCACTCGCACCATCACGAAGGAGGCGCGGAATGAGGTTGCGATTTCCGGTGTCAGGCTCCCGGCTGGCGTCCTTCCTGCTCGTGTCAACAATGATGTTTTCACAACAGCCGGGGACCGATTCGGATAAAGGGCAAGCGTCAACAAGTGCGACGCGGCAGAACTCCGCGCAACAACCGTCACTAGCCGTACCGCAGGTGTTCTTCCCTATGGCCGACCAGCCGGAAATGGAGATGCACCATCACGGCGAGATTCCGGAGGTGATGCCGCAGGTCCCACATCTGGGGAACTCGCAGCGCGTAGTCTCCGGCCCTACTTACCAACTGGAGGACTTGGAGCGGATGGCGACGGCCCATAACCCTACCCTCGACCAGGCACGACGCGCTGTGGAGGCGGCGCGTGGCCGCAAGCGGCAAAGTGGGCTATATCCAAACCCGACAGTTGGCTATGAGGGTGAGGAAATACGGGGAGGAGCGTACGGCGGCGGCGAGCAGGGATTTTTTGTAGAGCAGCCGATCATTCTCGGCGGCAAACTCGAGCTCAATCGCAAGGTCGGTGCCGGCGAAGTAAGGCAGCGTCAGGCTGACGCCGAAGCGCAGAGGCATCGCGTGGAGAATGACGTGCGCGTAGCCTACTATCATGTCCTCGCAGCGCAGGAGAGACTCGCGATTGAACGCGATTTGGTCGGCATCGCCCAGAGCACGGTGCGCATCGTTCACCAGCTCGGCAATGTCGGACAAGCAGACGAAACTGAAGTCTTGGAAGCCGAGGCCGAAGAGCAGCGTATGGAGATCGCTGCTGGCGTCGCCCAACACAGGTTGTGGCGTCAATGGATGATACTCATTTCAGTTGTCGGTGTTCCATCCCTGCCGGACGGAAGCGTGGCCGGACGGATCGACGCCGATTTGCCTTCGCCAGACGAGCGCCAGTTGCTGACCTTGCTGCTCGCAGCCAGCCCAGCCGTGCAGACTGCGCAGGCCGGGGTCGAGCGCGCCGAAGCTGCCCTGAGGCGAGCTCGGCGGGAAACCATCCCTGACCTTACACTCAAGGGTGGATTGCAACAGAATTACGAACCGCTCAATCTTGGACCAAGCCGCGAGGTCGGTCTCCAAGGCTTCGCTGAAATTGGCTTACATCTTCATCTCTGGGACCGCAATCAGGGCAACATCGCAGCAGCCCGCTCTGACCTCGAAGCTGCACAGGATGAAGTACACCGTGTCGACCTCATACTTCGCAAGCGCTCGGCAATGTATGCAGAAGAGTATCGCAGCGCGCGTTTAACTGCGGACCGATATCGGGGAGAGATCCTTCCTCGACTGGAGCGCGCTTATGGGCTCATGACTGCGCAGTACGGTGAAATGAACGCTTCGTTCATCCGCGTACTCAATCTGCAACGCATGCTTTACGAGAATGAGACAGGTTACATCGATGCCCTAGAACATTCCTGGACCAGCAGCGTCGCTCTGGGCGGATTTCTACTGGAAGGTGGACTAATGGCGCCGGATTCGATGGAGTTGGACATGCCCACAAGCGGGATCGAACGGATGGAATCAATGGATCGGACTTTCCGAAAGTTCGGCAGGCCAGATTCCCAATAGAAACGTAGTCTCGAGGACGCAGTATGCTCAACTGACAAAGTCCCATCTGGCCTTCATGAAACTTCGTGTCGACGCCGCGCATCTTACGAATAACGTTTTCCTTTTTCTTCCTGGAGGGCCAAACTGTGGAAGCGACCGAGACTCAAGAGCTTGAACAGCGTCCTGTCCCCGAGAAACCATCTTTTCGCTTCTGGAAGACGCAGCGATTCATTACGGTGGGGTCTCTGGGTCTGGCGATAATCCAAGGCGTCTGTGCTACGGCAGTATTGGTCGGCGGGATAAGCACTGCCCTCGGGCTCTCCACGCTCGCTGCGGCCACCGCAGCAGGACCAGCGACCGGCCTCCACGCCAAAAGGTTCCGAATTCCGATGCTCGCTATTGCCGGGTTCGGGGCGGTAGTTAATCTTGTGCTTTTATGGAATGCGGAACGCATGCGCAGGAACCCGGCTGCTCGTTGGCGAATGCGTCCTTTTACTCGAAAAGAACGCTGGGAGAAAAGGATCCAGCTCGCCGCATCCATCCTCACCCTGCTCCTGATCGCGGGCGAACTTCTCGCGCATCCACTGTTTCACCACGAACTGTAGACGCCGTTATCTGGCGGCCGGCTCCGACTTCTCAAGTTCGCCTTCAAGCCTCGCATGCAACCGCTCACTGAAACCGCTCGGCAGCGCAAAGGTGCGCTCATCGGCGATCAGGTAGACGATATTGCGAGTGGAGTCAAGAACAGCCGCGCAATGGCGACAGTGGGCCAGATGTTTTTCCATGCTGGCAAGCACGGAGGGATCGAGATCTCCGTCGATGTAATTGGAGATTTCGCGCCACACATGTTTGCAATCTAGAACCATAATCAACCTTTCGTGCCCTTCCAGCCTTGCATTCGCAACTCGGGAGCCAGCATTTTCTGCATCATCAGACGCGCCCGGAATAGCCTCGTCTTCACCATCCCCTCGCTGATGCCAAGCAAATGGGCGGTCTCCTGAATATTCATCTCACGGACGTCACGGGAAATCAACACCTCCCGATACATTTCCGGCAGCTCGTCCAGCGCTCGTTGCAGAATTTCCCTCAGTTCCTTCCGGTCAAGAGCCTCTGAAGGAATCTCCCGCCAGTCAGTCAGCACTGCCGGCGTGTAGTCACTGTCACCATCATCCGTAAACTCTTGAAGCGAAATCTCGGACTCCGAACGTGAGCGGCGGAGTCTCATTCGCGCTTCGTTCAACGTGATTTTAACCAGCCAAGTGCTGAACTTCGCTTCTCCACGGAAGCTGCCCAGAGCTTTATATGCCTTAAGGGCTGCTTCTTGCACGACCTCTTCAGCATCTGCCTCGCTCTTGAGAACCGAGTACGCGGTCAAGAAGACTGCCCGCTCGCAAGATTTTATCAATGCATGGAACAGTTCCCGTTCACCTGCAACAATGCGAGAGATGATCTCCGCTTCTGTGAGCGGCTGCCCGTCCATCGTGGTCGACGACGACTGCGTCTCGTTGCTATTCAAGCGGCAAACCTGCAAATTACGAGCCAAGGATCAATACCATGTGGGACCAGGACTGCTTCTGCAGCAGCCGTGTGTTCCGCTGTGTCTCTGAACCTATCCATCTCCGCCCTTCGTGATCCACTTAGCTGGTATTTCCGTCCCACGACCTCTTGATGAAATCCCCAGAAAGAAAGTTACAGACACGCGGCGTGATGTGATCCCTTCTCAAGTTGTTCAGGCGTGCTTCAAGGTTACATTTGAGCGCAACGCTGGGGAGTTGTTAATCGCTTGAGCGAAACCGTTTACGTAACTTTTCTCAACGCACCTCATCTGAATGGCAGACTCAGATCTTGATGTATGTGCCTTCTTAGCAAGATGTATTGACGATTCCCGACGTTTTCGGGAAAAGAAAAGGAAATTAAAGATATGAAGCTATCAACCATGTGCAAGAATCTGCTGCCTGGGCTGGCTCTGCTTCTGGCTACCAGCGCATTCGCAGCAAACAATGTCAACAAGGGTTCATTCGAGGTGTTTGAACCCATAACCGTCAGCGGACATCAACTGGTGCCGGGGCAGTACAAGCTCACCTGGGACGGAACAGGTTCTAACGTCGAACTAATGATCCTGTCGCACGGAAAACTGGTGGCCACCGTGCCGGCTCAGTTGCTCGACCTGAGTCAAGGCGAGCGTGACAACGCGACCGTGTCGCGCACCAACGATGATGGCAGCCAGTCTCTGACCCAGATCGACTTCGCCGGCAAGAAGTACGCGCTGGCATTTGGCGACGAGTCGGCGGCGACTACCTCAGCATCGCCGGATGGCAGCCAGTAAGTACCCTGGGTACGCAACCAGGTCCCTCCAGCTGCACCAGGCGCAACAGCGGCTTTGCCATGCTTGCGCCTGGTGTTGGGAGGGCCATAGAGTCAATGTCTCAGGAGCTTGGCAACATGTCTTCAATTCGTAAAGCAACGGTGATGGAGTACCCGAGGGTCGAAACCGAGTCCTCACCATTCGTGTATCCCACAATCGGACTACTTATTCACGCTGTGGAGTCCGATGAATTTGCCGAGTTCGTTAGGAAGCTGCCGAAATCGACTTGGTTTTGCGAGGTCGCGGAAGCTTAGCTCAGTTCTCGATCATAAGATCACATTTGCGACGGAGCGTGGAGTGAGGGCGCTAGCCGTTCATTAACGACTGTGGAGTACAAGATCCTACCCGATTTTAAGCGAGATTCCAGCATTAATGACAAACAAGGAGGCAGTATGTCGACGGCAAAGCTTGTAGTTATTTACCCTGTTCCAACGGATATTGAACAGTTCGAGCGGCTCTATCTTGAGCAACACGTTCCGATGGCCGTTGATAGGCTCGCAGGCAAGACAAAGATCGTGGCGACGAAGGTTTTAGGTTCGGCGCAAGGTGGCCTCGCACCCTTCCATAGGATTGCAGAAATCCATTTTCCTTCGATGTCGGCGTTGCATGCGTGTGCGGCTACTGAAGGAGCACAAGAGACTCTTGCGAACGCTGTTTCCATTTCGACGGGTGGCCCACCGATTTTCATCGTTGCGGAAGAAGAGACCTTCGTGTTCTAAGGTTGAGTTGTGACTTATAGGCACTTCTTAGGATGGCTTACTCCTGGTGGTCATTGAGACGGTCGAGCTGTCGAGCTAGGATCGCGACACCCGACCCTCAATGTGCAGGCGGTTATCGGGGGAATTTGGCTGCTCGCAGGTCGTACGTTCGTAGCAGCGAGGAGAGCTAAAG
>Ga0307478_10003485_pt1 | contig 11667 bp, 12 predicted proteins | sample atmos_gasesECM4C_2_FD_203713 | JGI IMG/M metagenome (GOLD analysis project Ga0307478, IMG submission 203713) | Hardwood forest soil microbial communities from Morgan-Monroe State Forest, Indiana, United States - atmos_gasesECM4C_05 | ecosystem: Environmental > Terrestrial > Soil > Temperate...
GGTAGTCCGGTCGGGCGTCGTCAGCCACATCCGCGCTGCGCGTTCTTGCTGTGCGTTCGACAACGAGCAGAACAGCAATGCACAAGATGAACATATGAGCATTTTCAGTTTCATGAAGCCTCCGATTTACGAGCGCCGAGGTCATTGGAAGGATAAAGATTGTACGTGCCATCCAATGTTTCTAGACCATAATATTTGAAGGTATTTTGTTGTCGGTGTCCAATTAGTACCTGAAAACGGCCATCGCGGAGGTTAACTGCCGTTCTGCCAGGTTCAATGAGCGACTCGACCTGATAGCGCCAATTGAGAAAAGCCGTGCCTCACTGGCTCAATTTAGAACCGAGACCAAGTATGCTTCCCCCTGGGGTGAACGGGGCTGTCGCATCCTTACCTAAGCAGAGGTGCTCTTTATGAAGCGGAACTTCGCCGCAATTGTCCTCGGTGGTACTGGGCAAGTCGGTGGTGCAGCGGTCGCGGAGCTGCTAGCAATTCCGGAATGCCGGGAAGTGGTGATGGTCACCAGAAAGCCCATTGCGGCGCAATCGCGGGTGCGCAACGTCGTTCTCGATACCGGCGCTGCTGACTTTGCCGAGCGCACTGCCGCCCTTGCCCGCGAAGTTTTAAGCCAAGGTCCCGTCAGCGCCGTGAGCTGTGTGGGTGTCGGTTCTGGATCGACGCGCTGGACCGAAGAAGAATTGAAACGACTTGAACTCTGCGTCGTCGGTGCATTTGCGCGTGGCTGCCACTACGCCGGAATCGCCCAGTTTTGCCTACTTTCTGCGGTGGGAAGCACAGCCCGCAGCCGGTTTCGATATGCCCGCGTAATGGGCATGAAGGAAGACACCGTGCGCAACATCGGTTTTACCCGCCTCGCCATCTTTCGCCCCGGCATCATTGTAGGCAACGCTCATACCCCGGCCTGGGTCGGTTGGTTGGGAAGCCTCGTGCCTGGGCCGTTCGGCAATATCGATCAGCGAATTCTCGGTCGCTCAATCGCCGCAGAGACAGCTTTGCACAGTCAAGAGGCCGGCGAAATTATCCTCGAAAATGCCGCAATGAAAAAACTCGCTACACAGTTCAATAGCGTGCCTTAGGAATTTTTGCGTGGAGCATCGGCCTGGTATCGCCAATTGAAATCGTGATCGGCCTACAGGAGCCGACGACTTATGAGGACTAATGCGTGCGAGAACCTGCGCCCGCCCCTGCCATCAGGCAGTGGGCGCGCTAGTGGATTGATGCCGACATAAGAGTCCTTTGTGGGATTCCCACGAGTTTGCCGGTGTGCGAGTCTTCTGGATGCGCACTGGCATCACCGTCCACTTGAACCCGACCAATCGCAAGCGCCTGCAGGTGATCGTTGACGACCGCAACAGCCCCCAGATGTTGATTTTCTCCCCGCGGAACATGGCATCGATTCGTGCCCGCAGGCCAGACTCTTCCCCCAGGAGCAATTGGAGCGTCCAGGTAAAAGCCAACCGCCCTGACCGCCAAACGCTCACCGCTCTGCGGATCGTCTGCAAAAAGCTCCCGCAGATGCAGCTTTGAAGCCGTTTTGTAATGTGACGCCGGTGCCCATAAATCCCCTGTCCTCCTGTACGGCAGGCCCGTCTTGCCCGGATCAGAATCGCGAATTCTTTTGTTCGCAAGACCGACGGCGTGGCAAAGCGCTTCAGGAGAGAAGGCCCGAGTTCGAATCTCTTCGCATCCGGCAGCGAAAAGTCGCTCCTATGGGTCAATTTCCAGGCGCGAGCGCTGCCAGCACGGCTTGCGGTCGGATTGGCAGATGACGGACGCGTGTGCCCGTGGCGGCGAAGATGGCATTTCCAATCGCGGACGCAACCGGCGTGGTCGCCGGTTCACCAAGCCCAACTGGTGCTTCCGTGCTTGGCAGGAACTCCACCTCGACGTCCGGTACGTCTCCCATGCGCAGCAACGCATAGCCACCCGACCTGGATCCACTGTGGCTTTAGTCGCGAACGAATCGATCAATCAGCACTTCAAGTCTCATGCGGAGAACTTTTGTCGCTGGTAGATCGTGAGTGAGCCCGTCTACAGCCAGCATGAAAACCTCCGAGACCTCTTTAGTACTAATTAGTACTAAGGACAGCCTGCGTGTACAACGCGGCCCCAATTAAACCCTAACTCACTCGTCGACTGGCAGATGATCGCAACTCTGCAAAAGCGAATGTGACAACAGACTCCAGCAGGAAAGACTTGCACCGGATTTTGCACCGACTGCCTGCATCCGGCGGCTACTGGCTGTTCCGATGAACGCTTACGGAGGTGATTAAGGAGAAAGGTAGAAGGTTCATTATCATAACCTTGCAGAGAATTGCTAAAGCGATACGGGCAGGTGGTGTGTCTGCCAGTTCCACCACTTCCGCACGGGACAAAACAGCGTCACAAAGCGGCTTGATTATAGCAGAATGAAAACCTCATAAGCTTGCCGACGCAGGAATATCCCAAACACAGCTGGCAATTCGGACCCAAACGGAAGGCTGGCCATCACACATCCTGTGCCACACGAGTCCTTGGCAGTAGGGTACGACCAACGGTTGCGGGATATCCGCAGTCGGCTCTTACGCAGTCTCTCCGTACTTTGGCCTTACCGCGATTTTACGATTCCGAGATCCCGTCAACGGAATTAAAACGATGCTGCGATCTTCGTTCTGAGTCAGCGTCCAAAGAGCGGAGCACTGGTCACACAGCCAGTAGCGATCCACCCGCTGTGGCGGCTTCCGCATGGGAGGAGACGCGAGAGATTTCCTGGTAGATTCGTTGAGCGCTAGCTGGAAAGACTGACTGATCGGCAACCACGCCCTAGGGTTTTCTACAGGAGCGCCGGATTCGGTTTCCAGTAGAAATAGCTTGCCTTCTCGAAGCTGCACAAACGGGGTACAGCACAGCGGATTTGCGCAGTGGCTTAGCATCAGGGAGCTCCACCGAAACTTTCCCTCTAGACTGCATGTGAAATACCAGACGGCACTTAGCTGTTTTGTTCCGGTCCCCATCTACGGGATACGGGAAGTTCACAGGATGTTGCTGCCGAGTGTCCGGCAATGATGACGATATATCGTCACACGGCAGTCCTAATGCACCAGCGCTCCCATGACCGCCACCACCACGCCGACAACCGCCAGCACCATTCCCAGGTGCCAAAAGATCCGTCGCCCGGAGAGCAGGGTGATCGATGTCACGACCAGGCCAATTTCCAAGAACACTTCGGCAAGGTCATAGCGGTCGGCGCGTCGTCGTTCCATGGCGACTTCCGCTTCCATTTCGCGCGCCTTGTCTTCAATGTCTTTTTTTTCGCTCTTGTAGCGCTCCGCCTCTTTACCGTATTTCTCGCGCAGCGTGCCAACCCCTGCGGCGTCGTTGGTTGCCATCACCGCGGCCAAGTCGCCCACTAACGTGTCCTCATGCTCACGGATATTCTTCGCCTGGTAATAGGCCCACTGATCAGACGACTTCGCCTGCAGCACAACTTCCTCGGTGTGAGCCCGGTGCCCCAGCAACGAAACCACCGCCACGAATACCGCCAGCACCGCCATGGTTAACGACACCGCAGCCAACGAATGGTCTTCTCTGGCTTTCTCGGCGGCTTCACGCAATTCCTGAGCTTCGTCCGGCATATTTCTCCTATCGTCGTTTCAGTTCAATTCTGGAGTCTTAGCAACTCTCTCCACAGGCAACTCAGGATACTACGCAATTCGCCATGCCTTCGCCAACTTTTCGGCAAAGCCGTTACTCGCCCATCACCTTCACAATCACGCGCTTGTCGCGCTGGCCATCGAATTCGGCATAGAAGATGCGTTGCCATGTGCCCAAGTCAAGTTTGCCGGCGGTGATCGGCACGATTACCTCATGATGAATGAGCAGCGCCTTCAGGTGCGAGTCGCCATTATCTTCGCCGGTTTCATGATGCTTATAATTCTTGCGAAACGGAGCCAGATGCTCCAGCCACTGGTCGATATCTTCAATCAGCCCACTCTCGTTGTCGTTGACGTAGACTCCCGCCGTAATGTGCATGGCGGAAACCAAAACCATCCCCTCCTTGACTCCGCTGCGGCGCACGATCTCCTCAACCTGCGGCGTCAGATGCACATAAGCTCTATGGGTTTTGGTATGAAACTTCAAGTATTCCGTGAGAACTTTCATGATAACTCCCTATTTCGAGGTCATTCACAATGAGAACGTACGAGGAATTTTATCTCAATCCAAAGTGGATTTTCCGTCGATTACCTCGGTTACGCAGGTCAGCGAGAGATCGCAGAAACCTCATGCCAGTTGCGTCATACTCGATTTTCCGAGGAGGTTTCGGTGCTGTTCCGGTTGGATTATTTGTTCTGCGTTCTTACTGTCGTCTCGACCGTCTTGTTGGGAAAACGCTGCTGGGAGGGCTGGATTCTTGCGGCGATCAATAGCGCCATCGTCTGCGTCATCGGATTCCGGACCGCGCAGTTTGGCTTCATCCCGGCGAATGTATTCTGCATCGCCCTCTATGCGGTAAACCTCCGCTCGTGGCGCAAGCCCGAAACCCATTGAGTTGCCAACTTTTTCCCCGGGCGTGCGCCGCTGGGAGCCCGCACGCCGCGCTGAAGGTCACTGGCTGATCCCTCGTAACGAAGAAGAACGGCGCGCTCCGCATATGGGACACGCTCGTCCGGAAGAACGTCACCACAGGGAGGCGCGGACCGCAAAAGAGGCGATTCGCACGTTGGGGTCGCCTCGAAACCGATTTTCTTGCACTGTTATTTGAGCCCAAGCTCGCCGTTAAACAGCTGGGTGATTCCGTAGCATTCGCAAGCCGAGCTTTCGAGTTTCTTGCGATTCAGGATTTTTACGGCGCCGTGGGTGTATTCGATAATGCGCCTCTTCTGCAGCGATCCCGCTGCGAGGCTCACGCTCGGGCGATCCGTCCCGAGCATCATCGCAAGAAACTCGTGAGTAATCCGCAGTAAGCCGGATTCCACGCGATCCTGAGTCAACAAAAGCCACCGGCACAGGCGTTGTTCCAGATTATGCAGACGATTGCAGCCGGCCGTCTGTGCAACTTGCATTCCATGCACGGCGGCGTACCGGTTCAGCAATTTTTGAAACTGCGGACTTGATTGCAGAGCGGCTTCCAATACCTCGCCGCTCAGCCTGAAACCTGCTCCGGCAATTTGTATGACTGCACGGTGCGGGCTTCTCGTTATGCCAGCCACCATGGCCACGGGCGTGAACCCTTCGTTCCCGACGACGCCAACTTCAACGCTCTCACCACTCCGAGTGGCAAATACCAGCGAGACCATCCCCGTATTCAGGAAGTAGGCGAATTCAAGTTTTCGGTTGGGCTCGTGAAGACTTCGGTAACGCGGCAACACAACAAACTGCAGATGCGCGCGAATCAGCGCAAATTCGCCGTCAGGAATCGACAGCAGCAGGCTATTCGCAATGGGTTTTCCCGCGGCGTTCGTGCGCTCGCCAGGATGTAGAGGCTGAGGATCGCCGCTCGCGCCAATTCGATCGGTCTTGCTCATGGGTGCCTCGCGATTCGGGTTCATATGTTTGTCGGAAATTTGATGCGATCCGGAACGCAGCGGCATCTCAGAAATTTCCCCGGCCCAACCAGTCCTCCGGGCTGTCTTAATTCAGGGTCCAGAGAGTGTTCGATACCCAACACACTGTAGGCACCACTTCGGATCAGGTGTCCCGTAGCCTGCCCGAAGGATCCCGCCTCTGAGCCTGTCGAAGGGTCTCCGTTACTTTGCACAGGCTGTCATCCCGAGAAACGCGAGGGATCTTGGTTTCTGCTTGCGACCGTCCGTATTGAGGTCGCGGCAAACTCCAGGATCCCTCGCTTCGCGGACGACAGCCTGTCACTGCGTTAGGACGCCAACCCATGACTCTCCAGTTTCGACCTGTGGAAATCGTGCTGACGAAAACGCATTCCTGGCTTAAGATGGTGCGCATGGCTAAGAAAACCGGAATGAGCGATTCGTCTTTGTGGGTCATCGCCATCATGTTGCTGGCGATCGCCGCATGGACGTTCTTCAAGAAGTAAACACAATCGCAATGCTTCTTGTAGATGGCGCCGGTCTCCACGCGAACCATGGGCGGCGCTAGGGCGTTGGTGTTCTATTTATATTTACTTGACGCCGGCCATCGAACTCCCGCTGCACGAAGCCTGAAACTCAATATCAGGTAAATGCTCCACCGCGCGACGGAGGGGGTTGTTCCCAGCTGGTAGTGAGAAATGACATTGATGCCAATCGAAAATCCTAGTCTCTCGATTCGCCTTTCGTGACTGGGCAGGCAGAAACTAGAAAAAAAGAAACCTACCTCATCGTCTCCTCAATCTCAGAAATCCAGTCCGGCCGTTTCAGCACTTCGCGTGGCTTGGGACCATCCGCCGCGCCCACGATTCCGTCCTGCTCCATCAGATCGATCAGATGTGCCGCGCGGCCGTAACCGATTCGCAGACGCCGCTGCAGCAGGGAAGTCGAGGCCTTGCCGAACTCGATGACCAATTTCACTGCATCCTGATACAGAGGATCATCCTCGCCGCCTTCGCCTGATCCTTCAACATCGCTACCGCCGCTTCCAGCCTCGCGCTCTTCTTTCGGTGCTTCCAGGAATTGCTGTTGATACTCCGCCGACCCTTGCTGCTTCCAGAACTCCACCACCGACGCGATTTCTTTTTCCGTGACCAGCGGCGCATGTAGCCGATGTACCCGCGCTGATCCCGAAGGCAAGTAAAGCATGTCGCCCTTGCCCAGCAGAGCCTCGGCTCCGTTCGCGTCAAGAATAGTTCGCGAATCGACCTTGGTCGCAACGCGGAAAGAAATGCGCGCCGGAAAGTTCGCCTTGATTAATCCTGTAATCACGTCGACCGACGGACGCTGCGTCGCTAATACCAAGTGAATGCCCACGGCGCGAGCCATCTGTGCCAGCCGAGTAATCGATTCCTCCACGTTCGAGGAGTCGAGCATCATCAAGTCGGCTAATTCGTCGATGATGATCACGATATACGGAATCGGCTTGTCGTCCGACTCTTCCTCAAACAGGCTTGGCGTGCCGCCGCTATCAAATAGCCGGTTGTACTGATCGATGTTGCGCACGCCCTTGGCCGCCAGTAGCTTAAGCCGCCGTTCCATCTCGCGCACGGCATTGCGCAACGCATTCGCGGCCAGCTTCGGCTCGGTGATGATCGGGGTATAAAGGTGCGGCACGCCTTCGTAGTTACCCAGCTCCAGCCGCTTCGGGTCGACCAGAATCAGCCGCACCTGATCCGGCGTCGCCTTGTACAGAATCGACATGATGAAGGCATTGATCGCCACGCTCTTGCCCGAACCCGTCGATCCGGCAATTAGCAAGTGCGGCATGCCATTGAGATCAGCCGTGACGATGCGGCCGTTGATATCTTTGCCCAGCGCCATCGTCAGCTTTGACTTCGAGCCCATGAATTCCTGCGACTCGATGTTCTCCCGCAACCAGATGATCTCGCGCTCGCGGTTCGGCACCTGAATGCCCACCGTCGATTTCCCCGCCATGCGCTCGATCAAAATACTCTCGGCCTTCAACGCTAAACAAAGATCATCCGTAAGGTTCGTGATGCGGCTGTACTTGATTCCAGCGTCCGGCTTGAATTCAAACGTCGTGACCACCGGACCAGGATTAATCTGCGTGATCTGTCCATGAACTTCAAACTCCGCATATTTTTCCGTGAGCACCTGCGCCAGCAGCTTCAATTCGTCGGCATCCACCGTCTGGTGCTCGTCGGCGCGTTGCAACAAACTGCTGGAAGGCAGCTTGTAGCCGCCCGCCGCGATCTTCGGCATCGTCGTCTTGGCCTTGTGATCGCTGTCGGCGCGTTGCGTTACCTCTGGATCCGGCATTGCCTCCGTTGTCGTGAGAGGCTCAATTAAAACTCCGCCCGCTGCTGGAGCTTCCTCTTCAATCTCAGGCTCCAGCGTGCGCTCAATGCCAGTACGTCGAGATTCAACCCGCGCCTGCACCGGCGGCGCAGCCGCAGCCTGGCGTGACGGGATCAACTGCGTCTTGACCACCGGCTTCGAAATCCGCCGCTTCTCCAGCTCCTTTTGCTGCTGTCTCTTGGCCCGTTCTTCCTGCCAGTCCAGATAGCGATTCCACAACGCCGTCACAAATGCAAACCGCGTCGGCGCCCACAGTTGAATCGCCGAAAACGAGAATGCCGTTGAGAGATACAGCGCGACCGCCAGCACGCTGGCGCACACAATGTAAGCGCCAGCAAGATTCAGGTAGTGGATGAGCCAGTCGCCCACCACGCGCCCCAGCAAGCCTTCGATCGGGACCACGTGCAGCCAGCGCATCTGCCCCGGCAACAGCGCCAGCAGCGCCGGAATAAACATAGCCAGCCACACTCCGCCCAGGCTCTTCGCCATCGGCGACTGAATCTTGCGCGAAGCGAACCAGCGCATCCCAAGCATGGCAGGGAATACGGGCAACAGAAAAGCTCCAATGCCGAAGAACTGCAGCATCAGGTCCGAGATCACCGCGCCGACCACGCCGATCCAGTTGCGGGCCGCGTGGCTTCCGGTCAACACCGAAGCGCTATTGAGCGAGGGATCGAGCGGCGAATACGAAGCCAGCGCGAGAAAAAGGAGGAGCGCAGAGATGCACAGCAGGAAACCGATCAGCTCATTCAGCCGCCGGTTGCCCGTGGGGACAAATATGCTTTCCAGAAAACCCATGTGGGCCGTTGTTCCCACGGACAGAGTATCCCGTGGCGCAAATCGGCCAGAGCCTCACCATTATGCCAAGAAGCAGCGGCGGCAGCAATGGCCGAATTTGGCGGGAGTGTACAGTCGAGTTCCCGGCGCGCACGCCGACCCAAAGGTCTTTCTACAGACTTGTCATCCTTCCTCGGGAGTCCCCGGCGAAGCCGGGGACTCCCGAGGAAGGACCTCTGTACGTGGCTGAAAGCGCAGCCGGTGCCGACAAGTCCATAGGTCCTTCGGCCGCAAAGGACGCGGACCTCAGGATGACAGATATGTTTGGACCGGCGACGCCGAGATGCTATCCCGCCAGTCTCGCCGCAAATACCAGCACCAGCGTCCCCACGATGAGGCGGTAGATCGCGAACGGTACAAAACCATGCTTTCGCACGTAGGCCATGAACCACGCCACCGAAGCGTAGGCGACGACATAGGAAACCACGAAGCCAATCGCGAGCACGATCCACCCGTGGGCATCGATCTGGGCGACGCCGATCGGGTTCTCGCCATGGCCGCCGCGGAGCGACTTGAATAGTGTGTAACCGGTGGCGGCGACCATGGTCGGGATCGACAGAAAAAACGAGAATTCCAGCGCCGATGCCCGCGACATTCCCGCAAGCTGCCCGCCCGCAATCGTCGACATGGACCGCGAAGTGCCGGGAAAGACTCCCGAGAAGATCTGGCAGAAGCCGATCCACAGCGCTTGCCCCAGGCTCATGTCTTCCATCTTCCAGGTATGAATGCGTCCCCCGCCAGACGGTCCCGCAGCCTCTGACTTCGCATTCATGGCGTCGACGACCCACATGATAACTCCGCCAATCAGCAGCGACCAGCCGATGATGTACAAGCTCTCCAAATGTTTGCCGATCACTTTGGTCAGCAGAAACGAAGGAATTGCGGTGACAACGAATGCGACGGTGACCAAGCCCAGCGGGTGCGTGAGCGGCGTGCGGTCTCCCCGCTCGCCGCGAGGAAACGTCGAGAGAAACGCAGCAATGCGCCCGCGAAAATAAACCGGCAGGCAAAGAATCGCGCCCAGTTGAATGACGATGGAATACATCTTCCAGTAGCCGTCCGACAAGCTGATGTGCAACAGCGCCTCAGAAAGCCGCAGGTGCGCGGTCGAACTGACCGGCAAAAATTCGGTGAGACCTTCGACAATACCCAATATCAGGGAGAGCAGGTAATCGTTCAATCGACCTCCGGAAGTACGGAACAGTATCGCAGAAAAACTTTGCCGGGAGTTTACTAGTGTCATCCTGAGCGCAGCCGTCTGTTAGGCGTAGCGAAGGATTTCAGGCTTAATCGAGGTAGCGCATCAGCCAAACCACATAAGTCCACAGATGAAAAGTCGGCGCTCAATCGCCCGTGCTGCCATACGTCGGAATCCCCTGCTGCATATAAAAAATCAGCTTCTGCGCCCGGGAAGCCCAGTCGCTCTGCCCGTACTGGCTTACCACCTTCTGCGCTATGGCGAGTGCCCGGTCCTTCGACTCCGCAGATTTTTTTTGATTCGGTTCCGTCCGGTAAATTTCAATCAGCGTCGAGCGGCGCCACGCCGCGTTATACAAAGCCTCCGGCGCTGATGGAGACTGCGGGTGCTCTTTCGCATAGTTCTCGTAGAGATCGGCTTCCTTGTCCGGACATTTCGTCATCCCTTCCCAGTCGCCGCAAAGTTTGTTCTCGAGCAATCGGAAAGCGGCAAGGTCGGCCCACTTTGTGCCGGGATATTTTTTCATCACCAGTTTCATCCACTCTTCCTGCATTTGGCCGCGCATGTAGGAATCGCGCTCCCGCGCCGAAGGGCGCGTCATCACATCGGACCGCTCGATCTGCCAGCGAATATCGGCCGCCCGATACAGCGCTTCTCCGGCCAGCGGCGAAGCAGGCATTAAATCGTACAAACGGTAGTAGAGCCGCATCGCATCCTGCGCGGCATCGCGCCGGCCGCGGCGCCGGCTGGCCTGATCCTCGGAGTCTGCCGCCTCGCCAAAAATCACTCTGTCGCCATCCTGGGTCGTGCTGCTCACCACCGCCTTCGCCGCCACCCAGCCCGTGATAATTTTTCCTTCCTGTTCTTCTTCGGTTGCGCCTTCGTCTCGCCGCGGCGGGTTCAGGATTACCTCCGCATGAATCCAGTCGCGCGCGGTTTCCAGAATCACCAACTCGTTCCCGCGTCCGGCGATGCCCAGCTTGGCCGAATCCGCGCCCGGAGCAACGTGGATCGATTCCTCCGACACCAGAGTTCCGCGCTGCGCTTCGGCGAGAGCGAAGGTCGGACAAGAGAGGATTAGAAAAATTGTGGCAAGCGTTATTTCAAACGTGGCTGAGAATTGTGATTTCATAGATTGCGGAAGCCCGCGTTTTTCCGGCGTGACCTGTCAATAAGAATGGGCCTGACTACACTGAGGTTGCAAGTCGCACCTTATATTTTGTGCGCTCTCCGCCCTACATTCAAGTGGTGCTCGCTTCTGGCCGGTCACAGAAACGAATCCTGATCAAGCGCCGCTGTCGTGGAATCGAAAACAACTGTTAGGATGGCTCACTGACATCGACTCCCATGAGCGCCCTAACCATCTTCGGACTGTTCGCGGTGACGGCGATGCTGGTTTGCTACGCCCTCGAATCGCGCAGTCGATGGTTCATCCTCGCCTTTGCCGGAGCCTGCATGCTCGGCTCGGCCTACGGATTTCTGCAGGGAGCGTGGCCATTCGGATTGGTCGAGGCCGTATGGTCTGTGGTCGCGATCCGCCGCTGGGCAAAATCTCCCGCCCCAAAATGATCTGCGCGGTCGCTTTCGTCTTTATCCGCGACGAAATTCCTCCAGCATCTCCGGATCGATGTTACCGCCGCTGACGATGGCCACGGCAAGTTTTGTCTTGGGCAACTCGGCGGCATGGAAAATGAATCCGGCCGTCGCGACTGC
>Ga0307478_10003486_pt1 | contig 11666 bp, 6 predicted proteins | sample atmos_gasesECM4C_2_FD_203713 | JGI IMG/M metagenome (GOLD analysis project Ga0307478, IMG submission 203713) | Hardwood forest soil microbial communities from Morgan-Monroe State Forest, Indiana, United States - atmos_gasesECM4C_05 | ecosystem: Environmental > Terrestrial > Soil > Temperate...
TGCCCTTCGCCGCCACGAGCAAACTGGTTGTAAAAGGGATGCGCCAGCTCCGCCAATTCCGTCTGCGGCGCCAGGTGATGCGTAATCCCGCCCAGTTGTTTTGCGGTGCGGTGATAGAAGAAGTTCCACATTTGCTGACCAGCCCCGATTCCCCACAACTTCTTGCGCAGACCGATGTAGTTCGCAAAATTCTTCTTCGCCTCATACCACTTCGGATCCTTGTGCGGACGGTTCACCGGCCACTTAGCGATCGCATGAGCTTTGGCCTGATACATCAGGTAAGCGACCCATGTGGCGATCGGCTCGACCAACACCTGCGCGCCTTCGCGCTCCAGGAATTCGAACATGTGGAAGTTGCCGTCACCTTCGGTGAGTTGCGCCCAGAACTCTCCCGTGATTTTCACCAGCGGCTTCACGCGCGTCCGATCCACCTCAATTGAGTCCATTTTCTGCCGCGCGGTCTGCAAAGCATTCAGGTAATCCTTGCCCCACATGTGCTCGTGCCACTTGCCGAAGACATTGAACGTGTTGCGCAGAATCTTGTTGTTCTTGAACTTGGGCTTCGCCCAATCGGGCGCACTTTTTTCAATCTCGAAGGACTTGCGATTCTTCAAATCCTCACACAACCCGTCTACTGCCTCGCGAAATATTCGATCCGTTTCGCCCCGGCGCGTTTCGTACGGCCGGATCTGGTAGATGAGGTCGTTAAACACGTCGCCCAGGTGCATCGCATTCAGCATTCCGAAGCCGAAATCGACCGTGAATTTCAGACCTGGCTCGCCTGAGGCGGCTTTGATGCCGTCGCTGTCTTTGAACAGCAGGACGCGAAAGCCGTCGAACCCGGCATTCTTCAGTGCAAACCGATACTCCGCCTCATACATGCCGAAGCGGCATGGCCCACACGATCCGGCGGTAAAAAACACGTAATTGTCCAGAATTTCTTGGCGCGGAAGGCCTTCCTTCTCCAGGAATTGGAGATACTGGACCAGATTGCCGACTGTAAAATAGGTCGGATTACACTGCCCGTTGTTGCCAAACTCCTTGCCGATCTGGAAGGCGGGGACATCCGGTACGGGCAACTTCTCGCAGCGATAACCGCAGCCTTGAAAAACAGCGCGAATGAGGTCTTCGTGCTTCCATGTGAAGCCGCCAAACAGGATTGTCGTGTGAGCCCGCTGCTCCGCGGTAAAAGCCCGCTCCACCGGACGGTGAAAGTGTTCAGGCCGGTCTAGACCTGCAATTTTGCGCAGACGCATCCGCTCTGCTTCTAGGCGCTGCTTGATTTCTGCATCGTTTTCAATCTGGATGAAATTCGTCGCCATATCTTCCTCCGGCGGTAAGTGGAAATGTGGAGATGGTGTTTGAGGTAGCCGACGAGCAGTGGAGTTGATGGTTCGGATCTTGGCAAGACTTTATCCGAAGGATTCTCTGATGAAGAGGTTCCTCGCTCACGTCTTCTCTAGAACTGAACCGCATCCGTACTCCAAGAGTTTGGCTGGGGCCGGGAGTTCTGACGCCCACGAACTAACGGCTGGAGTCCACAGGCGACGGCGAAAATGCCCGTCTCTTAGAGACGGACAGTTAGGAGGCGGTTGCCTCAGATTTATTCCCCAAGCGGCGATCGCGAAGACGAAGGGGCCAGAGTGACTTCTTTTTAACAGAAATCGCGGTCGCGCTTCAAGATGGGAAAATTGCTGGCACGGATGCAAATTTTTCGCGTCCGCGATTATGCTGAATCTACATCAGCCCCTGGAGGACGCAATGACACGGTTTTGGAACTGTACAAGGGGCGAAATGTGCGCTAGCGGTCATTCATAACGCTGCTATCCTACAAATCAATCATTCGGAGAGTGTATTTCTCGGAAGGAGTAGTTGCCATTGAAGCGTGAACCGGGTTGGTACAAGGACGCGGTCGTCTACCAAGTTCATGTGCGTACCTTCTATGACACCAATAATGATGGCATCGGCGATTTTGCCGGGCTTGCACAAAGACTCGATTACGTTCAGGAACTCGGCGTCAACACGATCTGGCTGATGCCGTTTTTCCCCTCGCCGCTTCGGGATGACGGCTACGACATCTCCGATTACAGATCGGTCCATCCGAGCTACGGAACGCTCGAAGATTTCAAGAAATTCCTCTCCATTGCTCATGAGCGCGGCATCCGGGTGATCATCGAGATGGTGCTGAATCACACCTCGGATCAGCACCCTTGGTTCCTGGAGTCTCGCAGCTCACAAGGCAATCCCAAACGCGACTGGTATGTCTGGAGCGATACCGACGCGAAGTACCGGGGTACTCGGATCATCTTTGTCGATACCGAAATGTCGAACTGGGCCTGGGATCCGATTTCCAAGTCCTACTACTGGCATCGCTTTTTCAGCCATCAGCCGGATCTGAACTACGACAATCCCGCCGTTCGCGAAGAGATGTGGAATGTGATGAAGTTCTGGCTCGAGATGGGCATCGACGGTTTCCGCCTGGATGCGGTCCCATACCTGATTGAACGAGAGGGAACGAACTGCGAGAATCTGCCGGAGACACACGCGATCATACGGGACCTCCGCAAGCGCGTCGATGAGCAATTCCCGGGAGTGATGCTGTTGGCCGAAGCCAATCAGTGGCCCGCTGATCTTCGTCCTTATTTTGGCGACGGGGACGAATTTCACATGGCCTTCCACTTTCCCCTGATGCCCCGGATGTTCATGGGACTTCGCCTGGAAGATCGCAAACCCATCACCGAGATTCTGCAGCAGACGCCGGAAATCCCGGCCTCCTGCCAGTGGTGCCTCTTCTTGCGCAACCATGATGAGTTGACGCTGGAAATGGTCACCGACATGGAGCGTGACTACATGTACGACATCTATGCGAGTGACAAGACGATGCGGCTGAATCTTGGCATTCGCCGCCGCCTGGCTCCTCTGCTCGACAACGATCGCCGCCGCATCGAGCTGATGAATGGCATGCTCATGTCTCTGCCGGGCACTCCCATCATTTATTACGGGGATGAGATCGGCATGGGCGACAACATTTATCTAGGAGATCGCAATGGAGTGCGGACGCCGATGCAGTGGAGCGGCGGCTGGAATGGAGGTTTTTCCGGCGCCGATCCGGAGAGTCTTTATTCCCCTTCCATTCTCAATCCCGTTTATGGTTACCAGGCGGTGAATGTCTTGTCCCAGAAGCGCACCCAGCATTCGCTCTTGTCTTGGATGAAGCACATAATCGGCATTCGCCGCTCCACTCCGGTTTTTGGTTCAGGTTCAATCGAATTTCTGTACCCGGCTAACCATCGAGTTTTGGCTTTTATTCGGCAACTGGGGAAAGAGACGGTGTTGGTGGTCAACAACCTTTCCAGCGCCGCCCAGGCGGTGGAACTCGATTTGCGTCGCTACAAGGGGAATATCCTGATTGAGATGTTCGGCAAGAATATCTTCCCACGCATTGGCGATCTGCCGTACCTTTTGACCATGGGCCCTTACCAGTTCTACTGGTTCAGGTTGCGGCGCATCTAATCCGGCACCGCACAGCAGCTAAACCGACGCATCGTTCATCGAGCGGAAACTTCTTTTGGGGGGTTGATTGGCGGAAGAGACTTTATTAACGGATGATTTCGTTCGCCAACTCATCAACGTCGGCGAAGTCGACATTCTGGTGGGCCTACCCACCCACAATCACGCCAAAACCATTGAACCGGTCGTTCGGGCAATTCAAGCCGGGATCCTGAAGTGTTTCCCGCGCGAGCGAACGGTGATCATCAACGCTGACGGAGGATCCAATGATGGCACCCCCGAGTTGGTGACCGGGGCCTCCATCGACGATGTCTGGCGGGCGTCCAAAGTTTATGCATTACGCACGCTGCACGCGATCAGTACTCGTTACGCAACCACCCTGGACTCGGGAACAGCTCTCCGGACAATTTTGGCAGCGGCTGATCTGCTGCGAGCCAAGGTCTGTGTGCTTGTCTCGCCCGAGGCCACGACCATTGAACCAGATTGGGTGCAGAAGTTGGTCCGCCCCGTTTATTACGACAATTTCGACTTGGTTTGCCCGCTATATCGCCGTCAAAAATCCGAAGGCGCGTTGATGCGCAACCTGCTGTATCCGATGACTCGCTCCATGTACGGGTACCGAATTCATGAGCCCTACGCTTCGGAATTTGCTATCTCCGGGCGCTTTGCAACGGATCTTCTGGGTAAGGAAATCTGGACGCAGGAATGGGGCCGCATGGGAGCAGAAATCTCTGTCACGATCACTGCCATCACCGGTAGCTACCGCGTTTGCCAATCGTTTCTGGGAACCAAGGCGCAACCTGCTCGCAACTCGAGCGACCTGGTTTCCGTAATGCGGCGCACGGTGGGCGCTCTGTTCGCATCTTTGGACGGCAATTTCGAACTCTGGAGCAAACTATCCGGCTCTCAGCCTGTGCCCACCCTGGACAGCGAACCAGAGGTCATACCAGAAGGTGCGCGAATCAATCGAAAGCGCCTGCATGACATGTTTGCGACCGGCGTCACCAACCTGGAACCTGTCTTCCGCTCAATTCTTTCCGAAACGACGCTTTCCGATTTGCAGAAGATCGCCGCCCTCGGGATCGACGAATTCAACTATCCCGCCGAACTTTGGGCCAGAACCGTTCTTGAGTTCACGGCTTCTTATCACAAATCCGTAATTAATCGCGATCATATTCTCCAGGCCCTGGTTCCTCTTTACCGGGGGAGAAGTTTGACCTTCTTGCTGGACGATCAAAATGGTTCGGGCGAGAACATCGAAATCCGCGAGGAGGCTCTTTGCGGAGAGTTCGAACGATTAAAGCCGTACCTGCTTGAAATCTGGGGGGAGAGAAAGTGAGACGTCTATGCGGGACATCATCGTTACCGAACTGACTCAGGCTTTTCACCAGATGGCTAGAGACATCGCGCACTATCTTCCGCGCCTGATTGTCATGCTGGTCATCGCTTTTGTTGGATGGGTGATCGCCTATCTGTTGAAGATGCTGGTGCGCAGCATTCTACGCCTGACAAAATTCTCCAAGTTAGCCGAAAATGCCGGCGCCACCCAGTTGTTGCACCAGGCGGCCTTGCCGTCTTCCACCGAACTCGTGAGCCGCTTTGTCTTTTGGGTGGCATGGGTAGGATTCATTCTGGTGGGCGTAAGCGTTCTAGGAATCGGCGGCTTGCAGGAATATATCTCGCGTTTTTTTCTCTTTCTGCCTCGACTGGTGGCGGCGCTCGTCATCCTTTTCTTCGGCTCCCTTGCGGCGAGTTTCTTCTCGCGTGCTGCTCTGCTGGCAGCGGTGAACGCAAATCTCCGCTCCTCACGGCTCTTGAGTATCTCGATCCGAGTTCTGGTCAGTATCTTTGCTCTGTCCATGGTCTTTGAAGTCCTCGGCGTCGCTGAGCAAACTATGCTGATTGCTTTCGGAACCGCCTTCGGAGCAGTCATGTTGGGGCTGGCCATTGCCTTCGGTCTGGGAGGCCAAGACTTGGCGCGCGAATTCCTGGAAAGAAGACTAGGCGCTGGAAAGAAGGAAGAGAAGGAAGATGAGCTATCACCGCTCTGATAGAACGGATTTAGCCTCTCGCTTGCAGGATTCGGCGGATTCGCCCAATTCGCATCCATTCGACTGCGAAACCGCGCTCGCGGAAAATTGCTGCGAAGTTCATGATCAAGCCACTAATCCTGGCGTTCATCCCGGCATTTACCCACCGAGCCATTCGTAACACCACGCCTGAGCAAACTGGCCGCACATCTGCACACTGTTGAGCGCAGGTCGGCAGTTCCGATTAATTCGCTCTTATCCGATCTGAACCAGAACTGCCTGATCGCGTCCGCAGTGAGCTGTTCGATTGCCAGAAGAATGAGATCGAGGCGAAGGATCAGAGGCAATGATCAAGTTAGACCATTTTTTGGTAGCACAAGGGATCTCTCATGAATGAAGAAGACATCGTGAAGGAATTCTTGGTCGAGAGTTATGAGAACTTGGACCGGCTCGATCAAGATCTCATTGCTCTCGAGAAAGATCCCACCAATCGCGACACTTTAGCCAGCATTTTCCGCACGATCCACACCATCAAAGGCACATCTGGTTTCCTCGCTTTTAACCAGTTGGAAGCCGTGACCCACGTTGGCGAAAACCTTTTGTCTGGCTTGCGCGATGGGTTGCTTCATTTGACTCCGGAAATCACAACGGGTTTGCTGGCCCTGGTCGATGCCGTCCGGCAGATGCTCAGCAATATCGAATCCAAGGGAAATGAAGGCAAGCGCGACGACCGTGAGTTAATTGCAACCTTGACGCGGCTGTTACCGTGCAACGATCCAAGCTCCGCTCCGGTCCCGGTCCCCAAAGAAGACCCCAAACCGGAACCCGCTCTCCAGCCCTCCCTCAATATGGGGGAGATCCTGATCAGCCGAGGCGCGGTCAAAGCGAGCCAGGTAGACGAGGCGGTGGAACAGCAGCACGCCGGCGACCCGCGGCACATTGGAGAAATTCTGGTCGACAAGGGAGCCGTCAAACCTCAGGACGTGCTGGACGCCCTCAACACCCAGCAGCAGGCGCACGGACAGAGCGCCGGCGACAGCACAATTCGTGTCGACGTCAGCCTGCTCGATCAATTAATGAACCTGGTCGGTGAACTGGTGCTGACGCGCAACCAGATCCTGCAGGCGGCGAACACCAGCGAAGAAAGCGGTCTGCTCGCCACCAGCCAGCGGCTCAACCTCATTACGACCGAACTGCAGGAAGGCGTGATGAAGACGCGCATGCAGCCCATCGGAAATATCTGGGGAAAATTTCCGCGCACGGTGCGCGACGTGGCCCTGGGATGCGGCAAGCAAGTCCAGATAGAAATGGAGGGCAAGGAAACCGAACTCGATAAAACCATCATCGAGGCGATCAAAGATCCCCTCACCCACCTGGTGCGGAACTCCGTGGACCACGGCATTGAGTCTCCCGCGGCGCGTCAAGCCGCTGGGAAGGACCCCGTAGGCCGCCTATTCCTCCGCGCCTTCCACGAGGGCGGGCAGGTGAACATCGAAGTCACCGACGACGGCGCCGGACTGGACTATGAAAAAATCCGTGCCAAGGCGGTGCAGAAGGCGCTAATTCCCTCTGAACAGGCCGCCCGCATGAGCGAGCGCGAAGTCAACAACCTTATCTTTCTGCCCGGCTTTTCCACGGCGGAAAAAGTCACCAATGTCTCAGGCCGCGGCGTGGGCATGGACGTGGTGAAGACCAACATCGAAAAAATCGGCGGTGTCGTGGACGTTCAGTCCACCAAGGGGCAGGGCACGACCGTACGCATGAAAATTCCGCTGACCCTCGCCATCATTCCCGCCTTGATCGTGACCAGTGCAGGTGATCGTTATGCCATCCCCCAGGTCAGCCTGCTGGAACTAGTCCGGCTGGAAGGCGAGCAGGCGCGCAAAGGCATTGAACTCGTACATGGCGCTCCGGTGCACCGGCTGCGCGGAAAATTGTTGCCGCTGGTGTACCTGAACCGCGAGTTGAAAGTGCAAACCGACACCCCGCAATCGGCCGAGAAGGAGTCGCCCTCGAGCGGAAAGACTCAGGTCCAGGAAATCTCTGGCGTCAACATCGTAGTGTTGCAGGCTGACGACCGGCAATTCGGCCTGGTGGTGGACGAGATCAATGACACCGAGGAAATCGTCGTCAAGCCGTTGAGCAAACAATTGAAGAGCATCAACACCTTTGCGGGAGCCACCATCATGGGCGACGGCAGGGTAGCTCTGATTCTCGACGCTCTCGGGCTAGCGCAGCGCGCCAAGGTGGTGAGCGAACTTCGCGACCGCGCCGTTTCCGAAAAAGAGGAGAAGCAGTCCGCCAGCGCAGCCGAAGCCGGCCAGCGCAACGCAGTCCTCCTATTCCAGTACGGCGAAAACGGAAGAATGGCCGTAGACCTCGCGCTGGTAGCTCGTCTGGAAGAATTCTCGCGCGATTCCGTGGAAGTAGCCGCTGACCGGGAAGTCGTGCAGTACCGCGGCCAGATCATGCCGCTCTTGCGCGTCTCCAAGGTGCTCGAGAGCCATCACACGCAAGACGCAAGCCGGGAGGAATCCTTGCAGGTCGTCGTCTACGCCGACCGGGGACACAGCGTGGGCCTGGTAGTCGACCGCATTCTGGACATTGTCGAAGAGGCCTTTGTCATGCAACGCGAGACGCGCCGCGCTGGGGTGAAGGGTTCGGCCATCATCCAGAAGCGCGTTACCGACATTCTGGACGTTCCGGGCCTGATCGCGGCCGCGAACGCGAGCCAGTTGCTGGCGGTCCAGTAAAGGAGAGAGGGTGGCGAATATACAGCAATTTTGCACATTTTTTCTGAAGAGCGAATTCTTTGGCGTGCCGGTGCAACAGGTGCAAGAAGTCATCCGCTATCAGGAAATGACGAGAGTGCCGCTAGTGCCGCGCGTCATTCGCGGCCTCATCAACCTGCGTTGGCAGATCGTGACGGCGGTCGACCTGCGCCGCCGTCTGGGGATGGAAGACCGGCCCGACGCTGAGCTTCCCATGAATGTCGTCGTCCGTACTGATGATGGCGCAGTCAGCTTCCTGGTCGATGAGATCGGAGATGTGCTCGAGGCCGACGAAGATACGCTCGAACCGCCTCCGCGAACCCTTCACGGACAAGCCCGTGAACTGGTGCGCGGCGTCTATAAATTGCAGGAGCGGCTGATGCTAGTGCTCGACACCGAACGCGCCGTTAGTAGCGGGGAAGAGGCCGCTCGCCCCGGGAGCCCGATCCACTGATGCACCGTAGACCATGCCAAACCCGTCGAGCAAAGATTGTTCCCGCGATACTAATCCAGCGGCTACGCCGCACAAAGGAATGAACGCAATGAGCAAGAATCACAGATCCTCCGCAGCCGTTCTGGACGAAGAAGCCCTCGATCTGGAATCCACCAAAACCCACGACCACTTCTCCGATCATACCCAGGAAGTTGCCGCAATCTCGAAATCGCACGAAGTAATCGAGTTCAACATGGACGGCATCGTTCTCGATGCCAACGATAACTTCGTGCATGCGCTGGGTTACACGCTGGACGAGATTAAGGGCAAGCACTACAGCATCTTCGTCAGCGAAGCGACCCGCAACGATCCGGAATACAGGTCCGCATCCCGAGCCCTCTGGGAAAGACTGAATCGTGGCGAGTTCTGTAATGGTGAGACCAAGCGCTCTACGAAACAGGGAAAGGAGATGTGGATTCGCTATTCCTACAATCCCATCCTGGATCGCGCCGGCCAGCCATATAAGGTCGTGAACTACTTCTGGGACATTACGCAACAGAAACAGCTTGAGATGGAGCAACGCGGCCAGATCACCGCCATTCATAAGGCGCAGGCGGTGATTGAGTTCAACCTCGACGGTACGATTCTCACCGCCAACGAAAACTTCCTTCTCACTCTCGGTTACACCCTCGACGAAATTAAGGGCAAACACCACGGCATGTTTGTCGACGAGGAATACCGGCGCAGCCCCGAATATAAGGAGTTCTGGGCCAAGCTCAACCGCGGCGAGTACCAGGCCGGCGAATACAAACGCATCGGCAAAGGCGGCAGAGAGGTCTGGATCCAGGGATCCTATAACCCGATCTTCGATGCCAACGGCAAGCCCTTCAAGGTGGTCAAATACGCTACGGACGTCACCCAGCAGAAACTCGCGAACGCCGACTACCAGGGCCAGATTGCTGCCATCCGGAAAGCTCAAGCGGTGATCGAGTTCAAGATGGACGGAACTGTCGCCGACGCCAACGACAACTTCCTCAAGACTCTCGGCTACAACCTCGACGAAATCAAAGGCAGACACCACAGCATGTTCGTCGACGAGGAATACCGGCGCAGCGCGGACTACAAGGAGTTCTGGGCCAAGCTCAACCGTGGCGAATACCAGGCTGCCGAATACAAGCGCATCGGCAAAGGCGGCCGCGAAGTCTGGATCCAAGCCTCCTACAATCCGATTTTTGACTTGAACGGAAAGCCGTTTAAGGTTGTGAAGTATGCCACCGACGTCACGCAGGAGAAGCTCACGAACGCCGACTACCAGGGCCAGATTGCAGCCATCCGGAAAGCTCAGGCTGTGATCGAGTTCAAAATGGACGGCACTATCGTCGATGCAAACAATAACTTCCTCAAAACTCTTGGCTATAGCCTCGACGAGATCAAAGGTAAACACCACAGCATGTTCGTCGACGAGGAGTACCGCCGAAGCGCCGAGTACAGAGAGTTCTGGGCCAAGCTGAACCGCGGAGAGTACCAGGCTGCGGAATACAGGAGGGTGGGTAAAGGCGGCAGGGAAGTATGGATTCAGGGATCGTACAACCCGATTCTCGACCTGAACGGCAAACCCTTCAAGGTTGTGAAGTATGCCACCGACGTTACCCAGAGGGTGAAGACAGCTCAGGACGTGGACCGGATCTCCCAGGGCTTGGCCAGTGCTTCGGAGGAACTAACCGCGACCAGCCAGCAGATGAGCGCGAATGCGGAAGAAACTTCGGCCCAGGCGAACGTGGTCGCATCCGGTGCCGAACAAGTGAATAAGAACCTGCAGACGGTGGCGACCGGTTCGGAAGAGATGAGTGCCAGCATCAAAGAAATCGCCAAGAACGCTCATGAATCGGCGAAGGTGGCGACCGCCGCAGTGAAAGTCGCCGAAGAAACGTCACAGATAGTTGGTAAGCTGGGAGACTCTTCGACCGAGATCGGCCAGGTCATCAAGGTCATCACCTCAATTGCGCAACAGACCAATCTGCTGGCCTTGAATGCAACTATTGAAGCCGCCCGTGCCGGGGAGGCTGGCAAAGGATTCGCCGTGGTAGCCAACGAGGTCAAGGAGCTAGCGAAACAAACTGCCAAGGCTACTGAGGACATCAGTCAGAAAATCGAGGCGATCCAAGGCGATACCAAAAACGCTGTTGGCGCCATCGGCCAGATCAGCGATGTCATCAAGCAGGTGAACGACATTTCCAACACCATCGCTACGGCCGTGGAAGAGCAGAACGCCACCACCAACGAGATGGCGCGCAACGTCAGCGAGGCAGCTCGTGGTTCCTCGGAAATCTCCACCAACATCGCGGGGGTAGCCGAGGCGGCCAAGAGCGCTACCAATGGCGCGGCTGATTCCTTGAAGGCCGCGCAATCGTTGACCAAGATGTCGAACGAATTGCGTGAATTGGTACAAAAACTGAACCAGCAATAGGGGGCCTGCAGGAAGGCTCCTGGCACCGGTGAGGATTAGCAAACCGGTGCCGGGGCTTTCGCGGGCCGCCGCCAGCGCTTCCGTTCGGGCGACGATCTGCTCCTCGCCATCGCGCCGCGGAGACCTTCCATCGGAGACGGCATGCCACCGGTTCGAGTTTTGGTAGTCGATGACTCTGTCGTAGTTCGCAAGCTGGTGTGCGAGGCTCTTGCCTTGAACTCGGACGTCGCTGTCGCGGGCACAGCCTCCAGCGGCGCAATTGCGCTGGCTCGGATCCCGCAGGTCAATCCCGACGTGATCACCCTGGATATAGAAATGCCCGGCATGAACGGAATCCAGACTCTGACTGAGATTCGCAAGCTCTACCCCAAGCTTCCCGTGATCATGTTCAGCACTCTTACCGAGCGTGGGGCCGCAGTCACGCTCGAGGCTTTGTCGCTGGGTGCTTCCGACTA
>Ga0307478_10003487_pt1 | contig 11665 bp, 6 predicted proteins | sample atmos_gasesECM4C_2_FD_203713 | JGI IMG/M metagenome (GOLD analysis project Ga0307478, IMG submission 203713) | Hardwood forest soil microbial communities from Morgan-Monroe State Forest, Indiana, United States - atmos_gasesECM4C_05 | ecosystem: Environmental > Terrestrial > Soil > Temperate...
GACCGATTGTCGCTCTTAAAGAGCGCAATGTTCGGCGCATCCGCCGGCAAATTCACTCCCGCCGTGTAGTCGTAACGCCGGTAGCCGTGATTGCCCTGCTCGTGCGTGTAATCCGCGCTCACTAGCCACTGCGCGTTGAACTCATGCTCTATCCCCGCCGTCGAATGAATCGCGTACGGCGTTCGGTACCGTCCGTCAATCAACGCGCCTTGCGATCCAGCCTGTAAACATCCCGGATCCGTTGGCACCACGCAAGTCCCGACTGGCTCGTTCACTGCCTGAAACGCCGTCACCCACCCGTTCTGCGCCAGATCGTTGTAGTAAAGTCCGAACCCGGCGCGCAAAACCGTTTTGTTCGAATCCCCCGGCGAATACGCAATTCCCAACCGCGGCGCAAATGCGTGGCGATAATCATGCGGCGCTCCACTCACCAGCGGAATGCCCAAAGCCTTCAACGTTAAAAACGCTGGATTTTCCAAAGGATTGCGCCCCGAGGCCGTAAACAACCCAAACGAAGTGTCGTAACGCAACCCGTAATTCACCGTCAGCCGCGGCGTCGCTCGCCACGAATCCTCGGCATAGACTCCCAACCGCTGCACATTCTGCGTAAAGCTTCCATTCGCCGCCGGAGTAGCCGTGCACTTCACTCCCACCGGCAAGGACCGCGTGCACGTCAGATCGTTGTAGAATTGCGATGGATTTGCCGCGTAGAAACTCGGATCGTTCGGATACTGAATCAGCGTCTCGGCCGTTCCAGCCAGCGCTCCGCTCAGCACCGGCTCGTGAATGAAATTAATTCCCACGCGCGGCGCATGATTCCCCCTGCTGTGGCTCACGTCATAGCGAAACTGATATTTCTCCTGATTGCGCAGCACAGGAAACGCCGTAATCGGCGTCACAAACTGGTTGTCGCCAAACGTTTCAAACCCGGAAATCGTGCTGTCCGTAGAACTAAATGGAAACGCCAGCGCAAATCCCAGATCCGAGTTGCGCGTCTCTGTGCGATGCAGCCCGCTGGCCTCCAGAGTCAGAGCGCCCACCCAAGTAGGACTAAACGTAAAGCTCTGGCTCAACAGCAAGTTCATATAGTTCGATCGCGAAGTCGCCCCCGTCGAAGGCAGCGTCGCCTGCTGCACCAGATCGTTGTCCGTCGTGTACCTATCCACTGCCGCGCGTAAAAACCATTGCGAACGCGCCGACTGCGCCCAGTCAAATCGAGTCGTCGCCAGGTCATCGTCAAACGGCACCGGCGCGTTCCTCGGCACCGCAAGCGAATTCACGCCGCCCGGCACCAACCCGTCGGTCGCCAGTTGCGCCAGCGCCTGAAATTCGCTGATGCTGTCCGGACTGTAGGCCACGCTGGCATCCTCATGCACATATTCCAGCGAAGAGAAAAACCACACCTTCCCCGTCTTCAGCGGCCCGCCCACGGTCCCAATGTAATTCTGCCGCGAAAATGGCTGCTTCGGCTCAGGCGCAGGATTATCAATCGGCAAACGCGCATTCAAAGCCGCGGCCCGTTCGTAAAAAGCCGCGTCCCCGTGCCAATCGTCCGTGCCGCGCTTCGTCGTAATCACCACCGATCCGCCGGTAGTGCGTCCAGTGTCCGCATCTTCTTGCGCCGTGCGCACCACAAATTCCTGGATCGCATCCGGGGAATAATTCTGCAGAAACCCGCCAATGTAATCGTCCGAGTTGTCTCCCCCGTCCACCGAAAGCTCCACGTTCAACCCTGAGCTTCCGCCGAAAGACACCGCCGTAATCCTCGCCTTAGTCGGATCCGAGGGCTCCACTGGCTCCGTGCCCGGCACCAGAAAAGCCACGTTCGCAAAACTCCGGTGCGCCAGCGGAAAATTTTCCAGGTCCTCCGCCGATACCGCGCCTTGATGCACCGCGCTGGTCACATCAATCGTCTGCGTCGTAATGGATGCGCCCGGCTGAGCCTTTACCTGCACCGATTGCTTCACCGAACTCGGCTGCAGTGAAATCGTCACGTCGCGCACCTGCGCCACCACGATATTCACGTCCGCGCGCACCTCGGCAAATCCCGGCGCGTTTACCGCCAGCGAATATTCTCCTGGCAGCAAGTCCTCCACGCGGAACTCACCCCGCGCTCCGCTCGCCACGGTTCGTTCGATCGAGGATTCCTTCGCCTGCAGCAAAATCTTGGCCTTCGGAATCACTGCGCCGCTCGCGTCCTGCACCAACCCGCGCAATGTCCCTCGCGGATTTTGCCCCCGCGCGATCCGGATTCCGCCGGCGCACACCAACAGCACCACCATCAGGGCGTAGGTGCCGGGCAACGGCAGCCCTCTTATATGCATCCACATGGCTGAATGACGGGGCGAATTATCCCAAATCCAGAACCCGCAGTACATCCCTTTGACGCTCGTCCCTGTCCAAGGGTAGTCGGAGATGTGCGTTGACACACTGCGGCGCTTTTGTTATTCAACTAGTTTCGCTAAACGTGCCAATGGTTCGATGTGGGAGCAACTCCCTCCGGCCGGGCGGATCCGAAAAGCAATCCAAGGTGCCATGAAAATATCGAAGGCGTATGCCCGCATGAAGGACTGCTTGTGGCTCAAAGCCGCAGGAAATGCAACCGGCCGCCGCAGACACCGCGCAGCATCTCTCGTCCTTTCGCTGGTGGCCGTTTGCTCGCTCACATTCTTTTCCGGTTGCGGCGGCGGTGGCACCGCCATCACCCTGGAAGTCACTCCCAGCACCGCCAGCTTGGACGAAGGCCAGCCGCTCCTCTTCATCGCCACTCTCGGCAACGACACGAAAATGCAAGGCGTCACCTGGACCCTCACCGGCTCCGGCTGCGCCGGCAATGGCTGCGGCGTTCTTTCCAACGTCACCACCACCTCAGTCACTTACACTGCCCCCACCGGCCTCACCACCGGCATCAGCGTCAGCCTCGAAGCGATGGTCAACGCGCACAAGGGCACCACGCAAACTGTCACGATTTCCATCGTGCTCCCCGCCGCCTTCCCAACCACTTTCACTTGGCCCAACGGCGCCAACGGCACCCAGTACAGCGCAACGATCACCACCACGGGCGGCGTGCAACCGGTCCAATACACTCTGGCGTCGGGCAGCCTTCCTGCAGGCCTCTCCTTGAATACCACCGGCACGATCTTAGGAACTCCCACATCTCACGGCACTTCTACGTTCGCGATCAACGTCACCGACAACGTGGGCAAGACCCCCAACCTCGTCGTCACTTCTCCCACTTACACCATCACCATCAATCCCGCGCCGCCGCTCGCAATCCCCACTTCCATTCTGCCGGGCGGCCTCGTCAAGACCAGCTATAACGCCTCAATCGTGCCCGCCGGTCCGGGGGGCGTCGCCCCCTACACTTGGAGCATCACCTCCGGCTCGTTGCCGCCTGGCCTCACGTTAAATACGACGAGCGGGGTCATCAGTGGCGTTCCCACCACCGCTGGAGTCTTTAAGTTTTTTCCCCAGGTCACGGACTCCGCGATCCCCTCGCAAACAGCCAATTCCGCCTCGGGCGTAACCATTACCGTCACCACTGTTCCGCCACTCCAGTCCGTGACTCCGGCGCTTCCTTCCGGTGCCGTCGCCACTGCCTATAACGGCACTCTGAAAGCCTCCGGCGGCATTCAGCCTTACACGTGGAGCATCGCATCGGGCCAGCTCCCCTCGGGTCTCCGTCTTGACGCCGCTTCCGGCGCGATCACTGGGACGCCCTTACTCGCCACCACCGCCAATTTCTCCGTGGAGGTTACAGATTCCAATTCCACGGTCTCTGCCCCGCAGGCCCTCACCATCACCATTGTCGCCGGTACCGCCAACACCAATATCCTATTCAACGGTCCGTACAGTTTCCTGTTCCACGGATTCGATACCAACGGCAACGTCACCATGGCCGGCAACTTCAATGCCGACGGCTCCGGAAATATCACCGGCGGCCAGCTCGATAGTAATCGCACCGGCGGCACTCTCGGCGTCTTCACCGGTTCCACGTTCACCGGAACCTACGCCATCGGCAGCGACGGCCGCGGTACCATGCAGCTCGTCGTAACCAACAGCAAAGGCGCCATCGCCACCTTCAATTATTTGCTCGTGCTTTACTCCGATACCTCCCTCGCCATGATTGAAAATGATACGCTCGGCAATCCTCAGACTCATGGCTCCGGCACTATCAAACCCGTCGTCGGCGGCACTCTCACTGCCGCAAACTTCAGCGGTAATTACGTTTTCGAACTCGACGGCCAGGATTCCGCCGACAAACCCGAAGTTATCGTCGGTGTCGTTCACGCCGACAACGCTTCCGTATTGAGCCCCGGCACTATGGACATCAATGACGCCGGTGCGTATACGCCGGCGCTGGCGCTTTCTGGCACATTCGCCGTCAGCTCCAACAACAATAAGGGCGTGATGTCCCTCACCTTCCAGCTTCCCAACACGGCTCAGGTCCAGCTCGAATACACTTTCTACTTCGTTTCTTCCTCGGACATTTTCTTTATCGCGATCGATCCCACGGACACCACGCATCCCCGCCTCGCCGGCGAGCTGTTCTTGCAGGATCCGATGGCATCTTTCAACGCCGACGCTCTTGGAGCCACCAGCGTCGCCACCGGCACCGGCTTGGACGGCGCGAACTCCAGTGTTTTTGCCGGGCTGCTCACCGGCAATGGCGTCAGCGCCGCATCTCTCACGTTCGATCAGAACGACGGCGGCACTGTCACGCTGAATAATTCCGCGTCCGGCACTTTTATCACCAACGCCAGTTCCAATGGACGATTCGCTTTCTCCGGTCTCGGTTCGCGAATCGCCGCGGCCTATCTCACCGCACCCAATCAAGGAATCCTCATCGGCTCCGACGCCGCCGTCACTTACGGCCGCCTCGACGCGCAAACCACCGTCCCGCCCTTCAACTCCGCCTCCATCGAAGGCGGCTACACTCTCAGCGCCCCCGCGACGCTCGACAGCGCAACGCTGAATTTCCTCGGCCAGTGGCTGTCCCCCAACGGCACCGGCAGCATCACCGGTGTGTTGGACGCAGTGGATAATCTGGGAAATGCCACCACGAACAAGTCCATCGCCGGCAGCTCCTATGCCATCACCAACACGACTACCGGCCGCGGCACTTTGACGTCAAATTCTGCAGCCGGCTTCCCCACCAATCTGGTGATCTACGTCGCCTCTCCATCCAGTTTCCGGGCGATCTCAACTGACCCCAACCCAGGCAACGAGCATCCACTAGTCTTTTACCTAGACCACTAACAGCCGTTTCTGGGAGCGCGGGAGCTCGCTCCCGCCTGTTACAAGGCGAGGCTTGCCTCGCCGCCGTTTGCGATTTCAAACGGGCCCAGACCAAACCGAACGCCGTAGGGGCGGGCCTTAGACTCTCTCCCTGATCGCAAACTCCGCAAACTCTTCCCGCGCAACCAAACCTTCGCTAAACTGAGCGGGCCAACTCCAATGACCACCAAACCAAAATTTCTGATCATCTCACTAGCCGTAGCCGCAACCGCCCTCCTCTCACCTCACGCGAGGGCACAGCAAACCCTCCAACCTCCGCCGAACGCAAAAATAATCGCGCTGAATCCCGCCCCCGGCCGTTACACGGAACCCGCCATCGCCATCAATCCAAAAAATCCCAATCAAATCGCCGCTGCCTTCCAAGTCCCCGCCAGCATCGCCTACTCCGCAGACAGCGGTGCTACCTGGCAAATCGCCCAACACACCGCCCCCGCAAACTACGCCATCTCCGGTGATGTCTCAATCACCTACGACGCCAAGGGCCACGCCATCCTCTGCTACATCGCCTTCGACAAACTCGGCACTTCGCAATACTGGGCGCACAACGCCACTCGCAACGGCATCTTCATCCGCCGTTCGCTCGACGGCGGCAAAACCTGGGAATCGAGCGCCATCTCGGTAGACGAACAACCCACGCGCAAAATCATGCCGTTCGAAGACAAACCCTATATCGTCGCAGACAGTAATCCCCAATCGCCTTACGTCGGAAATCTTTACATCGGCTGGACCGAATTCACCCTGGAAAAAACAACGATCCTTTTTTCGCGCTCCACCGATGGCGGCGCCACTTGGTCCCCGCCCCAGGAAATCAGCACGCACGAGGGTCTGCCCCGCGACGACACCGGCGCCGTTGAAGGCTTCACCGCCGCAGCCGGCACGGACGGCACGCTCTACGCGGCCTGGGCCGATGGCAGCACCATCGCCATGGCCACCTCGCAAGATGGCGGCGTCACCTTCACTCACTCGCGCGCAATCCTCGACACCGCGCCTTCCTACTACGGTGTCGAAGCCGTCGAACGCGCTAACGGCTTCCCCGAACTCGGCATTGATCCCAAAACGAATCGGCTCTTCTTGAGTTTCAGCGATTACCGCAACGGCGACGTGGACGTCTTTTGCTCCACCTCCACCGACCGCGGCGCCACTTGGACTCCGGCAACCCGAGTCAATAACGATCCCCTTCACAATGGCGCCGACCAATTCTTCCAGTGGCTCGCAGTGGATCCTACCGATGGCTCAGCCAATGTCGTTTTCTACGACCGCCGCCGCGATCCAAACAATCGCGCCGTCTCTGTCGTGCTCGCGCGTTCGACAGACGGCGGCCAATCCTTCGCCAACTACGCCTGGACCACGCCTCCATTCGACCCTGAAGGGAATTTCATAGGTGACTACAGCGGAATAGCAGCCCTGAACGGCAAGGTCTACGCAGTCTGGACCGGCCGCGCACCATCGCCGCCAGCCAAGACCCAAACGAAAGCGCCGGCAGCAACTAAATCCTCAGGTGGGCAAAACGGAGAAAACGGGGAACACGCGGCAAACGCCGAACACGCCGAAGAATATTCCGGCCTGAAAATGGCCCGCACAATAATCCAACTTGGCGCCGCCGACTTCTCGACCTCGTCGCCGCAGTGATCTTCGGCGCGAATAGTGACGCTCTTATTGTTTGGAAATGAAAGCAACTCGCAGGTTCACCGCGCGGCCTACGCGAAGGTCGCCTAACTCAGCGCCGTAGGTGCGACGAGCGTCGCACGTGCACCCGGCCGACCGCAAAAATCGCGCCACGTGTCCTACTTCTTGTTCTCGTCCTTCTCCACCAATTTCAAAGCCGCCGAATTAATGCAAAATCTCAAACCCGTCGGGTCCGGCCCATCCTCAAACACGTGCCCCAAATGCGCGTCGCACTTGCTGCAAATCGCTTCCGTACGCGTCATCCCGTGGCTGGTGTCGCTCTTCATCTCCACGTTCTCCGCCGCCACCGGCTGGTAATAACTCGGCCATCCCGACCCCGAATGATATTTGGCCTCCGACGCAAACAAAGGCTGCCCGCAGCAAACGCACACATACGTGCCCGGCGTCTCCGTATCCTCGTACTCGCCCGTGCCCGGCGGCTCCGTCCCCCTCTGCCGCGTCACATAATATTGGTTGTCATCCAATTTCGCCCGCCACTCCGCATCGCTCTTCCGTATTTTTTCGCTCATCTCCATATCTTACCCGAAATCTCCCCAGCAAAATCCAGCCCCCCAACAAGCACTCACCCGACGGACCGCAGGTGCACCGTATGCCGTGCCCGCCGTAAGAAGGCCGTGCCCGGCCCCACGCGTCGCAGTCATCCGACAGTTCTTTGTAGGTCGTGGCTTTAGCCACGACAAAAAGACAGGCGCGCAGCGCCTATACCGTTCGCGGCGCATTTCCCGCAAGCCGTGAACTGAAGTCCTACTCCCAAACGACCGCGCCAGCCGAGTCCGGCCCTCGCCGGCCACGCCCAAACCGACGTGCTCGCTAATCGCACAGCTTCTTTCACCGCGCGTTCTCAACACCCATCGCTCGGCTATACTTATCAAATGAACGAAGTCTTCATCTGCGACGCGATCCGCACTCCCTTCGGCCGTCACGCCGGCTCACTCTCCACGATCCGCGCCGACGATCTAGCCGCCATCCCGATCCGCGCCCTGGTAGCCCGCAATCCCACAGTAGATTGGTCAGCCCTCGACGACGTAATCTTCGGCTGCGCCAATCAAGCCGGCGAAGATAATCGCAACGTAGCCCGCATGGCGTTGCTTCTGGCAGGCCTGCCAGAAGAAGTCCCCGGCGCCACCATCAACCGTCTCTGCGGCTCCAGCATGGACGCCGCCGCCACGGCCGCTCGCGCGATCCGCTCCGGCGAAACCGACTTAATGATCGCGGGCGGCGTAGAAAGCATGACTCGCGCCCCGTTCGTCACCGCCAAATCCGATTCCGCGTTCAGCCGCAGCGTCGAAACCTTCGACACGACGATCGGTTGGCGTTTCATCAACCCCGCGATGAAATGCAAATACGGCGTGGACTCCATGCCCGAAACCGCCGAAAACGTAGCTGAAGAATTTCACGTAGGCCGCGCCGACCAAGATGCCTTCGCCTACCGCACCCAGCAGCGCTGGGCCCGCGCGCACCAAGCCGGCTTCTTCACAAATGAAATCGTCCCCGTCCCCATCCCGCAAAAAAAAGGTGACCCGAAAATTTTCGACACCGACGAGCATCCCAGGCCAGACACGACCCTCGACGGCCTCGCGAAACTCAAGCCCATCGTCAAACCGAATGGCACAGTCACAGCCGGCAACGCCTCCGGCATCAACGACGGCTCCTGCGCCCTGCTCCTCGCATCCGAAGCCGCGGTAAAAAAATACAATCTCACTCCGCGCGCTCGCCTGCTCGCCACCACCACGGTAGGAGTAGCCCCGCGTATCATGGGCTTCGCCCCAGCCCCAGCGACAAGAAAAATCCTTCAAAAAACCAACTTGCAGCTAGCGCAAATAGACGTAATCGAACTAAACGAAGCCTTCGCGGCTCAAGCCCTGGCGGTAACGCGCGACCTCGGCCTCCCCGACGACGCCGAACACGTCAACCCCAACGGCGGCGCGATAGCAATCGGCCACCCCCTAGGCGCCAGCGGTGCCCGCCTGATCACTACCGCGATGTATCAACTCCAAGCCACCAAGCAGCGTTACGCCCTCTGCACAATGTGCATAGGCGTGGGCCAAGGCATTGCCACCATCATCGAACGTGTCTGAAACAGGTCTTCTGCTCGGAAGGTAAACTTACAACCGGTTTCTCTGCGGACTGTGCGTTAATCTTTTGAACTTTGCATCATCACCCCACCTACTTCTGCACGTTCTCCTCCGCCCGTGCACTCTCACTTCCCACCACCACTCGCTTCCCGCGGCTCTCCACCACCCGCCGCGTAACCTCCCGCTCCAAATGACTCAACGGATAAACTCCATCCGCATTCCCCGCCGCATAAATAAATCCCGGCATCCCCCACACCACAGACGTCGCCTCATCCTGCACGATCACTTCCCCGCCCGCATTCCGTATCTGCTCCGCGCCCTTCGCGCCATCGCTCCCCATCCCCGTCATCACCACCGCCAACGCCCCGGGTCCATACACCTGCGCCACCGACCGAAACAGCACATCCACCGAAGGCCGGCACGAGTTTTCCTGCGGCCCCTGATTCAAATGCAGCAAATAACGATTGTCCGACCGCCCCACCGTCATGTGAAAATTTCCCGGCGCGATCCAGGCCCGCCCGCTCGCCAGCGCCACTCTCTCGCTCGCCTCCGAAATTGTAATCGCGCTCCGCGACGACAATCTCTCCGCCAGCTGCCGCGTAAACACCGGCGGCATATGCTGCACGATCACAATCGGCACCGGAAAATCCTGCGGAATGGACGGCAGCACTTCCGAAAGCGCCCTGGGCCCGCCCGTGGACGTCCCGATCGCTACAATCTCAATCCGCCGCCGGCTCGGCCGCACAATTTTCGGCGGCACAACCGGCGCGCTCGCCTTCGGTGCCACTCGCCTTTCGCCACCCACCCGGCACAACGACTTGATCTTCGGTATCAATTCCGCCCGAATATTCTCTCGCGCCTCCGCAGGACTCGTCGCATGCTCCGGCTTCGTCGCGTAATCCGAAGCCCCCAACGACAGCGCCTCCAAAGTCACCGACGCGCCCCGTTCCGTCAGCGTGCTGTACATAATCACCGGCAGCTTCGGATACAATTTGCGGATTTCCACAAGCGTTTCGAGCCCGCTCATCCCCTCCATCTCAATATCCAGCGTAACTAGATCCGCGTTTATGAGCGGCAATTTCGCGAGCGCTGACCGCCCATCGCTAGCCGATCCCGCGATCACCAGCGCCGAATCCTCCGCCAGTGTCTCGCAAACAATCTTGCGAACCACCAGCGAATCGTCCACCACGAATACGCGCAAAGGTCTCATCAGTCGGATTTACCGGCGATCGTCGCAACTCCTACAAGCAGGGCACCTGCCAAATCGTCCCCAAAGCCTGCCGGCTCTGCACCCAACGCGGCATTTCATTCCGCGTTCTGCCCCGATTCCACACACAGACGTGCTTCCTCATTAGCTTGTATCGTCATTTCACCGTTTTGGATTAAGCCGAGTCCCACGGTAAGCAGCGTTCGAGCTAGCTCCGCAAGATGAGGTTTTGCAGTGGCCGCGCGCCCTGTGCCTTTCGGCACACAGCGGGAACATCTAGCTGGGTATTGTGACGTATCCCGCAGTTGTCGCTCGATTCCATCGCATTAGAATCTCCGACACTTTCCCAAGCGAGTGGTCTAGAGTTGGGTCGCAGTGCCGAGAATCGCATCCGTTGCTGCAGTAGTCGTCGCGACATTCCTACCCGTCGCGGCCTTTCAAACTACTCCGTCGCCTTCGGAAATTGTCTGGTACTGGTTCGGCGATTGCCCGGAACCTAGGAATATGGAGTTTCGGTTGCTGCTCGATGGAAAAACAATATACCAATCACAATTTCACGCCTGCCGGTTGAATCGCACGCATGCGAACTCCGACCGCCAGGGAAAAATCAAATCGTTCCAATTTTCGGGAGGACACACCTTCCAAGGCACCTATCACACTAAGAATTCGGAGAGAATCGAAGCGGATGTATGGCAGGCCGGCGCCGACGCGGACGACATCGTGCTCGGTGTCTCTTTTGTACTCCGCAATCAAATCCTGCTGAATACGATTCACATTGTAAAGCCCGGCGAATCTACCCAGTCTGAACTCGACCCAGGCCTGCTCATCAAGACCTATCCCGCAAATTAGCTGGCCCGCCGCGATCGCAACGAAGCCGGTCGTAGCACAGCGCCTCAAAAATTAAGCCTTCACGAAATCTGCAGCGCCTTATTTACATCCATCATAATCGCCGAAGCCGTCGGCTCCGTCAGTCCGCCCGCCAAAGTCGTCGGCACTCCCCGCGCCTCCGCATCCACGCGGTAAGAGATCGGCCCCAGCTTGCTGACGGCCCAATTCATCCCCGCCACCACGTTCTGCTGCCCGCTATTCGGATGCGCATCTGCCACGATAATCACGTCCCCCGCCGCCTTCAACACGTGGTTGCGCACGATCACCCGGTGAATCGCGTCCTTCGGGATGTTGTTCCCCGCCACTTCAATCCCGCTCTTCGAGACGCGGAACTTCGCAGGCTCGCGGTACTGTGTAGCCTGTTTCGAGTGCATCAGCAAATACATCGCCCCGTAAACGAACCCCGCCGCAATCACGCCGTAAATAAATCCCGTCGAAAGCGCGAGCAGCACCAGCAACGTCCCCGGTATCGCCACCAGCAGCCACGGTGCCGGAACTTTCTCCGGCGTTG
>Ga0307478_10003488_pt1 | contig 11664 bp, 19 predicted proteins | sample atmos_gasesECM4C_2_FD_203713 | JGI IMG/M metagenome (GOLD analysis project Ga0307478, IMG submission 203713) | Hardwood forest soil microbial communities from Morgan-Monroe State Forest, Indiana, United States - atmos_gasesECM4C_05 | ecosystem: Environmental > Terrestrial > Soil > Temperate...
CTTACTGGATGGGCACAGATGAGGGACGGCGGGCCTCTTGTCGGCAGGCAGCACGACTTGCGTTCCACACTCACAGGCGAGGATGTAAGCCCGAATGTCGCCAAGATCGATGGTGTGCTTGGTTTCGGAAGTCATTCTGGAGATTATAAGGCGGCGCTGACGGGAGTCGTGACAGGGCACCGGAATAGTTACTTTGGCGATGTCATACGGGCTCCCCTCCCGTCTTCTGGTCCCGCTCCATAATCAGGAGTTTTTCTTTGAGTATCCCGCTAACGGGCTGCTTCAAGATGGTGAGCACAAATAAACTGACGACGATAATTTCCGAAACAGCGTCGATCATCTTATTTGTGGTCTTCGATGAACGCGTCCGCAAATACACCCAATTTTTGAGTGAGATGGATGATCTCGGGTCCGACGCTGTGGTCGCGCTCAGGGAAGTCAAATTGCTCTGGAATTTCATTGTGTCTGCGATAGTAGGCTCTGATCCGTTCTTGCATTTCGTCGATGTCGATGTTCATGTGAGGTTCTCCTTACTTTTTTTAAAAATCCTGTCGAGCGGCTTCAACTCCGGAAGTGGCCACGCTCTTTGTAATCGGCTAAATTGGTTGAAGCCGCGATAGGAGCCCTTCAGATCGGGCCGGGGGCAGTACGCATAATGCGCAGAAAGGCTCCGGATTCTGGTTCCCATGGCCATACGCCATTTTTTTCGTAATAGGCTCTCGTAGCGTCGAAGGCTTTCTGCATATGCTTACGGCCATAGAACGCAAGTTCCATAGGCCTATTGTCGCGGAGCATCAGGAATCCAGGATGAGCTAAACTCCGATCTAGTGGATTGCGTCCAATCATCACTGTACGACGCATGTTATTTTGCATCTGCCACGCTAGGATGTCAGCCGCCTGAAGTGGTTTGAAAACGCGTTTATTTTGAAACATCACACCATCTGGAACCATGCCAGACCGTTCCTTGCTGTGTTTATGTAGTAGGCAGTCTTTCCAGATTTGACGGAGTTGCGCTTCGCCGCGTGATCCACTCTCGAATACATATTGCATGGGATCGGCAATGGAATAATCGACACGCCAGTTATCTATAAAACCCAACAGTGTCCTAACTGCGAAAACGAAATGATTTTCAGCGAACTGGCGGAATTCCGTGAAAGCATATTCGTCGTAAACCGCCTTCGGAACAGCAACTCCAAAACCTTTGCGGACGCGAGCGTTGATGATGGAAACTAGCCGCTGATAAACGCGCTCTTTCTTTGTTGAATCCCAATGGCAGAACGGTTCATGCCCCATGTCCGGTTTAGCAACAAACTCGGCCATGTGGAACATATCAAAACCTTCTTGCTCTCTCACTTCGTCCCAATTCCTAACGAACTCATCCCATTGCGATTTTCTTGCAACGTAGCAGGCAGCGACAGCGACAGGTGTTCCAGCATCTGTTCCACTGTCATCGAAATAAAGCTCTAACTCAAACATCAAAAGCCACCACTCGCAACGAGTACGCTCCAGCATAGCCGTAACATGACGGAGTGCGGCACGGAAACAACACGTTTCAACAGAGTCTCAAAACTGCCGTATTCACCCTGTTCATTCTTGGCCGGATGCGTCGGGTGAGTTGGTTTTTGGGGCACGACACTAGGAGTGTGCGATGTACCCAAGCACGAACTTCGGCGGCAGCTTCTTCGAGTATTTCCTGAGTCTTTGCGTCGGGCTGGAAGGGTTTGCCCTTCTCTATGCCGATGGACTTGAGCTGGTCGATCATCACCTTGTCCCTCACGAGCCACGGTTCATACTGCACCATGCGGTTGAGCGACTCGAAAAAACATAGGTCGTACGGGATCGTCGAATCGAAGACCGAATCGATGGCGTCAACAAACTTCGTGGTTGGGGGATTGGCTGCTTGTGACAGGGGTAAACCTTGATCCGCTTGGCGTAGACAACGGCATTGGCGATATCTGCGTCACTGCCACTCTTCAAAATCGAACGCAGCAATGCGTAGTTTTGATAATTGTTCGAGCGCAGGGGGATGTAGTGGTCGGGCGTCTTGTCTTTGAAATCCGGTGGATCGATGAGGTACTTCCCGCCCTTGCCTTTATCGACGCCCGCTGGTCCAACGTCCTCGAGGGCGGCCTGCCAGCAGTCAAAGACGGTCCCAGTAATAGACCCATCGTCAGCCGCAGGAATCTCCAGCGCGACCGGCCCCGCATCTTTAGTGTTGATGAAAGGCATCAGGTAAATCGCGTCGGGATTGGGAGTCAGCGTCTGGTTTTTCCAGTCGGGAAGACGGGACCAATAGACGATCTGATTGAAAGCAGCTTTTGTCCGTATTTAAACGCCATAGCCCCCTCCGGTCAAAAAAGGCTAACGTAACCGGAATCATTGCCCTGCTGTCCCTTTTGACAGCAACGAACTAGAACCGGCGGTGGGAATTGAAAGAAGCTACCGATAAATCCCGATTTCACCAAATACGGCCCGATCCGGGGCTCTGAGTGACGCCCGTTCTCAACGACGAAAGCCAGGAACTGCAGTTCTGAGCGGTGGAGGACTTATTTAGTTACGGTTCCGGTGATCTTGTTCGAACTTGGCCGCCCTTTTTTCGTATCTTGCACAATGCTGAGCTTCGTCTTCCGTTTGGTATTTTGCCGTCTTGACTGTTTGTGGTTTCGGTTGGGGGCAGCCAGCTTCCGACACTCCGATTGACATTGAGATTCCGTTCCACCCAATTCCAGTCAAAGCCGAAAGCCAGCTTCATCTGCTCTACGAACTACATCTGACAAATTTCCATTCGCAAACCCAGATACTCAGGTCATGGCTTAGTCATGATGGCGTCGGAAGAAAACCTAGCAATCGTGGAAACCCTGCAAAAACTAAACGCACTTCGGGGCGAGGTGGTTCTCTGGCGCGAGTCAAAACAGGCCGGGTCTGGGCATCCGAAAGGTCTCCGAAACATAAGTCTCATGATGGCCAAGACTCAGCTGTGCTGCCCGCTAAGCCGTGGCTCGACGTATTCTAGTTGGCTGGTTTCCACTCGCCTGCACGGACTTCGGTGCATTCGCAGCACTGGGGCGGCCTTCGACTCGTTCCAATTGGCGTCGCGAAGGACAGTGAGAACGAACTGCTTTCTAAATTCTCGGACAGCTTCGAAATAGCTGATTCCTGCCCGATACATCTGCAGCACTACGGCATCAAGTTCGGCGCTAGTCGGAAATGACTGCTGACCCAGGCCCAGCTCGGATAGGGTAGTTGCCCTCTGTTCAGGAAAAGCCCCGGAACGTCTCTCGGGCATTTGTCATCTTGAATCGGGGTGCGGCCCTAATTGGCAGCCACAGCGCGAACTTTCTTCCCCGTAATTTCCTCTTCGGCGCGGAGCCAGTCTTCCGTCTCATGGCCCTCTTCCCGGCCGCGCGCTTCGTAGAGGTCGTAGGCACGCCGGCGGATCTCCTCTGCAAGGTTCGGATTCGGCTTGGTGGCTATCTTCGTTTGAGGCATTGTGTTCAAATCTTTCGCCATGGAACACTCCTTTCTAGTTGCGGGGTGGGCCGGAGACCCACCCGGGAGGGGCGTACTTAATGCTGATTCGCGGTTGTTGACGAACAACCTACCCCTGCATCAGAGTGTGGTCAATTGCCCAAATATGGTGCAGTTCGGAATAAAGCGCTTGCGAAGCCAGGCTGCCATCTGCGGATTCGGCGTAGACTGCTGGCGTATGGCGGTGGTCGTGGAAATGCATAACACCGGCGATCCGGAGTTGCGGCGGGATGTGACCGCGATGATAGAGCATGTGCTCGCGGACCGTCCTGGAGATTGGCGGGTTTCGATTATGGGCTGCAGGCGAATGATCGATGGGAGATGAAGATTTATGGACCACATGCTCTTGAGCGGTCCTACACGGTTCCTAAGGAAAATTCTGTGCAGCCCATGGCGGAGGTCATTCCCCCAAGCGGACCGCAAAGCTCAAGCAGTTTCCGGCCCTGTTTCAGTCTGATGAACAAATTCGCCGATGCACGCGTGTTCGAGGAAGCACAGTTCAGACACTGATTTCAAAGCCCAAGGGGAGGCAGCGCGTAGCGCGGTGGATTCTGACGCTTTCAGGCAGCCCGTCGTTCGTAGCGGTGATGCAGTCCGCTGACCTGCGGCACTGCCACGACGGACCCCATTTCCGGCAGCTGAATCGCTCGTGGCTCCGTGAGTCCTTCCACAACGAAAGATGGGTTCTCGATCGGTGATAGTAATCGAAATACGCATTGAGCGTTCGACGTAACGAGCTCTCATGGAAACACAATTACATGATCCAGGCACTCGTGAGTGCTGCTGATTTTGAAGGAGACTCTCTCAAGAAGTCCCCAAAGTATTTCCCGGCTACGCGGGCTACCAACACAGGAGCGCTTTCAACCGCTATGAGGCGGTAGAGTGCCATCTTCACCCTCTTCCGCCACCGCCCGCAATTCCCAGGGAGTCGGAAGCGGAATTTCTGCCGAGTCTAACGATGGGTTCCTCAGCCACCACGTCTTGAATTTCTCCTTGATATCTTCACTCACTAGTTCACCTCATTGGCAGATTGAAGAGGTCTGGAGATCACGCCCAACGTCATTTTCTCGGGGCGGTGCAGTCTTATCTCGTGAGTTTCCGCCGCTCACATGCCCTGACGGTCTTCGTAGGGTCAACGGCGTTTGCGTCCACCTGCATCTCGACGACTTTCCCGTTCGTGTCAATCAGGTAGGTGGCGCGGCGCGCAGCGGGAATCTTGGTATGGAATTGGTCGTATTCCTTGTAGATGCCGTACTGCCGGATGACCTTTCCGCCGATGTCACTGAGCAAGGGAAAGGTCACACCGTTCTGGTCGGCAAACACTTTGTTGGCAAACGGGTTGTCCATGCTCACACCCAAGACTTGGGTGTCTGCTGCTTCCAGCTTGGCGAGGTTCTGCTGGAAGTTCCGCATCTCCTGCGTTCAATCGGACGAGAAAGCCCAGACATAAAAGGCCAAAACCAAGTTCTTTTTACCTTTGTAATCATGCAGCGAGCGTGGCTTTCCGTTCTGGTCCACCAACGTGAAATCAGGAGCGATGTCGCCGATCTTGACCTCCGTCGCTGGTGGTGCAGACTCTGTCTGAGTCCATGCCACGCCAGTCTGCAAGGAGCATGCCAGCAGAAGCGCGATACTCATTTTTCGCATAACTTCACCTCCGGCGACTGAGAGATGGGGTCAGGTCCGCCGTTTTCCCGTACACTACCGGCTCCAAGTAGCCCGAGCGATTGCGAAATTTTACATCACGCAGTACCAGAAGCAATCTGGCTTATAGTTCTTCGTTCCCCAGGGGAAAGGCGTATCATCTGCGTCTAACGTTTTCCACTTGAGGGGTGGCTGCCGAATGGCAGCCCCTAATACCCCTCTGCTGCGCGGGCTTTGCCCGAGGGACGGTGGATAACCAATACCGTTGCCCTGGAAATCTCCTGAACAATCTCTTGCCGGGAGGCAGTCGATGGCGTCACCTCCAGCCTGCGACAGGCACCCGAACCTACAGATGATCCGGTGCTCCGCGAGCGGTTACGAATGCCCTGTACCCGGCTGTGACCGTCACTGTGACGATAACGGCTACTTCGACATTGAGGTTAAGTCCGGAACGAAAGATGGCACGCTGACTCGTCAAGCCTTGGACCGCGAGGCAATCATGGATGCGATTCGGGATCGGCGACCGTCGATCCTGCCAGGTAAGCAAAAATAACAGTGTCGGTCCGAGAGGTCTGACGAGAACGGTCCATCCGGAACTCGGTGACCTAGCGATCGCCACGTGGGCGCATCTTGCGTGTGTCTAGATGAATGTTAAGAGTGTGTGAATCAAGCGCCGCATTGGGTCAATGAGAAGCAACAGGACTCTCCGGCCGGATCAGCAGGACGAGCCGCGGAAACAGGAAGTGCCCGCCTGCGTCGTCAATCACGTTGACCTGACAACACCTTCGCTTTGGCCCGGAAGAACGCGACACTAGTCAGCAGCCGAATGCTCGGCTTGGCGTCGCCCGCCTGCGGTGGGTTCGACGCGGGGAGAAAAAACAAAAAGCCCGGGTACCACAGGTGAGGCGCTGCTATGTGCCGAAGCACGGGGTGCGCTGCAGGTCTTGCACCTCGCAACCTGCTATTTCCGACGTGGTTACCCGGGACAGCACAGCACTTTACAACCGCGGGGACCGCTCGTCAATGAACGCTTTTGGTGCAGTGCCGCGGACCAAGAAGCTCTTTCCCTGGCCACTGTGGAGCCTTAGCCATTGGGAGTAGAATTCAATTTTCCCCAGCATTTTTTCCAGGAGGTCGCGTTCATGGAAACGCCCAAAGCGCCGGATACTGCTCGCGCAGAAACAACCGTCATCGGCACGTCGATTGTGATCAAGGGGGAACTCTCCTGCAGCGAAGAGCTTTATGTAGATGGCCAGGTGGAGGGCGTCATCGACCCGAACGGAAACCGTCTGACTGTCGGACCGAACGGTCGCGTCAAAGCTAACGTCAATGCAAGCGCCGTGGTCGTGCAGGGCAAGCTGGAAGCCAATAGACCGAGCCTGGAGGCCTTATGGCAGAAATTAAGGTAAAAAAGGACTAGCCTATTGCGGGAAATGTGGCAGGGACGTTGCCGTCCGGGAAGAAAAGGGTGACGCCGGCCGGGGACAAAAGCCCCTCGTTCTGGTCGATGATGAAGGCCACGTCATTGCGGAGCGCTACACCAGCGCCGGAGCCTGGAACCGCGCTGCCTGACGACCCGCATTTGCTCCTATGATTGATGGAGTGAAATCATGGACTGTGAAACCGGAAAGAAGCTACACGAGAAGGAAGCTGCGGCCACAGAAGCAGTGGGACGGTACTCAAGGTCTCTTAAGGGTGTGGCGCCACAACCGGAACATCGAAAAGAAATGGATCGACTTCAGAAAGAATTGGCGAAAGCCGGCGTGGATTACTCACAGCACAAAGAGCAGTGCGTGGTGTGCCAGCGCGGGTGAGGTTTCAGCTTGGGCTCCGATATGGGTCACGGATACGGGGTTCACAAACAATCCCAAAGAAGACCCGAAAAGACCCGAAAAGACCCGAAAAGACCCGATCGCCCAAGGAGGGAAATCGGGCCTTTTGTAGCCAGTAACCGGGCGGTGCCCTAAGCAGCTTGGATCAATTCATTCAGCCGGTCAGTGGCAGCTTGGATTTGGCACGCTCTCTCGATTATGTCGCACTGCACCTCGGTCGGCAGGTCAGCAAAGTCGTCAGAACACCAGCTTCTTTCGCGGTATTCACAGAGGGCTCGGTCGAGGGATCTATCAGTCGGGTAATCATCATTGGGGGGCATGACGCTTTCTCCTGCATGAGGAAGGCTGTCGGGGCCTTGAGCTCACGGACACAATGGACTGAAGGGAGCCTGTCAGTGAAGCGGGTGGACAGTTTGTGGATTTAGCTGCCTAAAGTATCCGCCCCTTTTCGTTGCTGAGCCAAGGGGCCACCCTAACGAGGAAGGCGAAAGAGGCGGAACGCTGCTCACAAGAACAGGGCTCCCAAAGCGCTCCTCTGTAGCTACGCAGTGAGGTACGTATGGAGAAAATCATCACCTGCATGAAGTGCAGGAAGACATTCACCGTTTCCGGCCCCTACAGCAGTGCGAAGGAAGCGCCGCAGGGCGTCACGTGTCCATTCTGCGAAGAACTCAACGAGGTAAAGTGGCCGATGGACACGGGATTCACGACCATCCCGAAGAAGCCAAGCGCCTCAATACCGATTTGAGCAGTGCAAGGACTGTGGTGGAGCGGAAGGGTCAAAATGGCTGACCAGATCGTTCGCTGCCCGTATTGTGTTCTGGGCGATGATTTCCGACCTGTGCCTCGCCAAAATTCTGTCCGGTCCTGAAATCAACAGCTTCCACACTTTCCTCGGCGGGAGTATCTGCTATGACATGGTGCTGCTCATGTGTCGCTACGTCGGATTAGGGTTGGGCCTGCTCACCCGCTGCTTTCGATCGCATCGAAGCCTGCTCCTGGAAAATCTCGCTCTCCGGCAACAGTTGGCTGTGCTGAAGCGCAAGCATCCCCGACCCCAGATGGGAGCGGTTGACAAAATCTTCTGGGTATTCGCCAGTCGTTTCTGGGGTGCTTGGAAGCAGTCTCTCGTGCTCGTCAATCCTGAGACGGTCGTTCGCTGGCATCGCGCTGGTTTTCGACTGTACTGGAGCTGGATCTCGAAGGCGAGAAAACCGGTCGGTAGGAAAAAACTGTCCACGGAGGTGCGGGAGCTGATCTTCCGTATGATGGCCGAGAACCCAACCTGGGGCGCGCCTCGCATTCACGGTGAACTGCTCATGCTGGGCTTCGATGCCTCCGAGAGGACCATCTGCCGCTGGATGAAGCGGGCGCCGAGAGACCCCCGGCCAGCCCAGCGCTGGCGCGTGTTTCTTGCGAATCACCGGGAAGCGATTGCGGCCATGGACTTCTTCACCGTGCCCACGATCAGCTTCGGTGTTCTCTACTGCTTCTTTGTCATCCGCCACGATCGCCGGCGTATCCTGCATTTCAACATCACCAAGCATCCGAGCAGCGGTTGGATCATGCAGCAGTTGCGGGAGGCGTTTCCGTTTGGGGCGTCTCCCCGATTTCTAATCCATGACCGGGATGCAAAATACGGGACGGAGGTGCCGGCTGCGATTCGATCCCTAAAAATAAACGCCGTGCGGACCTCGTTCGAAAGTCCCTGGCAGAATGGAGTCGCCGAGCGCTGGGTTGGGAGCTGTCGCCGCGAGCTGCTCGACCATGTCATTGCTCTCAATGAGCGGCACCTGAAGCGGCTGCTTTCCGAATACGTCTCCTACCATCACGAGGACCGCACGCATCTTGGTCTCCGCAAGGAAACCCCTGGCCGCAGAATCCGTTCCGCGGCGACCGGTCCGGTGATCTGCCATGCGCGATTGGGCGGTTTGCACCATCGCTACGACCGCCCGGCCTGAGACCCGCCGATTTCCATTGGCTTACACGTCTTGGGACGAGTGTCGGATCTTCGGTCATTAATAAGGAGCAGTCGGCTCCCACTCAGCATCTGCGCCCACGGACTCAACCCATCTCGTGTCGGGACACTCGCTTCATGACTATCTTCGAGGTGCACTTTGAATTGTGGCGAGCTACAGGAAGATATTTTCCCGTCGCATGAAAAGATTGCTTGTGCACACGACCGAATCGCTGTCGTCTGTCATCCTATTAGCTTTGTGTTCAGCACGCCCGTCAGGAACGGGCTAAAGTTCTCTTGCTAGGCGGAGGCGGATTGGAAAGATCAACATTTCGGGTCTTGGTCGTCGATGATTACGAGCCTTGGCGGGCCTTTGTCGCTTCGACACTTAAAAACCAGTCGAAATTGCAGATCATCGGTGAGGCCAGGGATGGACTTGAAGCGGTTCAGATGGCCCAACAACTACAACCCGATCTTATTCTGTTGGACATCGGACTGCCAACACTCAACGGAATTGAAGCGGCTCGCAGAATCCGGGAGGTTTCCCCGAAGTCCAAAATCCTTTTTGTGAGCGACAACCGTTCCTGGGACATCGCAGAAGAAGGTCTGCGAATCGGTGCAATCGGATATGTCGTAAAGTCGGACGCGAGGGCAGAACTATTGCCGGCCCTAAAGGCCGCACTCGAAGGTAGGCGGTTCCTTAGCGCAGGCTTGGCTAGTCGCAATACTGTCGATTCTTCGAATGAGAGCAATCCCGAAAATTTCTACCTTCAGCAGACCGCAGTGCCAGATCCGGTTGAAGGCGATGTTCGGCCTCACTCCCACGACGCGGTGTTTTACTCTGACGATCGAATGCTTCTAGATAACGTGACCCGATTTATCGGGGCTGCTCTCAAGGCAGGGGGGTCGGCTATCGTTGTCGCGACCGAGTCACACAGAGAGAGCTTTCTTTCAAGTCTACAGGCCTACGGCGTGGATCTGGGCGCTGCTATTGAGCAGGGCAGATATATCACCCTTGATGCTGCTGACACAACCTCTACATTCGTCGTCGACAGCATGCTCGATACGGCACGGTTTATGGATGGCTTCGGCAACCTCATTCAGAGAGCGCGAAAGGCTGCAAAGACGAGCCACGCCCGCGTTGCCATTTTCGGGGAAGGTGCACATATTCTGTGGAAGCGGGGTAACGCACAAGCTGCAATTCAAAACGAAAAGCTCTGCAACAGACTGATCGAAATGTACGACGTGGACATCCTGTGCGGATATTCCCTGGTCGGTGTTGACGAGGGAATCGACTCTAACGTCGTTCAACATATCCGTGAACAGCATTCAGCCGCTTATATCGTGTGAGGACGTTCTCAACTCGCCCGTTGAAAAGCGGTGCCTGTTGCCACATTCCTTGGGTTGGAAAAAAGCGCATAACGCCTGTACACGTACACCTACCCTGCCGCACATTGAGAAGTCTGCGCCGAATCAAACGGGATGCAAACATGGATGGTCGTTCCACCCATCGCCTTCGATTCGATGGAGATCGTCCCATCGACCAGTCGCACCCGTTCGCGCATGCTGGTGAGGCCTAAACCTTTGCCGAGCATCGCTGGTTCGAGGTCAAATCCCGTCCCTGAATCGCTGACCATGAGATGTACTGCGTGGGAGCGTTCTGCCAGTCGTACTCCAATATGCTTCACCCCACTATGCTTGGCGGCGTTGTGTAAGGCTTCCTGCAGCACTCGGAAGAGGCACACTCCAACTTCTGCCGGTATCCTACTTGAAACATCAGTCTCGAAGTCGATTTCCATGCCCTGCCGCTCGGCAAATTCGTTGCACCAGCTTCGCATTCCCGCAACGACGCCCAGATACTCCAGCTTTGAGGGGTGCAAATCATGCGAGAGGGACTGCACATCTCTGGAGATCTCATCAATTCGCTGTTGGATTTGTTGCACGCGGCTCGCGACATCCGCAGGATGCTCTTGAAGTTGCCCAAGTTCAATTGCCAGCAACGCCAGTCTTTGGTTGATGTCATCGTGAAGCTCTCTTCCAATCCGGGCGCGTTCCTGCTCCTGCGCATCAATGAGATTGCGAGCCATCAGGCGAAGTGACCCCTGAGTTTGACGCGCCTCCGTCATAAAGGCCGAGACAAACATGAGGGGCAGAACGACCGTACATAACAAGATTTGTAACGCCAGCACATTCTGACGGACGGATGCCGAGGGGAACGGCGCTCGCCCGTGCACCACATACCAAATCGCTGTTACTGAGATGACAAGGAGGCACAGACTCAATCCACCCGAACCGAATCGGGCTGTTGCCCACAGCAATAAAGCAAGAGGAACAAACAGCAGCACTGGAGTAGTCGAAGGTGAAACCGGTTCGAAGCCGAAGACCAAGAACGTAGCCAGCACTGCGCTGAGCCCTAGCAATCCGGCTTCACAATACCGGATAAAACCCGCATTCTTAATCCAACGGCCACCGTTTGACGCGCAGCCTACGATAGCGGGAACGATTGTCAGTTCTGCCAGCGCGTTGGTCCAAAAACGCTCTGCCCCGAGCGACAGATACCCACGCCCCCAGCCCGTGAGGACCACGCCGGCAGCATCTAGGAACGAGGTCGCAAGCGGCGCTATCAAGACACCAAACAGAACGAAAATTGAGACTCCCCGCACGCTTTCGAAAGCCGTTCTTGGAGTGATCAGCCGTGTGATG
>Ga0307478_10003489_pt1 | contig 11662 bp, 7 predicted proteins | sample atmos_gasesECM4C_2_FD_203713 | JGI IMG/M metagenome (GOLD analysis project Ga0307478, IMG submission 203713) | Hardwood forest soil microbial communities from Morgan-Monroe State Forest, Indiana, United States - atmos_gasesECM4C_05 | ecosystem: Environmental > Terrestrial > Soil > Temperate...
AGTGCGGCTGCTTCGACCGGGGCCAGCGATGCTCGTCAGATTAACGAGGAGTTTGTCGAGGAAGACGATGAGATGGTGGCTCGACCTGAGCATTCGGATCGGCCGGTGCTTCCAGTTCAAGAGCGGATAGCTCCGGTTTTTGCGGCTCCGGTTTTCGCGACCCCGGGGACTCTGGAGGAAGAAACCATCGACGAGGAGGAAGTGGACACCGTCCGTTACGAAGAATCGTCGGATGAAGGCTACGACGAATTTGAGGAAGAGACTCGGGCGGCCAGCCAGCCAGCTTCGGAGATGGCGCGCTCGGAGATGGGACGCGAAATCTCCGAAGTCCGCGAGACTGTTGATGAAATCCACATGTCGTCCTTAGCGGATGCAGGTGTCGCGCCTCCTGCGGAAGGAAGTGCGGCTGAGAGCGAGGAAGACACCGAGGAATTGGAACTGGAAGAGGCGCAGGCTGAGGCCGAGGCTCTGCTCGACGCCGAGGCCCGTGGGACCGGCGTGGTGGATGCCCGGGCAGAAGTTCGGGCTCCGGCGGGAACGGCTGGTTACACGCAGCGGGCGCCGCGTCCGCGGCCTGGTTTCGACCGGCAGCGCGGTGGACGCCGTGGTGGCGGGCGCCGCTTCCCGCGCCGCGAGGCGCATGAAGTTCCGAAGATCAGCGATTTGCTCAAGGAAGGGCAGGAAATCCTGGTGCAGATTGCCAAGGAGCCGATCGGCAAGAAAGGTGCGCGCATTACCAGCCACATCGCGTTGCCGGGACGGTTCCTCGTCTACATGCCGACGGTGAACCATACCGGGGTGTCGCGCAAGATCGCATCGGATGAAGAACGGCAGCGGCTGAAGCGCATCGTGATGAGCGAGCGCGAAAACGGTCATGGCGGCTTCATCGTTCGCACCGCGGCGCAGAACGCCGGTGAGGACGAACTGCGGGCCGACATTCGTTTCTTGAAGGGCCTGTGGAATGACATCAAGACACGCTCGGAAGCTTCGAAGCCCCCGGCGCTGATCTATCACGATCTCAACGTTGTAGAGCGCGTGTTGCGCGACCAGGTTACTTCCGACTTCTCCGTGATCTGGGTCGATACTGAGCCGGAATACGAGCGCATTCTGCGCTTCTTCAATCGCTTCCAGCCCGGCCTCGTGAAGCGCGTGAAGCTTTACACCAAGGAGACGCCGCTGTTCGAGCAGTTCGGTTTGAAAGAAGAGATGGACAAGGCGCTCAAATCGAAAGTGTGGCTAAAGAGCGGCGGCTATATTGTGATCAATCAAACCGAGGCGCTGGTCGCGATCGACATCAACACCGGCAAGTATGTGGGCAAGACCTCGCGCCTCGAAGACACCATCGTCAAAACCAACGTGGACGCGATCAAGGAGATTGTGCGGCAGATCCGGCTGCGCGATCTGGGCGGAATCATCATCATCGACTTCATCGACATGGATGAGCGCCGCAACCGGCAGCGCGTGATGCAGGCTCTGGAAGAGGAACTCCGGCATGACCGCGCGCCCTCGAAGGTGCTGCAGTTCAACGATTTCGGGCTGGTTGCGATTACCCGCAAACGGGTGAAGCAATCGCTTGAACGCACGATTGGCGCGCCTTGTCCCTATTGCCAATCGACCGGCTACGTGAAGTCGCTGACCACGGTGGCGAACGAAATCTACGTGGAGATGCGCAAGATCGCCAAGCACTTGGAGCACGAAGACGTGATGCTGCGGGTGAATCCGGATGTGGCCAAGGAGTTGAAGGCCAACAACGGCCGCCTGCTGAACGAGATGGAAGAACTGACCAAGCGCACCATCATCGTGAAGAGCGATCCAGCGCTGCACCAGGAGCAGTTCGATATTAACTAGCTATCAGCCATCAGTGCCCATGTGGGGACAGCCGCCTCCGGCTGTCCGCCGGGCGAAACCCGGCAGTGGCCCGCGCCAGAAATCCTCCGTCCTCGCTTTGAAGGGCGCGGCTTCCAGCCGCGCCGCTGCATTCCAAAGCTTGTGACAAGGTTTGATTTCCACAGCCCTTGTAACCACCGATCGCCAGCTGGACTTGACAGTGCATTGGCTCGATGAGAAACTGCAATTAACCGGGCCGGCGGAACTGTTTCGGAATCCTTGTCCACCGAAACCCCACTCCGCAATTCAGCCGCGTCCTCGGGTATGAGTATGAGTACCCCTTCCAGCCTCAATCGTGAATCTTTCGAGAATTTTTTGGCTAGAGCGTTTGCAGCGCAGGAGAGCGGGCTAGACAGTGAGTCGCTCTCTGCTCTGGTCGAACTCCAACACTCGATCACGATGGGTGAAACCGACTTGGATCGAGCCATGCACATGATCGCCGAACGTTCGCAGAACGTGGCCAACGCTACCGGAGTCGCCGTTGCTCTGCTAAAAGCAGACCAACTGGTGTACCGGGCCGGCAGTGGAAGCGCTGCTGCTTATGTTGGCCGTCGCGTGACCGCCGTGCTGAGTGTCTCAGCGCACGACGACGCGAGAGACGAGATTCTGCGTGTCGAGAATGCCCAAGCTGACACGCGAATTGAGTCGGCGGTTTGCCGGCTGTTCGGAGCCAACGCTCTCCTGATCGTGCCGATATACCAAGAGCGTGCAGTGGCGGGGGTGCTGGAGGTCTTCTTTAGCGAGGCGCACACTTTCCAGCATCGAGAGGTGCGCACCTATCGAGTGATGGCCCGACTGGTCGAGGAGGCGATATCCCGTGATGCCCGCCTTGACCAGAAAAAAGCTCCGGCAACACAACTCACGACCGTGCCTCATGCCACTGAACCGGCTGGGGAGCCGGGTCTCTGCCAGCCCATGAATGCTGCGACAGCAATCACTCAGCGGGTGAAGCGTGTTTCGTGGGACAAGCTCCGGTGGAACGCGGGTGCAATCGTCGTTAGTACCATGCTCGTGATGGTGAGCTGGGTTGCCTACGATCACCGCGCGGCGTCGCCCGCGGGCGCGTCGTCGCCACAGAGATCGAATGCCGCCGAGCAGCAGGTGCCCGCCAAGCTGTCGCCGGTTAGCAACCGCACCTCCAAACCGCAGACCGCAGCAGCTGGAACGGAAGGCATGAAGGCTGGCGGTTCCGCGTTCAAGCTGGTCCGGGTCGGGCAGAATGAAGTCGACTACATCGCGGAGGATGTGACCATACGGCGTTTCACGCCCAAACCGGCACCGCCGCAAATGCGGGTCGGGGGAAAGCGGGTCGACTTCGGGGAAGACGTGACGGTACGCTATTTCGCGTCCAAACCACCGGTTACTTCTCAGGCACGGCCAGTGTCGGGGGCTGCCCGATCGGTGGAACGCTAGCTTTTTGGCCCGTTTGTCGAAATAGCTGCTAGCCTGTGCGGACAACGGTAGATCCCCATTTGCAAAAAGGTAAACAGCCACCTTCCCAAAGCGGGAGCCCGGGAACCCGCACCAGCTAAATGTGTTTGACACTGCAGGCCATACCTATAGCACGCTAAGTATGCACACTGCGTTGACGCGGCGCCCAGGTCCTCCTACTTGAAGATCTGCTTTGCTGTGAGTTGACGGGACGTCGGGAGGGCGGGCGGGAGCCCTGAAACAACAATGGCCAAAAAGGGTCGCACGCTGGTGCTGGCGGACATGATCATTGCCGCCATAGGTTTAGAGCACGGCTGCAGCTTGATGACGGACAATCGCAAAGATTTTCCCATGGAGTTCGATCTGCCGGAAAGTTAGCAGGACCCGACTAACAGTTTAGGAGGCCGGAAATAAGAAACTGCGAACTGCTTCTAGCTTCCAGGATGAGCCAGAGCTTTGACGGCGAGATCAGAGCGGTCGCGGAGTTTCTGAACGGTTTCGCGAATGGCCTTGGCCGATGCTGCCGCGTCTTTGGTTTCGGCTGCTTTGGCGACACCCGCGGCTTCTTCCGTAGTGGTGCTGGCGACGTCGAGCAGCACTACCAGAGAATCGGCGTGGAGCTTCCATAGCGAGGACATGCTCTGGCTGCGTTTGAGTTCTTCAAGTTCGGTGTTGACACGGGCCACGCAGGAAACCAGGCGGATCAGCGTGCGCGCGACATCGGCGCGGAGGCTCTTCTCTTCGAGGAAGCTGGCGTTGTAGGCGTCGGCTTCGGGCGCGGTCAGCGTCAGATTGAAAAAGCGCATGGGCACGATCTGGCGATACTTGGGATCGGCCACGCGGACAAAGACCCGAATCGACTCCTCGACGCGGCGTAGTTTGCTTTCTTCGCCGGAAATCTGTTGTGCCGTGATGGCCGGAGGCTGAAAGGCCTGAGCTGCAACGGGTGCTTTGGCAGCGGCAATCCGGGCGGGTTTGGCGGCGGCGGCCGATCCGCCGGAAGCTCGCGGTTTGTCTCCGGCAGCCGGTGCGAGCAATGACCGGCGAATGGGCGGGCGCCGGTCCAGTTCTTTTTTCAAGCGCGACACTCGGCGAAATTTTTCCAGCGCACTGCCGTAGTCGGCCTGGAGCATTTCTTTCTGCTCGATCGCCGCTACGTGTTCGACGGTGACTTCCACGCCGTCGACCGTGCTTAGAATGCTGCCGCCCATCTCGTCTAGAGCCTGGGCGAATTGTTTAATCTCGCCGAGGGCTTTGGCGAAGAGTTGGTCAAAGCGCGCGCCGAACGCCGCATTGTGGGCCGCGACCGTGGCCAGCACGCCCGGATGATAGAAGGAAGCATCCAGCCAGCGTTTCAGTTCGCGCACGCGCGAGACGATGCCAGAATCGATTAGCGAATTGAAGTCGCGATAGCGGGCAATCTCTTCCCGCAAGGGATCGAAGTTTCGAAGCAGCTGCACGTGTTCTTCGGGCAGCGAGGGCACGTCGGTATCGGCGAGAATCTCGATCAGGGCGATTTCGAAGGGAGAAAGCGGCAATGCTCCGTCAAGACCATAGCCGTGTTGTTGCCACTGTCCCTGAACTCGAGGATGGCGGTAAAGGAATGTTGCAATCAGGTCGGTTTTGTCGCGGTTGACTTCGCTGGCCTCGCGGCGGCGCACGAAGTAGCGAAGCAGGGCCTCGGCGACTTCGGAATCCGTGTCGGGAGTGAGCGCCTGACGCAGCATGGCGGGCGTGATGGCCATGTCGAGCAGATGCAGCCAGCGATACATGCGGGAAAGAGTTTCCGGCAGGTCGCCTTCGGAGTGGCGGAGCGAGACCTCGTCGAGCCCGCTCGGAATGGGGACATCCCCGCCAAGCGAGTCGCGCAACAGTTTTTGATAAAAACCCTGGACTGTCGCCAGGATTGCCAGCTCAAACTTAAGATCCTCGGCCAAAGAGACGCTCCGCGAGCGAGATCCTCCCCGTCGATTGGGGGAATTCTTTACCGCTGTTTAAGTAAAGACGAAAGTCATTGGGTACCGCAAGTTACTACCGAGTGGGACTATCACGGTAGCTTCCGTTTTCTGGAAGTACATGAACTTCCGCGTGGGCGGGAAGAATGTGCCGTCGGCTGCTAGAGCCGCGCCCTTTCAAAACACGACCGTCTTATTTCCATAGAGGAGGACGCGGTTTTCGACGTGCCAGCGGACGGCGCGGGAGAGGACGACTTTCTCGAGGTCGCGGCCTTTGCGGATGAGGTCTTCGACGGTGTCGCGGTGAGAGACGCGGACCACGTCTTGTTCGATGATGGGACCGTCGTCGAGAACCTCCGTAACGTAGTGGCTGGTTGCCCCAATCAGCTTTACACCGCGTTCGAAGGCTTGGTGGTAGGGGCGGGCGCCGACGAAGGCCGGAAGAAACGAATGGTGGATGTTGATAATGCGTTGAGGATAGCGGTTCACGAAATCGTTCGAGAGAATCTGCATGTAGCGGGCGAGGACCATGAAATCGGCCTTGTGGGCATCGATCAGTGAATGGATCTGCGCTTCGGCTCGGTGCTTGTTGTCTTTGGTGATGGAGACGACGGAATATGGGATTTTGTAGAAGTCGGCAATGGGCTGGTTGTCGGGGTGGTTGGAGATGATCAGCGGGATCTCGCAGGCTAGTTCGCCGCTCTGGTGACGATAGAGGAGATCGACCAGGCAGTGATCGTATTTCGAAACCAGGATGACCATGCGCGGGCGATGCGAGGACTGCGCCAGTCGCCACTTCATCTGGAATTTGTCGGCGATGGGAGAGAAATGCTTGGCGAAGTCGGTCAGGTCTTTATCGGTGAGATCGATATCGAAGTCTTTGGGATCGAACTCCACGCGCATTAAGAAGAGGCCGGATTCTTCATCGGCGTGTTCGTCGGCGTGCAGGATGTTGCCGTTGTGGCGGTAGACGAAGTCGGCGATGGTAGCGACTTCGCCTTTGGCGTCGGGGCAACTAACCAGCAGGATGGCGGAGTTCTTCATGGTCCGGGCAGCCCGGTCAGCGGCCTTTCTTGCGTTCGTTCTCTGCGATCCGCGCTTTCACCAGCTTCCTTAGGAGAGTCGCTGGAAGAGGCTTGCTCGGTGCGAAGCGGATGGTGCCCTTCGATGTTTGGAAGTTCTTGAGTTCGTTCTTGAACTCTATGGTCGGCCCCGCACCCGGGAACAGACTGCAATGGTCCGAGAAGGCGCCAAAGCTCGCGAGCATTCCTTTGTACTTGAACGTCGGGATGCCATAGCTAATGCCCTCGGTCGTCTCGGGCGGTACAACGGACCTGATGACCGTGCGAACTTTATTCAAAGTGGTGCGTGCTGGTTCGGGGACGCGTTCGAGGTATTCGTCTACTGTTCTAGCAACTCTGGTCGCTTTGGCAATCTTCTTTTTCCTCACACACTGACCTCATTACTTTCCCAAGTGCTTCAATATCTCCCGCGCGGCGTTTGCTCCCGAGCCGCCGGTTAAGCCTGCGCCGGGATGCGTGCCGCTGCCGCAAAGATAAAGGTTCTGAATTGGCGTGCGGTAGCGGGCCCAGTCCAGGAGCGGGCGCATGGTGAAGAACTGGTCGAGTGCGAGGTCGCCGTGGAAGATTTGGCCACCGGTTAATCCATAGACGTCCTCGAGATCCTGCGGGGTGATGATCTGGTGGGTCAGAATCATCTCAGGAAGATTCGGCGCATACTGTGCGAGCGTCTGCACCACGGTTTGACCCAGGGCTTTGCGCTGATCTTCCCAGTCGCCCTTGAGCTTGTAGGGCGCGTACTGCATGTAGATCGACATCACGTGCTTCCCTGCGGGCGTGAGCGTGGGATCGGTTAACGATGGGATGGTGGCTTCGAGATAGGGCTGGCGCGAGAAGTTACCGTACTTCGATTCGTCGAAGGCGCGCTCGAGATAGTCGATCTCCGGGCCGATGTGAATGCGTCCCTTCAGTGCGGCGCTGTGCTCGTTTTTCAAAGCCGTGAAGGTTGGCAAGCCAGAGAGCGCGAGGTTGACCTTGGCTACCGTGCCGTTGCCGCGATAATGCTGCAGCTTTTGCACGAAGTCGGGGGAAAGATGTGTGGGATCGGTGAGCTTGAGCAGACTGCGTTTGGGGTCGGCGTTGGAGATTACGGTTTTGGCATTGATTTCTTCCCCGGTTGAGAGGAGCACGCCGATGGCTGCTCCGTCTTTGACGCGAATCTCGATGACCTCGGCGGCGGTGCGAATCTCGACGCCGGCGGTTTTGGCGGCGGACGCCATGGCTTGCGTTAGCCCACCAATTCCACCGGCGGCGAAGAACGCCGAGCCCGCGGGATGAGAATCGCCGGCGGCACGAATCAGCAACTGCAGACTGCTGCCGGCTGACCAGGGGCCGAGGAAAGTTCCGAAGATTCCGCGCGCCGCTATGACGGCTCGCAGTAATTCGGTCTCGAAATATTCTGCTACCAGATCAGCCACGGCCATCGGTCCCCAGCGCAGGACGCGGTACATATCTCGCTTGCCGAGGTTGCGCAGGGCGCGGCCAGTCTTGAGCATGCTCCAGAGATCGCCGCCGCTGGGGTGATCGATGTCGGGCGGAGTGGTGGCGAGCGCTTCCGCGATTACTTTGCTGATCTTTTCCAGGGATTTCTCGAACTCGGGATACTTCGTCGCGTCTTTTTGCGAGAAGGTGGCGATTGACTGCGCGGATTTGTTCTCGTCCTGATAGAGCGAGAGAGCACGGCCATCGGGCGAGAGTGCGGTCACGCAAGTGTCTGGCGTGATCAGCCTCAGGCCATGTTTTTCGAGTTGCATATCGCGGACGATGTCTGGACGAATTGGTCCCGCAGTGTGGGCCAGCGTGGAGCAGCGGAAGCCGGGATGAAATTCATCCGTGATTGCCGCGCCACCGACCTGAGGCCTACGCTCGAGAACGAGCGGCTTGAATCCCGCTTTGGCGAGGTAGAAGGCGGTGACCAGCCCGTTGTGGCCGCCCCCGATGATGACGATGTCGAGCGCGCCGGATTTAGAAGTGGTAGTCATAAATTTCCGACTGCACAGGGAGAACGCCTCGCCGCGCTTGTGCTGAATGAAAGTGTACGGGGTCCTTCGACTGCATTTGTCTCGCGCAAACGCGAGACAAATTTCGCTCAGGATGACAGAGTACCTTCATACGCTTAAGCCGCTCCTTTGAGGTCTTTGAGAATTTCGAGAGCTGCGAGACGGCCGGGGGCGCCCATGATGCCGCCGCCGGGATGCGTGGCTGAACCGCACATGTAGAGATTTTGAATGGGCGTGCGAAAGCGCGCATATCCCGGCGCTGGACGCAGGAAGAAGAGCTGTTCCAGCGAGAGTTCGCCCTGGAAGATGTTGCCTTCGCTCAATCCCCACTCGCGTTCGAGATCGAGCGGAGTAATTACTTGCTTGTGCAGGATTATGTCTTTGATGTTGGGCGCGTACTCGGCGATGGTGTTGACGACGGTGTCGCCGAAAGCCTCTTTCTGATCATCCCAGTTGAGGCCGGGGCGGAGTTTGTAGGGCGCGTACTGCACGAAGCAGGAGAGCACGTGTTTGCCCGGCGGCGCGACTGAAGGATCGGTGAGGGAGGGGATGACCATGTCAATGTATGGCTTGCGCGAAAAGTTTCCGTACTTGGCATCGTCGTAGGCGCGTTCCATGTATTCGACTGAGGGGGAAATCGAGATCGCGCCACGCAGGTGTGCGCCGGGTCCGGGGATGGCTTTGAAGTTCGGGAGGGCGTCCAGCGCCATATTCACCTTGCCAGAAGATCCGCGATATTTGAAGCGGTTGATGTCTTCGAGGAAGTCGGCGGGGAGATGCTCGGCTTCGATGAACTTGTTGAAGGTTAGTCTCGGATCGACGCTGGAAGAGACCGTTTCAGCATAGATTTCGTCGCCGTTGGTGAGGACTACGCCTTTGGCTTTGCTGTCTTTGACGATGATTTTCGCGATGGCGGCTTGAGTACGAATTTCGACGCCGGCTTCGCGGGCGGCGTCGGCGATGGCGTTTGAAATTGCTCCGGTGCCGCCGCGGGCGAAGCCCCAGGCACGGAATGCGCCGTCGATCTCTCCCATGTAGTGATGAAGAAGGACGTAGGCTGTGCCGGGCGAGCGGACGCCGAGAAACGTGCCGATGATTCCCGAGGCCGACATCGTGGCTTTGAGTACGTCGGTCTCGAACCATTGATCCAGAAAATCGATGGCGCTCATGGTCATGAGCTGGACCTGGTTGTATTTGTCGTAGCTCGACATGCCCTGGAAGCGACGTCCGATGAAGAGCAGCTTCATCAGTTCGCGCGGGTTGAGCGTGTTGGGGTCGGGCGGCACCATGCTGAGGATGGGCTTGACGAAGCGGCACATGGCTTGCATGGCTTTGCCGAATTCGTCGTAGGCTTCGGCGTCGACGCGGGAGTGGCGAGCGATCTCGCGGTGAGTTTTGCCGTGGTCGTTCACGCGCCACAGATAATCGCCGCTCGGCATGGGCGTAAACGTGCCGTCGAGCGGGAGGATTTCGAGTCCGTGGCGCGGGAGATCGAGGTCGCGGATGATTTCCGGGCGCAGTAACGACACCACATAAGAGCACACGGAGAACTTGAAGCCGGGGAAGACTTCTTCGGTGCAGGCGGCGCCGCCGAGAATGTGGCGGCGTTCGAGCACGAGCACTTTCTTCCCGGCGCGCTGCAGGTAGGCAGCATTGACGAGACCGTTGTGGCCGCCGCCGATTACGATTACGTCGTATGAATTGGCCATAAACTCTTCAGCCTTTGGCTGCTGGCTTGCTGGTTGAGAATGGGGACGAAGAATAGTAGCGCAGATTTGGGATGCGCGTATTAGAGGCCGCTGGGAAGGACGCTCCAGCTGCGAAGGACGTTCGACAGGATTGGTATGAGTGAGCGCATGGCTGCGAGTCGAAGGGTCATTCTACCGGGAATGGGGAGTTTTGTCCTGCACGTTGCACGGCGGTGACTGATAGTCATGCGCTGCCAGGGTTGCTGCACGAGTCTGCAGGTGCATATAATCCGGCTTCGAGCTAATTTCTTCGAGGAAACAGCCTTGCCCATTGGAACTGCATTTCACGAGAGAACTTTTCCGCTTTGCCACAGTTTGAATTACCGCGAGTGGTCGGGATATTACACGGTCAGCGTGTACGAGGTGCATCACGAGCACGAGTACAACGCCATCCGCAATGCGGCGGCGCTGATTGATATTTCGCCGCTTTACAAGTATTTGATTACCGGGAAAGACGCGACCCGGCTGGTGAACCGTGTGATCACGCGCGACATTAACAAGGTCAAAGTGGGGCAGGTAATTTACTGCTGCTGGTGCGATGAAGAGGGGAAGGTCATCGACGACGGAACGATTTCGCGGCTGGAGGAAAACGTTTATCGCTGGACGGCCGCCGATCCGAGCCTGCGCTGGTTCCGGCAGAACGGTTTGAATATGGATGTGCAAGTCGAAGATATTTCCGAGAAAGTTGCGGCGCTGGCGTTGCAGGGGCCTACTTCGGCGAAGCTTTTGAAGACGGTTGCTGATGCAGACATCGCGAACTTGAAATATTTTCGCGTGACTCGCGGCAAGATTGCAGGCGTGCCGGTGGACATTTCCCGCACGGGATATACCGGGGATCTGGGATATGAGATCTGGGTGCCATTAAAAGAAGTCAACGATGCGGTGAAGGTTTGGGATGCGCTCGCGGAGAAGGGCAAGCAGTTTGATCTGCACGCGGCGGGCATGTTGGCGCTGGATGTGGCGCGGGTGGAAGCTGGGCTGCTGCTGATTGAAGTGGATTACTCGAGTTCGAAGAAGGCGCTGATTCCATCGCAGAAATATTCGCCGTATGAGTTGGGCTTTGCCAAGATGGTGCATCTGCAGAAAGATAATTTCATCGGCAAGCGGGCGCTCGAGCTGGACGCGAAGAATGGCGTGCCGCGCCAGTTGGTCGGCGTGGAAGTGGATTGGACCGATGTCGAGGCGCTGTATGAACGCTACGGGCTGACTCCGGCTGCGCCGAGCCAGGCTTCGCGTGTGGCTGTGCCCTTGTACTCCGGGGAGAAGCAGGTGGGCAAGGCTACGACGACGAGTTGGTCGCCGATTTTGAAGAAGATGATTGCGCTGGCCAGCGTGGAGACTGAGCATTCGAAGCTGGGGGCGCAGTTGCAGATGGAGATTACGATTGAGGCGATCCGGCTGAAGACGAATGTTAAGGTGACTGGGCTGCCGTTTTTCAATCCGGCGCGGAAGACGGCGACGCCGGTGTAGGATTGAGCCAGGGAGGTGTCGATTATGACGACGCGGGTCGAACGTCAAACCGTAGATCTCTCGAAGTATCCCGACCTGGTCGTGATTTACCT
>Ga0307478_10003490_pt1 | contig 11661 bp, 8 predicted proteins | sample atmos_gasesECM4C_2_FD_203713 | JGI IMG/M metagenome (GOLD analysis project Ga0307478, IMG submission 203713) | Hardwood forest soil microbial communities from Morgan-Monroe State Forest, Indiana, United States - atmos_gasesECM4C_05 | ecosystem: Environmental > Terrestrial > Soil > Temperate...
TGGTCTTGGGGTCGCGATCCAGCCCTTCCTTCAGATCGACGCTGCCGCCATTGCCGAAAGACGGAATTGAGGCGCCAGTCTTGGCGTCGATCGCGCGCAGGGAATGGTTGCTCGCGTACAGCAACCGCCGTTCCGACCGGTCTTTACTTTCCCAGTAATTAATCCCCCGGTCCGTGATGACGGTCGTGCCGGGTTCGGCCGCATGGGTCCAGATCACGTGGCCCGTCACCGCATCCAGGGCCACGATCGAATTGTTCTTGGCAAGAACGTACACCACCCGATCGACCACAACCGGATTAAAGAAATATCTGCGATCGTCCCCGGTCGCATACGTCCAGGCAACTTCCAGCTTGCTCACGTTCGAACGATTGATCTGCGCGAGCGCCGAGTACTGTGCGGCGTCAGGGGCGCCGCCGTAGTCGCTCCAAGTCTTGTGGCTTTGCGCGGCAAGCGGTAGTCCTGCCTGAAAAATGAATAGTGCAACAAACGCTCCTCCGATGGGGAAACCAGACATTCACCTATGATGCCACTCCCGACGAACAGCCGAAGCGACACTTCCATGTCACTACCTTGGAAAATTCGTGGTAACTGGGGAGGCATTGGTTCGTTATTGATCTAGAGGTGGATATGCTCGAACCCGTCTTGCTCGACTTGCGGTACGCGCTCAGGCAACTGAGGCAAAATCCTGGGTTTACGGTCGTGGCCGTGCTGTCGCTGGCGCTAGGGATCGGCGCGAACACCGCCATCTTCCAACTCATTGATGCTATTCGCCTTAGAATGCTGCCGGTGCGCAATCCCCACGAGTTGGTGACGATCGATTTTCGGGAGGGATCTCAGCGCTCGGGTTGGTTTTCCACACGAAGCTCGCGGCTGACCTACGCGCAATGGGACCGGATACGAGCGCAACAGCAAGCATTTACAGGGGTTATCGCGTGGAGCGCGAACCGGTTCAATCTCGCTAGCGGCGGTGAAGCGCGTTACGCGGAAGGCCTCTACGTGAGCGGCGACTTCTTCCACGTCCTCGGTGTGAACCCAATTCTGGGCCGGACCTTCAATTCTGAAGATGACAGCGAGGCTTGTAGCAGCCCGGGTGCGGTGATCGGTTACTCCTTCTGGCAACAAGAGTTTGGGGGTGACCCGGGTGTCCTGGGCCGCACGGTCCGTCTCGACGGCCATCCGATTCCAGTGATTGGAGTTACGCCCGCGTCGTTTTTCGGTGTGGAAGTCGGATACCGGTATGCGGTCGCGATTCCGCTGTGCGCCGACCGGTTGCTCGCCGACGACAAGAAGGGTCGCATCCCGTTCCGCCATGCCTGGTGGCTGTCAATGATTGGGCGGCTGAAGCCGGGATGGACCGTGGCGAGGGCCAAAGCACATTTGGAAGCGCTGTCACCGAGCATTATGGAGGCGACACTGCCGCCGATCTACAAACCGGACATGGTAAAGCGGTATCTGGCGAATAAGCTCACGGCGACCGAAGGAGCGACCGGGGTATCCGGTCTGCGCCGCGACTCCGAACGTCCCCTGTGGCTGCTAATGGCCACCACAGGACTGGTGCTGTTGATTGCCTGCGCCAATCTGGCCAACTTGCTCCTGGCGCGGGCGAGCGGGCGCGAGCGGGAAACTGCTGTTCGGCTCGCCATCGGAGCTTCGCGTTGGGCACTCGTCCGGCAGCTTCTGGCGGAGAGCCTGTTGCTCGCGTTTTGCGGCGCGGCGCTGGGGGCCGGTGTGGCGCAGGCGCTGAGCCGCGGGTTAATCGCGTTCATGTCCACCGCGGGCAATCCGATCTTCCTCGGCCTCGGGTTGGATTGGCCGGTGCTCGGGTTCACCGCGGCACTCGCCGTGGCGACCTGTCTCCTGTTCGGGTTGATGCCGGCGATGCGGGCAACCTCGGTGGCGCCTGCTGCCGCACTGCGCAGCGCGGGCCGGAGCGTGACGGCGGGCCGGGAGCGGTTCAGCATGCGGCGAGCTCTGGTGGCGAGTCAAGTAGCGCTCTCGCTCGTGTTGCTCGTGGGTGCGCTGCTGTTTGCGCGCACTCTCCACAATTTAGTCACCACGGAGGCCGGTTTCAAGCCGGAAGGTGTGCTGACCGTCAATGTCGATTTCAGGGGTGCGCAGTACCCCACCGAGCGCAGACAAGCTGTTTACCGCGAGTTGCGCGAGCAGTTAACCGCGTGCCCGGGAGTGATTTCCGCGGCGCAGGTGTGGTTCACACCGATCAGCGGCTCGGGCTGGGACAACGACATTGGTCCGGACGGAACGACCGCAGCCGCAAGCGGGAAGGAAGCGTTTTTCAATCGAATCGGTGCGGGCTACTTCCGTACCATGGGAGCGGGCGTCATCGCCGGCCGCGAATTTGATGATCGGGACGCTCTTGCCGCACCGAAGGTGGCGATTGTCAACGAGCTATTTGCGCGCAGGTTCTTCGGCTCTCTGAATGTAGTAGGCCGCACGTTCCGGATGGAGGCGGAAGCAGGCAAGCCAGAACCGCTGTTCCAGATTGTTGGCGTGGTACGGAACATGAAGTATTACGAACTGCGCGAAGACTTCCGGCCGCTCGCGTTCTATCCAATCGGGCAGGACAACGATCCAGGGCCGGGAGCTACCTTCGTCCTGCGAGTCCAGGGCTCGCCCAGCGACTTAATGCGGGCCGTGAAGACCAAGTTGGCTAAGGTCAGTCCGCTGATCGGGCTTGAGTTTGGCTCGTTCTCCAGCCAGCTCCAGGAATCGCTCTTGCTGGAGCGCTTCATGGCGACGCTCTCGGGCGGATTTGCGCTCCTGGCGGGATTGCTGGCGATGCTCGGGCTCTACGGTGTGATCGCCTATATGGTGGCTCGCCGGCAAAACGAAATCGGCGTACGGATCGCGCTCGGCGCTGACCGCGGCCGAGTGATGCTTTTGGTGTTGCGCGAGACGGCATTATTGCTGGGCGTGGGAATGGTGGCGGGCGTCGCTCTTGCGCTTTGGGCCGGCCGCGCGGCCGCAACTCTGTTGTACGGTGTGCCGCCGTACGATCCGTTTTCGATCCTAGCGGCAGTTGTGCTTCTGGGAGCGACTGCATCGGCCGCGAGTTATGTACCCGCGCTGCGGGCGGCGCGTTTGGAGCCAATGGCTGCGCTGCGAGTGGAGTAGGCCGATTATCGCCGCCGCTCTGCCACGATTGTGATCTCGACGTCGCGCGCGAGGCGCACCACGCGCTCTAGCGTAGTGCCGTGTAGGCGCTGTTTCCAGTTACGGGAAACGCTGCGGCCCATGAAGACCTGCGTCACGCCGTGCTCGTGTGCAAATTGCACCACGCCGGCGGCCAGGTCCAATCCTTCGACGATTTCGGTCCGTATGCGCAGGTTGCGGGCGAAGCCCAAATGTCGTTCGACCGCCTCCCGATCCTCTGGCGAAAGGCCGGCGAGCGCCGCGTCCGGACTCACGTAAATCGCCAGGCATTCGGCGCGGAGATAATCCGCTACCCGCCTGCCGCGGCGGATCAGCACGATCGAGGCGGGCCGTTCATCAATGCAAATCAGTATGCATTCCTTGCGTCTTGGCGGGCTTGCGGGCACGGGCGAGAGCGCCGCGCCGTCGGCGGGCGCCAAATCGTCTTGCGCGGACAGCTTTTCTTCTATTTCATGCGCCGCATGCCGCATAGCAATTTCCCGCAGAGCGCTGAGGTTCTGCTCGGTGAAGAAGTTCTCGAGGGCTTTGTCGGCTTTCTCGCGGGAATAGATGACGCCGCGCTCCAGACGGTGGCGCAGAGCACGAGGCGTGACGTCCACCACCACGATCTCGTCCGCCTGATCCACCACCCAATCCGGAATCGTCTCGCGAACCCGCACCCCGGTCATCTGCCAGATCTGATCGTTCAAACTCTCCAGGTGCTGGATGTTCAGCGAGGTGATCACGGAGATGCCCGCGTCGAGCAGCACGTGCACATCCTGCCAGCGCTTGGAGCGTTCCGACCCCGGCACGTTGGTGTGCGCCAACTCGTCCACCAGGCAGACTTCGGGCTTGCGCCGGAGAATGACATCGGTGTCCATTTCTTCAAAAATGGTGCCACGGTATTCGAGCTTGCGACGGGGTACGACCTCGAGGCCCTCGGTCCTCGAAATGGTGTCTTTGCGTCCGTGCGGCTCAAAATATCCGATGACCGCGTCCACGCCTTTGCGGCGCAGCTCCTGACCGGCCTCGAGCATTTGGTAAGTCTTGCCAACACCGGCGGCGTAGCCCAAGAAAATTTCGAATCTTCCCCGTGCCGGGGCCGCCGGCGGTGTCATGACGATGCTGGATGTGGGAAGATCCGCACATCCATGGCGTCGGCCGCGCGAATCATTTGATCCAGTGGATTGCCGAACAGCATCTCCCGCCAGCGGCTGTTGAGGCTGTGGCCCACGAACAGTTGTGTGACGGCGTGGGCGCGCGCGAAATCCAAAATGGCTTGGGCCGAATCCGCCGCCTCCAGAATGTGCACCTCCGCGCCGGACTCGCGCGCCAGTGCAAGATACTTCTCGACCAACTCCTCATCGGCCGGCGGCAGTCCCGCTTGCCGCACGTACACCGCCAGAAAGCCGCAATGGAATCGTTCGGCATTGCGCCTCCCGCTCTCCAGCATGCGCCTGGCATTGCTCCGGGGAGTGATGCATACCAGGATGCGTTCCTGGCTTCCCAAGAATACCTCCACACCCTGAAGTTGCAGGCATTGGTGCAGTTGCGCGTCCACCACTTCGGCGGCCATCAGCAACGCCAGCTCGCGCAGTTCGGAGAGGCGGCGCGTATCAGCGGCGCTTCCCGGCTCGCGTTGATGCAAATCCTCCGGTGGAGCGTCCACAATCACAATCTCGTCGGCGGAGCGAATGAATGCTTCCGGCACGGTCTGCTGCGCCCGTTTGCCGGTGATTCTTTCGATCGCGTCCTGCCGTTCCGCAATGTGCTGCAGATTGACGGCGGTGACCACGGTGATTCCGGCGCCGAGCAGCTCCTGGACATCCTGCCAACGCTTGGGATTGCGGCTGCCCGGCGGGTTATCGCGGGCCAGTTCGTCCACCAGGCATACCTGGGGGTGCCGTTTCAAGATGGCGATCACATCCAGGACCTCGACTTCTGTTCCGTCGCTCCTCAGCCTCAAGCCTGGAATGACCTCGAGCGTACCCACCAGACATTGAACCTCGGGTTCCACCTTGGATTGAATGAACCCGATGACGACATCCTGGCCGCGCTGCTTGCGACGCCGGCCCTCGTCGAGCATCCGAAACGATTTGCCTACGCGCGAGGCATAGCCCAAGAAAATCTTGAGCCGCCCCCGGCTGGCCTGCCGCTCCTCCGCTTCCACGCGCCGAAGTAATTCCTCAGGGCTGGGACGTTGATCAGGCATACGTTACCATGCTCCCTGCTTGCCGCCGAACCACCAGACCACGCCCAAAGTGGCGGTGGTCTGTTCTTTTTTCAGGATTCCCAGGGTGTCGGTGAGGAAAGCGGGGTGGTTGGAAAAATCGCGCCGCCATTCTTGCCGCATGAGAAATCCCTCGGCAAACTTGTACTCGGCTGTAATCGTCGCTTCTTTGAGTGCTTGCGTCGCTCCGCTGAACAGGCCGCCCTGGTCGGAAAGATATTCCGCACGCCCGGCAAGGGCAAATTTCGGGGTGACCTGGTACCGTGTGTAGCCGGCCCCGCCAGACGTGTGTGCAGGCGCGGAATACGTCCATAGGCGCTCGATGACATAATCGCCTTCGAGGGCAAACGTGAGCTTCGGTGACGCCTGCCAGGTCATATAGCTGTCGAAAATATGCAAACGGCCGTTTGGCGCCGGCCGGATCGGTTCGAACGGGAGCCCCTGTTCGGTTGGAAGGTTGGCTGGGCCGCCGTTGGGAAAGAACTCAACGTCCGGATGTTCCTGCCCTAAGTAGTAGTTTACGGCCCAGTTGAGACTCTTGCGCGGCTGGAGGTTCAATCCGAAAAACTGGTCCTTGAAACCGTTGAACGGCTCGGTTTGTTGAGTACCGTTGTCGATCCAATAGTTCGCTCCAAACCAGTCATTGAGCTTATAATTCACGCGCACCCCCATATGATAAAACGGCAGAAAGTCGAACCAGTAGGAACGCGAATAATTCATCTGATCTTTCGTGTAGTTGTTTTCGATCCCGAGAGAGCTTGCCCATTTCCCGAAATCTACGGTCAGGCCGCGGCCGACCGGAAAAACGTATGTCCCATACGCCTGGAAAATGGCGCGATATACGTCCGGGCGTGGCTCGTTCGAGGCATTTCCCTGTAGCGTCTCGGTCGCTTGACCGTACTGGAGGTCCACTCTAGCTCCCCACCGGCTTCCGGCGGAGACGTCCGGTGCGTGCTCGATCACCATCGTGGCCTGATTCAGACTGAAGGCATTGCTGCTCACGTCGTAGGCCCGAAGGAGATTGACGCGCCCGATCGGCGCATTGAAGTTGTATTCATAGTAGCCATCCAATGTCATATTGAACGTCGTGCCGCGCAGGAAATCCGGCAGCAGATTGTCCGTGCGGGCAGCCGGCGCAGGAAGGCTGGCGGATTGTGGAACTTCGCGTGCATTTGCCGGAGCCTCAGCCGCTGTTGGCGCAGCGGGGCTCAGCCGGACCTCGAGCGCCGCCAGGCGCTGTTCCAACGCATCAATGCGATCGAGTAACTTCCGCTCGCGAGGGGTTAACGGTTGATCTACGTCCGCGGCCGTGAGTAACGGCGCGAGCAGAAAAGCTTGGAGACACAGCTTGGCACAAGGCATATCGATACGATTGTACTGTCGGAGCACAATAAGCCCTGGCCTTGAAGACCCGCAGGCCGCTATTCTTCAGGAATTGCGAAGCGGTAGCCCAACCAAGGTTCGGTGAGCACGTATTTGGGCCGCGAAGGATCGGGCTCGATTTTCTTGCGGAGATGGTTGATGAAGACGCGGAGGTAGTCAGTTTCATCGCCATAGTCCGGGCCCCATACGGCTTGGAGCAACTCACGGTGCGGCACCGGTTTGCCCCCGCGCGCCACCAGATGGCGCAGGAGTTCGAACTCTTTGGGCGTGAGCCGAACGGTCTTCTCCCGGACGCGCACGCGGCGCTGGGCGAAATCGATCTCCAGATCATCCGATGCAAAGCCCTGCGGGCCACTCTGCAGGGAGCTGGGGGCTCTCCGTAGCGCGGCGCGAATTCGCGCCATCAGTTCCTGCATGCCGAAGGGCTTGGACACGTAGTCGTCCGCGCCGGCATCCAGTGCTTCCACTTTTTCCCTCTCCGTGTTGCGCACGGTCAGAATGATAATGGGCACTTCGGACCCGTCACGCATGGACCGGCAGGCTTCCAGGCCGCCCATGCCTGGCATATTCAGATCCAGCAGTACCAGATCCGGCAAGAACGCGCGGAATTTTTCCAGCGCCTCCTCTCCGGTCTTGGCTTCGTCCACTTGGTACCCGCTCGAGGTCAGCGTGGCGCGCATCATGCGGCGGATTTGCGGTTCGTCGTCCACGACCAAAATCTTGGCACCGCTCATCGCACGAGCTCTCCCTTGAACATGGGCACGGCGAAGCTGAACACGGTTCCCTTGCCCGGCTCGCTCGAGACCCAGATCTTGCCTCCATGCGCCTCAACAATTCCCTTCGCGATCGATAATCCCAATCCCGTGCCCGGCACGTTATCGCGCCAGGCGAGGCCACGGTAGAACTTGTCAAAGATCTTGTGCTGCTCGGCAATTGAGATGCCCCGGCCCTGGTCCGCCACGCTGATCACGATCCTTTCCCCGGCCAGCTCGGTGGCAATCGTCAAAGGGGTTCCCGCCCGCGAATACTTCAACGAATTATCCAGGAGCTGCTTGAGAACCTGTTGGATGAACTCGAAATCCACATCCGCCGGCGGCAGCGACTCTGGTATTTGCAGCGCGACTTTCCGGCCTTTCAGCGATTCCTCGTGCGCTTTCAATGTTGCCTGCACGATATCCTCGATGTTGTGCGGTGCCCGGTCGGGATGCAGCTTCGAGGCCTCAATGCGCGCCATCTCCAAAACCTCGACGACGATCCGGTTTAGCCGATCTGCCTCCTCATTGGCGATGGTGAGCAGTTCTTGCTCTTCCGCATCACGAGGTTTGGCGAGCATGTGCGTGACCGCGCCTTTAATTGACGTGAGAGGTGTTTTGAGGTCATGCGCCAGCGCGTCCAGCAATGTGGCTTTCAGGACCTCGCTCTGCCGCGCCGCCTCAGCCTTGTTGGCCTCGTCGATGGATCGCGCGCGTTCGATGCCAATCGCCACCAGATTTGCGAGCGCGTTCAAGGCGGCTGTGGAAAGCGTGCAGCCGGTGAAGCCCAAGCTACCAATCGCAAGGCCGCCGAGGCGAACCGGGACGATCGCGATCTGCTGGTCCTGGTCAATCAGTGGCTCGCCGATTTCCGCGATCCGCTGCAGTTGTTCGTCCGGGATAGATGTGGTGCGTTCGTCGGACCGGAAGAACTCGTGGTTCGATTGGTCAAAAAAAACGGCCGCTGGAATCTCGAAAGTCCGAATAATACTGTTGACAATCTCCCGCGCGGCTGTTCGCACGCTGCCGCTGAGGAGCAAAACTTGGCCCAGCATGTAAAGTCTTTCCACTTCGCGGCTGCGCGCGATCGCTTCGGCGGCACGCCGCCGGGCGCGCACGGAAAGCTCACTGGCAGTGATGGCCGTCACCAGGAACACCGCGAGCGCCACCCAGTTCTCCGGATCAGTGATGGTGAATTCGCCAATCGGCGGAAGAAAAAAATAGTTCAGCCCCAGCACCGCGGCGATAGCGGCGGCGATGGATTCCGTAAAGCCCCACCACGTCGCAATACCAAGAATGGCCAGGACCAGCGTCAGAGCGACGGTCAAGCTGTTGACTGGCACGATCCTGTAGTAAACGAAGATGACGGCGGCCACCAGCGCCACCGATCCCAGCAGGCGGAATGTTACACGCAGCGGCTGACTCACACGTTCCGTAATCACTGTAGCGCAGCCCTATTGGGAGTGGGCATCGCGCGGCGGAACTCGCTCAATGCCGCGCCGGATTGTATCCTGAAAGACTGGAGTAATCTTTGGGACGTATCTGGCTCGCTATCAGTAGCTTCTTCTTGATTCTCTTTCGTGGCGCTCTCCCCGACGACGCGCTCGCGCCGCTCGGGCTGGTACGCCGGGCTGCCCCTAAGGCACAGACAACAACTGCCGCGCCTACAGCGGCACGTGTCTCCGACGGCGCGCTGCAGATTCTCTCCATCCTGCAGCGAGATTCCCGCCTGGTCGACTTCATCATGGAAGACGTCACCGGATACTCCGATGAGCAGGTGGGCGCGGCCGTACGCGGCCTGCACGATCAGGCTCGTGAGTCGCTTAGCCGCTATGTCAAGCTCGATCCGGTGATCGACGGCGTGGAAGGCACGTTTACCAAACCCGTGGTATCCGATCCCGCCGCCGTCAAGTTCATCGGCAATGTCCCGGCCGGCAAGCCGTCCGGCGGCCTGCTGCGTCACAAGGGCTGGCGCGCCGGCAAAATAGATCTTCCCGCGCTGAATCCGAAGCAGGATGCTGCCATCATCGCCCCGGCCGAGATCGAAATCGAATAATGAAGTACGTCATCGGAATCGACCTGGGCACCACGAACTCCGCCCTGGCTTACACGGAATTCAAACCGAACGCGGATCGTTTCGACAAGCCCGACGTGCGGCTGATGGAGATTCCGCAGCTTGTCAATCCGGGCGAGGTGCGCGACGAGTCTCTCCTCCCATCGTCGCTATACATTCCGGGTGCGTCGGATTTTCCCGCCGGCTCGCTCGCGCTGCCCTGGAATCCGGAGCCGGAATTCGTCACCGGGCGCCTCGCGCAGAAGCGAGGCGTCGAAAATGCAGGGCGTCTGGTGGTATCGGCGAAATCGTGGCTGTCGCATTCGGGCGTGGATCGCACCGCGCCGATTCTTCCGTGGACCGCGCCCGAAGGTGTACGCAAGGTCTCCCCGGTTGATGCGTCCGCGGAGTATCTCAAACATCTGCGCCAGGCGTGGGACGCGAAAATGCCGGACGCACCGTTCACGGAGCAGCAGGTTCTGGTCACCGTTCCTGCTTCGTTCGACGCGGTGGCGCGCGAGTTGACACTCGAAGCCGCCCAGCGCGCAGGCTTCTGCGATGTGGCCCTGCTCGAAGAGCCGCAGGCGGCATTCTATGCATGGATCGAACGGCACCAGGACTGGCGCGAGCGCGTCAAGCTGGGAGATCTGATTCTAGTAGTCGACATCGGCGGCGGTACTACAGATTTCACGCTCATCGCCGTGACGGAGCAGGCGGGCGAACTGGCGCTCGAGCGCATGGCTGTGGGGGAGCACATTCTGCTGGGTGGCGACAACATGGATCTGGCGCTGGCCCGAATGGTCGCCGATCAACTGGCGCAGAAAGGCACGCGGATCGATAGCTTCCAGCTCCATGCGCTCTGGCAGAATTGCCGTATTGCCAAAGAGAAGCTGCTCGCACCCGGCGCGAAATCCAAAGAGCAGCCCGTAACGATTCTCGGCAAAGGTACTGGCCTGGTAGGCGGAACGATCAAAGCGGCGGTGACGCGTGACGACGTTGACCGTGTGCTCGGCGAGGGTTTCTTCCCACGCGTGACGAGTTCCGATTTGCCGCAACGCCAGCGCCGCTTCGGCTTGCAGGAAATTGGTTTGCCGTATGCGGCCGATGCCGCGGTAACCAAACACCTCGCACGGTTTCTGCGACAGCAGGCTTCATCTACCGAGCATGAGCGCGTCCGCCGCGGTGCGTCCGGACTGGCGGCTCCCACGCATGTCTTATTCAACGGCGGAGTCTTGCACGCGCGCTTGATTCGCGACCGGCTCATCGAAGTGCTCAACGCGTGGCTCGGCGAGGAAGGCTTCAGCCCTGTCCAGCCTCTTGCGGGTGAGGATCTCATGCATGCGGTATCGCGCGGCGCGGCTTACTACGGCCTGGCGCTTCAGGGCAAGGGCGTGCGCATCCGCGGTGGCGTGCCGCGCACGTACTACGTCGGAATCGAAAGCGCCATGCCCGCAGTCCCCGGTATTCCCGCGCCGCTCAAAGCGCTCACGGTCGCGCCATTTGGCATGGAGGAAGGAACGGCCGTGACGATTCCAGGCCGCGAATTCGGTCTCATCGTCGGCGAGCCCGCCGAGTTCCGCTTCTTCTCCTCCACCGTGCGCAAAAACGACGCACCCGGGGCATTGATCGAAGATCTTGGCGACGATCTCCAGGAACTCTCGCCCATCGAAGTAAATCTCACCTCCGCGGATGGCACCGGCACCGTTCCGGTTTCCTTCGAAACGGTCGTGACTGAAACCGGCGTTTTGCAATTGTGGTGCGTTGCCCGCGACGGCCGCCGCTGGAAGCTGGAGTTCAACGTGCGCGAGCGCGTGGCCCAATGAAGATCGGCATCGACCTCGGAACCACAAACTCCGCGCTGGCGTGGGTCGATCCCACCGAGGCGGAGGATCTCAACTTTCCGCCGATCCACATTTTCGAAGTGCCGCAATTAGTCGCGCCAGGCAAGATCGAGCCGCGGCGCACGCTACCCTCGTTCATGTTTCTCGAGGACGGCCGGCCGGTGGGCGTTTACGCGCGCGAACAAGGGGCGCTCGTGCCCACGCGCCTGGTGCACTCGGCGAAATCCTGGCTCTCGAATCCGGATGTCGACC
>Ga0307478_10003491_pt1 | contig 11660 bp, 10 predicted proteins | sample atmos_gasesECM4C_2_FD_203713 | JGI IMG/M metagenome (GOLD analysis project Ga0307478, IMG submission 203713) | Hardwood forest soil microbial communities from Morgan-Monroe State Forest, Indiana, United States - atmos_gasesECM4C_05 | ecosystem: Environmental > Terrestrial > Soil > Temperate...
TGATTTCCGGCGCACATCTGCTGCCCGTAGATTCCTTACTTTCAAGGGAAAAATGTTGTGATGAAAGCAACCCAAACAGAGCGTGCAACTGCCGAGGCAAAATGGAGCATCTGGAGCCTAACCTCTATTCCGGAGAGGCTTACCAAACTTCATTCGCGATGCTGATTTAGCTTATGGCACAGTCAGTCTTCCGCCTGTTATCGGAGTCGCAACGGGAGCCTCAGCCCCCAGTAATACCGCCACGAATGGCAGGAGATTATCATCATCCACTATCTACACGTTTCCACGCCGGTCGACAGCGATACCATTACGGGAATTTTATGAGGCCGCCAGCCGTGAAACCGCTCATCGGGCTAAGCGCATCTCCATTTGTATCTAATTCGGCTACAGAGTCGTTGTTGAAATTGTTCATCGAGGCATTGTTTGCACTGTCGGTTGCAATACCCATATTCGTCTAGGGCTGGTTCAGCGGAGAGGACGACGCCGGCGTAGTTTCGGGCGGCGGGACGGGCAGTACCCTGCGAGACGTTGCTGGTGCGCTGGTCGTCTCCTCGTCCCCGATCTCGAAGATCGGTGTGTCCTTGGGCAGCTTCAATCGGCCATCCACTAGATAGGCGGCGACGACTCCCCCGGTGACTTCGGGCGACAGCGCGATCAAAGGGAGAAGGTACTTCTTACTCCCGACTAGCGACTCAGCCACCCCGTCGCCGGGGTGACTTCGGGGAATACTGCCGGGGGCCTGCGGGATGATGAAGGCCGTCATGTTGAGCTCTGGGTTCTTCTTGCCGTAACTGACCAATGAGCGGGCGACTTGTTTGGGGGGCATCACTGCGAGGCAGCAGCACGCTGCCTGCCCCGATAGCGTCTTGCCTTGATTCGGTTGCCACAGAGCTTCATCTCATACCACCGTCGCCCCTTGTTCTTGCTGCCGTCCAAAAACAACCAGCGGCATTCCGGATTTGAACAAGCGCTCAGCTTGTTGAGTTCCTCCGAGGTCAGCAGGTCCAGAGCAGCCGAAGCCAGTTTTCGGAACGGCGTGTCCGGTACATTCGTCTGATCTCTGTTCCCTTTCCACTGAAGGCGAGAATTGCACCATTCAAGGTCCTCTGATTTCCGTACCGTCCGCGCGAAGGCAGACAGAGTTCTCACACTGTCGGCTGCAGGAGCCCGCCTGTCCGCAATAGCATAAAGAATCGATGCCAGACATTCGCGCAGCTTCTTTGTGGAGGACAAAATCCGCTTCTTCCTGGCGGGATCCCCTGTTGCGACCTTCCGAACCCCCGAAGGCGTCATGAGGCCACTCTGCTCACTGAAACGCAGGAGGTCTGCGTAGTCATTCAGAAGTTCCTCTGATCCGGAAGGCCGGAATCTCCAGTCCAGGGTGTTAACCAGGTCCAGCGCGGGATGCCCCGCAACAAGCTGGAAGTGTGCCGAATCGAGCTTTGCCAGAAATTGCATTGTCAATATTGTAACGGGAAGCCTACTGCAAAGTAACCATCAAAATGGTCTACGATGGTGATGGAGGTTTGCCCTGCCAGACACTTGTTCATCGTTTCGCTCACCCTACGAAGTACTGTTAAACCAAGCCTGCGCCCACGCACAGGAATACCTTGCGTCGATGTACGATCGGCATGTAGGTGTTACACAGCATGCGAGGGATGGAATGCTTGCCCTTGGAGGAGCGATGCCCATCGTCGGCGAACCCGCCGACGTCGTCTTGAGAAGTCTCCACGAGGCTGGTTCTCCGGCGACGACCGCCATTATGGGGGGGACGATTCTACGGCGGCGTGATCGGAGGAGCACTACCGATCACTGTTGCGGCTCACTGGCTTGCGGATGCCTGGGACCAAAATGCCTGTCTCTATGAAATTTCCCCGATCTCTGCTTACTTGGAGGAACTCGTTCTCTCATGGCTGCTGGATCTCTTCAACCTGCCAAGCTCAGCTGGCAGTTGCTTGGTCACAGGCACGCAGATGGCGGACGTCACGGCGTTAGCTGCTGCCAGGACCTCTCTCTTGAAAGACATTGGATGGGATGTAGAACAGGATGGGATGTTTGAAGCGCCGCCGATCACCATTGTGGTAGGCGATGAGGTACACGCCACTATGTTCAAAGCGCTCGCTCTGCTCGGATTCGGCCGCGAGCGTGTTATCCGAATACCAGTGGACTCTCAAGGTCGACTACTGGCCTCGCGCATCCCTGAGCTTCGCGGCCCTACAATCATTTGCGCGCAGCTGGGTAACGTAAACAGCGGCGCCTGCGACCCGATTGACGATATATGTGAGATCGCGCAAGGTTCAGGTGCGTGGGTTCACGTGGACGGGGCCTTTGGTCTCTGGGCAGCACCGGCTCCTGCTCGGCGGCATCTTGCAGGTTTTACGGCGGCGGACTCGTGGGCGACCGACGGCCACAAGTGGCTCAACATACCTCATGATTGCGGCATCGCGATTGTGCGAGATCGGGAAGCACTCCGCCGGTCGATGGCAATTTCTGCGTCGTATTACGGTCCACCCTCTCGGCGCGAACCGATGCAGTGGTGCCCGAGTCCTCACGGCGAGCTCGTGCTGTCGAACTTTGGGCAGCTTTGCGCTTTCTTGGGAAAGAAGGAGTGGCTGACCTGGTGGAACGCACATGCCAACACGCGAGCAGGTTTGCGAAAAACCTGTCAAACGCTGGCTTCGAGGTCCTGAACGAGGTCGAACTGAATCAGGTTCTCGTCGCGTTCGGAACAGACGAGGAAACGGAACGAGTAATTCAGGCTGTTCAGGAAGACGGCACATGCTGGTGTGGAGGAACAATCTGGAAAGGACGCCGAGCCATGCGGATCAGCGTGTCCTCCTGGGCTACCTCTTCCGAGGATGTAGACCGCAGCAGCCAAGCGATCCGGCGTATGGCTGAGCAAGTCCTCGCCGGCGCGGGAGGCTGAGGACGGCACCACGTTCAGCGATAGTGAAACCCGAGGGACAAAGAGGTCGAGCTGGAAAATCCATTTTCTTTTATCGTGCTGCTTCAGATTTTGTGTAATGCAAAGCTAGCCAGACAGTAGTTTGCCTCTCGTCTGTCCATTCAACCCTATGGCGTGTGTGCGCAGGTATGTTAGCGAAATCTCCGGGATGCAATACTCGTAGACCTTCTTCTCCCTCGAAACGCAAGCCCGCTGCACCGGATAACAATACAACCCACTCATGCTGCTCTTGGTCATACCATTGCCCAACTGCTGTTGCTTGACCGAAAGAGATTATTCGTTCCAATCTAAATCTTTTTCCCTGGATTATTTCCTGAAAGACCTCTTCTGATTGTGATGGGGGCAGGTTGGCAAAAATATTGCCGGCAGCGTTAGCCATCATGTGGTCCACCTTGACTCCCGCGAAAAACGGTTCGAGTTGAAATTGTATAGATCCATGCGGAATTTTAGCTTGTCTGGTAGCGGCGATAGATTTTCGATATTCGCTCGGCTACCCCATGCGCCAGCCGAACCACTAGGGACGTTGATAAAACTCGGCCGATGTACCCTTCAGTAATTAGCCTTTGAGCGTATCGGACTTCTGCGGAGAACCGAGCCTGCAGCCCGACTGCCGTTCGAATGCCGGCGCTGACAGCCCGTGCGTTCAGATCGATCGCTTCGGCAGAGGTTACACCAACAGCCACTCCACAAACACGATTTTCCTGTCGCGCAGTGCCTCGGCGGCAATCGTATGATGACAGGTCACACGAACGGCTACAACTACAAGATCGACACCTGGATCGCGAATCAGATCTTCGGCATTGTCGTATGCGGTCACGGCGAAAGCGGTGCCTGCGGCGTGGGCGGATTCGCGGCGGCTCGTACTTACAGCGCGAACCTCATATTGAGTCAGCGCGCGAAAGGAACTCACCAATCGCGGGCATAATGTTACGGCGGTCGCCCGTGATACCTCGAAGATCCCCTCGACCGTAAAAGCCGTCTCATAGAAACCCGACTTCACAGGCATTTTCGGGACTTCCGGATTGCCCATACCCAGGCATCACCTGCAAACAAGTCTTACTAGGGAAACCCGATCTTCACCGATACAAAAGTTCTTTGCGTCGCGATACTCGTTAAGGTGGCCGCGGCTGCGCAGAGTAGGATAGTTCGAGACTGGCGCGTATACTTCCTGCGAAGAAGTCGGGGGACTGTGATTCAGGTGATTGGAGTGTGGACGCCCTTCCGTATTTGTGCAGTCCTGCTCTTATTTCTGACTGCTCCCGAAGTTGCGCAACCTGGTCAGCGTCCTTCCTATGTGCCGGTAGAGGTTGAGCCCGGCCTTATGCCCGACCCATTTCAGGGAATGATCAGGCTTGATGTTGCAGTCACAGATAGGTCAGGAAATCCAGTCCCCGGACTCCGCCAACTAGACTTTACATTGCGGGACAACAATCAGCCCGGAAACATTGTCTCCTTTCAAGCGTTCAATGCTGTTACCGCCAAGCCTGATCCTCCTGTTGAAGTCATCCTGGTAATCGATGAATTGAATCTGCCACCCGTGCAGCTTTCGGCCGCGGAGATCGAAGTAGAGAATTTCCTGCGTCAGAACCAGGGGCATCTTGGCCAGCCCGTATTGACTTACCGGCTTACCAAGGATGGACTTTCGGCCGCGGCACAACCTTCAACAGACGGGAACGCCTTGGCTGACGAAATCGCTCATCGAAGAGAGCCGCACGCGATCTGGCAAACGTCCATGGAGCCGCACGTGATCTCGCAAACGTCCATGGTCGCCGAGAATCTGGGCAAAGGGGGCGCCAGTTCGAAAGCTCTTCACTCTTTAATAGCACTTGGATCCATCGCAATTGAGGAGCGGCGGAGGCCCGGCAGGAAGCTGATGTTTTGGCTGGGGCGTGGCTGGCATTTTGATAGTGATAAGGGCATTGGAGTCTTCGATTTTGTCACTGAGCTCTCAGCCCGACTGCGCGAGGCTCGGATTGACCTCTGGAGCGCTATGGAGTGGCCGTTCTATGACTCACGCGGAATCCCTTTACCCGTCACCCAGTTCATGTACAAAGATTTTCTCGGGGCTTTGACCCCGGACAAAGTGGATTTGAGCTACCTGACGCTGCACGTAGTTGCAACACAAAGCGGCGGCGTACTGGAGACGACCAACGATCTGGCTGGCCTGATCGGTAAACGTGTCGAGCAGGCCAGCACCTTTTATTCGTTGACATTTGATCCCCCGCGCACGAATGACGTAGATGAGTATCACACTTTGAAAGTGGAAGTCAGCAACCCGGATTTAACGGTCCATGCCCGCATCGGGTATTTCGACGAACCGGTCTTCTACGATCAAACTCCGGACGGCATCGAACGCGTGACGGTGGAGCAGTTGGAGCAACGTTTGAAGTCAGCAGGTGGCACTTCGGACACCGGGATCGCAAGGCAGCTCGCAGGAATGGAACTGACGGAAAGGCTGACCGAAGACAAAGAGGCAGAAGAAGCTGCCGGGGAAGACGAAACCTCCGCTATACCAACCGTGATAGCAGCGCGATAACATACCAACATGGAATTCCCAGACGGACCGCCGCGCCTTCTCCCGGAAGACTATTTATTTTGCGAACTAGGAACATTGCTTGCTTTTAATTTTCTGCGAACTTCTACAGCGGCGGTGGAGCAACTGCATGATGCAGACTCCAGCCGTCTCCGTTCTTCTGTCATTGCTGCTTATGATGAGTTGCTAGAACATCGCGCCCTGTGCGACCAGTACCACGAAGATGGCAGCGGTCCGGCTCCCCCGCCTATAAGCGGGTTGCATTGACTCGTTAAGTAGACAAATCGAGAGCGCCATCCGCGTACCAGCCTAACGATGAGGATGTGCCGCAGTGATCGGGATTAAAAACCCAACTTTTCTAGTTACGGATGGTGTAGGAAATCTCTACCATAGAGGTGAAGACTCGGGACGGAGCGAACGATGCGACGGACTCGTTATTTCACTCTCGGATCACTCATCCTGACGACATCCCTAATGATGGCGCAATCTCATGCACTCGCGCCTCCGTCTAATCAAGTGATGCAACTCAATATCTGCGGTGCTGGCCAGTGGGTCACCACGATCAAGGACAATAAGTGCGATTTGCATGCGGGCAGTACAGACAACCCTTCTGCGCTCGTGTTTATCAGTGCCAAGGACTATCAAGACTGGCTGGATCATAAATGGCAGATAGTACCAGTTTTCGATCTTCATTTTCACGAGTACGGAGATAATCTTCTGCGTCAGCTTGCCCCGAGAGTAGAGGAGAATCTTCGCAGTGGTTCATCCGCTGACTCGTGTTTTCCCATTTTGCCGGAGCGTGTCAAGCAGCCGACTCTGATACCGGGATGTAGTGAGGGTCAAGTGGCCGTAAGCCCGTTACACAGTGCGACGCGGTGTCCGCCTAACTCAAACATCTTTCAAATGGTGCGCTTGATTGTCGGGAACCATCTTCGGGTGCCAGCGCTGAGCATTCTGCCACAATCTGATTTCTGGAAGGATTTGGGTGCAGACGAAGTAGATGGAACCGAATTGATCATGGTCGCTGAAGAATACTTCGACATTCAGATCCATGAGGACGAAGCGGTGAAGATTCGGACTGTGCAGGATATGGTTCAGGTAGTACAGGCCAAAATTTGCCCGTAGAGTTCCGAATTGCTGACACACGGTGAAAACGATTCGCCGATACCAAGCCTTAATCGCTGACGTGTCGATCACTTCGTCTCTGACTTCTCCAACGCTCCTTGATCTTCTTCAACTGTGGCAGGCCCAACTTTAACCACTCATCGGCATTAACCGAGACCAGACAACGGGCCAGAACGACATCGGGCCGCTCGTCGATTGGCGGGATCGCTGGAGATGCAGGAACAGGTGCAGCGGTAGGCGCTCGTATAGGTACCGTGCAGGGAGGAAGACAGCAGCGCAAAGCGAATGCTGCTGCCAAAGATCAGGCCCTCGGCGCAGGCAGGATCGCAGGTGCAACAGCAGTACCAGAGCCAGAAAGCTGCGTATGACCAGCAGATGAATACCTTCAAACGGGCGTTCTCAGCCTGCATGGATGCGCGAGGCTATTCGGTCAAATAGGTGCCGGAACGTCGCAACTTCGATATGTTCTGACTGGCCCCTGAGGTTTGCCACAGCTCCGTCGACTGTGGAGCTTGCCTAGAGTGGTCGCGCAGGTTATTGAAAGAAAGTAGAGGCCACGGACAGGGATCGAACCGACGCATCACGTTTTCTCATCATCCTTTAAAAGGCGAATCTCAGGGCCAATTGTCCGACGCGAGCACTTACGGAGGTGCTGCTGATAACGCCGAGCGCAGGCGCCGCAAAGTTGCTGTCGGGATCTGCGAATCGCGGATGGTTCAGTAAGTTGAAAAATTCAGCGCGAAATTGAAGGCTGCTGTTCTCACGAGGCCAGCGAATCGGCACACTTTTTGAAAGCGCAAGGTCCAGGTTTTCCTGTCCCGGACCGTCCGCGATCCAGTCGCGCTGTTTCCAAATGCTGTTCCGATGCCGGCCGCGCCGATGACTGGTGGACCTGTAAAACAGGATGGAATGAAATAACTGTTCAGTTTCGACTCGACTGAGCCTCCTCTAACCAGGAGGCCTTTCGAGCATGTGCTACTCAGCTGCGCGCCATCTTCGCTTATTCCAAATACATTGGTGGAATTCGTATTCGCGATGGTGAGAGCGCTGCCGGACTGAATGGTGGCTATTGCAGAGAAAAACCAATTGGAGAAGACTGATCGCGACATACCACGCTTCGGACCCGGATGCGCCGCCTAGGTAGCGCTGAAAATAAACCGATGTGTGCGATCGAAACTGGCCCGTCCCCAGCGCTGACGCGGAGAATTCTGATCGCCTAAAGTCAGTGCATTCCCTGATGGCGTTGAATTGATGTCGGTGCCATCTGTACCTATGTCAATTGTGGGAAGATAGAGCCGATCAGGAAGCGCTACCATTGCCGCGTGTTTAACCGAGTAGGCCAAAAACGCTGGTCCAATGGATGGCCCACATCGTGGTGGGCATCATCGCATTATTTCTTGTCTGGTGGATGGTACGGGTCTACGTTCTTTGACCTGCCTGTGGAAGCGGTTTCCGAAGCCGCGCAAAGACGAAAAGTTCAGTTCACGTCTGTACGCAACTCCAGACCCACGCTTATCGGTCGGGCTTCAACTGGGCATCAATGTCAGCGCGGGCTGTAGCTGTCAGCCGACCGGCACCAACCCATCATCGCTCGACTCGCGTTCCTTTACATCTTGTCTGGCCAAGGACAGTTGCTTACCAGGACTAATCCCGCCGTCGAAGCCGGATAGCTTCCGCTTAGCTGACCATCCGGGAGCACATGGACGAGATGCGCGCTATCGCAACACGAACCAGGAGGGAGGCGCTATATCACTGCCAGCCGTCGCCAACCAGATTATGACCGGACCAGAGAAATTGCTCTGAGCTTAGAATCAGTCTGCAATGAAATTCTACTGAGAGAGGTAATCCCCGCGTACGGATCGCTTCGCGCGGCGAACGTTGACATGGGTCACATTCATGAACTCGCGAAGAGCTGGGAATCAAGCTTGCTGAGCATCTTGCGCAGCTTTGCGATGCTTTCATTGGTTGTCCTTTCCCCGATAACTGCCATCTCATCAGCCCGAGTGAATTCCGATATATCAAAGGAGGTCACGTTAGGAGCGACCACAAAGTCTGCCGGCTGCACCCCAACGGAGGTCATCTTGAAGTCTTGAATCATGTTCTGTCGCATGATCACCTGAATTGTCGAGAAGAAGCGGCTGTTGCGCGAATTCCCGTTGGAGCGAATTCCCAGGAAGTCTTTTTCCAACTCTGCCGTCACGCTCGATGCGATAACAAAGTTGCAGCCCTTCGCAACAAGCACGTTGGCAGGGATATTGTTGAGCAACCCGCCGTCCACTAGTGCTCGGTTTGATTGAAAGATAGGAAGCGAAAGGGGAGGAAGATTGATGCTTTCCAGGATACTCATCGTCGCGTCGCCAACCTCGCTAACGACGGGCTCTCCTTCGAAGAGATCGACGGCCACCGTAAACATCGGAAGATGCAATTGTTCCATCCTGGTTCTGCCTATGTATTTCCGCAGCATGGAATCGAACTTATTTCGTCTGTACTTGAAGAGCAGATACCAGTAGCCGCCACCGGGCAGCTGTCGAAATATCCACGGTGGCTGTAAATCGGCCTTAAAGGCCTGAGTAACATACTCGGGATCTAAGCCAGCCGCGTAGATGGTGCCGGTCATCGCCCCTGCGCTCGTACCCGCCAACATGTCGACATATATGCCATGCTGCTCAAGCGCTTTGAGCACACCAAGATGAGCCATGCCCCGAGCTGCGCCGCCTCCCAGTGCCAAACCAATCTGAACACCTCGCAAATGATGAACGATGCGTTCAAATCCATGCTGAAGCAAACTTCCCTGATGTGCTCCAGGAGCCTCCATTGAAAGCTTAAAGTCTCGTTTGGCGAGTTCATACAGCTCCGGTACATAGGGAGCGATTGGAATGTTGTTGTCGAGTAGCCACACAATCCTGATCTTGTCCCGCCATCCGGGTACACTCTTCACCAGTGAGTCGAGCAGAAGTACCGCTGCAGGCGCATCCTGCGGCTGAACACACCAAAGTACTATGTCGACGTAACTCATAAAACGCTTCATTACCTCTTCTGAATGATCCGCACGAATATCAAACAGAAGTCGCCTGTGTAAGGCCCATTTGCTAATAAGGTCTTGTCGCTCCTCGACCTCTCCCACAAGCAACCTAAAGGGAATGTCTTCATCGGGGTTCCAATGCTCGTCGTCACCGAGAATACATGGAGTCTCACCCAACTCTCGGAGTCGATGTGCCAATCGACCAACGAGTGGACGGCTCGCCGCAGTGTGATGCACAACACCCACGACGGATGGCTTCGGAAGCGAACGATTGGCCATCACGTATCGTTTGAATACATTCGCTGACAAGCGAAACATAGCGAGTTGAAAGTCTGCATGCTTCGCTGTCAACTGAAGCAGGTTCGATAGTGTCAGTCGGACTGCTGTCGAAGGTTCAGTAGCCTGGACTTGCAAGTAAGAGCGATCCGATAAACCGAGGGAAAATAACCCGATGACAGCCCCTCGAGCAAAAGTATCTTGCTGTATCTCCTTGCCCAGCGAATCGTAGAGCGTTGCCTGCATCCGGCCCGTGATGAGGAGATACACGTGGGCAATCTCTGATTCGACCTCAATGACCACTTCTTCCGCATGAAACGAGACCCAGTCAGCCGCATTCGTAATCGCTGCCAACGTGTCCTCGTTAAGTTCATTTGCCCATTCGAGCCGGCGAAGCTCGATCTGAAGCCGCTCAGTCGTTGGAGAAACTGGTTTTTCGGCGCTGTGATCCATCTCGTTCTCCTTGAGCGGGGTAGAATCTAAGCCCGGCGAAAGGCTTGTCGAAATGTGAGTCGAGGGTGTATCCGACAAAATCCATCGCATGCAGTCACGGTCAACCATTATCCTCCAATTTCAAAGTAGCGGCACATCAGGCTCCAGATCACATAACAACAAACTTGGCGTCACCGCAAATTACCAATCCTGCGTTGGTTCAAATCCAACCCAGCAACCAATCTCTCAAGCATTGCGGCCAATGGACTCGTTTCGCTTCCTCAATGCGTGCATTATCGCCTGGTCGCTCGCTGACGATGGAACGCAGCCCATAGGTCCGAGGGTCGGCATATCGCGCCGATGCTGTGGCTCTATTCCTGAGTGACGTTAGTGCGGAGGCGCGCCTTCGCAGGAGTGGAGGCGCGACAGTGCTCCCTGCGCGCGTTCGTTAAAGCCGTCAGGAGGAAGCCGCTGGGATGGCGGACGCGATGATGCGGCTATGCATCTTGAATGCGGAATGCTGCGCCGTTGCCGATCGTTGCGATTCTGCGTTGGGTACAACGCTTTGTGCCAGAATTCGAGAAGCGCTCGATTTCGAATTACCCTGCATGGCGAATGGAAGCTCATGGTGACGAAGGATCGACACCTCTTTACCTGCGCCGCAGGAAATTGTACCGTGGCAGGAATCACCGCTCGTAGGTGAACTGGCGTATCGGGCAGCACCTCGATCGGTCGTTGTTCTCTGGGTACAGACTGACGATGGTCTGTCTACGTCATCCGCCCCATGTGAATGAGGAGAGCCATGTCATCCAAAGAGAAGCAATCTTCCCCCTTTTCATATGCTGAAGTTAGTGAGCAGAAGCGCCTGAACGAGGCTCGTGAAGCTGGCATTCCGTGGAAAAAATGGGGGCCGTACCTCAGCGAGCGCCAGTGGGGCACGGTACGCGAGGACTACAGTGCCGATGGCAACGCATGGGACTACTTCACCCACGACCAATCGCGATCGCGAGCTTATCGCTGGGGTGAAGATGGGATGGCCGGCATCAGCGACGACAAGCAGCAGCTTTGCTTTGCACTGACGTTGTGGAATGGCCGCGACCCGATTCTGAAAGAACGCATGTTCGGCCTGACGAACAGCGAGTCCAACCATGGCGAGGACGTCAAGGAATACTACTTCTATCTCGACAGCACTCCCACGCACTCGTACATGAAATACCTGTATAAATATCCGCAGGGTGAGTATCCCTATCGCGACCTGGTGGAAACGAACCGCGGACGTTCGCGCGAGGAGTTCGAGTACGAGCTTC
>Ga0307478_10003494_pt1 | contig 11647 bp, 9 predicted proteins | sample atmos_gasesECM4C_2_FD_203713 | JGI IMG/M metagenome (GOLD analysis project Ga0307478, IMG submission 203713) | Hardwood forest soil microbial communities from Morgan-Monroe State Forest, Indiana, United States - atmos_gasesECM4C_05 | ecosystem: Environmental > Terrestrial > Soil > Temperate...
GCTCTTTTATTGGCCCGCTCACCACTTCACGTGAATTCGCGGGGATCACTACTCTCTGCTTCGCGCACAAATTTCCTCTTGAGGTTCACGTGTATTGGTCTTTCAAGAACGGGATTGGCCGATCAGCGATAGCCCCGATCGGGCGAGTGGATCTTGCGGCTGCGCGAGGCTTTTTGCGCGTAGAGTTCCTGGTCGGCAGATTCGAGCAAATGCTGCACAGACGTGCCGTTGGACGGGTGCGTGGCCACCCCGACGCTCACCGTCAGTTTTGGCTCCTCGGTGGCAGCCTCGAGATGCTGCTTAATTCTAGAAGCGACGCGCCGAGCCGCGCTGTCGCTAGTCTCCGGCAGCAGCAGGGCAAATTCGTCGCCGCCGTATCGCGCAGCAGTATCGATAGCTCGGCAATGCTGTCGAAGGACCTCGGCTACGCGGCATATGGCGCGCGTGCCCGTTTGGTGTCCGTAACGGTCATTGATTTCCTTGAGCTTATCGAGATCCATCAGCAAGACCGAAAAATGACGATTGGTTCTGCCCGATCTTTCCAATTCACCTTGCAGCACTTCGATAAAGCGCCGGTAGTTCGCCAATCCAGTCAAGCTGTCACTGATTGCTCGGTGGCGAACCTGTCCGAAGAGCCGCACATTATCAACCAGCGTCCCTCCCAGCAAAATCATGTAGCTCACGCAGTTCAGCATTTGTGCGGCGAGCGCGGGAGTATCCAGTAACTGAGCCGATTGGGATGCCATAAGATGACAAGCTGCATTCACTCCCGCCACCCACGGTAGCGATGCCCCGAGCGCCGAGGTGAGCCGGTAAGGATCGCGATACAAAAGGATCGTGGCGGCCAGGAACATCGCTGCAGGCAGCAAGTCCCATGGGCGGGGAATTAGCCTGGCGCCGTAAATCAAAGGTCCATGGCCGAGCGCAAGAGACAGCAGCCCCGTCAACCCGGCAATGGCGCCCACGACGCTCAGCACCGCGAGAATTGTCTTGTTGGATTCCCTCGGCCAGGGTAGCCATTTATCGAGTCCAATCGCCGCGAGCAAATGGATACCCAGCAATGTCCCGCCGGCCATCCAGTAAAGCGGAACACGCGGCGTGCCCGCGCCGCTCAGCAATTCCCCATGAAGCCCCGCGATCCCGGTAAGCTGGATCAGACCGTCCAACCCGAATGCCGCGCCTAGAAACAGCGAAAAGCGGTCTACGGTTCCGTGAAATCGCACCAAAATATTTGCCGCAATCGTGAAGCCAAGGAGTGCCACGATGATTTGGGCGCTGGCCCAAAGGACCGGATTAAATGAAAGTCCAAGTTGCCGGAGAAAATGCGCAAGTACCCCGACGCAGCCAGATGAGGCCACGGAAACCGCAAAAATGCGTAGACTTCGTTTTGAGCTTGCGTTGATCATTTGCCTCGAATAAGTCCATAAAAATTTCCGTTGCTGTTTCATTTTGATGCAGTTTTGAGGTGAAGATAGCCTGTACGAAAGGTCAGGAAGTGGACACCTGTACTTTTTTTTCAAACGATTATTCACATCTTTTTCCACACTAGGAGATTCAAGATCGATCCGCGCGGAATCTTTTTGCCGTGAGAAGCCCGGTCCCGCCAGCTCGCCAAATTGGGGAAACCATCTGCTTTTGGCTTGCATCTATCCTCAAATGCTGGTGCTCTCGAAGTAAATTCTGGCGAAAATCTTCCATTTTTGGTTTGCTTCTTTACAATAAGGGAGTACCGCGACATAAGGGAGCATCGTGCCTAGGCATCCGCGCGGGTTTGCGGTCGGAGGTTACCGTTGATTGAAGTGAAGGATTTGACGAAGAGTTTCGGAGAGCGAACTGCGGTGGACCATGTGTCCTTTGTGGTGAACCGAGGGGAGATTCTCGGATTCCTCGGTCCTAACGGCGCAGGAAAGACCACCACCATGCGCATCCTGACCGGTTTTCTGCCCGCCACCAGCGGAACGGCTCAGGTGGCCGGTTTTGATGTCTTCAACGACTCGCTGGAGGTCCGTAAGCGCATCGGATACCTGCCCGAAAATCCGCCGCTGTATCTTGATATGAGCGTCTCTGCTTATCTCGACTTCGTTGCACGCATCAAGAACGTGCCTGCGGAAAAGCGCCACGCCCGCGTGGACGATGCCATGGCAAAAACGAACATCACCGATAAGCGCCACGAGCTCATCAAGCGCCTCTCGCGCGGATACAAGCAGCGCGTCGGATTAGCCCAGGCGCTCGTGCACGATCCCGAAGTCATCATTCTTGACGAACCGACTGTGGGGCTCGATCCCAAGCAGATCATCGAAGTGCGCCACCTCATCAAGGGCCTTGCCGGTAGCCACACGATCATTCTTTCGACGCACATTTTGCCGGAAGTGAGCATGACTTGCGATCGCGTGGTCATCATTAATCGCGGCCGCATTGCTGCCATCGATACGCCGGCGAATCTCACCATGCAACTCAAGGGCGGCCAGAACGTGCTCCTCGAAGTGGCTGCCGACCAAAATGCCGTGTCCGCCGCGGTCCGAGAAATACCCGGAGTGCGCAAAGTGACCTCCGAACCCGCCGGCGCCAATGGGCGCGTCGCGCTTATGGTGGAAGTTTCGGCGGGCCAGGACGTGCGCAGCCAGATTGCCGCCCGTATTGTTGGCAAGGGCTGGCCGTTATACGAATTGCGCGGCGTGAATTTGAGTCTCGAGGAAATCTTCCTCGAGCTCACCACCGAAGATTCTGAACACGCTGAAGCCATTTCAAACTGAGGACGAAGCCATGAAAGGAATGTACGCCGTTTACCGCAAAGAAATGAGCCACTACTTCGTCTCGCCCGTGGCCTATATCATTGTCGCCGTTTTCCTAATTTTGACTGCCTATTTCTTCAACCGGCTGCTGATCCTGATTATCCAGGAAGCTTTCCAGGCCAGCTTTGAGGAAGGGCAGTTCGGAGGAGGAGGAGCGGCTTTCGACGTTCCTTCCCTGGTGATGCGCAATTTCTTCGGCGTTCTCTCCACGCTGCTGCTTTTTCTCACGCCCATGCTGACCATGAGCGTTTATGCCGAAGAGCGCCGCCGTGGAACGATGGAATTACTGATGACTTCGCCAGTAACGGATTTGGAGATCGTTCTCGGTAAGTTTTTCGCCTCGCTCACTTTGCTCATTATCATGCTTCTTCCCACGGCAATTGGGTTCGCCTACATGCTGCGCCATGCCGAGCCGGCGGCGCCCTGGCGTGTTCTGGGCAGCGAATACCTGGGAGTCTTGCTTCTGGGCGGAGCGCTGCTGGCCCTCGGATCATTCTTTTCTTCCATAACCGAAAGCCAGCTCATTGCTGCGATGCTAAGTTTCGGCGCAATTCTCCTGCTGTGGGTGCTCGATTTCGGTTCGCAGGCGGGTTCCAGCGCGTGGGCGTCCGGCCTCGAATATCTTTCTGTTTTTCGGCATTACGACGATTTTACCCGCGGCGTTATCGATACTTCGAACGTGATCTTCTATCTCAGTTTCATTTTTCTGGGAGTCTTTCTGACGGTCCGTAGTGTGGACTCCATGCGGTGGCGGCGCGCTTGAGCTGCGCCCCGCTGGATTGGCCTTAAAGAACTTGGACGATTTTAGCTATGGATTTCAGGCATAAGGAGGGGAAATGCCGATAAAGCTGGACTGGAAACGAGAGCGCCGTTGGCTCGCGTCCTTCGGTCTTGCGTTGGCCGCAGCCGGGTTGGTCCGTTATTCCACGCAGGGCGAGCTTACGCGGTTAAGCGAGATTCTACTGATCGGAGGCGGGGTATTATTCCTCGCCGGCCTGGTCCTGAGCTATCGCGATTTCGTAACGTTCTTCAGCGCCCGCTCATCCCGCCTCGGTGCAAACGCGCTCACGGTGTCTATCCTTGTGCTTGTTGTTCTCGGTCTGATCAATTTCCTCGGCTATCGCCATAAGAAGCGCGTGGACCTCACCAGCGAAAAGCTCTACACGCTTTCCGACCAATCCCGGCGTAGCGTAAGTGAGTTGAAGAAAGATGTCGATATCATTCGTTTCGCGCGCACGCCGGATACGACGTTCAAGGATTTGGCCACTGAATACGTGAATGCCGGCTCTCACTTGCACTATCGCGAAGTCGACCCGCAGGAAAAACCTGAAGTGGCCCGGCAATATAACGTCACGCACATGAACGATATCGTGGTCTCTTCCGGCTCTCATAACGAAACGCTCACTGGAACCGGAGAGCAGGAAGTCACCAACGCCATTATCAAAGTGACGCGCGATACCGTGAAAAACATCTGTTTTGTCGAAGGCCACGGCGAGAAATCGATCGCTTCCGGCGAGCAGGATGGCTTGCAGGGTGACGATAAAGCGCTGAAAAGCGAAGGCTATCAAACAAAGACCGTCAATCTGGTGTCTTCGGGCGAAGTGCCCTCAGATTGCAGCGTTCTAGTGGACGCAGGTCCGAAGCAAGCGCTTTTCCCGCAAGAGGCGGGTATCATTTCCAAATATCTTGACGGCGGCGGCAGGACTTTACTTTTGCTCGACCCCGAAACCGATCCGAAACTGGATAGCGTTCTGGACGCCTGGAATATCGCCCTGGGCAGCAACGTGGTAATCGACGCCAGCGGCGTTGGCCGTCTCTTTGGCACTGGTCCCGCTGTTCCTCTCGTCGTGGACTACGGCCCCAGCCCCATCGTTCAAAACTTCACGGGAACGATGACCTTTTTCAACTTGGCTCGAACGGTTTCGTTGAAAGACAAGGGCAAAAGCGATCCGCAAGGCACCGAGTTGCTCAAGACTTCGCCACGGAGCTTTACTGTTCCCAATTTGAAGACCAACGAAGTTCGCTATGATCCCGCCAAGGATCAGGCCGGACCGCTTTCTCTCGGCGTCGTCGCCGAGCGCCATGCGGCCGGCGCGGGAGATGCCAGCAAGAGTGCGCGCCTCGTCGTCATCGGCAACTCCGCCTTTGCTACCAACCAATGGGCGGGTTTGCAACGCAATGGCGACCTCTTTGTGAACACCGTCAATTGGCTGGCTCAGGATGAAGATCTTATTTCGGTGCGACCCAAGAATCCCACGAACAGGCGCGTAATCCTCACGGAAACGCAGCAGCGCGAGCTGTTTTTTACCAGTATGTTCTTTCTGCCCGGTCTGGTGATCCTTTCCGGTGCCGTCATCTGGTTCCGGCGGCGTTGAAGCGCGGAGAACGGCCATGAAGCGGAGCACTGGCATCGTTTTCGTACTGGCATTGGCTCTGGCCGCTTTCGTCTATTTCTACGACGTGAAGCGTAAGCCTGCAACCGAGGCTTCCTCGGAAAGCTCGAAGCCCGCATTTTCACTGACGTCGACAGACGTTAAGCAAATCAAAATCCAGCGCACGGGCACGGCTATGAGTTTTGACCGTAAGAGCGACGGCTGGTACATGACCCAGCCGCGCACGCAGCGCGCGGAGGGTTCGGCGCTCGACGGCCTGGCCAGTCAGTTCTCCTCCGTCACGGTGGACCGGACCTTTCCTGCCACTCCGGATAGTCTCAATTCCTTCGGCTTGAAAGATCCGGCCGTGACTGTGGACTTCACCCTCAATAGCGGCGCGAGCCATGAACTGCGTTTTGGGTCCAAGGATTTTTCCGCGTCATCGATTTATGCGCTCATCGATGACGGGAAACAGATTTCGCTGATGGCGGATTCGATTTACAGCAGCGCTAATAAATCGCCAGACGATTTCCGCGATAAGTCGCTAACTGCAGTAGCGACCGGAGACGCCAATTTTTTTGATCTGGTGAATTCGTCGGGTGAAGTCTCGGGAGCAAAGAAAGACAATAACTGGTCGCTGAGCAAGCCCCGCGCCGTCGAAGGAGACCGCGGCAAAATCGATGCCCTGCTCGGCGCGGTTGCCACCGGGCAGATCACCAAGTTCGTTAGCGATACGAATGGTTCGCCCGCGAAATATGGCCTCGATAAACCAGCAGTCCGCTTCCAGGCTAAGTTGGCCGATGGCAAATCGGTGCAATTAGAAGTGGGGAAAAAAGAAGGCGCCGCTTATTACGCTCGCGATCTCTCGCATCCGGGCGTGTTTCAGATCAACGACAATCTCTATTCCATTCTGAGCGACAAATACATTGATTTACGCGACAAGCAGATCACGCACGTCATGCCCGACGACGTGACCCGTGCCGAAGTGCACAATCTGAATGGCACGTTTGCCTGCGTCAAGGGTTCAGGAAGCGGTCTCGTCCTCGAACAATCTGGCGACAAAAAGGCGGAGCCGCCCTCCTGCCCCGATGTTATCGCTGAACTCGGCGAGGATCAGGCCGACGAAGTCTACGACAATCCTCCTGCCTCTGTTGTCAAAGAGCTCGTCAAGCCCGCGGTGCAGATCGCCATCACCGACAAGAATGGGAAGAAATCGCAGCTTGTATTTTCCGGCATCACCGGCGACTCCATCTACGGCCGCAGCGACGCGAGCCCGGCCATCTACAAATTCGCCAAGCGCGTCTTCGACGAAGTCAACTTCCCGCAGCCGAAGTAAGCGATAGGGCCGACGTCAACGCATCCGCTTGAGTGACCTTTTTGCTGCGGGGATCAAGGCGCGCAGCGCGGTATTGACGGCCTTTTCGTCAGGGAAATATTCCGCGACGTCTGGTGAGAGGAGCACGAGATTCGTGCCTGCTCGATAATGCGTGGCATATTTGCCCCGCACGCCGCCCTTTAGCTTGGCCAGATCGTATTCTCCGCGTAGCTCGTCCTTATAGCCCTGTTTCTCAGTTTTTTTCTTCATAGTGCTTTTTTTCGCGCCGTGTCGCTTTTCGGGCGCTGATAATTCTAATATTTTCGTCACGGTCAGTATGAGCCACGATCAAGACCCTGTTGGCGCTCGACGTTCCGACCGTTATAAACCGCTGTTCCGAGATCGAATGATCTGGGTCGGGATATGTTAGTGCTAAAGGATCACCAAATACCGTCGCCGCTTCCTCAAATGAAACCCGATGGCCTCGGCGATTTCGCAGCGCCTTAGCTGGATCCCATTCAAAGTACACAAGTTTATCTTACGACGGCGCTTTGGGACCGAGCAACCCGCCAAACCTTGCGGTCTCTTTGCGGCACTGGCAGAATAGCGATAAGCCCATTCTGATCGCGGCACAGTGCATCGGCGGAAGGCCGATTCTCGGCTTCCGGCGCACGGATTCGCATACGAATCGGCACCGAGGAGAAAGCCATAGGAACCACTAAATCCCAGCGGACTGAACTCTCGCCCCGCGAACAGGTTGCCGCTTCCAGGCGCGTCGTCGTCAAAATTGGCACCAATGTGCTGATGCGCGATGACGGAGGCGTCTCCATCGGCGCCTTTTACGGCATTGCCGAGTCGCTTGCCAATTTCCGCCGCGCCGGACGCGAAGTTCTGCTCGTTTCGTCCGGCGCCGTTGGATTGGGGGTGCAGCGCTTGGAACTTTCGGCGCGCCCTTCCGAGCTTGCCCTCGTGCAGGCCTGTGCCGCCGTCGGCCAGAGCCGCCTGATGAGCATGTACGACGATGCTTTTGAAAAGCTGGGCTTCCGTGTGGCGCAGGTCTTGCTCACAGAAGACGATTTTCTCGATTCGCGCCGGCACAAAAATCTTCGCGCCACACTCACTACGTTGCTCCAGTTGGCCGTCATTCCCGTCATCAACGAAAATGATACTGTCTCTACCGTGGAGCTCGACAGCCCAGCCGGCGGGGCCGAACGCGTTCGCGTGTTTGGAGACAACGACAAACTCTCCGCCTTGGTGATGACGCACATCGATGCCGACCTGCTGGTGCTGCTCTCCGACGTGGATGGTCTCTACACTGACGATCCCCAGAGCGAAAACGCAGCGCTCATTTCAGAATTGGACTCGCTCGACGAAAACATTCGCGGCTATGCGCGCGGCGGCAATGGCCGCGGGCGCGGCGGCATGGAAACGAAACTGGAGGCGGTGCGAATCGCCAACGAAGACGGCCGGCCCGCAATCATTGCCAACGGACGCACGCCCGGCGTCCTCGACTCGATTCTCGCGGGCAAGCCGGTCGGAACTCTCTTTTTCCCCGGGAGAAGCCGGTGAGCGAAGCCGTCCGCGCTCTCGCGCAAGCGGCCAAACAAGCCGCCCGATGTATTGCTTCCTCTTCCATCGAGCAGCGAAATCAGGCTCTGGAGGAGATCGCTCGCGCGCTTGAGCGAAGCGCGCCCGAAATCCTCGAAGCAAACGCGCAGGACGTTGCCGAAGCGAAACCCGCACTCGACAGGGGCGAATTATCAAAAGCTTTGCTCGATCGCCTGAAGCTTTCCGCGGAAAAGGTTCAGGCGATGATCGAAGGAGTTCGTGCCGTAATCGCCTTGCCCGATCCCGTCGGACGAGTACTCGATCGCGTCGAACTCGACAGCGGCCTCGAGCTCGAAAAAGTAAGCTGTCCGCTCGGACTGCTCGCGGTGATTTTTGAGGCGCGCCCCGATGCGGTCACGCAGATCACTTCTCTAGCCATAAAATCCGCCAATAGCGTAATCCTCAAACCCGGGCGCGAGGTGGAACGAACTGCGCGCGCCATCGTCGAGACTATTCGGGCGGCCCTGCGCTCCCAATCGATTCCGGAAGCTTCGGTCATCAATATCCAGCAGCGCGCAGAGGTCCGCGAACTTCTGAAACTCGACGACCTGATCGACCTGGTGATTCCTCGCGGCGGGTACGATCTTGTGCGCTTCGTGCAATCCAATACACGAATTCCCGTGCTCGGGCATGCCGAAGGCGTTTGCCACATCTACGTCGATGCCGCCGCAGATTTCGATATGGCCCTCGACATCATCGACGACGCAAAAACGGACTATCCCGCCGTTTGTAACGCCGTCGAAACCGTTTTGGTTGATCAGGCCATCGCCGGCACATTTCTGCCTGTCCTCGCTGCTCGGATGAAAGAAAAAGGCGTTCGCTTGCGCGGTTCCGCCGAGGTGGTGAGCGCGATTCCTGACGTTGCTGTCGAACCAGTAGCTGAAGACGAGTGGCACACCGAGTATGGCGATTTGATCCTGGCTCTGAAGATTGTGCCCGGCGTTAACGAAGCTATCGACCACATCCAGCGCTTTGGCTCCGCCCACACCGATGCAATCGTCACGAACGATCCCAACGCTGCGCGTACGTTCCTGCAAAGGGTCGATTCCGCGAGTGTTTTCCACAATGCGTCCACTCGCTTTGCAGATGGCTATCGATATGGATTCGGCGCAGAAGTTGGCATCAGCACGAGCCGGCTGCATGCTCGTGGCCCCGTGGGATTAGAAGGTCTGACTACATATAAGTACGTTTTGCGCGGGCATGGTCACGTGGTGCGCGATTATCGCGGCCCCAAGGCGCGCCCTTTTCTCCATCGCCGCCTGGCAGGCTCCGATTCGCGCAACAATACTCATGATTAAGAACCAAAAATGACCGAAGCCTCCACGCTCGAGCTGCTATCCATGATCCGCGAGGCCGCCGACCGCATTCGCGATTCGATTTACTATTCGCCGTGCCCTTATTCCGCGGAACTTTCCGCATCCACGGGCCAGCAGGTCTATCTGAAGCTCGAAAATCTGCAGATGACCGGGGCGTACAAAGAGCGCGGCGCGCTCAACAAAATCCTGCTGCTCAGCGCGGAAGAGAAGAAGCGCGGCGTGATCTGTGCCTCCGCGGGAAATCATGCGCAGGCCGTGGCCTATCACGCGACGCAGCGCAAAATCCGCAGCACCATCGTGATGCCCACAACCACGCCCATGGTGAAAGTGGCCGCGACCCAAAACTATGGAGGAAATGTGATCCTCCATGGCGTCAATTACGACGAGGCTTGCGAGCATGCCTTGAAACTCGCGAGCGAACAGGGACTCACCTTTGTGCACGCCTTCGACGACGTAGGCGTGATCGCGGGGCAGGGAACCATTGGCCTCGAATTGCTCGAGCAGTGTCCGCAATTGGAGGCAGTGGTTGTGCCTGTTGGGGGCGGCGGCCTCATTGCCGGCGTGGCTTGCGCCATCAGGGAATTGCGGCCGGAAGTGAAAATCGTCGGCGTCGAAACTGCGCGGCTGCCTTCCATGATGCTGGCTCTCGAAAAGCATCAGCTCGTGACGATTCCCGCCGCTTCCACCATCGCGGATGGAATCGCCGTGCGCCGGGCCGGCGAAGTCACGTTTCCTTTGGTGTCAAAATACGTCGACGAGATCGTGACAGTTGAAGAAGAGGAGATCGCCAGCGCCATCTTGACGCTGCTCGAACGCGAAAAAACTCTCGCCGAGGGCGCGGGAGCCGCTGGCGTCGCCGCATTATTGCAGCACAAAACTTCGCTGAACGGTCAGCATACGGCGGTCATTATCGGAGGCGGGAATATCGACGTTTCGCTTTTGAGCCGGATCATCGAACGCGGGTTGGTGAAGGACGGAAGGCTCGTGCGAATCCGCATTTATCTGCCAGACAGGCCCGGCGCGCTCGCCGAACTCTCCTCGGTGATCGCCACTCAGCGCGCCAATATTGTTGAGCTGCTGTTTAATCGCGCCTATTACGGAGTCAGCCTCGGCGATACCGCCATCGATGTGACGGTCGAGACGCGCGGCGCCGAACATCTCGCCGGCTTGCTCGCCGCCATCAGCAGCGCCGGCTACGCCCACGAACGAATTCTCTAGACCTTAACCGTAGCGCTTAACCGCGTTCTTTCCGGACGATCCAGCTCTACCATCAATTGTGCGAACGCCTTCAAATCGAGCGACTGTGGCCCATCGGAAAGCGCGCGCTCTGGGCACGGATGCACTTCGATCAGGATGCCGTCGGCGCCTGCGGCAATCGCCGCGCGGCTCATCGCCGGAATCACGCTGCGCCGGCCCGTGCCGTGGGAAGGATCGGCGACCACCGGCAGATGCGATAGCTCTTTGGCCAGCGGTATGGCTGCGAGATCGAAAGTATTGCGCAACTCGGATTCAAACGTTTTGATTCCGCGCTCGCAAAGCACTACGTTGGGATTTCCGCCGGTCAAAAGATATTCCGCGGCGAGCAACCATTCCTTCACCGTGGCGGAAGGGCCGCGCTTCAGCAAAATAGGCTTCTCGACGCGAGCCAGGCGGCGCAGCAACGGAAAATTCTGCATGTTACGCGCGCCCACTTGCAACATGTCTGCATACTCAGAAACCATATCGACGTCTTCGGTGCTCATTACCTCGGTCACGATCGGCAACCCGGTCTCTTCGCGTGCTTCCTTCAGCAATTCCAGCGCCTCCACGCCGAGCCCCTGAAAATCGTATGGCGACGTGCGGGGCTTGTAAGCGCCGCCCCGCAGGATCGAGCCGCCCGCATCCCGCACGGCGCGCGCGGTGGTCAGCAATTGTTCCCGCGATTCCACCGAACACGGCCCGGCCATCACGACGTACTTTTCGCCGCCGATCGGCACACCGCCCACGTGCACGACGCTTCGTTCCTGCCGAAGCTGCCGGCTCACCAGCTTGAACGGCTGCGAGATTGGGACGAGTTCCTCGACTCCGGGCGCGGCCTGCAGGGCTTCCAGCTCGCCGCGGCGGCCGCTGCTTCCGACGGCTCCGATGACGGTTCGCTCCGCGCCATGGATGACGTGCGCCTGATATCCGCATTCCTTGATACGTTCCACTACATGATCGATCTGTTCTTGCGTTGCGTTTCGGCTCATGTTGACGATCATTCTG
>Ga0307478_10003495_pt1 | contig 11644 bp, 8 predicted proteins | sample atmos_gasesECM4C_2_FD_203713 | JGI IMG/M metagenome (GOLD analysis project Ga0307478, IMG submission 203713) | Hardwood forest soil microbial communities from Morgan-Monroe State Forest, Indiana, United States - atmos_gasesECM4C_05 | ecosystem: Environmental > Terrestrial > Soil > Temperate...
CTTCGTCGATATAGATCGGCTCAGGGATCGAATCAAAAAGATCCGCCAGATAGACAAAGGCCGCCTTCGGAGCGCGCCGCTCCGCTTCCTGATACGCGGCAACCACGGGCCGGGCATCGAATCCAGATTTGGTGATCGCATCACGTTGAATGATTTGTTGCTCGAATGAGACCAGGGGTTTATGGCCGTAGAAAAGCATGGGCTGCCAAAAACCATAGAATCTGAAGTGGTAAGCTTGGCCAAGCGCGCCGGCGATATTCTGATTGGCCTCATAATTGTCGACTACTGCCACTGCCTTCGCGCGCCACTCGTCAATATTAAAAGGCTCACCTCGTCGCGGGAAGAGCTGGCGCGCAGCGTCGACTACCCGCGCTGAGTATAGCCGGTGGACCCAGTCGAATCGGCCTCGGAGGGAGCCCTCCGCGCGTGGCTTGATAATCTCCAACCCGTAGTGTGTACTCCACGGGTCGGATGCTGCCATTCCAGTGTGCGCGTCATTGAATCCGTCGTAGAAGATAACGATATCGGGGTGTCCGCCCCGTTTGAGCTGTTCGATGAGCAGGATCAACTCCTGCGTTGTAGCGTAACTTTCGTCCCCGAAATTGGTGACCAGTACGCATGTGCGTCCGTTACTATTCAGGCTGCGAGACAAGTACGAGGGCAGGGTGGCCCAGTCAGGCACGCCAGTTCCGTAGACAGTAGACCCACCAAAGACCCAGACGCTGGTCTTCGGATGTTGCTGGCATTGGCCGTCTTCTGGGTTAACGGTCCTACGCCAGACGCCGGTTGGGTGCTCATCGTTGTTGAAGTACTTGCCGTGCCAGCGGGTCACGCCCGTAACTCTGAAAGGGACGTAAGTGGAGGGCGATGCCAACCGCGCGAATTGCTCGCGAAAGAGATCCGGCACCCAGGGAGCTCCGGTATACGCGGGACTCATCTGAGGCTGCAGTGGGTCAGGATGGATCCAGCGGGCAAACGACCAAGCCGCACCCGTCACAAGTTCCAGCGCGCCTAGAACAACCAGCGCACCGATCACCGTAGCTCCGACGAAAGCGAACAGCCGCTGGCAGGTGAATTCTGGGGTGCACTTCATCTAGTCCTCCGGATAGACTGGCGCACCTGCCCGTGCGGAGTAACAACCCGGTGAGCCTCGACTCCGGCGACGGCGCGGATACTCCTCATGGGTACAATTCGGCAAGGTGGGCTCGAGCAGGTACGGCAAGTGCATGCTACGGGACAAACTTGTAGCCAACACACGGCAAGGTTAGAAAATGAATAGGAAATGAGGGGTCCTTCTCCAGTTTGTGACGTAGCTTCAGGATGTGATTATCCACGGTCCGAGTAAGAGGATAGTCGGGGTAACCCCAAACCTCATGCAGAAGTTCGGTACGCGAAATGACGCGGCCGGCATTCTGTATCATGAACTTCAAGGTCTTAAATTCCTTTGCTGTCAGCCCAACTGGGCAACCGGCCCGCATCACCTCCGCACTCGGAAAGCTCACGGTGACATCGTCAAAGCAAAAAACATGCGCTAAATTCGCTTGCGCCGACCGTGTAGCCGCCCGGACGCGCGCGAGCAATTCCCTTGGGCTGAATGGCTTGGTCACGTAATCGCGAGCACCCATTTGGAGGAGCACGACTTTGTCCGCCAGAGCCGTCTTTGCACTTAGCACGATGACGGCCACCCCGGGATCGACGGTTGTGACTTGCTGGCAAACTTCTTGCCCTGAGATGTCAGGCAAGAGCAGATCGAGGACGATCGCTGAAGGAATCCTTTCGCGAAAAAGCTCCAGACCCGACATTCCATCCTTGGCCAAGTCCACAGCATAGCCTTCGGATTCAAAAAGCCGTTTCAAAACCCGCCGGACGGCGCTGTCATCCTCAATTGCCAAGATGCGCGGTGCTTCCGTCGACGCACGTTCCGGTAGGGAGCCGTTCGAGGTCAGTGACCTAGTCTGAGGCCGGCTTTCGAGGACGTTGAGCATATCCTAAATTGCCTCCGGGCTATTACGGAAAACTATAATGACATAAAAATTGCAGTTTGTTAACAGCCTTGCATTAGCTAATTTCCGACTTGAGTTCGGGGGATCAAACTGTTTAGATCAAACGAAGGCCCGACCTTTCTCTGGGACGAAAGCGTGGTGTGCATTCAAAACAAAAATTATACAAAGCTATGACATTTCATTGACAATACCCTCCCCAATGAGCCTTAATATCATGCTCGCAGGTTGGAACACATCGAGGTTCCAGCGGGCAAAGGATATTGGGTCCTCCCCCGCCCTCTAAATTCCTCAAAACTCAAGGAGAAATCATGATGCAACGTCTGTTCCTTCGCAGCACCGTTCTGTCGTGCCTCGCGTTACTGTTGGTGTTTACCTCCAGCACCGCCCTGGCGCAATATACGTTAACCAGATTAACTTCAAACCAGGCGGGCAAGGCCAAGCATCAGGACGGCCTGCTACAGAATGCCTGGGGGGCGGTCGTCGCACCCGGCGGCCCGTTCTGGGTGAGTGACGAATGGGATGGGTGGTCCACCCTTTACAACGGCTCCGGAGTTCCGCAGAGCCTGCAGGTGATTGTGCCTTCCGCCAGCGGAAGCGGGCCGGGTTCGCCCACGGGCATTGTCTACAATGGCTCGAATGAGTTCCAGATTGACACTTGGCCCTCCGCATTCATGTTCGCAACCCTGGACGGAACCATCCAAGGGTGGTCGCATTTCGATCCTTCGACGACTCTCATTGGGGTGAACAACTCCGCCAAAAAGGCCAGCTATACCGGCTTGGCCGTCACTAGCCATAGCTCGGGCAATTTCGTTTACGCCGCCGACTTCAACAACAACAAAATCGATATGTATGATGGCACCTTCACCTTCAAGGGATCGTTTACCGATGCCACGATTCCGAAGGGCTTTACGGTGTTCAATGTGCAGGATATCAAGGGCATGCTTTACGTTGCCTATGTGAGCGCGGCGGGCGGGCCGGGAGGATACATTGATATCTTTACGGAAGCCGGCAAATTGTTGAAGCGGTTGACGCATGGGGCGCCGCTGAACCAGCCCTGGGGATTTGCTGTGGCGCCGAAGAATTTCGGTCCGCTCAGCAACGCCCTGCTGATCTCGAACAACACCAATACCGGGACCATCAACGGCTTCAATTTAACCACCGGGAAGTTTGTCGGGACGATCAAAAACACGGCCGGCAAGCCGATTACGATCAATCAGCTATGGGGGATCAATTTCGGTGGCGGGACGGCAAACAACGGGAAGACGAACCAGTTGTTCTTTACGGCTGGGCCGGGCAACAATGTGGATGGCTTGTTCGGGGTGATCGCATTCAAATAGTTCTGGTTTTGTTCTAGACCATGGGCTGAAGAGTTGCTGAAATCTCGATTTTTTTCAGCAAACGGTAAAGGAGTAAGGTAGGGAACGGTTGCTCGCGCGGGGGCTGGTTTCAAATGATCCAGCACCCGCCGCAGCCGTCAGCGCAAGTCACGCGATCCGCGAACCGCTCGAACGGTGGTCAATCGTATTCGAGATCCTCGGCGGCCCCGCTTTTTCCTTCCGCCGACCAAACACCGCATGATCCACCGACTGCTTAAATTTTTACAATTCGGAGACACTCCCTTGACATTAGGGCTGGCCAGATCGCCGAAAATGCTCTTGATTCGGGGTGAGTGGATGATTTTGTTTTGGTCCCACTCGAGTTCCACGTACCGGTGCATCAACCAGTCCCGTCAACTTTCGAAACTCAAGGAGAAGAAATCATGGTAACTCAGAATCGGTCTCGGCGCACACTCGCATTCGTGGCTTCACTGGTAGTCCTGATGGGGTTGATGGCAAGGCCCGCCTCCTCCCAATACGCTATTACGAATCTGGTTTCAAACCAGGCCGGAAAGGCGAAACATCAGGACAAAGCATTGGTCAATGCCTGGGGAATGTCTTTCTTCCCGGGCGGGCCGTTTTGGATCAGCGACAATGGCACTGGTGTAACCACGTTCTACAGCGGCAAGGGCGTAAAGGGGGGGCAAGTCACGGTGCCCCCGACCTGCAGCACCCCGGATTGCGCGCTCACCGGGCAGGTGGCCAACAACACCAATGATTTCGTGATATCACAAGGCGGAAAGTCTGGGCCCGCCGACTTCATCTTTGATACTTTCGAGCCCGGCACGATCAGCGGCTGGAATCCGTCTGTGAACGCAGGATCCGCCGTGGTGGTGGTCAACGGCGCAAACGCCTGGTATACGGGGCTAGCCATGGGTGTCAACAACGGAGCCAACTTCCTTTTTGGCGCCGACAATCTGAACAATAAGGTTGACATCTATGATGGCACCTTCAAACTGGTTGGCTCGTTCTCGGATTCAAAACTGACGGGCCTGGTCGTGTACGGTATTCAGAACATCAATGGCAAACTGTACGTGACTTTCTCGGACAGTGCTTTCAGCAAGGGCGCGGTGGATGTCTTCACCACCAGTGGGAAACTGGTGAAGACCCTGACCAAGAGTGCCCACCTCAAGGCCCCGTGGGGCGTGGCGTTGGCGCCAAAGAACTTTGGTCCGGCGAGCAACGCCTTGCTGGTGGGGAACGTGGGCGACGGGCGGATCAATGCGTTCAACGCCAAGACCGGAGCGTTCATAACTCAGCTCAAGAATCCGAGCAACAAGGTCATCAGCATCAGTGGTCTTTGGTCGCTGGCCTTCGGGCAAGGCGGCGGAATGAACGGCAATCCCAATCAACTGTTCTTCACCGCAGGCTCGAACGGATATGCGAACGGCCTGTTCGGCGTGATCAATTTTAAGTAGACACTGCTGGCCATTTGCGCACTCGGGCTCCGGCTGCGTGACGCTGAATCGAGCGAGAGAATCAGCGAAGCGTTGAGCCGGAGCCCGAAGTTTTTGACCGGCGCTGTTGTGCTGACATTGCAGTTCAGATGCTGGCGATTTAGCGAGGAGTGATTTGCCGGTTGGAGAGATTGCAAGGGGCCGTAGTGTCAGGCTGGTGCGACCCGGAGAGTCTGTTCAACTCCCGCCAACGTGGCAAGTCCAGCAAATATTGCGCACTCGATCCGAGATGAAAGATCAGCCTCTGCAGTACAAACAGCCATTGCAGCCGACCTGCCGTCAAGAAGCTAGCGGCGGTCTTGTCGGTAGGGACCGCAATCTGTTCGGGTCGCTTCCAGGGAAACAGACGCTGTTGCGTGATTTCTTTTCGAACCTTGGGATCGGGGATAAACTCGCGATGTAGGAAGAGGGCGAGTTTGGCAACTGGGAAGAAGCTTAAGCTATCATACGAATGCTCCGCAAACGCCCAGCGCTGCCCATAATTCTCGAGCCATAGTCTGGCAGGAAGACGTAGACCTTGCGTCCACTTCGCAGCTATCGCCGGCATAGGAGCGGCGAACGCTCTTTCCGCCAATCCCATGACAACCGCTGCGAATTCAGCTAGGCAAGGAACCTCTCGCATACGAGCATCGACTCCATCCCAGAATTGGGCATCGGACAATCGTGCTTGCAGGAAACAGCCGATTTCAACCAGCCAGCCCAATTTTATCCAACATTCCAGGATGTGCTGGAATATGTGAAGTATTTGCAAAATGAACGCATCTTCGTCGTTCAACACCGGAAAGCGGAGACCCTGCCAATCATGATCAATGGTTTGATCCAGCCGAAACTGGGGCTCGTTTAGCGGTACACGATTTACTTTCCTGTTCCAGAACGTCAGATGCAACTCGACCAGCGGCTCGGTCTCACGCGAATATGGATCATCGGAAACGGTTGGAATTCTTGGGGACGGCCTGCCAAACTTGAATTCGATATCGGAGAACCGCTGCCGGCGGTAGCCGGCCTCCTCAAGAATGCGTTGCGCCAACGGCAAAGACGATTTGTCAACCAAGTAATCTAGATCACTTGGCGCGCGCAGAACTGCATTGGGGCAATACGTCGGCACAAGAGAAAAACCCTTGATCGCGGCATAATTCAGGCCGGCCCGGCCAAATCTTTCGTTAATCGAACCGAATTCAGCAGCCAGGTAATCAACGCGCCGCCGGTTATCGGCAAGATTTCGCTCAAACCGGGCCAACACCGGGGGCGGGACTAGCTCGGCAGCACCTATGCTCTTCAGTCGCTGCAACAAATAGAGGGTCAGTCCAGCTCTATCGAGCCAAGTAAACGTACGATCCCAATCATGCAAGCGGAACTTCCTGAGTACGTTTACTTCGGACGTTTCTCCGGACATACTCAAGCATCCGACGATGGCCTCCGCCAGTGCTCGGTTCACGATAATGTCTCGATGGAATCCTTCAGCAGTGAGATCAGTGCTGGTAGGAAGTGCTGGCTAAACCGCGCTTCATGGGTTACCAGGTTCTGAGGAATAAAACAGATTCCGCGGCCAGCCTCCCGGTCGCATGCAAGGAAACTCTTTTGCCCCAGGCTGATGAAGGACACGCCATCGCGGCTCAGATTATGGATACGCGAGGCAGATACAGGTTTAACGTCCTCCTCTGATTCGGCTACAACTACTAAAACGAAATCCGAAGCATCAAGAGCGCTAGTCGTGGATGGCGCAAGTGCTCGTCCGAGCTGGTTTGCCACCGCCTGGCAGTTTGTCTGCGCACGAGTGCTTGCGCCGGACAGCCGTAACATGGTTTCGAGCGACGTTTCTGCAAATCTCTTGACGGGGTCTGCTTGTGGCATCCAGCCTCCTTCGCTAAGGCAAGACGTTTTCGCTCGGGCCCCTAAATGTTATGGGGACCGCTCGGGCGATTCGTCACGGAATCGTCAAATCTTGGCAATATTTCGTTCTGCTCCCAATTGCAGGCCCTTAGCCTAGTCGCTGTTGCTGCTTGTAGCAGAACGATGCTGATGTTGACTGCCATGCCTTGACATCGCCGGCGAAATACATCGACCAGGGCGCCTCTTCTCCAAGGATTAGAATACAAGAATTCGTTCTGGAGCGGTTTTAAGATGGCCATCTTCTATGTCCTGCTATATCGAATGCACTCCGTCCTCAAGAACGCTGGCCTAGAAGCTCTGTTGCGGCGGTCGCCCCGCGCAGGACGAAGGCTTGACCAGCTTAAGCGGCTGATCCGGTGGTGTCTCTGGGTGCGGGTTCAATCCGGCCTCTCTCAGGGAATGTGGATGCAGCTCCGTCTCCCCGGAGAAGCGGGGTACTGGCACGGGACGCATGAACCCGACGTGCAGAAAGCAATCTCAGCCGTGGTTCGACCGGGTACCGTTGTGTATGACATTGGCGCCCATGTTGGGAGTATCGCTCTTGGGACCGCACGGCTTGCGGGTGACCTGGGCCGCGTCGTGGCTTTTGATGGCGATCCCGAAAACGTCGTACGTTTGCGGGACAACAGTTCGCGGAACGGGATAGGGGACCGCCTTCAAGTGGTGCATGCTGCCGTATGGTCCTGTACCCAAAGGGATGGAATTCCATTTCGGCGCGGCGATATGGTGAGGTCCCAGGGTGGCGTGGAAGCCAACGGAAACCGTCCTGTATTGGGAAACGGTGAAATCATCAATGTACCAGCAGTTACGCTGGATGACTTCGTCGCTGCTGGGGGACCTCTGCCACAATTGGTCAAGATTGATGTGGAAGGTGGCGAGTACCAAGTCCTACGTGGCGGCGCAAGCCTTTTTGCGAGTCAAAGGCCACTCATCATCGCCGAAGTTCACCATCAGCAGGCTGCGGAGCAAATTTCTACTTGGTTGAACGAATATCAGTACTGTTCACAGTGGAAGATACCACAAGAAGGTTTTCCGCGATGCTTGTTCGCTTGGCCGACGGAATATGACGGCGGGGCTTGGATGCAGCACAGCGCAGACAAGCGATCTGAGTCGAGACCCTAACTGCCACAAAATGATCCGCCAAACATCATTGCTCCAACAACATCCCCCAGAAACTTCGGGCACGCCGCTAGGTACCTCAGTCAGAAAATCCCAGCCCTGGAACAGATGTCTATGACTCTTAGCGAAACCTCTCCCAGAGTTCATCCTCGGTTTGGAAACTCTTCGTCATGCGATAGTTCTGCAACAGATAAGCTCGCAGAGGATCCAAGTGATCAGAGGCGGACAGCGCGGAAGACTGCACGTACATTTGCCGGTTCAGCACCAGCATAGGTACACGGTATCTCTCGAGCGATTGGATTGCTTCGCTGACCTGCTCTGGGCGGGTGTACTCGGCGGGTACGAAAACATCGATGGGGGCAGGGTTTTGCACTCCGAATGCAAACAAGACCGGCGGCGTTCCGAAAACAAACTGCCCAGGGTGCGTTCGCCCAAGGATATAGCCGTACTCTTCATGGCGCTCGGAATCAGCGAACGCTGTTCGACCCACGGGGAGATCAAGGTAAGCATGCCAGCGGGTCTGAGTCCTAACCGCTACTGCCAATGCGAAACTGACGGCTGCTGTCCCTAGGCCTATTCGGCATGCGGCTCTTACTTTGCCCGGCCGGCTCAGGAACCAGACGATGAGGATCAGCGCCGGCGGACTAACCGTTGACAGTCTCTTCCATGAGGGTGCAGATGCGATTGCAAGGAACATTCCGATGCCGGTCAAACCAATCAGCAAAAGCTGGTCCCAAGGCTGACTTGGTTCTTTCTTACGTCCACGGCGTATGGCAAGAAGAAAAATGATGTACACCAAAGGGACTGAGGCGTGAACAAAAAGAAACGGGACTATTCCGAAGTGGAGCTTCCCTAAACCCTCCCCGTAGACGCGCCAGCTGTTGAGAGAAACAGACGGGTAATAACGGATGGGAAACACAATCATGCAATACAGCCATCGATGCAGGCCGGAGGCTTTGATGAAGGGCGCATTCACGGCGATGAACACAGCAGCCGCCAGGCTGGACAAAACCACACATTTACGCCACCAGTCACGGTGTGGGGTAAGTTCCTCGGGCTTCCTCCAAGCCAAATAGGCGATGAATCCGAGGACTGCCATCGCCCCTTTGTTCTGTGTATAGCACGCTGCGATTCCGCACAATATTCCAACCGCAGCGATACGGGGCCATGTGGTGCCGCCCAGCAAAATCAGACTGGCCGCCAACACCGCGACTGTGCTGAACCAATGGTGGGTCGCATCCATCGCGCCGCGCAAGACAAAACCAACCAACAGCAATCCCGGTAAAAGGACTGCTGGCCCACGCACCACTCGTCCTGCCATTAACGTCATCAGAAACACGGTCACGGCGGCTAAGGACACCATCATTAAGCTCGGAATCCAGGCACGCGCGCCAAATTCCCTGACTAGGAACGCGTATGTCAATTCCGTTCCCGGTGCAAGAAATGCGAAGTAGTCGCGATAAGGCAGTCTACCCGCCGCGATCCGCGTTCCATTGCTCAGAAAACCTACCGCATCCGACCAAGGCAGGAAAGGCGTGTGGGGAAAAACGAACTCCTGAAAGTAGCAGACAAGGGACGTAAATGCCGCACCCGCAAGGGCCAATGATAACACTTCCCGCGTAGTTTCCGCAGACTTGCCGCTATGCACTCCGGTATCCCTAGCTAGCATGATTCTCGTCCATTCGAATGACCGTCATTGGCCTGAGCCGAGGTGCAAAACACCACAAGCGCCACCCGCCGCAAACCGCCCCAGGTCAAACGCTGTGGCTTAATTCTGCACAGCGACTCGAGCGATGGCACTGAGGCCAAGCCCTCTCCCACAGTCGGTTGCGTACAACAATGTGTTGGCGTTTTCCCACGATGGCAAGGTTGCGTTGCATGCCGTGTGCGTCAATTGCTGCTCGGCTCCGGTTGCCAGATCGCGGACCACGAGTTGCCATGACCCCCATTTCCGTCGGCTAAACGCGACGCGTTTGCCGTCATGAGAGATCGCCGGGTATCTCGCTGGACCGGCCAGCCCACTCAGCGGCTCAATGACACCGGTTGAACGTCTCACTAGGACCAAATGCGGTTCACTCACTGTGCCCACGGCGGCAATCAAATCACCTTCCGAAGTGACGCTAACATCCAAGATATTCGGCGCACCCTTCACGATCAATTGCGCTGTCCGTTGAGAGTCGGTCTCAAAAAGCCAAACCGTGCTTCTACCGTGTTCTTCCCGAACGAAGGCAAGCCACCTACCATCCGATGAGATTGTAGGCCGCTGACCTTCCCATAGATGCTCCGGGATCGGAATTGAAGACGCCAGCGAGAGCTTCACTATGGAAGACTGTCTGGTCACCTGTTCGAAGTACCCGATGGGACTGTGTTCGTTCCCTCCAACTGAGAGCACGTCACCCGAGATGGGTATCTCGCGCCCTTCACCATTTTGCAAAGACAGCGCCGCGTACTTCTGGTCGAACATTTCGGTGAAAACGACTCGATCTCCTATTGCGACAGGATTGCTGGCACTGTAGCCGGTCGAAACATTCGATAGACGGCGGCGAAAGTCTTCCGTTCGGTTCTTCACCGAGCTTAGATTAGAAATCGTAAGCGCCGCGCTCGCCAACACGGCAGTCGCCAGCCATCTTCTTCCAATGCGAAAGCCCTTAGCAAAAGCGAGGGTATGCAGGAGTATGGTGTAGAGAGCAAGTGTCCCGCACAATCGGGGCAGAAACAGCTTTGCAATCCGACCCGGCACCGGGGCGCAGGCGATCGAAAAGAGCAGTATGAAGGCGAGCGCCTTGCGCTTGTCTTCAATTTTTAGGAGCTCCTCAATCCCAATGACACCGGTAAAGATCAGCACACAATAGTGATACGACGAGGGCATGGAAGAAAGCAGGAGAAGCAGTGAAACCAGAGCCGCCCACTCCAATGCCACGATGCGTTTTGCATGGTTGCTGGAGGTTGCTAATAGAAAACTGACTAACAGCATCGCGGCGGTTGTCGCCTGTGCGAATGCGTACAGTACCGGCGAATTCAGAAGAGGCGAGGGATTTAACTCGGGCTCGAAAAGAAACAGGTGATGCCAGAGGGCGCTAAACGAATTCCACTGCAGGCTGTAAGGTCCAACCATATCCCCATGGAGTGCTCTTGGCAGCACCTCGATTAGAAATACCCAATGAACCGGCGCCCCAAACAAAGCGACCGAAATCGTGGCGAACACAGCAACTCCAAGAATTAGACCTGCCGCAGAACGCCAATCCCGCCTCCACACAAACAGGATCAAGAAGAGAGCCGGAAAGAGCTTCAGCGATGCGCCCGCTGCCAGGAACATCCCCGACGTTAGCCGATGACCCAGGCATGCGGAATAGTATGCGGCGCAGATCAACAGCAGAATGAGAATGTAATATTGGCCGACCAGGAAATTCGCACGGAGCGGAACGACGCACAGCAGAGAGACCAGCCCAACTCTGCGCCAGGGCAACTTGGTCACGCGGCGCAGCAGCTCCAAAGCGAGAACGAAGAAGCCGAGGTTGAGGACAAGCCACGCGCGTTTCGCGGCCAACGGTGGCAGGCCGCTAAGCGGCAAAATCGGTAATGCGCAGATCGGAGGATTGGGAACGAAGCCCACCAGTGGCTGAGAGACGCTGAGATAATCCTTCTGACGTTGAAACCAGACCCACTCGTATGCGCGGTCGAGCGGAATGCCGCGATGGTAGAGGGAAGCCGCGAGGTAATAGTTGGGGAAATCGGTATTAAGTGTCTGCCACGCAGGTAGGAAGCCACGCCCAGCAAAGATTGCCAAGAGAATAGCCAG
>Ga0307478_10003496_pt1 | contig 11642 bp, 7 predicted proteins | sample atmos_gasesECM4C_2_FD_203713 | JGI IMG/M metagenome (GOLD analysis project Ga0307478, IMG submission 203713) | Hardwood forest soil microbial communities from Morgan-Monroe State Forest, Indiana, United States - atmos_gasesECM4C_05 | ecosystem: Environmental > Terrestrial > Soil > Temperate...
GCCGACGCCCCTTTCCGCACTCCAGTCGTCGAAGCCACCCCCACGAACAGGGCCCCCTCGGTATCGTCGGTATTGTCCGGCCTGCCGCTGGTTTTCGAGCCGAATCGCGGACAAGCCAACCTCGATCCCGCCGACCCTCGCGCCGCTTTCATTGCCCGGACCTCCGGATACACCCTGCTGCTCGGCACCGAGGGTGCGATCATCACCGTGCCTTCCCCTGACAAGGCTAAGCCCCGCTCGAAACGAAACCGGCCCGCGCAGACGGAAAGATTTCACTCTGTGCAGATGCGGTTGGCTGGCGCAAATCCGAATCCGACTCTTACTGCCGCCGATCCACTCCCCGGCAAGAGCAACTACCTGCTCGGCAACAATCCGGCAAAATGGCGAGCTGGGATTCCCCAGTTCGCGCAGGTTCGCTACGAAAATGTTTATCCCGGAATCAACCTGGTCTTCTACGGCAATCAAGGTCGTATCGAATACGACTTTCAAGTCGCTCCAGGGTCCGATCCGGCCCAGGCCGAACTCAAATTCGATGGCGCAGACTCCGTCGAACTGAAAGACGGAGCCGTTGTGATCAAGCAGAAAGATGGCGATCTACGCCTCGAAGCGCCGCGGGTCTACCAGCAAATCGCCGGCCGCGAGCAACCGGTCGACGGCGCTTTCGTCTTGCGCGCAAAGGACCGTGTGGCATTTGCGATCGGCCCTTACGACCACACCCGCGAACTCGTCATTGATCCCGCGTTAGGTTTCTCCACCTATTTCGGCGGCGCACTGGATGAGCATAATTCCTATGTTGCGGTCGATGCGGGAGGCAACATCTATCTCGCGGGTTCGACTGACTCGCCGACTCTTCCCCCCGGATCAGCCTCTGTCGTTTTCCAGACCGGCCTTAAAGGCACGCGCAACGTCTACCTGGCAAAGATCACGCCCAGCAATCCGCCGACTCTCGACTACGTGACCTATCTCGGCGGCACCGGCACGGATACGCCAACCGGAATCGCGGTCGATGCCGCTCTCGATCCTTACGTCGCAGGCACCACCTCGTCGGTAGATTTCCCGACCACGGCGACTGCGTATCTTCAGAAGCCTGAACCGGGCAGCCCCGGTCCGCACGTATTTGTCACCAAGTTGAATCCGGCGGCCACCACGGCGTCCGGTCAGTTGGTCTATTCAACCTATCTCTCCGGCAATGGCAGCGAGACGGCTACAGGAATGACTATTGATGGTGGTGGCAATCTCTACGTCACCGGCACCACCACGTCGACCGACATGGGCAGCTCTAACGGGTCTCAGTTCCCCGCGAGTTCGATTCCCTATGCGACGCCTTTACAGGACCATTCTTTAGCATCGATCCAATTCTTCGTGACCAAGGTGAACACGAACAATGCCGGAAAGAGCAGCATCGCCTACTCCACCTACTTCGGAGGCGCAAACTCTCCCGCTCCGCCAACTCCGCCCACAGCCATCGGCGGCGGCATTGCGGTCGACACCAACCTCAACATCTATTTCAGCGGAACGACCAACTTCACCTACACCAATGGCGCGATCGGTGACTTTCCCATCCTGAACGCGTATCAGCCCTGCCTCAATCAGACGCCTCCAATTGTGATCACTCCTCCGCCCGTCTGCTCGCCCACGACATCTCTGGCAACGGATGCTTTCGTGGCCAAGATTACTCCGCCCGCTCCCAATGGAGTGCAAGGGCAGCAGTTGCAGTGGTCGACGTACTTTGGCGGCAGTGGCAGTGAACTCGGCAACGACGTCGCCCTTGATTCCGGCGCGGCTCATGTCTACCTGGTCGGCACTACAAACTCAACACAGATTAACGCCATTACCACGATACCGTCGTATCAGAGATGTTTGAACAATCTTCCTCCCACGCCGCCTAACGGAATCGTCTCCTGCACCACCCAATCTGGAACCATTCCCAACGATGCCTTCGTGGCTCAGTTCACCAACGTCGCGCCCAGCACCACTACGACAGCCAATGTAGGGCTAACCTATTTCTCCTATCTCGGAGGCGCCGGCAACGAGGCTGGCCAGTCGATCGCAGTCGACACCGCCAACGGCGCCGTGGTTACCGGTTTGACCACGTCGGTTACGGGCTTCCCTGTGGCCCCGGCCAACAGCAACATCCAGAGTAATATCAACGGCCCCCAGAATGCCTTCATCGCCCGCCTCAACACCGCCGCTGTAACCGGACAGAACACCGTCGCCACTTGGGCCAGTTACTTCGGCGGAAACGGTACCGATCAGGGAACCAGTGTCACTCTCGACTCCAGCCAAAACATCTATTTTGCCGGGGACACCAGTTCGACTGCCAATTTGCAAGTCACCGGATTGCAGACAGCCAACGCCGGTGGCTTCGACGCCTTTGTAACCCAGCTTAGGACCGCAGCCAGCATGTCGATCTCTGGCGTGCTTACGCTCGGCACCAACCAGACCTTCATTTCTGCCGGAAATCCGGCCACCTTCAGCTACACATTGACCAACGGTGGTCCGGACACAGCCTTTAATTTGACGGTTACAGATAATCTGGCGAATACCGGATGGCCGGTCACATTGAACTCCGCCACCGCCAGTTCGGGAACCTGCAGCGCTGGATCAACGTCGACGGGTGTGGTCTGTACGATTCCTTCCCTGCAGGCCGGTTCGACGGCAACGGTCACGGTCGTGTTAACTCCGACCGCGAGCACCACCGGGTCCCAGGAGAGTTTTAACGGCGGTCAGGTGCAGGTGCTCGGGCAGAACAACATCATTCTGGCTCAAACCACGGTGTCTGCCCACATGTCGGATTTCACCCTTGCGGTTTCTCCACCGAACAATCAAGTGGCTGCTGCGGGTGCTACGGCCACCTACCAGGTGCAGCTCACTCCGAATCCTGTCTACAGCAATAGCATTGCTCTCACCTGCGCGGGCGTGCCTACCGGCGCGGCCTGCACCTTCACACAGCCAAGTGTCACGCTGCAGGGGACCAGTCCCGGCGCCACCACGTTGAACATCTCAACCACGGCCCGTCCCATCACCGCAAACCTCAGCCCCAGCCTCAAGAGCCTCTACGCGCTTTGGCTGCTCGTTCCGGGCCTGGCCTTCTTAGGTGTCGGGCTTGGAAAGGACCGCCGCCGCCGTCGCGTCGCCGGCTTCCTGATGCTCTGCGCTCTTTTGAGCTTGTCGTTGCTGCTGCCCGCGTGCAGCCATTCCACAACCCAAATTCCGGTCAGTGGGACGCCGTCGGGAACCTCCACCATCACAGTCACCGCCACCGCAGGTGGCGATGTAAAGAGCCAGGCCATCAAGCTGACGGTTCCGTAGAGACCCAGATGTGGGTGAGCGAAATCTAAGCCCGGCGAGCGCGGAAATTGAGCGCCACGTGGCCAAGTTCTGGTCCGTTGTCCGACTGGAGCCGCGAAGCGGCAAAAGAACACAGCCCGCGGCGTAAGTCCTGGGTGGAAGGTGGGAATTGGGTCGGCCCCGCAGGGGCGTAAGAAAACCTACGATACAAACTGCCGTACGCCGATCTCTACGCGCCCGCCGACAACTTGTGGTGGCTCTTGGCTTCGGCAATCCCGTACTGCCGGATCTTGTACAACAGAGCCTTGTAGCTGATCTGTAAAATCGCGGCTGCCTGCTTGCGATTCCAGTTCGTCTGCTCTAGCGCCTGGGTGATGGCCTGGGCTTCGGCTTCATCTTTCGCGCTGCGCGCCAGCGACTTCAACCCGCCCGGCTCGCCGCCACGTCCGGCGTCTCCACGCACGCCGCCAGTGCCGTCATTTTTCGGAAGCAACTCCGTCACCGCTAAACTTTCATCTCCCAGGATCAAATACCGCTTGAGAAAATTATTGAGCTCGCGCAGATTGCCGGGCCAGGAGTGATCCTGGCAGGCCTGCAACAGCGCCGGTGACAACGGCAGCGGTGGCCGCGCGTAGCGTTCCGCCATCCTCGACATCGAGTGCTTTAGCAGGATCGGAATCTCTTCTTTGCGGTCGCGCAGCGGCGGCAGGTGCAGCGTGAACGCGTTCAACCGGTAGTACAAATCTTCACGCAGCCGTTTCGTGGCCAGCGCTTCGGGAATGTTGATGTTCGTGGCGGCCAGAATCCGCACGTCGACCTTGATCACCGAGCGGCTGCCCAACCGCGAGAACTGCTGGTCCTGCAAAACGTGGAGCAGTTTCGCCTGCAATAGCGGCGGCATCTCGCCGATTTCATCCAGCAGGATCGTGCCTTTATTGCAAAGTTCAAATTTTCCTGGCTTGGCGTGCGTCGCTCCGGTGAATGCTCCCGGCTCGTATCCGAACAGCTCGCTTTCCAGCAGGTCGGCGGGAACCGCCGCGCAGTTGACTTTCAAAAATGTGCGGTGCGCCCGCGGCGAAAGCTTGTGGATCAGGCGGGCGAGAACTTCCTTGCCCGTCCCGCTCTCCCCCAGCAGCAAGACGGGAATGTCGACATTGGCCACCAGCGCAGCCTGCGAGCGGATTTTCCGCATCTCTGCGCTGGCCGCAATAAAGAACACGTCTTCCGAAAGTTCTTCCACCTCGCCGCTGTAGGTTTGTTTTCCCTTGCCGAGGCTCAGATCGATGACCGCATCCAGTTCCGCCTTCTGAAACGGCTTCGTCAGATAATCCTGTGCGCCTAGTTTCATCGCCTGCACCACTTTGCGGGTGTCGTTGACGCAGGAGAGCATCACGACTTTTACTCCGGGCTGCATCTGGCGCAATTGTTCAAGCGTCTGCAATCCATCGATGCCCGGCATCAGCACGTCGAGCAGCACCAGGTCGGGCTGCAAGCCTTTCTCGACGCGCTGCAGCGCTTCTTCGCCCGTGGTCGCGGTCTCCACCTTGTAGTCGTCCACTTCGAGCAACGTCTTGATATACCGCAACATGCCGGGTTCGTCGTCGACCAGCAGGATCTTGGCGGCTGCTTTCATTGGCCCTTCCCTTTATTGGCAGCGGCAAAAGGCTGGTAAGGGATCAGGAAAGAGAACTTGCAGCCTCCGCCCGCCGGATCGCTCTCCACCCAAATCTTCCCGCCCATGCCCTGCACCAGACGTCTCGCGATCGCGAGTCCGAGCCCCATGCCTTCCTCGTTTTCCGTTCCCGGCAACCGGAAGAAATCGTCAAAAACTTCCAGATGAAATTCCGGCGGAATTCCTGGCCCGGTATCGCTCACGCTGACCTTGACGGCATTTGGATGCGCCAGGTTCTGCCGGCGTCGCTCTGCTTTGGAAGGCACTTCCGCGGAGCGCCGTTCCCACATGTAAGGCTCGGCGTGCAGCCACACGGTTCCGCCTCGCGGCGTGAACTTGAAGGAGTTCTCCAACAGATTCGAAATGACCCGCTCCAGTTTGGGAGCGTCAAAAGGAAATACGGGAAGCTTGTCGTTGGCCAGAAAATAGAGCGCCAGCGCTTTTTCCTGAAATCGTCCCGACCACAGCCGGCAGACACCGGAAAGACAATCGTTGATGTTTCCCGCTTCGAAGTGCATTCGCAGCCCGCCGGTCTCGAGCGCGCTATAGGTGAGAAAGTCCTGGATGAACTGTTGCAGGCGCTTTCCGCTCGCTTGCATGTCGCGCAGAACTTCGCGCTGGCGGTCGCTGAGAGGCCCCAGCTTTTCGCTCTGCAGCAATTCCACGTAGCCGTTCAAAATCGAAAGTGGAGTCTTGAGATCGTGCGTCGCCGAGGCCAGCGCATTGGTCGTGCGGTGAAATCGTTCACGCAGTTCCGTGTATTCCTGCAGCAGGTTTTCCGGACTCGGCACGTCCCGGTCCGAGCCATGCCCTTCGGTTGACGATGCCTTTAGGGCATCCATGGGCTTTTCCGGCGCACACGTATTCTTCTGAGCAGTAGCCATTGAGAAAACCACAGAAAATCACGGGGAGGACACTCCCGGCGAACAGCCGGAGTGCTGATAAAAAATCGTATTGCAGCCCTCGGGGGTTGTCAACGGAAAATGACAACGGAATTACTCAAGTGTAGCAAAACCTTGCACTTTCCCGGACGCCGGGATCGCTCGCCGACATTGGTCCACAACAAATAGACGGCGAAGAAATCACCGCTGATCTCCCACTCCGGTGCGGGTTTTGGGCGGTATCATACAGACGTCTTCGCTCGCCGTGCCCGGTTTCGCCTGAAATTGCCCCCTCTTTGGCCCGTGGGATGCTTGAAAACCAGGATGGAGAAGCCTGCATGAAGGCAATGCCAAGGGCAACCGAGCGGCGGAAGTGGTCCAGGTTACCATTAGCGATCCCGGTGTTCGTGCGCAGCCGGGATGGAGAAGGCAAGGAATTCCTTGAGTTTGCCACCGCCTTGAACGTCAGCGCCGGGGGCATGCTGGTCGCGGTTCGCAGGATCGTACCCCCGGTTGGCGAGATCCAGCTGGAGATCCCCAGCGCTCCGCTGGTCGCCATGGCCTTGGTGCCCAGAGCTTCCCGAGACCTCCGCGCTAAGGCGCTGCGTACCACCTCAGCCGATGGCTATTACCTGCTCGGCCTGAAATTCTCTCGCCCCCTCCTGCGTTCATCCGAGACAACCGCGAGGTCCCGAAGAAAAGAACCTTCTCTGGTGTGAAAAAGTTTTCCTACTCTCAGGGTGTCCATGTTACCGTTATCCTTCGTACCCGATTACCTGGGTCAGCCTGCATGACTCTTTGGTAAGTTGCTAGCCTTCAAGCAGATAGCCTAGACTTGGGTGATCCCGAGCCAGCCGGAGCGGTTTGGCTTTCTGCATGCTAGAGTAGGGGTCTCCTCCCTCTTGGTAGAAGCTCCATCATGACGACGAGTGGCGTGAATACGCTTGTGCAGCCCTTGGGCGAGATGCCGCCTGACGCAGTAGTGTTCGGGCGCACCGAAGGAATGCGCGCGGTGCGGGACCGTCTGAACAAACTGGCCGGCGCGAACGTTCCTGTGCTGATTCAAGGAGAAAGCGGAACGGGCAAGGACATTATCGCCCGCATGATCCACGCTGCTTCACCGTGGCGTACTGGTCCCTGGGTCAAAGTGAATTGCCCCGCGATTCCCGGCACGCTTCTCGAAAGCGAACTCTTTGGCTACGAAAAAGGAGCCTTCACCGGCGCCTATGGCGTGAAGCCAGGCCGCGTGGAAATGGCGCATCGCGGCACGCTGTTTCTCGATGAAATTTCTGAGCTCGATCTGGCGCTGCAGTCGAAGCTGCTGCAATTGCTGCAAGACGGCCAGTTCTGCCGTATTGGCGCGCAGGAAGACAAGAAAGTGGAAGTGCGCGTGGTCTGCGCTACGAACCGCAAGTTGGAGCAGGAAATTGAAAACGGCACCTTCCGCTCCGATCTGTTTTATCGCATCAACGTCGTGAACCTGTATCTACCGCCGTTGCGCGAGCGCGCCGTTGACATTCCTGATCTGGTTGCGTATTTCCTCGAGTATCACAACCGCAAATACAACTGCCGCGCCAAGCCACTCTCCAACGAGATGATGGCGGTCCTCGGAAAGTATCATTGGCCGGGCAACATACGGGAATTAGAGAATCTCGTCAAGCGCTACGTGATTCTGGGAAACGAGGAAGTAATCACGGCCGACCTGGCGCCGCGCAATCCTGATTTCTTCAACGCCGAGATTCCGATCGATGGCCAGATCTCGCTAAAGAAAGTCACCCGACAGGCTGTGCGCGAACTGGAACGCAAGATCATCCTGAAAGTACTGCAGAACCACCACTGGAATCGCAAGCAGGCGGCGCGCACGTTAAGCATCAGCTACCGCGCCCTGCTGTATAAGATTCGCGATGCCGGGCTTCCTTCCAACCGCACCGCGAAGCGCCGGCAAGCCGAAGGTCCTGGCCAGGAAATTGCCGCCGACTAGGGGCGCCGCAGATTTTTCTCGCTGGCGCCCGTCATCTAACCCTTGTGAGTGGCATATCCGGTTAGGGCAACCTCTTCCAGTGCTCGTCTAACCGTTGAAGGGGATTGCAGGAGTTAGGAACTTCCCGAAGAAGGGGAATCTCACAAACTTCATTCCACCGTCGCTCCACCTGGAGTCGACTCGCTGTCGAAGCCCAATTCGAAATCCTTAGCGACTGCTTCTACAACTTCGGGGCCAATGTGATGCTGTTGGTCGACAAAGGAGCTTACCAGGCAGTGCTCACAGAGCAGGTTGATGACCCGCGGGATCCCTGTGGCATAGCGATGCACCGCTGCTACGGCTTCAGGATCGAAAATCTCCTGTCCATTTGATCCAGCGATGCGCAAGCGCTGTTGCACGTATGCCCGGGTTTCATCGAGTGTAAGCGGATATGTCTTCGCGCGCAGTGTCAGGCGCTGGCGAAGTTGCCGCAGGTGCGGCTTGCGCAGCGTATGCTCCAATTCCGGCTGGCCGACAAGAATGATCTGCATCAGCTTTTCCGTGAAGGTTTCGAGATTCGTCAGCATGCGGACTTCTTCCAGCACTTCTTCGGAAAGGCTTTGCGCCTCGTCCACAATGAGCACAGCCGTCTCGCCGGCGCGATAACGATCAAGCAGCCAGTTGTAGAGCCGCAGCAGTACTTGACTCTTTACGCGGGATTCGCAGGGGATGCCAAACTCGGCCATCATGTAGTCAAGAAACTGAGGTACGTTGAGCCGCGGATTGAAGACGAATGCTGTCGCCACCTGCTGCAGGCGCAGCCAGGCGCGAAGCTTGTTGATGAGCGTGGTCTTGCCCGTGCCCACTTCGCCGCTGAGCAGGACGAATCCTTTGCGGCTCTGAACTCCATAAGTGAGGCAGGCCAGCGCCTCTTCCGTGTGCCGGGTCAGAAAAAGAAAGCGCGGGTCCGGATTGACGTTAAAAGGATTGGTTCGTAAACCGAAAAATTCCTTATACATGTTCGAATTGAGCTGATTAACCCTGGACGCAAGTGTAACTTCAATGGCACCTTTGCGTCAGTTCAGGCATCGCCGGAGTCAGGCTCCAGCGAGCTACTGGTTTTAAGACCCTGCCCTCAGCCGCTAGGGACGGGAGGCCGCCGTCGTTGCTGCCGGAAGATATTTTTCAAGAATAGCAAGCAACGGCTTACGCAGCAACGGTCCACAGGCCATCAGGCCAGATAGCAGTGGACTCCGGTTATTGCAGCGCAGAGGAGCACTGTCGAGCGTGGCCACGAATCCTCCGGCGCAGGTCACGAGCGCGACTCCGGCAGCGACATCCCATTCGTTCTTCGGCGTCAGCGTGAACGTAACATCGGCGCGACCCGCGGCCACCAAAGCCAGCTTGTACGCCACCGAACCCATTGGGCGAACTTCAAAATCGCCTCCCTGGAACTGTTGCCACTCGCCGCGCTTGACTTCGCTGCGGCTGGCCAGAATCAGAGCGCCCGGCAAGGTTGCTCTCTGGCTCGCGCGCGCGGGCTTGCCGTTGTAGGTCACGCGGGAATCGATGGAGCCGAGGATTGTTTCCTGAGTGGCGGGATTGTAGATTCCTCCGGCGACCGGTATGCCATTCTCCACGAAGCCAATGGAAACGCAGAACTCGGGCAAGCCCATGACAAATTCGCGAGTGCCGTCGAGTGGATCGACGACCCAGACGCGGGATTTGTCCAGCCGGGAAAGATCGTCCGCACTCTCTTCGGAAAGCCAGCCTTCGCCCTCGCGCAACAACTTCGCGCGCAGGACGGCGTCGACGGCCCGATCAGCCTCGGTCACGGGATCGTGCCCGGCTTTGTATTCGGCTTGGATTTCACCAGGAGTGAAACGGACAAACACATCGCGGGCCGCGGCCAGCGCCGCCTGAATGCGTTCGAGGATGTCGGCGTAGGAAGAAGCCATCTTCTCCTGAATTATGTCCTAAATTCGCGGGAATCAAGCCCACAACATGCGGGCCCCGGTAATGAGCAATAAGGCGCAAATGATGCGGCGCAGCCAGAGCATGGGCATGCGAGTCGCGAAGTGCGAACCGAGCAGCCCGCCCGGGATGGAACCAATCAGCAGCGACGCCACGAGCCCGGGATCGACGTTGCCCAGCCGGAAATGCATCAGTCCGGTGACCCCGGTGAGGACCACGGCGTGGACGATGTCGGTTCCAACATTCATTTTCGGCGGGAGGCTGTAGAACAGAAGAAGAAGCATCATGATGATGCTGCCCGACCCGACTGACGTCATGCCCACCAGAACGCCCGCGACCATGCCGATCATGGCCATTCCGGCCCAACCTTTCATCGAGGGCGCGCGGTTGGCGACGCGGTCTTCGATGCGTTTCTGCAGCAGCAGCAGGATTGGAATGATGATGAGCAGCAATCCCACTGCGGTTTTGATGAAGTTGTTGACTCCGTCACCGTAAAGGTGGCGGATGTACATCAGGAGCTTGACTCCGGCAACAGAGCCCGGAACACTGCCCACGGCGAGAGCGAGCACAGCCTTGCGGCGCACCGTGCCCGACTTCAAGTGCATCAGGCTGGCGGGAATTTTGGTGAAGAAATTGAACAGCGCGTCGGAGCCGACGGCCACGATGGGCGGTATCCGCAAGCCAAAGATCAGCAGGGGAAGCAGCAGAACGCCGCCCCCCACGCCGCTCAGGCCGATGAGGATACCCACCAGGAAGCCGACAACGATTTTCAGGACCAGCAATTCCATACTCGACCCGTTTCTCTACTACGCTGCCGCTCCATTGACTCCGATGAAACCTTCGCGCTCCAGATGCAAGATAATTTCCTGCGCCGCTTCCTCGGGAGAAAGTTCAGCGGTGTTGATGGTGACCTCGGCATCTGCCGGAGCCTCATAAGGATCGGAAATTCCTGTGAATTCTTTGAGGATGCCGGCACGCGCTTTGGCGTAAAGACCCTTGCGATCCCGCTGCTCGCAGACTTCGACCGAAGTGGCGACATGCACGAGAATGAAGCCGCCGAAGGGTTCAATGAGCTGACGGACATGTTTGCGAGTCGCATCATAGGGCGCGATGGGCGCACAGATGGCGATGCCGCCGTTTTTGGTAATTTCAGAAGCGACGTACCCGATGCGGCGAATGTTGATATCGCGATGCTCTTTGGAGAAGCCAAGTTCCGAGGAAAGATGCTTGCGCACCAGGTCTCCATCGAGCAGCGTGACCGGACGTCCGCCGACTTCCAGAAATTTTGTCAGCAGCACGTTGGCGATTGTCGACTTCCCCGAGCCTGAGAGGCCGGTGAAGAAGATGGTCACGCCCTGCCGCGACCGGGGCGGGAAACTGCGGCGCAGTTCGTGCACTACCTCCGGATAAGTGAACCACCCAGGAATGTCGCGACCTTCATTGAGCCGCTTCCGCAGTTCCGTGCCAGAGATGTTGAGCACGCGATCGCCATTCTTCACTTCGTCATCGGGAACATAGCGGTCTTCCCCTTCGAGATAGACCATCATGTTGAAGGGGACCATAGTGACGCCGATCTCGGCTTCGTGCTTCTTGAAAACTTCCTGCGCCTGGTAAGGACCGTAGAAGGGTTTGCCATCGGTGTCGTTGCCGGGTCCGGCGTGATCGCGGCCGACAATGAAGTGCGTGCACCCGTGATTTTTGCGGATCAGGGCATGCCAGATGGCCTCGCGCGGTCCCCCCATGCGCATCGCGAGCGGAAGGAGCGAAAGCTTCTGCGTTCCCTGCGGATACTTTGAGCCCAGCAACTGGTAGCAGCGCACGCGCGTGTAGTAGTCGACATCGCCGGGCTTGGTCATACCGACGA